>VFSW01006067.1_pt1 | contig 17800 bp, 18 predicted proteins | sample 5358111 | NCBI WGS metagenome assembly VFSW01 (sample SAMN11554181, study PRJNA540505) | mine drainage metagenome | isolation source: sediment from site ElyBrook_90M | place: USA: Ely Copper Mine, Vershire, VT | collected 2017
ACCCGGAAGACCATTAACAACCCCTCACCTTCGTTCGGGGTGCGGTATGAATCCTTGGCCACAGGATCGATGCGCTTGCGGCCGTGGCGCAGAATCCGCAGAACATCACCATCCTTCATGCCGTCGTTGTGTCCGAGATCGATGACAACGACGGACAAGGGACCGAAATCCCCGAGGTTGTTCGGCGCCGAGATGATGCGTCCGCGCACCCTATGCCCGGGGGGGTGCGGGAAATAATAGGGCAACGGTGGCTGCCGTCTGGGCGCAGCCACCAGCCGGTCCGAGGGTACGATTTCCTGCCGCGCGCGCGTGACGACGAGTATCGCCGGATCGCCCGGCCGGAGCAGCTTGGCCCTTCCCAGATATACCGCCTGATAACCCAGCGTCTTTCCGCTGTCCGGGTCCCTGAGCTGTTTGCCTTGCCGGAAAATCTGGTAGTAGCGGGCGGGATGCGGGCCCAATCCGCGGGCATAGAATTTGCTCGCGCTCCCGAGGACAACGTGGTTTTCGAGACCCCCAGCGATATAAGGCGCGTGTTTCAGCTGGTTGCGGCTCACCACCAAAGGACGGGTCAGAAATGGTCCGATGACGCCCGGGCTGATAGTCGGGATGGCTTGCTTGATAGGCTCCGCGCGTACGTGCCGCGCGAGCTTCCCACCGGTGAGCGAAGCCCCGCCCGTGGGTGACGGGGGCGGTGCCGATGCGCTGGCCGGCTTCGGCGTGGCAGCTTCCGCGGGCGGCGCAGGGGCAAGCGTTGTGGTGCGCAGCAACGTCAGCTGTGGCTTTCCGTTGACGTATGCAAAAACAATGACATCCCCAGGGTAGATCAGATCGGGATTCTTGATCTGCGGATTAATCGTCCACACTTTGGCCCATTGCCAAGGATCCCTCAGAAACCGGGCGGAAATACCCCAGAGCGTGTCGCCGCGGACGACGGTATAACGCTGCGGGTGATCGGGCTTCAGCGCGACCGTGTCTGCATGCGCGGGCGCGGTTAAAGACAGTAGCAGGCCGAGCACCGCTGCGAATGACGGGATTCTTCGAGCCATGGAGGATATTCCTGGTGGTGTTTTGATCGAGTGTAGTCCATCGGGGAAGGCGCGCCAACTCGGTACGGGAAAATTCCGCTTGTTATTCAGCATCATTCAATTCAATGATAAACTACCCTGGTAGCAACGAGAATGCCCGCAAGCCGGGCCCCCTCTATGGCGATACTTAATATCCTGCGCTACCCGGATCCGCGACTGCGTCGCATCGCCGAACCCGTCACGGAAGTCGACGGGGCGGTGCGTACACTGATCGACAGCATGGCTGAAACCATGTACCGGGCACCGGGAATCGGGCTGGCGGCCATCCAGGTGGACGTTTGCCGGCGTGTCATCGTTGTCGATGTATCCGAACACCGGGATGCGCTGCAGGCATTTATCAATCCACGCATTGTGGAACAGGACGGGCTCCAGGTCATGGAGGAGGGCTGTCTGTCGGTACCGGGAATTTTTGAACCGGTGGAGCGCGCACGGCGCATTCTCGTGCGCGCTGTGGACCGGGACGGGCATGAATTCGAACGCGAAGCGGATGGGTTGCTGGCGGTCTGCATTGCGCACGAGATCGATCATCTGGATGGCAAGGTTTTCGTCGATTACCTTTCCCGGCTGAAGCAGAACCGCATCCGCAAGAAGCTCGAAAAACAGGAAAAGCTGGCCATGTAGCTTGATGGATGGCTCGACGGACGATACTGCGGCCATCCGCTTTGTCCTCCCAGAAATGAAGGGGAATTCGGTCCGTGAATCTTGTCTTTGCCGGAACCCCGGAATTTGCCGTTCCATCGTTACGCACCCTGCACGACGCCGGACATCGCATCCTTGCTGTCTATACGCAGCCTGATCGTCCGGCCGGGCGGGGGCGCCGGGTTTCGGAAAGTCCGGTCAAACAATTCGCCATACACCACGGACTGGGCGTCGTGCAACCGCCGAATTTCAGGTCCGAGACGGTCATCAATGAACTGCGTGCCCTGGCCCCTGATGCTTTGATAGTCGTCGCCTACGGACTCATCCTCCCTGCGGCGGTACTCGAGGTTCCGCGCCATGGCTGCCTCAACGTGCATGCATCGCTGTTGCCCCGCTGGCGCGGAGCGGCGCCCATACAGCGGGCAATCGAGGCTGGTGATGCCGTGACCGGCATCACCATCATGCAAATGGACGCAGGCCTCGATACCGGAGAGATCCTGGACAGCGCGGTGACACCGATTTCCGAAACGGACACCGGCGAAACCCTGCATGATCGCTTGGCGGAGCTCGGTGCAGAAACCCTGGTTGCTACCGTGGCACGTCTGGCCGCCGGCGCTGTCACACGGCGCCCGCAGGACCCTGGCGGAGCAAGTTACGCCGCAAAACTCAGCAAGGAGGAAGCACGCGTCGACTGGCGACAGCCGGCGGAGACGCTGCACCGCAAGATCCGGGCATTCAATCCCTGGCCGGTGGCGCATACCATCTGGGGGACCCATGTGCTGCGTCTGTGGGAAGTGGGGCCCCTGGGCAGCCGCGCGGACACGGTAATGCCACCGGGGACAGTGGTGGCCGCAGGCGCCGAAGGCTTGTGCGTACAGACGGGCAGCGGGATTTTGCGCATAACACGACTGCAGATCGAAGGCGGACGACCGCTCGACGCAACCGTCTTCGTGCGCGGACATGCCCTCGCCGCAGGCACGGTGCTGGATGGCTAGGATCGAAACGGGTGTGCCTGCTTTGGCAGGTGCCGCGCGCGCGACGGCCGCTGCAGCAGTGCACGAGGTCATGCACCGAGGACATTCGCTTGATGCGGTGCTGGACGATGCGCTTGCGCGGCTGGCGCCGGCCCGGCGCGAACGGAACGCATTGATCCAGGAACTGGCCTTTGGGACCGTACGTTGGGCGTTCCAGCTCACACAGGTACTGGGTCTGCTGCTGGAACGGCCGCTAAAGCGCAAGGACAAGGACGTAGAGGCGTTGCTGCTGGTAGGGCTTTACCAGCTGATCCACCTGCGGACGCCACCGCATGCGGCTGTAGCAGAGACAGTCGCCGCCACCATGCACCTTCAAAAACCCTGGGCGCGTGGCCTGGTCAATGCCGTGTTGCGCCAGTTTCTTCGCTCCGAGGCTGCACTGCGGGCAAGAATCGAGAACGATCCGGACCTTGCTTTCAGCCATCCACCGCACTATCTGCGGCGCTTGCAACAGGCGTGGCCGCGGCAGTGGCAGGAAATCTGCATACACAATAACGCACGACCACCGCTGACGCTGCGCGTGAACTGCATGCGTAACACACGCAGCGACTATCTCGCCGACCTTGCCCGGCACCAGATTGCGGCACATGCGGCAGTGCACCTCGATTGCGGCATAACTCTCGAGCGCACGCTGCCGGTGGCACTGCTGCCGGGCTTCGCCCAGGGACTGGTGTCGGTTCAGGATGGGGCAGCGCAGCTCGCAGCGGTCCTTCTCGATGCGCAGGCCGGCGAGCAGGTGCTCGACGCATGCGCGGCTCCGGGCGGCAAGGCTGCCCACATCCTGGAACGAACGCCGGCGGTCCGTCTTACGGCGGTCGATATCAATGAGAAGCGGCTTGGCCGTCTGCACGAGAACTTGCTCCGGCTCGGCCTCAGGGCCCGCGTCCTGGTCGGGGACGCGGCGGAGCCGGCCGGCTGGTGGGATGGGCTCACGTATGACCGGATCCTCCTTGATGCGCCGTGCTCCGGCGCCGGTGTCATTCGAAGGCACCCGGACATCAAGTTGCATCGTACCGAGGCGGACATGGCCAAGCTGCGCGGGCTTCAAGCCCGGTTGCTCAATGGACTGTGGCCCTTGCTGCGTCCTGGGGGTAAGCTGTTGTACGTCACGTGCTCCCTATTTCCGGACGAAAATGGCGATCAGATCACGGCTTTCCTGGCGCGCACAGCCGGCGCGGCCGTGACTTCCCTGTCCCCTCCCTGTGGCCAGCCGGACAAGACAGGCTGGCAGATTCTGCCCGGGGAATGCGGCATGGACGGGTTTTATTTCTCCTGCTTGCAGAAAAGCCGGAGCGGGGTCTGACCTATGAATTGCTGCAGACTACAGGCCATTGCCGCCGTTTTGCTGCTGTTCGCAGCCAGTGGCGGCGCGACGGCGGCCGATTTCAACGTGCGGGGCGTCCAGACGCAGCTCGGTTCTCGGGCCCTGGATCTCAGCGCACGGCTCAAACTCAACCTGAGCAGGAAAGCGGAGGAGGCCCTGGACAAGGGCATTCCCCTCAACGTGGTCATCAATGTCGACCTGCTCCGGCACAGGCGCATCCTGTGGGACCAGTCGATTGCAAGCTGGAGTCTGCGTCGCAGCCTGCGTTTTCACGCTCTCTCGCGCGAGTACCTGGTCAGCGGCGCCGGTGTTGCCGCCGACGGTTACGGCAACTTCTCATCGCTGCAGGATGCGCTGGCCTACCTGGGTAACATCAATGCCCTGCGTCTGTCTCTCGGGGGACGCAAGCCGATACCGGCCGCGGGTGATTATCGCTTGCGACTGCGCGTCTATCTCGACATCGGCGCACTTCCCTCGCCATTACAGCCTTTGGCGTATGCCTCTCCCGCCTGGCACCTGAACAGCGGCTGGACCACATGGTCGGTAGAACCTTAAGTCGCTACGCTACCGGGGTGGCGCCCCTGGCGGTACTGTCTGTGCTGCTGGTGGTAGCGCTCGCAATGATGGGTGCAGCCACGCAGAATTCGGCGATTTTCGGTCATCTTTATTCTCCCCTGCTGGTCGTTAACGTCATCGGAATCGTGGTATTGCTTGCGCTCATTCTGTTCAACCTGCGGCGCCTCTTTGTGCAAATGCGTGCCGGTGTCATGGGGTCGCGGCTTACTCTGAGGCTTCTGGGATTTTTTGTGGTCCTGGCGGTCGTTCCGGTTTCGGTGGTGTATTTTTTTTCCGTTGAGGCGTTCAGCAGAGGCATCGACAACTGGTTCCATGTAAAGATCGAACGCGCGCTCAATGACGCACTTGCACTCGGACGGGCGTCGCTCGACATGCGTGAGCACGACTTGGCGCGCAAGTCGCAAGACATGGCTTTGCAGCTGGCACGCGTACCTGACTCGATGGTTGCACCGCTTCTCAGGAAACTGCGGGCACGGGATCAAGTTTCCGACATCGTCCTGTACAGCCCGCGTGGAAGAATCATTGCTTCCGGCACCGCGCACCAGGGAGTGGTCTCCGGTTCTGCAGCCGGGCCCAAGGCTGGGTTGATTGAAGAGGTTCTACAAGGCAAGACGGTTGCCGACCTTGATCCACTACCGCACGGCCGGTTGCGGTTGCGCGTGCTGGTACCGGTCTACCCGAGGAACGGGCACGCCGGCATACGGATACTGCAGGTACTCCAGCATGTTCCGTACCGCTACAGCAGGCTTGGCGCAAGCGTGCAGGGAGCATTTGCGCAGTATGAGAAACTGACCTATCTGCGCGGTCCGCTCAAATTCGGCATGCTGCTTACACTGACTCTGGTCGCGCTTCTTACGTTGCTTATTGCCACCTGGGCTGCCCTGTTTTCGGCACGACGGCTTGCCACCCCGCTGCGCGATCTGGCAGATGGGACCCGGGCAGTCGCCCAGGGCAACTACAGCAAGCGTTTGCCGGTCACAGCGAACGACGAACTTGGCGTTTTGGTAAGTTCGTTCAATGAAATGACCCTTAGAATCCGGCACGCCCAGAACCAGATCAGGCGCAGTCAGCGCGAGGCTGAGGTCGAACGCACCTACCTGGAGACGGTGCTGACCCATCTTTCGTCTGGCGTGCTGTCGTTCGATACGCGCCAACGACTGCGCACACACAACACCAGCGCCGCCCAGATACTTGGTGCAGACCTGAAGGCGGGCGCGGGAAAGACGCTACGGTGGCTCGCGGGCAACCAGCCGCAGCTCGAGCCGTTCTTTCAAACGGTGGAGCGTGCTGCCCGGAACGGCCGCGCCGAGTGGCATGACCAGGTGACCCTGCCGGGTTTCTCGGGTCAGCGCATCCTGATTGTTCGCGGCACCATGCTCCCAGGCATAGATAGCCGCCGCGGCGGCCATGTGGTGGTATTTGACGACATCACCACTTTAATACAGGCACAACGCGATGCCGCGTGGGCCGAGGTAGCACGCAGGCTGGCCCACGAAATCAAAAATCCGCTGACGCCGATCCAGCTTGCGGCCGAGCGAATCCGGCATAAATGCATGGACCGGCTGACTGCGGCTCCGCGCGAAACGCTCGACCGCGCCACGCGCATCATCGTGCAGCAGGTAGAGGCGATGAAAACCATGGTGAACGCCTTCGCCGATTATGCACGGCCGGTACAGATTTTGCCGCAATCGACGGATCTGAATGTGCTGGTGCGCGATGTAACGGAGCTGTATCTGGGCCGGCCGGACACGGTTCGAATTGACCTCGATCTGGATGCAGATCTGCCGCCCGCACACGCCGATCCCGACGGCTTGCGTCAGGTGCTGCACAACCTGCTGCTTAACGCACACGAAGCACTGGCAGCGACGCCGCATCCAAAGATCGGCATCTGCACCCGCCGGGTGCTCCGGGACGGGCAGCTTTTCATCGAGATGCGGATTTCAGACAACGGGCCGGGATTCGCGCACGCGGTCCGGGACCGGCTGTTTGAGCCCTACGTGACCACCAAGGGAAAGGGCACCGGGCTCGGGCTTGCGATCGTCAAGAAGATCGTGGAGGAACACGGGGGCATGATTGCGGCTGAGAACCTGGATGGGTCAGGCAGCTGCCTGGTCGTCTGGCTTCCGGTAGGCGGTCTGGCGCCGGCGCCCGCCAATGCCCGAAGGGAGAGGACAGCATGAGGCGTGGTTGCGTGCTTGTGGTCGACGACGAACCCGAGATCCGACACCTGGTTCAGGAAATTCTAGAGGACGAGAACTATCAGGCGGTGGCGGTGGCGAGCGCCGGCGCAGCACGCACGGCATTCAGAAAACACCGGCCGGACCTGGTGCTTCTAGATATCTGGATGCCAGACTGCGATGGCATAACGTTGCTGAAAGAGTGGATGGAAGGTGGCGCCGCGGTGCCGCCGGTGGTCATGATTTCCGGCCATGGGACCATTGAGACCGCGGTGGAGGCAATTCGCATCGGGGCGAGCGATTTCATCGAGAAACCGCTGTCTACGGCCAGGCTGCTGGGTGTCGTGGAGCAGGCACTGCGGCGCGCGCGTCCGGGTCCTGGCGACAAGCCTGCGGGCATTCAGGCGCGTCCGGCCATAATCGGCAGGAGCGCAGAGATGACGCGCCTGCGGGCGGAAGTGGAACACGCGGCGGCGCTCGACGTGCCGGTACTGATTTCGGGGGAACGTGGCAGCGGCCGGAATCTTGTGGCCCGGGCGGTTCATGCCCAAGGGGCGCGCCGGGCCGGGCCAGTCATCCGCCTCAACCTTGCAGCAACGGAAAGCGACAGGCTGGTAGCACGCCTGTTTGGCGTGGAACACGATGGACAGACCTTGCCTGGCTGCTTGGAGCAAGCGCGCGATGGCAGCCTGGTGCTCGAGGAGATCTCCGCCATGGACGGAATGGCTCAGGAGATGCTGCGGGGCGCGCTGGAGCGCAACTGGTTCCGGCGCGTTGGCGGAGGAAAACCGGTGCCGATCGACTGCCGGGTCATGGCCGTTAGCGACCGTGACCTGGAAACAGAGGTCGCGGCCGGACGTTTCGACGAAGATCTTTGGAGCCGATTGAGTCTGCTGTCCGTATACGTGCCGGCATTGCGCGAACATCGTCAGGACGTCCCGGACCTGATCGATTACTTCCAGCGGCACACGGTAGAGGCGGAGCGGCTTGGTTATCGCAGATTTTCGACGGCGGCGCTCAACGTTTTGCGCAATTATGCGTGGCCGGGTAACGGCGCCGAACTCAAATCGCTGGTTTTGCGGCTGTTGTTCCTTAAGAAACGCGGCGACATCTGTGAGGCGGAGATTCGCGATGCCTGGCAGCGGCAGAGACGCCACGCACCGGATGCACTGCCGGAGTTGTTTTATAACATGCCCCTACGGGAGGCACGCGACCGCTTCGAACGCGCCTATCTTCTGTATCACCTGGAACGAACCGACGGAAACATCGGCGAACTTGCGCAGATTGCGGAATTGGAGCGGACACACCTGTACCGCAAGCTGAAGGGGCTCGGCATCGGCCTGCGTCGCGAAAAGGACAAGTGACGGCGGCCGCCCACGGAGGCCAAAATGGCGCTGATCGATAGCCTCGAGGCCATGCTCTCCCGCGGTCAGGACAGCGCCTTGCTGCGCTTCGGGCTGGGTTCCGAATACCTGAAGCTGGAACAGTATGACCGCGCGGCCGTGCATCTGCGCAGCGCGCTGGAATTCGATGTTCAATACTCGGCCGCGTGGAAGCTGCTCGGACAGGCATTGGCTGCAGCGGGTCGGCGGGATGAGGCGTTGAGGGCCTACCAGGACGGCATCATGCACGCCGAGAAAAAGGGTGACCTCCAGGCCGCGAAGGAAATGCGGGTGTTTCTCAAGCGGCTCACGAAGTGACTGCAATCCTCACCGGCGAGCACATCTTTTCCGGAAGGTCAGTAGAGTTGCGGCGAGCAAGGCGGTCGCGTCTTGAATCGCCGATGGACCCAGAAGTACTGCTCGGCCATCTCGCGCACGCCGGCTTCGATCTCTTGATTCATGCGCCGCGCATCGGCAGTTTCATCGCCACTTGGGAAGTTGTCCAGCGGCGGCCTGAAAATGACCTCATATCCGCGTCCGTACGGAAGCTGGCGGGTGAAGCAGGGAATCACAATGGCACTGGTAATGGCCGCTAGCCGGCCCAGCGATGTCAGGGTCGCCGCAGGCACGCCGAAAAACGGCGCGAACACCGCGCCGTGGCTACCCTGGTCTTGGTCTGGCAGGTAGTAGAACACCAGTCCGCGCTTGATGCTTCGGATCGCGGGTCGCAGGCCTTCCATCCGTTCAATCAGCACACCGCCGAAGCGTCTGCGTCTCTGCGAAATCAAGTAATCGAGCAGCGGGTTTTTAGGCCGCTTGTAAAGGTTGGCAAACCGGGAATGCCGGCTGCTGGCCAGATAGATACCGCCAATCTCCATGCCTACAAAGTGCGGAGCCAGCAGAATAATGCGGCGCCCCGCACTCATCGCATCATCCAAATAATGGCAGTTGCGGCAGCGCACCAGCCGATTGATACGGCTGACCGAACCCCACCACGCGATGGGCACGGTCAGCGACGCGCGCATGAATTCGCGGAAATGACGCCGGGCAATGGTGCTGCGGGTACGGTCGTCAAGCTCCGGGAAGCACAGCCGCAGGTTGACCTGCGTGATGTAACGCCGTTCCGCGTGCAGCAAGTAGAAGAGTTCCCCGATTGCGCCGCCCAACGCCCAGACAAGCGGCAACGGAAAAAGCGCCACGGTCCGCAGAAACGCGTAACCCACCCAGCTCGGCCAATAGCGGGGACTGGAGAACGATTGCTTGCCGGGCAGTTCAGTCATAGTAGCTGGGTGCGTTGTCCGGCCGGGTCTTGAAGCGTTTGTAGGTCCACAGGTACTGTTCCGGCATCTCGCGCACGGCCTGCTCGATCGCCGCATTGAGGCGCGTGGCGTCGGCCACCGGGTCGGCGGAAGGAAAATTTTCCAGCGGCGGCTTCATGACCACCTCGTAGCCGCGGCCGAATGGCAGAAGGCGCGTGTAACACGGAATGACGACGGCACGCGCCAGTCGCGCGATGCGGCTGGGAGCCGTGAGCGTTGCCGTCGGCACACCGAAAAAGGGCGCAAACACGTAGCCTGCGCGGCCGGGTTCCTGGTCTGGAAGGTAATAGAACGGCAGACCCTCCCGCAACAGTCGAACGAGCGGGAGCAGGTCGGAGCTGCGCTCGATCATCAGCCCGCCGAAACGTGACCTGCTGTGGCGCATGACCCGATCCAAAACCGGATTCCTGGGGCTCTTGTACATGCTGACCATGGGACGCTCCTGCGACAGCCTCAGCCCGGCGATCTCGAGCACCACAAAGTGGGGCGCCAACAGAATGACGTGCTGGCCGGCGGCCAAGGCAGTGTCGAAGTACGCACGATCGCGAAACCGCACGAGGCGCTGCAGTCGGTCGCGCGAACCCCACAGAGAAATACCGATGCTGAGGATTGCCTGGGTGAGGGTACGGAACATGGCACGGCGCAGCCGCCGACGCGCCAACTCGCTTTGGGCTGGAAAACACAGCGCCAGATTCACGTCCGCGGTTTGGCGTGCACGGCTCGGAAAAAAGGAGATCAATTCACCGAGCATCGCCACCAGTACCCACAGCAGCGGCAACGGTAGAAGACCGAGCGCATAAAGCAATCCGATGCCGGCCCAGGACGGCCAGTTGCGCGGATGCATCAGCGACCGCAGTGGGTGAGGACGGGTCATAGGGTGGAGGACCGCCGCCCGGGCGCGTTTTGAAATACTTGAACGTCCACATGTACTGTTCCGGCGCAGCCTGGATATGGCGCTCAAGTTCGACGTTCATCCGGCGTGTATCGGCCACGAGATCGCCGCTAGGAAATCCGGCGAGTGCCGGGCCGAGGCGCACTTCATAGCCCTTCCCGCGCGGAAGACGATAGGTAAAGCAGGGGATGACGACGGCATTGCAGATTTCGGCGAGGCGGCCGAGCGTGTTGAGGCGCGCCACTTCAGTTCCGAGGAACGGCACGAAATGCGACCCCTGGGTACCGAAATCCTCGTCTGGCAGATAGTAGAAACCCAGGCCGCGCACGATTTCCCGGATAACAGGGCGCAGACCCTGCTCACGCTGGAGCATGCGTCCCCGCGGATCAAAGCGCTTGCGTCCATTGGCCATGAACCAGTCGAGCAGCGGATTTTTCAATGGCTTGATCATGCCCAGCAGCGGAAATCGTGCCGACATTGCTGCTGCCCCGAATTCAAGCGCCACGAAATGTGCCGTCAGAAGAATGATCTTGCGGCCTTGCGCATAGGGTGTTTCGTAGTTATCCAGGCCGGTGATGCGCACAAGTTTCCGGATTCTTGCAGGATTTCCGAACCAGAGCAGCGGAAAATCCAGCAGGCATTGCCCGTATACCCGGAAGTGCCGCCGCACAAGCTGCGCGCGCAGGGACTCCGGCATTTCGGGAAAACACATGGCCACATTGATGTGCGCGATGCGCCGGCGCTTTGCGCTGACGAGCCGATAGCCGTCGCCCGCCATGGCCCCAAGCACCGCACGGATCTGCGACGGCAGGAAGGCAGCCGCGCGCAGCAGACCTATGCCCAGCCATACGCCCCAATAAGCTGGCATCAGGTACGCCCGGCGAAAGCGGGGGGCATGATAGGCAGAACGCCCCGGCTGGGCGTCCTCAGGTTGCGGAGACAGACCACGCACTGTCCGCACTACTGATGCAAAAACTCCACCCAATAGCTTTAAGTCCGGCAGAAATGTCATTGTATCATCATAAAAATGATAATCGTCGTCAAAAATATATATAAATGTCCCACGTCATCGCCAACATACCAACTTCATCGATGAATGTGGACGAAAAGTGCACCGGGTGGGACAAATTATAAAGATATTGCCTTATATGTCCGTCACATGCTGATTCTATGCTGTTGAAGGCTTAAATTTTGAAGGTCTGGTGGGCACCGCCACGGTCTCACCGGAATCCATCAACGGCCGCATCGCGTGCAACAGGTTTGCAAACAGCCGAGGGTGCAGGTCCTCTTCACGCGCCAGCAATTCTTTCATGTGCTGGCGCTGGCTCGGCATGCGGAAGCAGGCAGGACAGTTGTCGGCGATCACAGGCAGCTGCGCGGTGACCGCGAAATCCCGCAGCTGCCGTTCACGCACATAAACGAACGGCCGTATGACGCGCAAGTCACCGGCGTCATTGAGATAATTGGCTTTCATGGTACGAAGACTCCCGCCATGGAACGCGCTCATCAAAAAGGATTCCGCCAAATCGTCGAGATGCTGGGCGAGCACCAGCACATTACAGCCTTGTTCGCGTGCCGTGGCATACAGAATCCCCCGGCGCATGCGCGCGCAATAGGCACAGAACGAGTTGCCTCGCATGTTCTTGAGTGCCCGCTCCATGATCGGTTGACGCCGGTAGTAATGCGCAATTCCGAGCGCCGGTACATAATCGCACATCGCCGAAGGGTCGAAGCCGTCGATTTGCGGATCGACGGTCGCGGCTGCGAGCGTAAACGGAACCGGCGCCTTGTCGCGCAGCTGCAGAAGCGTGTGCAGCAGGCTCAGGCTGTCCTTGCCACCGGACAGGCCAAGCAGCAGGCGGTCTCCGGGCCGGATCATGTCGTAGTCAGCGATTGCGGTGCCGGCCGCACGCACGATGCTGCGCGGCGGACGTCGCACGATGGGTAATCCGGTAACCGGGCACATGGCTCCGGTATTATGCCTTAAAAGCACGCCGAATGGCCGGTAAATCCGATCCGGCTTGGGGAGCGGTTACATGGAAAAGGTGAACACCCTGCAGCCCAAGGAAGCCTGGAAGCTGGTCCAGGAACATCCGAACGTTCTTTTTATCGATACACGTTCGCTGATGGAGCATCTTTTTGTCGGACATCCGGTCGGCTGCATCCACATACCCTGGATCGACGAACCCAGCTGGACCGTGAATCCGGATTTCGTCATCGACGTTCGCCGGGCAATTCTCGGCGGAGCGGGAGGGGGCGCCCCAGTGGTGCTGATCTGCCGTAGCGGATTACGCTCGCTCGAGGCCGGTCAATGTCTCGTAAATGCCGGTTTCCAGAATGTCCACAACGTTGCCGAAGGGTTCGAAGGTCCGCTGGACGAACACCACCACCGCAGTGCCGTTGGCGGCTGGCGCTATCACGGTCTGCCCTGGGAACAGTGCTGAGCACGCATGCGGCATGGTCTCGATTCCGCGTTAAAGACTGGTCGTGCGGCGACAACCGGCCCGCCCGTGTCAATTTGGGTCGAGGTTCGGTACACTTTCGGTTTATCCATGAATCGATGCATAAGGGAGCCGCGATGGCAGAGAGCTATCTTTTTACATCTGAATCCGTGTCCGAAGGACACCCGGACAAGGTGTGCGACCAGATATCGGACGCCGTGCTTGATGCTATTCTCGAGCAGCACAAAGGCGCGCGCGTCGCCTGCGAAACCCTCGTGAAGAACAATCTTGTTGTGCTTGCCGGGGAGATAACGACCAGTGCCAGCGTCGACTTCGACAAAGTGGCGCGCGGCGTGATCCGGTCCATCGGCTATACCGACGAAATGGGGTTCGGTCCGGACACCTGCACGGTGCTGACCGCCATTGGCAGACAGTCGCCGCATATCGCCCAAGGCGTGGACGAAGGGCGTGGTCTCGATCTGGAACAGGGGGCCGGTGACCAGGGGCTGATGTTCGGCTATGCGACCAACGAAACCGACGTTCTCATGCCAATGCCGATTTCGCTAGCGCACCGCCTGGTGAAGCGCCAGTCGGAGGTGCGCAAGAGCGGTAAGCTCGCGTGGTTGCGGCCCGACGCGAAGTCGCAGGTCACGGTCAAATACGTCGACGGCAGGCCGGCTGGAATCGATGCAGTCGTTCTTTCGACCCAGCACGCACCCGGCGTCAAGTATGAGACGATCAAGGAAGCCGTGATCGAGGAAATCGTCAAACCGGTACTGCCCAAAGAGTGGCTAGCCAAGGATACCAAATACTTCATCAACCCGACCGGAGCATTCGAGATCGGCGGTCCGGTCGGCGACGCCGGGCTCACTGGACGCAAGATCATCGTCGATACCTACGGCGGCATGGCCAGGCATGGCGGCGGCGCTTTTTCCGGCAAGGACCCTTCCAAGGTGGACCGCTCGGCAGCCTATGCCGGGCGCTACGTGGCGAAAAACGTGGTGGCTGCGGGGCTCGCGGACCGCTGCGAGATCCAGATTGCCTATGCCATCGGCGTCGCCCGGCCGGTATCGGTCCATGTCGACACTTTTGGCACCGGCAAGCTGCCCGACAACAAGATTGCGAAGCTGGTCAGCGCACATTTCGACCTGCGCCCGAAGGGCATTATTCTGATGCTTGATTTGCTGCGTCCCATTTACCTTGCAACTGCGGCATACGGCCACTTCGGCCGGGCGGAAACGGATTTCAGCTGGGAGCGGACCGACCGCGCGGAGCAGTTGCGCGATGCGGCCGGCATAAAATCCGACGGCCGTAGCGCAGTCAGGGCGTGATGGAGGGCGGCGGTCCCCGGACATCCGGGATTCGCACCCGGCGGGGTGACAGCCGGATGGATTGTGTGGCCTGCCGATCAGCCCTGGTGAATTCGGCAAATACTTCGATCAGGCCCCGCTGTAGCGGCGGCAGGAAATTGTTTTCTCCAAGGAGCGTTGCGACCCCGGAACCATCCTTCCGGGGCCAGGCTTGGAGCGAACACCGACTCGGACAACGGCGCTCGTTCTTCGTGGAGCCTACATCATGAACGCGGTCGTTAACTCGAAGTTCAAGGACTATAAAGTCGCCGACATCGGCCTCTCCTCTTGGGGACGCAAGGAAATTGAGATCGCCCAGACCGAAATGCCCGGCCTGATGGCGCTGCGCAATGAATTCGGTGCGGCGCAGCCGCTCAGGGGTGCGCGCATTTCGGGCTCGCTGCACATGACCATCCAGACGGCCGTGCTCATCGAAACGCTGACGTCGCTGGGCGCGCAGGTGCGCTGGGCATCCTGCAACATATTCTCCACCCAGGACCATGCGGCGGCGGCCATGGCGGCGGCGGGAATTCCGGTTTTCGCCTGGAAGGGAGAAACGCTCGACGAGTACTGGTGGTGCACGCAGCAGGCGCTCACCTGGCCCGACGGCAAGGGTCCGAACATGATTCTCGATGACGGCGGCGACGCCACGCTGCTCGTACACAAGGGTGCGGAGTTCGAAAGCACCGGCAGGGTGCCGGACGCTTAGCCGAATGCAAGCGAAGAGTGGCGGGTTTTTCTGCGCCTGCTGCGGGACAGCCTGGCCACCAATCCCGGAAAGTGGACCGAGATCGCCAGGGGCATTCGCGGAGTAACCGAGGAAACAACCACCGGAGTGCATCGGCTCTATCAGATGCAGCAACGGGGAGAGCTGATGTTTCCGGCGATGAATGTCAACGATTCAGTGACCAAGTCGAAGTTCGATAACCTTTACGGTTGCAGGGAATCGCTGATCGACGGCATCAAGCGCGCCACCGACGTCATGATTGCCGGCAAGAGCTGCGTGGTCCTCGGCTACGGCGATGTCGGAAAAGGCTGTGCTCAGTCGTTTCGCGGGATGGGGGCCACGGTGTGGGTCACAGAGATAGACCCCATCTGCGCTCTGCAAGCGGCGATGGAGGGCTACCGTGTCGTAACCATGGATGAGGCCGCCCCCCTGGGTGACGTATTTGTTACCGCCACCGGCAACGTGAGCGTCATCACGCACGCACACATGCTCGCGATGAAACATGAGGCCATTGTGTGCAACATCGGTCACTTCGATGCGGAAATCGACATCGCTTCGCTCGAGCAGTACCCGTGGGAAGAGATCAAGCCGCAGGTCGACCATGTGCAGCTACCGGATGGCCGGAAGCTGATCGTGCTCGCCAAGGGCAGACTGGTGAACCTCGGTTGCGCAACCGGCCACCCGAGCTTCGTGATGTCAGCGTCGTTTTCCAATCAGACGATCGCGCAGATCGAGCTCTTCACCAATGGTGCAGCCTACGATAAAAAGGTTTATACGCTGCCGAAAAAGCTCGACGAGAAAGTCGCTCGCCTGCATCTGAAGAAGATCGGGGCGCACCTCACGCAGCTTTCCCCTGAACAGGCGGAATACATCAACGTGCCGGTCGATGGTCCGTACAAACCGGATCATTACCGCTACTGATCGGCGATCGATGACGCGCAGCGCCGGGCAGTCCGGCCACACCTGATGGCGCCGGCGCTCAGGCAATATATATCGTTCATGGAATCCCAGAAAAAGCGCGAGCGGACGTTCAGCTTCGAGTTCTTTCCTCCCAGGACCGAGGAAGGAAAGGCAGCCCTGCATCACACCGCTGCCCAGCTCGGGCAGCTCGGGCCGCGCTTTATGTCGGTCACCTTCGGTGCAGGCGGTAGCACGCGCGAAGGCACCTTTGAAACCGTCAGGGAGATAAAGAACCACGGCTTCGAAGCGGCGCCGCACATTTCCTGCATCGGTTCGACACGCGATCAGTTGCGCCAGATACTGCGCGGTTACATGGCACTGGGAGTCCGGCACCTTGTCGCCCTGCGCGGGGACCTGCCTTCAGGCACGGTCGCGGCCGGGGAGCTGCGCTATGCCAACGAACTCGTGGAATTCATTCGGGCAGAAACGGGAACCCATTTTTACGTCGAGGTCGCCGCCTATCCGGAAACCCATCCGCAGGCAGCGAGCGCCGAGGCCGACCGGCTCAATTTCCGGCGCAAGGTCCTGGCCGGTGCGGATTCCGCGATTACGCAGTATTTCTACAACACCGACGCGTACTTTCGCTTTGTCGATGACTGCGAGAGCCTGGGGATGGACATCGCGATCGTGCCAGGCATCATGCCCATCACGAATTTCAAACAGCTGGCGCGGTTTTCGGACGCGTGCGGCGCGGAGATACCGCGCTGGATCCGCAGGCGCTTGGAGGGCTATGGTGACGACATCGAGGCAATCCGCGCTTTCGGGCTGGACGTAACCACCGAACTTTGCGATCGCCTGCTCGCCGCCGGCGCTCCTGGACTGCACTTCTATACCCTCAACCGCGCGGGTCCGACAAGCACGATCTGGGAACGACTCGCGCTTTGATATTGAACGCTGCGGCGTAGACACTGTCTTCGACGGTGGCCACCGCCGGAACCTTGAATTTGGAGCGTACTGAGGGGCGATTGGCTGCCGCCATGGCGGGTTTGGGACCATCAGCACCCTTGCGCGGACCCGCCGGTTTTCTTGTATTCTTATGGGTACGGTGTCGATTGGCGCAACTGGCGGTTACGCAGCGGGAGCGGCTTAAAGAAGCACAAACCAGCATGACCTCCCTGCCGCCACCCGGCGGCCCGGCCGACATGCTCGCTGCGCGGCGGTCCAACGAGATCGTCGACCAGGCTTTGGCCAGCGGTGTGTGGACCGATGCCGACAGCAGCGCTTTGCTGCAGGTGGCGCCGCGGCTGTCGGAACGCCAGCGCGAAGGACTGCTCAACAAAATATTCGGCGCCATCAACAACCAGGAACTGAAACCCGTGGGATCCCTGCCCTCGCTCTAGGGAGAGGTTCCGCGCATCATGCATGGGGGTTGCGGGAGAAAACACATGAAGATCGCTATGCTGGCGTTGGTGCTGGCCTGTGCGGCGTTGCCGATCCTGGCGTCGGCGCAGGGCGACTACGTGCCCGGCTATGTTTACGTGGGTCCGGACAGCGAATACATGTATGGCACTTTCAACAACCGATTCAATTCCGCGCCGACCGCAAACAAGACCTATATCGGGGCCGGCGGCTATGCAAACGGGTTGCTGTATTTCTACGGCGAGGATGCCGATGGGCACTACTTCTATTGCTACATTCCCACCACCAGCCCCATCTATCAGGCGGCCGTGGAGATCAAGAACACGCTCGGCGACGGGTCGCTTCTGTCGGTGGAGCGCACTCCGCCATCGAGCGAGTGCACGTCCGTATACTCGGCCAAGGCATCTCATTATCTTGACTGACCGGCACTGGCGCCGCGCATGAGAGGCCAAATTCGGCCCCCGGATCGTCCCGGGAACGGTGACCGGTTGCAGACTGGCCGGTCTCCGGCAAGCATGGCGGGTCCTGCTGTT
>VFSW01006068.1_pt1 | contig 17799 bp, 21 predicted proteins | sample 5358111 | NCBI WGS metagenome assembly VFSW01 (sample SAMN11554181, study PRJNA540505) | mine drainage metagenome | isolation source: sediment from site ElyBrook_90M | place: USA: Ely Copper Mine, Vershire, VT | collected 2017
AATCCAAAAACACCACGCAAAGGTGGTGTTTTGAATTTTGTGCCCCCAGCAGGACTCGAACCTGCGACCATCTCCTTAAAAGGGAGTTGCTCTACCAACTGAGCTATAGGGGCTTAACAAAAGCTGCCTGCTTATTTATACTAAAACCGGCTGTTTTTGTAAATTACAGAAGGGAGGCAGCATGACTATCAGTGAGCTTAGGGATAAGGTCATCGCAGAAGCGCAGCCGAATCGGTCGCGCAAGATCGGCATCCTGCGGCAAGATATCGTGGATGCGGTTCTTGGCTATCTCAAGGAAAAAGGTGTTATCACATTCTATTTGAAGACCGAGTCCTTCAGTTGGGCCGACCTTATAGACGGCATTGATTTTTATGTCGTCGTCATCAAAGAACAGTATGTGACTGTTCCCATCTCGGTTACCGGCCCCTTATGGATAAAAAGCCATCTGGAACGTCATCCGGAAGTGCCGGTGGTCTCCGTGGACCTGCGCAAAGGCATAGCCAAGGCCAAAGCGCTCGCCACGAAGAGGATTTTGAGGATAATCAAAGCGGCGCGTTGAAATTTAACGCGCCGCATTTTTTTTCTTGAATCGCCGGTCAAAAGCTTCTAGAATAGGGAACAGTTAAAAAAGGAGGCGTACTTTGAAAACATTTTGGATAGGATTGTTTCTGCTTGTGGGCTCCGCCGGCGTTTCGGCTCAAACGGCGGATACGGCGACGGTCACGGCGCAGTACCGGGTAGAGATAACGGATATGTCTTTGCTCAAAAGCTCCCTGGTATTTATCGGCCGGCTTTTCGGCATCGTGCCCAAGAAGCTTGAATATCGCGAGACGTACATTATCCGGGATTGCGGGAGCGACGAATTTCAAATGGCTCTCGGCAACTCAAGCCGTGAGTGGCTAGAGGTCTTTGCGGACACGACGCGGTTTTCGTTCATAGACCCGCCCGCGTTTCCGCTCCAGTCGCTCCATAAAGACACCCTGCATTCCGACGTCGTTCGCTTCGTCTCCGGCATCCGCGGTTTCTTCCGGGACGGTTCCGCCGGCGCTTTCTGCGGCCGTTTCGTGCTTTGGAAAGATACGATAGATTTTGACGTCACGCGGGACCCGTCTCATCCTCTGCTTTACTGGATAACGAGCCGGAACCAAGCGGGGAAGCGGTATATAGAAGGCAACGTCATTGTCGGCCGGCAAGCGGGCGTGGTCGTTTATCCAAGAATGGAGCTTCATCTCTTGGAGGCCGGAGCCAAGGTCACATTGGAGATGGATAGTCTGAAGGTCTGGATCAAATAATTAAGGGGTTCTCTTCTCGAGAACCCCGTTTATTTAAACAAAAAACGCCTCAGCTCCGCGCAATGGACGACGTTCGAACCGCAATCCCAGCCCAAGGAGGCAGGAGCCCGTTCGCGATTGCGAGAGGATGGTAGATGGAAAATAAAAAAGGTTGACGTTAACGCCAACCTTATCTCCCCTCATTCCGTTGTCTCCTTGCTTTTCTAAGAAGCGTTTCCGAAGCAAGGTAAATTCCATACATCGAAGTGTCTTTCAAAGAAATGCGGCCGTCATCAAATAGTATCTCCTTATTCTTTTCTAGATAATCAAAGAATTGCGACTTCTCTTCGTATGTCATTTGGTTAAGAGATTTATCCCAACATGGTCCGTTCTTGATCGTCTCACGTAAACGGCTTAATTTTTGCTTGTCAGAATCTGACAGTGATTCTTCGTGAACGATATTGAAGTACGAATCTCTTACTTTCTTTGATTTAGAATCAGGAGCGAATATATGAAGCAGGTCCTTCATAAAATATGATCCTTTCTATTTTCACTCCCAACGGAGTGAAGTTTTTCAAGTTGCCCGCTAACCCAGACTTTCTAATTTTAATTATAGCATTATAGTACTATTTTTGTCAATATAACGCTGAAGGTGGAGTTTAAGCGGCTACTTATCAATCGTCTGCTCCGGTGGGTCGCTCCGCTCCCACCATCGCTCGTTCGGAGATTCAAAAACGGCTCCGGTGGAACTGCTCCGCGACCACTGTCCATTCTTAAATTTTTCTTATGCCATTTTCTACTTCCGCATGGCAATTTTTACAAAGCAGAACGCATTTTCCCGCTTCACGGGTGATAGTGTCCCATGAATAACAAAGCCCCTTTACGCTCAAACTGAACGACTTAATACTTGGGTCTTTATGGTGAAAATCCAACGCGCCATCATATCTGTTATATCCGCATAAAGCACATTTACCGCCGAACATTTTTACCAGCAAACGTTTCTTTTTTCGGCGGCTTGTAACTACCCATTCCGAGGCGCATTTACCGCACCTAAACGATCCGTCTTTGCGTGGGAAATGCTCCGATAAGCCGTGTTTCCTGCAAACCCTCTTCACTGTTTAATTATAACACTAAGTGTTAAGGCGGTAAGGTAACAAAAAAACGCCTCAGCTCCGGTGGTAGGATTCGAACCTACGACCATCTCCTTACAGTGATCCTCTTGTCGCCAAAAGGGCTGGACTATCTCATATCCCACATGGGGACTCGGGTATATAGTCTCTACACATTTATCCCGCCGTCGGCGGAAATTTAGCTCGGGATTGTCTCTTGCGAGATTTCCCCGAATTAGCCCGATTTTCATTCGCACATTGCTATGCGAAGCTGCCTTCTGACAGGGAGTTGCTCTACCACTGAGCTACACCGGAGCTGAAGCGTTTTTATGTAAAATTGCCCTAATTCAGACAACGTCTCTATTATATAAAAAGAGCGCCCGGTGTAAAGCTGAATGCTCGCGGCTTGTTTCAAAATAACCCCGGCGGTTATCCGGGGATTGTAACGAGGGCCCTTGTCATTCGTATTAATAGGTATGAGGAAAGGGGAGCAAAGGTCGCAAATATCCTATTTATCCATGAAACTCAAGCAATTTATAGTAGGGGCCAGTTTCGCGGCCGCCGCGGCCGTTTTGGCCACGACCATGGTTGCGAGCGCCCAGACGGCCACATCCACGCCGAACGACGCTTCCCGCACTCAGCCGATGGTTTTGAACGTGAACGCGGCTGGCCGGGTGCTCCTTCGGGGAACCATCGCGTCCGTGAATACCGGTACCCTGACCGTGAACGGCTGGGGCGGCGTTTGGACGGTGAACGTCGGTTCCGGAGCGCAGGTGCTCCCCGTGGCGTCCGGCAATGACCTTTCCCAGTTCAAGACGGGTGATTTTGTCGGCGTTGAAGGAACGGTCTCGCAAAGCGCGGCCTGGACCATTGATGCGACGCTCGTCCGCGACTGGACGTACCGCGCAGCCGTCAGCCAGGAAGTGAAGCAGAATGTCCAGGAGGCCAGGCAGATCCGGCAGGCAAATCGTCCCCGGAACTATGTCGGCACCGCTTCCGGCGTTTCAGCCGGCTCATTCACGCTCACGGACGGCGGCACCGCTTATACGGTGAATCCGACCTCGGGCGCGGAAATAGTGAACCGCAATTGGGTCGCTATGCCGCTTTCCGGCATCCAGACGAACGACAATGTTCGCGTTTGGGGCACGGCCTCGAGCGGGACCATATCTGCCGCGATCGTCCGAGATGTTTCCATTCCGGTCGCTTCAAGCACGGCACGGTAATTGAGTGGTCTTTTGAAGTCAAAAAACCCGCCTCAGGCGGGTTTTTGTTTAAAAAAGTCCCGCCGGGCCAAGGGGCCGGGCGGGAAGGAGGGAAGTAAGGTGCTGCGCAATCTCAAATATAATTTAATAAGAAACCGTCAGTGTCAGGGTGCCGGTGTATGAACCGGCCGGCGTTGCGAGGGGTATGGAAGCTATCGTTCCTCCGACCCAGAAGTAATAAGCGCCTCCACTGGATACGGTCACCGTGTTGCCACTGGTAAGCACCGTGGCGCTACCTTGAGTGTTCGTTGTGTTGCCGGCCACACTGGACGTCCATGTGATATCGTTCGTTCCATTTGTAATATCGGTTGATGTCCAGGCCACTGTGACGACCTGGGAGGCCGGCGCCGATGTTAGTGTCGCCACGCCGGTGTTTGCTCCGCCTGTAACCGGGTCGACGGTGACACTCGATGCACCCTGGACTTGACTGCCGAAATTCAGAACACGCGTGACGCTGAGCTGCATTGAAGCATTGACCGTAAGGTTGACGTTAACCGTTTGATTGACCGATTGTGTCTGAGCCGAGACCGGAAACGTTGTCATTGCGACCAAACAGATCGCAAGAATTACCGCAAAAAACACCCTTTTCATGGGCTTACCCTTTCTGTTTTATTAATGAACTATTGTCGATATAATAACCTAATTTTGTGAGGTGTCAATGTTTCCATCTTACCATCGGCCGCCATCGTCAACCGTATTGACGGAAATGCAGAAAAGGTTTTTACTCATACGTAGTTCTAAAAAGGAGGATGTATGCAAATTGCTGAAAGTTCGAGTAACGGCTCAAACGTACTCACGTACGCCGCCATTGCCGCTATCGTCATTACTTTCTGGATCGGCGTCGCATTTTTAGTAGTTCACTGTAATTTGCTGTAGAACGCCAATAAAAAGGAGGTACTCTTGAAAAAAATCGTCGGGATATCGACCGGAGTGTTGCTCGCTCTGGTGTTGGTCGTCGTAACCGCCTCGGGCGCGGACAAGGTCGCCGCCCGGCAGGAACGGATAGAAAAAACGATGGCCGCCGCCGACTCCATCGTGTCGGAAGGCAACAACCTTTCCGATCTGAGGTTCTATGCGGAGCCGTGTTTGAGCGATTCGGAGGACGCGTTCTATGCGGCCGTGGTGGCTGTCGGTTTTGACAGTGTTCGGTCCGCGCTACTCGCGCTAAAGGAGCTCAACAGGTCGGTGAGCGTGGCAAGTGACAGCGCTTTCAATGCCGGCTTGGGTCGGGCTGCCGAAACGTTAATGGTCGTCAATCTCGTTTACATGCGGACGGCTATGGCCATTTCGGCAAAGTGGCGCGAATTTATTCAGCACAAAAAGGTTGTTCGCTCAGTGCGTTCAACCTGATTAATTTGTGTATTTGGGTCGCTCCCTCGAGCGGCCCATTTTTATTGACCGCCGCGGCGGGGGTAGGGTATAACTTAAACCAGCAAAACCATCGGAACAACGGATTGAAAACAAAATAATAAGGAGGTAAAAAGTGCAACGCACGATATCATCGGCTGAAGCCCATTACCTGGCCGTCCTTGCCGGCGTCTTGAGTCTGGAGGTCCAGTTCGCGGTCATACTCGGCGCCGCGTACTGGCTCCTGGCGGTATTCGTCGGCGCCTTTGAGGCATCGATTGGCCATTTCGGATGGCTGCCCCTTCCAGTAATTGCCATCGCCATGGGATTTTACGTCTTGATGGCTTTGGCGGCCTTCGCGATCGGACGCAAAGATGGCGCTCAGTTCTATTATTGGCACATTGCGGTTGGCATGGACCAGAGGCGGCCGTTCTTGGACACCTTTTGGGCGACCATGAACTGCGGCGTTCTCGTAAAAGGCGGCCGTTTGGAAAGTAAAAATCGCACCGGTTTATTGGCTATCGGCAACGGCCTCATGGCGATAGTCACTATCGGGAGCCATTTCACTTGGCTTTTCATTATCGGCTACGTGATCTTCCTTACCTGGTATCTAATGAACTTCGTCTCCCGTCGATGGGAGATGAAACTGGCGTCGCGCCAAGCATGAATAAAATTATCTGACCGCCCTTGACCATTTCAGGGCGGCCTTTTTTATTCCTGCACGTCTCTCCTTCCTCCCCGCCGATGATTTTTAAAAAGTTACCCCCGCCTTTTGAGCGGGGGAGGGCCTAAGCCATTTGTACGGGTATTATACCACACCGCCCTTCCGCTTATCAACCCCGGCCGCGATCCGCGGTCATCCGGCCCTAAATCCGCTCCAATTCTCGTCTCTGGCGGGCCATGCGGAATGAGGGTAAAATTGAGGTAATTATGCCGTCACTTAATTGGATTGGTAAGGAAAAGATTGTAAACCATGATAAAGAAGTCCCGTTCCGGTTATTGAAGAAAAATCAGAAGTTATCGTTCGGAAAGTCCAGTGAGAACTTGATCGTGGAAGGGGATAACTTAGAAGCGCTTAAGGCGCTTATGCCGTTTTATTACGGTAAGGTGAAGTGTATTTATATTGATCCACCTTATAATACTGGGAGCGAGGGGTGGGTGTATAACGATAAATCAAACGCACCGAAAATTAAAGAATGGCTTGGGAAAGTGGTTGGCCCAGAGGGAGAAGATTTATCTCGCCACGATAAGTGGCTTTGTATGATGTACCCGCGTCTTAAACTTTTACGTGACTTGCTCCGCGAGGACGGCGTGATTTTTATCTCTATTGACGATAACGAACAGCATAACCTTCGCATGATAATGGATGAGATTTTTGGAGAAGAAAGTTTTGTAACTAATATTGTATGGCAGAAAAAATATGCGGCATCAAATGACGCAACATATTTTTCCGATAACCACGATTTCATTGTTGTGTATGTAAAAAGTAAGCATGCGGGTGGTTGGGTTAGGAGCTTGTTGCCTCGTACAGCAAAACAAGATTCTTTATATAAATATGATAGTGGCGATGGTATGGGTTTATGGCGTCCAGATAATTTGACTGTTAAAACTTATTCAAAGGAATACGATTACCCTATCAGAAATCCTAAAACAGGGTGTTTGTATAACCCTACACAGGGTAGATGCTGGCTTACAAATAAACAAACGATGCAGAAATGGATCAAAGAAAAACGTGTATTTTTTGGTCGTGATGGTACGGGCGCACCACAACTTAAGAGGTATCTCAAAGAAGTCCAAGCGGGCACGGTGCCCATGACAATATGGGGCTATGAAGATGTGGGACATACCGATGAAGCAAGAAAAGAGCTTAAACAGCTCTTTAAAGACAATAAACTTCCATTTGAAAATCCGAAACCGACAAGATTGATCAAAAGGGTTATACAGCTTTCATCCAATAAAGATTTTGTTGTGCTTGATTCTTTTGCTGGCTCCGGTACTACGGGACAGGCAGTTTTGGAATTAAATAAAGAAGATGGCGGGAACAGAAAGTTCATTCTTGTTGAATTGGAAAGAAAGATCGCTCAGCAAATTACTAACGAACGTGTGCGGCGTGCCTCGAAGATGAAAGACTTGGATGGATCTTTCGAATACGTCGAGCTGGATGAACAGTTATTCGATAAAAATGGGGCGATAAATGGAGAAGTTAGTTTCAATGGACTCGCTAATTATGTTTATTTCACGGAAACCCACACGAATCTGGAGAAGAAAAATATCAAAGGGAATTATTTAGGTGAGCGGGATGGCATAGGATATTATTTGCTTTTTGACGGTATCGGTCAGAATGTCTTGAATAGAAAATTCCTAAGCGTCTTGAAAAAGGATGGAAATAAGATTATTTACGCTGATAAGTGCCTCCTTGGCAGTGATGTTTTAGGAAGGTACCATATTGTTTTTAAGCAGATACCTTACGAAGTGAAGGTCTATTAATATGCAGCTTAAAAGATATCAAAAGAGAGTTTTAAGTGCGCTGCATGACTATGTAGTGGAAATGCGAAGTTATCCGCCAGAGAAAGCGGCAGGCGTGGCGTTTATAACTAAGGCGGACAAGCCATATAACTGGGTGCCGGAATTAAAAAATGCGCCTTTTGTTTGCATTAAGGTCCCAACTGGTGGCGGGAAAACATTAATCGCTGTACATACAGTCAGCATCGTCGTAGAGGAATATTTAAGAGAGAGAAACGATAAGGGGCTTGTTATGTGGTTTGTGCCATCCGATGCCATCAAAACGCAAACACTTAATAACTTGCGTGATAGAAAACATCCGTACCGTGCAGTACTAGATGAGGCGTTTAACAACGCCGTAGCAGTATTTGATCTTACCGAGGCAAAATCAGTAAAAAGAGATGATCTGGCGGATAATCTTTGTATTGTAGTTTCTACGCTTAGTGCCTTTCGGAGAACAGACAGGGAATGGCTTAAGGTATATCAAGAAAATGGCTCATTAATGAGCCATTTTGAGGGACTACGCGCCGAAGCCTTGAAGTTTCTGGATAAGGATAAGGAAGGGGAGATAGTGTTTTCTCTTGCTAACGTTATAAAAATCCACAATCCGTTAGTAATCGTAGATGAAGGGCATAATGTTCAAACTGATCTTTCCTTTGAGATGCTTAAGAGTCTCAACCCATCGTTTGTTTTAGAGTTTACGGCGACGCCAAAGGGTAAAAGTAATGTTTTAGTGAGTGTTTCAGCGCAAGAACTTAAGGTAGAAAAAATGATAAAAATGCCGATTTACCTTGCGAACAAAACGCCATGGCAGGAGACCATTTTTGATGGTATTGATAAGCTGAAAGATTTAGAAACGAAAGCGAAGAAGCAAAAAGGCGAATACATCCGCCCGATTATGCTTTTACAGGCAGAACAAGAAAAAGAAAGCACAAAAAAGGTATTCGTAAATAAGATTTACCAGTTTCTTGTTGGCGAAGCGAAAGTACCCGAGGAACAAATTGTCATAAAAACCAGCAAACAAGATAACTTGCCGAAATGGGAGGTGCTTTCTAAGCGTTCTTGCCCAGTTCGCTACATCATCACGGTCAACGCCTTACGCGAAGGGTGGGATTGCCCATTCGCTTATGTTCTTGTTTCGGTTTCCAATATGGGTGCCCATCTATCTGTCGAACAAACCATTGGGCGTATTATGCGTCTTCCTGCCGCAGAGGAAAAAAGCTATGCAGCGCTAAACTCTGCTTACGTCTTTGCCACAACCAGGAATTTTAATCAGGCGTCGGAAATGGTGATACAGGGATTAGAGAAAAACGGTTACGAAGGCGTTATTGCGGTACAAGGAGGCATCTCTATCGGCGGGGGAGATTTTAAAATTAGAGTTCGCGATAAGAACATTGTTATTCCCTTTCTTGTAATTAAAGATGGCGCCAAATTCAGAAAGTTGGATTATGTTGAAGATTTAGTAGGGAATAAGCCCCTTTTAGAAGTTCATAATCCTAAAATTGATTTCCATCCGGTGGATGATAATAGAATTGAGAAGATCGACATAGGACGTGATGGAGAATTAACGAGAGATGCGGTTGGTAAATTAAATTTGGTTTACCACTACGAGGATTTCACTGAGGAAGATCTGCTCTCGTGGCTACGTGTAAAAATCCAGCGGAGTTTTATAGCGATTGATGAAATGAGCGCCTATCTAAAAAGGGTAATAGATGGCCTTTTAAGGACCAGTCATTTAGACGCCTTGAGCGTACATCGTTACCAGTTAAAAGAAGTTATCGACAAGCAGATTGACGGAATAATTGATGAGATCGCTGCAAGAAACTTTTTAAAATTGGTTAAACAGGGGGTCATTAAAGCCGGTAATGAAAATTTTGTATTTGGAGACACCATTAATCTTCTTAATCCGTATCCCAGCACGTTCGTCAAACATTTATATGAAAGAGCCGATAAAATGAATAGAGAGGAGTCAGGCTTGGCCTACCAGCTAGATGGTCTCGAAAACGTAATGTGGTGGTTTAGGAACCCCGATGGTGGATTTTATATCCAGGGATGGCAGCAAAATAAATTCTATCCAGATTTTATTGTAAAAACTAAGCGGGGAAATTACTTTGTTTTAGAATACAAGGGGGAGCACCTAGAGGGTTCGGAAGACACAAAATATAAAGAAGAGATCGGTAAAAAATGGGCAGAACTAGCCGGTAAAGGCTATAGATTTTATTTAATTGATCAAGCCAATCTCAATGAAATCATAGAAACGATCTCTAAAGAGTAGTTCAATCAATGAAAAATTCAGTTATCGAAATACTTATACCAAAAGACGAACCAGACGGCTTTAAGATTGTAAAATTAGCCGGATGGATCGGTAAGGCTTTTGTGGTACCAAGAGCTGATCTAAAAGATATAAGGGATTTTAGAGAATTCTCATTGCCGGCAGTCTACTTTCTGTTTACAGAATTTGAAGCGGAAAAGCCACTGGTTTATGTCGGCGAAACGGATAATTTATATCGAAGGTTATATCAATGGGACGCAGCTAAGGATGATTGGAATGTAGCATTAGCGTTTACCGGTGAATCCGAAACCGATGTTCAGTACCTGGAAAGAAAATGCGTAGAGGAGATAGAAAAAGCCGGTAGGTATGATACAAATAATGCAATTAAACCTCCGGGTAGACAGTTGTCTGAGTTCCGGCGTGCCGCTAATAATGATTTTTTTGATAAGTTAAAATTTGTAGCAACAGTTTTAGGGTTCAAGATTTTTTCAGAAATCCCTAAGGAACAGCAAGCCATAGAGATTTATTATCTTGGCGACCAAACAGGCAAGGATGTTTTTGGGAAAGGCGTATTGATCGCAGGAGGTGAATTCCTTGTTTTTGCTGGGTCTAAGGCTAGAGTTAAAGAGGCTGACAGCTTAAAGAAGCATGTAGTGAGCAGCGTTAATTTACGAAAGCAGTTAGAAACTAATGGCGTATTTAAGAAAGCCAAAGATGGTCAGTATTTTGAATTTACGAGGGATTATATATTCCATAGTCCCAGCGCTGCCGCCGATGCCATTCGTGGAGCATCGACTAATGGTTGGACGGCCTGGAAAGATAAGAACGGCAAAACATTAGATGAAAATAAGAGGAAATGATATTTGATTTTCTAGCCCAAACTACTAGAATTTAACTAACAGCATAACCCTCGGGGGATGGAGAAAAAGCCCCGACTCGAAAGCCAATTACTTCCAGCCGGGCCCCTCGCCCGGCGTTAAAATTTTTATGGCAGAAGAATTAATCGCAGATCCACAGAGCGGTCAAAAATCTCAAGATGAGCTGAAATTATTCCTTGATTCATCATGGCTGATCGCCATTATTGATGAAAGCGACTCGCACCATACGGCGGCGTTATCCTCTTTGGGGGCATTGAAGCCATATAAGCCAACATTCTATATAACGCCGATTATTTATTTGGAAACGATATCTCGTTTGATAAAGAAAAAGAAAATTTCTGTTAGAAAATGCCACGATATTATAAGAAAATTCTTAAGTAGCGTGAATTATAAACACAAGACAGGACTAGATTTAGATGAAATTGATGAAAAATTTAGTAAGTTTTCACGCATAAAAATAAGCAAGAAGTTATCATCCGTAGATTTCTATGTAGTGGCAGAAGGTATTCTTTTGGATGCGATGATTTTAACATGCGACTTAAATATGTTTCGTATTTCTCAAAAGTACTATGAGAAAATTTATTTTTTAACCGATCAGGTAGAAAATAAAGATAGCGATCTTGGACGATTGATTAGCGATATACAAAAATATCGTAGAAATAATTAAACTCAATGGCAAAAACAGAGAAGATTAAAAAACGTTTGAATGTGGTCGGAGTTGCTGGCGAGTATTTTGTTGCATTCGAATTATCACAAAAGGGAATAATCGCTACATTAACACTCAAAAATACGCCCGGCACCGATGTTCTAGTCCGTAACCCAGATAATGGTAAATCAGCGAGTATTCAGGTTAAGACGATGTCTATAGATAATAATGCTGGTTGGCGGCTAAGTGAGAAGGATGCTCAAGTATCTAAGATCAAAAATCACTTTTATGTTTTAGTTAATCTACACGGTTCCGGTAAGTTACCAGAATGCTATGTTTTCCCGCAAAAAATTCTAGCTAGACACTTAGCTAATATGCATCAAAAATGGCTTAGCACCCCTGGTAGGCATGGCAGGAAGCACGTAGATAATCCAGGGCGTATGTTCGATCCATACAGGTTGGATAGCGAGGCTAAATTTGGGGCGCCGTATAAGAATAATTGGGGTAAATTAGGTTTGGTATAATACCTTCAAGCAGGGGAGGCGGATTTGGGAATATGAAAAGATGGAGTAGAAAGCGCGATACACTAGGTAGCGTAGAGGATCTTTTGATAGACATCCTTATATTTTGCGCCGTTATTGTGTTTATATACCTATTAGGTTTGTATTTTACCAACAAAGCTGCTTTTTGGATGGATGTCGCCTATGGCGTCATTACTATTCTGGTGGTAGTGATAGGCGCTATTTTGATACAACGCCTATTAAAAAAGAGGTCGGACAATAGGTTTAAAAGGTTGCTTGATGAAATTGAGCGCACTGGGCAGGTGGAAAAGATCAAGCAATTTATAGAAAATTTTGGCTTCGGAGACAAAAGGACTCCTGGATTTACATTTCGCCAGCACCACATAGACTGGAATAGGATCCATGATCTTGAAAAGGATATTAAACGCAGCTTAGAAAGCGCAGAGGTACCCTTAAAAACTAGTGGGAAGAGAGATGTTATCAAATTATTATTGCATTATATTCAAGAGAAGGAAGAAAGTATCACGCGAGAGGGCGTGAGGAATGATGGGCCTCATAGATTTGATTCGTTAAGCGGAACGGATTTTGAGCAATTACTTCGTCAGTTATTCGAACGAGCTGGATATTTGGTCGAGTGGAAAGGGCGGACGGGTGATCAGGGTGGGGACCTAGTGGCTAGCAAGAACGGAGAGAGAATTTTGGTTCAGGCAAAGAGATATGCCAATAACGTCGGTAACGCAGCTATTCAGCAGGCAAATACGGCTCGGCAACTCTACCATTGCACTAGAGCAATGGTTATGACTAGCGCAGAAGATTTTACTCCGGAAGCTTATGCCGCGGCTAAGGGTACGGGCACCGAATTAATATCTAAACAGCGCCTTGCCGAGCTCCTTTTGCAATATCTGCACGAAAACTGGTGGTAGTACATTTTTTGTCAGAGGCGCCTACTATTACTTGAAATGAATAAAAATTTAAGCAAAATACAGAAGATTGCTAATGAGGTTTATAAGCGTTTGGGATCTGGTTTTCCTGAAGACATATACGATAAGGCAATGCAGGTTGACCTACGCCTTGCGGGGATAAAATATGAGAGCCAAAGAACAATAGAGGTAAAGTATAAAGAATACCATGTGGGCACCAATAGAATAGACATCATCGTCAATTTTGGAAAAGAAAAAGTCATACTAGAACTGAAAGCAATTGCAGAAGAATTGGGTGAGCCAGAAAAACAGCAACTCCAGAACTATCTCGATTCTTTAAAAATTGGGAAAGGGCTTTTAATTAATTTTCCGCAGCCAGGCAAAAGGAAGGCGGTGCATAAAAACATAAAGCCGCAGATTGTTAAGGTCGGTTTCAAATAATTTTTCCTCCCCGCCGCCGAGGCTGTCGCTCTTTTAGGGTGGTATAATTAATTATACCAGTCGCATTTCTTCCCCCGTCGCAGTGCGGAGGGTTTTGGTAGAATGGAGACATGACCTATGCTTTTATAACCGGCATTCCGACCGCCGGCAAAAGTTATTTGGCGGGAAAAATAGCCAGAGAACATGGCGTGATGCACGTGGACACAGATTCGTTCCGCGTTGAAATGGAGAAAGATCCGGCGCTTGCTCCATGGGTCAATCATTTCTGGAATATGGACGAGGAGGAGTATCTCGGGAGACCCTGCGAAGACCGCTGGCGCGAAGATGTCGCTCAATTCGAGGCGTTTTGGCCGTTCACCGCAAGTAAAATAAAAGAGATAATGCGGTCAGTGCCCGTTGCGATCTTTGAGGGTGTGGGCCTTCTGCCGAGCATAGTCAGCCGTGATTTCCAATTTCCCGGTATCGTACTTTTGGGAGAATCATTGGAAGTGACACTGGAACGTAATAAAAAGGACCCGCGCTGGGGCAAAACCGAGGACCTGCAAAAGAAAGAGGCGGAAAGTTTTTTCTTATGTGAGAGAGAGAAGTATAAAAAAGAAGGGGAGCAATATAGCTGGCAGGTGTTCAGTGATATTAGTGAGGCTGAGCTGGAAACGTTGAAAATATTGGGCTTAAGGAGGTAATAATATCGTCGGGTGGTTTTTGAACGTGGTAGAATTAAAAAATGAGGATTCGCAATGAATCACAGGCGGCTATCATTCGTAAGAATGGCGACGCAATAGAATTCCTTTTGCTTAGAAGGCGATATCCTGCCGATGTTGGCAAGGTCCAAATGCGCCTGGTCAAAGGCGGTATTGAGACGGGAGAAACACCGGAAGAGACGATAAAGCGGGAAATTAATGAAGAGGTAGGACTGGTGAACGTGAAGATCGTTCGGAAACTCGGCGGGTATGAATATGAGGTGGACGACATCCACCACAACGTGAGTTCTTTTCTGGTTGAAGCGCCCAAAGACGAAGTTGCGCGCGCCGTGTCCCTAGATGAAGGGGAGGCGGTTATAGACGAGGTGGTCTGGGTAAGCGGGGAGAGGGCGATTGAACTCCTGACGTTTCCGGAAGAGCAAAACTTGATCCGTCTCGCGGTATAATGAAATTATGAAATTAATAGGGGAGAAAGTGGTGTTGCGGCCGATCGTAATGGTGGACGCGCCGCGGTTCGTGAAATGGTTCAACGACCCGGCGGTCCATCGTTTTCTGACGCGCCGGAAGATCAACTTGAAAGAAGAGCGCGTTTGGATACGTTCCCTGCCGAAAAAGAAGGACCAGGTGCATTTCGCGATCGATACCCGCGACGGGGTCCATATCGGCAGCGTGGGTTTGAGCATCATTAAGCGCGATAACTGCGCGATATTCGGCATCGTGATCGGCGACAAACGTTATTGGAACCACGGCTGCGGTACGGAGGCGATGAAGCTCGTCGTGGACTACGGTTTTCGCCGGCTGAAGCTCCACCGCATCGAACTCGATGTTTACGGCTACAACGCGCGCGGCATCCACGTCTATCGCCGCCTTGGATTCAAGTTCGAGGGCAAGAAGCGCGAGCGCATTCGCTGGAAGGGGAAGTATTACGACGAGATCCAAATGGGCATTCTGCGCAACGAGTGGCAGCCCTGAATTTCCTCCCCGCCGCCGAGGCTGTCGCTCTTTTAGGGTGGTATAATTAATTATACCAGTCGTATCTCTTTACTCCCGCAATAAAAACTTATCCTTAAATACCCCAGTATTTCGGGACTTGTTGCTCTCCTTTTCCCGCGAGACGGCGGGTTTTGTTTGACGGGGCTCTGGCGGGAGAGTAATTTGTATCTAGCTACAACAACACAAACAAACATGGGAGGAAGCAATGGAGAAGCTGATAATCGTCAGGCACGGGGACTACGACAAGGATTCCAGCCACCTAAACGATAAGGGCAGCGCCGATATTAAGCAGTTGGCAGAGCAGATAAGGCCACTAACTGACAGTCACAGCGTACTGGTACTCTCTTCTCCGATAGATAGAGCCATAGAAAGCGCCTTAATCCTGTCTAACACCTTGCATGTCCCGGCCGTGTATTGCGATGCATTACGATCCGAGTGTCAGGGCGATATGGACCTGGACGGAGCGCTTTCGCTCATACACGAGAAGAGCGACATGGCCAATATCATCGTTGTCGTAACCCACATCGAATATACCGATAATTTCCCCGCGCATTTTTTCAAGCACGAATTTAACACGAAAGCGCCGTACATGCACTTGGAAAAAGGAGAAGCGGCGATAATCGATTGTGCCTCCAGAACCCTAACGAAAGTCGCCTAACCCACCGCTGTTATATTTGCCGACCCGGAGATGCCTATCTCCGGGTTTTTATTTACCGCCGCCTGGCGTAAGCGGAACGGCGGGTTTTGGTGCGGGGTGGTAGAATGGGAACATCATGGGAGAGGAAATTACGATGGCAGATCTGGGCTACGGCCCGTTCTTTGAAGCCGGCCGCAACCGGCTGGGCTTTGGCGGCCTTCCGGTCGCCCGGGTCGTTTCCGCCTCCAGGGGCGCGTATCGGATAAAAAACATTGCGGGAGAATATTTGGCCAAGGTCACCGGCAAGCAGATGTTCCAGGCCTTGTCGCGGGAGGACTATCCGGCGGTCGGGGACTGGGTCGCGTTTGATGAACTCGGCAATAGCCAGGCCGTTATCCGCGGCATCCTGCCGAGGCGGACCGTGATAAAAAGAAAGTTCGGCGACCGGAACCGGGCCGGGGAGCAAAGCAAAATCCAGGTGATCGCCGTGAATATTGACGTCGCGTTCGTAGTGGAATCGGTGGACCGCGACTATAACTTAAACCGTTTTGAAAGATACTTCGCCATCGTGCGGGACGGCGGCGCGGAACCGGAGATGGTCTTGAACAAGGTTGACCTCCTTTCGGACGCAGAGCTCGGCGAGAAATTGGACGAACTCCAAGAAAGATTCCCGGGCGTACGCGCAATACCCGCGAGTACAGTAAGCGAGCGCGGATTGGAGACGCTGAAAAACCGGATTGCGAGAGGCCAGACCTATTGCTTTCTCGGCTCGTCCGGGGTCGGCAAGTCGTCCCTCATCAACAAGCTAATCGGCAAAAGCGTCATCAAGACCGGCGGCATCAGCTCTTATTCCGGCCGGGGAAAGCACGTTACCACGATGAGGCAGATGTACTTTTTGGAAAGCGGAGGCATTGTTATTGATAATCCCGGCATGCGGGAGGTGGGCCTGGCCGAAACCAGCCGGGGAGTCAGCGTCATTTTTGACGAGATCGCGGCCCTGGCCGAAAAATGCCGGTATACCGACTGCACGCATACCAAGGAATCCGGCTGCGCGGTGACGGCCGCCGTCAGAGCCGGAGAACTGGACGAGGGGAGATATGCCAATTACATCAACCTTAAAAAAGAGACCGAATATTCCGAAATGGACGACGCCGGGAAAAGGGAAAAGGACCGGGCCTTCGGAAAGTTCATCAAAAAAGCCAAGGAAGAGCTGAAGCAATTCCGGCCCAAGGACTGAACGGGTTTGGAAACGTGGTAGAATCATTTAAATGAAGGATATTTTTACCATTGGACATTCTACGCGGACGCTGGATTACTTTGTCTCAATGCTCCGGGCGCACGGCGTTCGGGAGCTCGCGGACGTGCGGACCATCCCGAGATCGCGCCACAATCCGCAGTTTAACCGCGATGTCTTGAGCCGGGCCTTGAGAAACCGGGGAATCGGTTACCGCTGGCTCGGGAAGGGATTGGGCGGCCTGCGGCGAACGAGAAAAGATTCAGAGAACACCGGCTGGCAAAATCTTTCTTTCCGGGGTTTTGCCGACTATATGCAAACGCCCGCTTTTTCCGCGGGCATAAAAAAACTTGAGAGTTTAGCCCGGAAGAAAAAAGCGGCCATCATGTGCGCTGAAGCGGTGCCTTGGCGATGCCATCGGTCGCTCATCGCCGACGCCCTCACTAAGGACAAATGGGCGGTGTATCACATCTCAAGCCACAAAACGGCCCGCCGCCATAAGCTCACGTCGTTTTTGAAAATGAGGAAGGGGAGGATAGTTTACGAATAAAAAAGCTCCACGCATAGCGTGGAGCAAATGATGAGGGCGGCGGCCTTCCGTAAGTGGCCGCATATTCCAGGATTGGCTGCCGAACGCACGACAGTGCGCTGCATGAATCGGGGATGCCGATAGCAGGAGAGGCCTGTCTTGGCGGTCGCCAGGGCGGCCAGGCGCAGAAGCAGGCATCCAGGAACGGATAGGGCACGAGATTGCTCATGCCAAGCGCGAGCGTTTCCAGGGAGGGGGTTTCCGAAACGTCCGTGATGACGAGCAATCCTCGGTCGCCCTGGTCCAAAACTTCAAATGTCCTGCATGCATTACGCAATGCTCGGCCGAATGCATCCAACGGGCCAATGACCATTACGCGCCTGGCCGTGGCGAGTTTGAGAGGGGGTTCATTCAATTAACTCTCCTTTTTTAACGAGCTTGGATAAATTACCACTTACAGATAATCCTGTCCAGAGGCGTTAAGGCGAATTCAACCTTCAAGTGCGACACCAAAGACTTCATAAGGGGTTCTCCAG
>VFSW01006069.1_pt1 | contig 17799 bp, 13 predicted proteins | sample 5358111 | NCBI WGS metagenome assembly VFSW01 (sample SAMN11554181, study PRJNA540505) | mine drainage metagenome | isolation source: sediment from site ElyBrook_90M | place: USA: Ely Copper Mine, Vershire, VT | collected 2017
CCCCCTGCGGGGCGGCGGGGGCGGGCCGCCGCCGGGGCCCCCGCCGCCCGCGGGGCCCCCCCGGCCGCGGCGCCGCCCGCGCAACCCATCGCCGCGGCGACGCGGGCGATGCGTCACCAGGATGGCTTCTTCCCGCTCGATTGGGATGCGAAAAGCGGCAAGCTGTATCTGGAGATCGGCCGCCTGAACACCGATTTCCTGTACCTCGATCAGCTGCCCTACGGGGTGGGTCTGAGCGATGCCGGCCTCATCGGCCTCGACCGCGGACAGCTCGGACACGGGCGCGTGGTGCGCTTCGAGCGGCAGGGACCGAAGGTGCTGCTGGTGGAACCGAACCTTCACTTCCGCTCCAGCGCCGCCGAGCCCGACGAGCGGCTGGCGGTGACCGAATCCTTTCCGCAAAGCGTGCTGTGGGGATTCAAGATCGAGGCCGAGGAGGCCGGGCGCCTGCTGGTCGATGCCACCGCCTTCTTTCTGCACGATGCGCATGGCGTGGCGGAACGGCTTGCCGAGGGCCGGCAGGGCACCTACCGCCTCGACGAGGCGCGCAGCACCGTGCTGGCGGACGCCAGCCGGAATTTCCCCAGGAACACCGAGGTCGAGGCGCTGCTCACCTTTGCCGCGGAGGGCGCGCCCCACGGCCGCCAACTCGCCGAGGTGACCCCCGACGCCCACGCCGTCACGGTGCACGAACACCACTCGCTGGTGGAGCTGCCCCCGCCGGGCTACGTGGCCCGCCCCTTCGACCCGCGCGCCGGCTTTTATGCGGTGACCTGGCGGGACTATTCGGCGCCGCTCGACCTGCCGATGGAGCAGCGCTTCATTGCCCGCCATCGCCTGCAGAAGCGCGATCCCGAGGCCGCGAGCAGCGAGGTCGTGCAACCGCTGGTGTATTACGTGGATCGCGGCGCACCCGAGCCGATCCGCAGCGCCCTGGTGGAAGGCGCGGGCTGGTGGAGCCGGGCCTTCGCAGCGGCCGGTCTGCCCGGTGCGTTCCGCGTCGAGGTGCTGCCGGAGGGCGCCGATCCCATGGACATCCGCTACAACACCATCCAATGGGTGCACCGTTACGCGCGCGGCTGGAGCTACGGGGCGAGCGTGGTCGATCCGCGCACCGGAGAGATCATCAAGGGCCAGGTGACGCTCGGCTCGCTGCGCGCGCGCCAGGACTACCTGATCGCGGAGGCGCTGCTCGCGCCCTACGCCGCCGGCGGATCCGTCTCCCCGCAGATCCGTGAGATGGTGCTGGCGCGCATCCGCCAGCTCGCCGCTCACGAGGTCGGCCACACGCTCGGACTGCAGCATAACTTCGCCGCCAGCGCGATTGCCCCCGGCACCTCGGTCATGGATTATCCGCATCCCGACATCATCCTGGATGCGCATGGCCGGCCGGACCTGAGCCACGCCTATGCGACGGGCATCGGCGCCTGGGATGAGGCGGCGATCGCCTACGGCTACTCGCAATTCCCGCGCGGAACCGACGAGCACGCGGCGCTGGGGAGAATTATCTCCGCCGCGCAGGCCCGCGGTCTTTATTTCATCACCGACGAGGACTCGCGCCCGCTCGGCGGGGCACATCCCTACGCGCATCTATGGGATAACGGCGCCGATCCGGCGCGCGAATTGCAGCGCGTGCTGCAAGTGCGCGCGGCGGCGTTGGCGCGGTTCGGCGCCAACGCCATCCCGTTGCAAACCCCGCTTGCCTCGCTGGAGGAGACGCTCGTGCCCCTGTACCTGCTGCATCGCTACCAGGCCGAGGCCACCGCCAAGATGATCGGCGGCCTGAACTACCGGTATGCGCTGCGCGACGATGGCCAGCTGAGCACGCAAATCGTCGCCGCCGCCGACCAGCGTCGTGCCCTGCAGGCGCTGTTGTCGACGCTCGACGCGCGGATGCTCACCCTGCCCGAATCGCTGCTGCGACTGCTGCCACCCAAGCCACCCGGGTATCCGCGCTCACGCGAATCCTTCGTCGGGCGCACCGGTTTGAGCTTCGACCCGATCGCCGCGGCGGAGGCGGCCGCGGATCTATCCCTGGCCGCGTTGTTGAACCCGGCGCGCGCGGCGCGGCTGGAGGAGTATCACGCCCGCGACGCCGCCAACCCCGGTCTTGCCGAGGTGTTGCACGCCCTGCTGACCCGTACCTGGGACCTCGCCGAGCCGGCGGGCCTCGAAGGCGCCGTGCAGCGGGCGGTGGACATGCGCGCGCTGGAGGCGGTGCTCACGCTGGCGTCCGATGGCGGTGCCGCCGCCGCCGTTCGCGCCACGAGCGGCGCCACCCTCACCCGGCTCGCCCGCTCCCTGCGCGGCGCGACGGGCGGCTCGCCGCAGATGCGCGACCTGCGCGCGGCGGCCGTGGCGCGCATCGAGCAGTTCGAACGCCATCCGGCCGAATTCAAGGCCGCGGCCCCGCTGGAGGCGCCGCCGGGCATGCCCATCGGCGAGGACGACGGCGGGTGACGGCGGATCAACCACGGTGGCGGCGGACGATGCCGGGTGGCGGCGGTGAGCAGGTGTAAAATGCCCTCCGGCAAGCCGCCCGAGGAGGAAAGCGCGATGAACACCTACGATTTTTCGGCCAAGGCGATCGACGGCAGCGAGGTCGCCCTGGCGCAATTCCGCGACCGCGCCCTGCTCATCGTCAACGTGGCGAGCAAATGCGGCTTCACGCCGCAGTACTCGGGCCTGGAGGCGTTGCAGCGGAAATATCAAGCGCGCGGCTTCTCGGTGCTCGGCTTTCCGTGCGATCAGTTCGGACATCAGGAGCCGGGCGACGAGGCCGAGATCCGGCAGTTCTGCACCCTGACCTACGAGGTCACCTTCCCGATGTTCGCCAAGATCAAGGTCAACGGCGCGGACGCCCACCCCTTGTTCATCTACTTGAAGGAGGCGCAACCGGGAGTACTGGGGCTCGAGGCGGTCAAATGGAATTTCACCAAGTTCCTGGTGGGCCGGGACGGCGTGCCGGTCAGGCGCTATGCGCCGACCGACAAGCCGCAGAGCCTGGAGAAGGACATCGAAAAGCTGCTGGGCTGAAGGCACCGCCATGTCGGTCTGCATCGCGCCGCAGTCCCTGCTGTTCGCCGACGAACCGCCCCCCGTGCTCGAGGAGGGCGGTGATCGAGGCGCGGATTTTCTGCTGGTCGTCGACCATGCCGGCCACCGGCTGCCGCGGCGACTGGGCGATCTCGGCTTGCCGGCGGCGCAACTGCTGCGCCATGTGGCCTGGGACATCGGCGCCCTGCAGGTGGCACGGCTCACCGCCGCCGCGCTCGATGCGCCCCTGATCGCGCAAAATTATTCACGCCTGGTCATCGACTGCAATCGCGATCCGGCGGTGCCCTCCTCCATACCGACGGTGGCCGAACTGATCGACATTCCCGGCAACCTCAATCTGAGCGCCGCGCAGGTGCAGGCGCGCCGGGCCGAGATATTCGAGCCCTACCATGCCCGGCTGCGCGAAACGCTGGATCGACGGCAGGCGGCGGGGCGCGACACCATCCTGGTCGCCCAGCACACCATGACGGACCTGTTCAAGGGGGTGCGGCGGCGGATGCACGCCGCCGTTCTGCATAATCGTGACCGCCGGTTCGCCACGCTGGTGCTCGATGCGCTGCGCGCGGAGCCCGGACTGATCGTCGCGGAGAACGAGCCCTATTTCCTCAGCGATGCGACGGACTACACGGTGCCCCGGCACGCCGAGGCGCGCGGCCTGCCGCACGTGGAAATCGAAATTCGCCAGGACTTGCTGACCGACCCGGCGGGCTGCGCGGCCTGGGCCGCGCGCATCACTCGCGCGCTGCGCACGGCCCGGGCGCAATTCACCGGGAGCGCGGCGTGAACCGGCTGCGCGACGCGACGCCGCTTTGAACCGCGCAACCCCGGCGGAGGGGGCCGCCGAGGCGGCCGGATCCGGCTGGGATCTGCCGCTGCCTTTTCTCGCGCGAATCGAAGTGCGCCCGGCGGACATCGACGCCTACCAGCACGTCAACAATGCCGTCTACGTGACCTGGTTCGATCGGGCGGCGTGGCAGCACTCCGCGGCGCTCGGGTTGCCCATCGAAACCTGCCTGCGGCTGGATCGCGGCATGGCGGTGCTGCGCAGCGTGATCGCGTATTTGCGCCCCGCGGTGCTGCACGACGCGATCCAGGTGGGCACCTGGCTGCTGCCGGCCGACGGACCGGTGCGCGTGCGCCGCCGCTTCCAGGTGCGACGGGCGGCCGATGGCGCGACCCTGGCGCGCGCCGAGATCGAATACGCCTGCATCGAATTGTCGAGCGGACGCCCGGTGCGCTGGCCGCGCAGCTTTCGCGAGAATTACGTGACCCTCGAGGAGGTGCTGCGCGCGGCGGCCACGCTGGCGCCGCTTTAGCGGGGCCGTCGCGGGCGCGCAATTCACCGGCGCCGGCGGCGCGAATCATGGCAAGATTCGCGCCGGATCATCGATTCTTTCGGGGGTATGCCAATGTGCGCTGATCGCAACACCGTCGGGCGCCGCGCCGTCATCGCCGGGCTCGGCATGGCGGGTGTCGGCGGCGGGGCGCTGGCACAGGGTGCCCCGCCGGCGGCCGGCGGGGCGGCGGGGTCCGCGGCCGCGCCGGCGGCTTGGAGGCCGCTGTTCGAACCGCAGGATGCCTGGCTGGAACGCCCGGCGCGCCACCGCCTGGTATTCGACGTCGTCTCGCCGCGGGGCATCGGCGCCGCGTTGGCGTACGCGGACAACTATTTTCTCGCCAACAAGAGCGGCTACGACCTGGATCCGTCGGAGCTTGCCGTGGTCATCATCCTGCGCCACACGGCCACGCCGTTCGCCTACACCGACGCGGTGTGGGCGTCCTATGGGGAACTGATCGCCAAAATGATCGACTATCAGCCCGCCAAAGCCGACGCCACCGCCGCTCACAACCCGTATCTGGGCAAAGCCGGCGGCCAGGGCGGCGCCACGATCGACGGCCTGGCGGAACGCGGCGTGCAATTCGCCGTCTGCGGGATGGCCACCGACAATATGATCGACAACCTCACCGCGAAGACCGGCGCCAAGGCGGAGGAACTGCAGGCGCTGATGCGCGCGCATCTGATACCGAATGCGCACCTGGCGGCGGCCGGCATCGTCGCGCTCAACCGTGCCCAGGAGCATGGCTACGCGCTGGCGACCACCGGCTGACCGCCCGATCCCGCGGGCCTGCCCAGGGTCCGCGCTAGCCGAACACCGCGCGACGTTCGCGCCACAACAGGAACAATCCCGAGGCGAGGATCATGGCCGCCCCCAGCCAGACCCCGGGGCGTGGCAGGTCGCCGAACACCCAGTAGCCGAGCAGGAACCCCCAGATCAATGCGCTGTACTCCACCGTCGCCATGATCGCCGCCGGGGCCAGCCGCGCCGCCTCGAACAGCAGGAACTGACCGATGCCGCCCAGCACTCCCACCGCGAGCAGCAAGGCCGCCGCCCGCGGCCCGGGACGCACCCAGGTCGCCGCCGACAACAGGCCGGTCACCACCATGAAAAACATATTCTGGGCCAGCATCTGCACCATCGAAGATTCCTGCCGCGCGATTTTGCGCATCAGGATCACCGTGTAGCCCCAGATTGCAGCCGCCGCCAACACCAGCCACGTGGCCGGCAGGGCGGACATCCGGCCCGGATCGGCCGCCACCAGGACGCCGAGAAAGCCGAGCAGCACGCTCAGCCAGCGTGAGGCGCTCACGCGCTCCCCGAGCAACGGCATGGCGAGCAGCGTGGTGATCACCGGCGCGCTGAAATACAGGGTCAGCAGCTGCGCCAACGGCAGCGTGCGCGCCGCGCTGTAATAAAGCAGCCAGGCGGTCAAGGTCAGCACGGCACGGCCGATCAGCGACCAGCGCAGCGGCGAGGCCAGGACCCGACGCAGCAACGGCCGACCGCCGATGGCCAGACTTCCCGCCACGATGATGGTGCTGCGGCAGAAGAGGATCTGCCACACGGGGATGGCGGCCACCAGCCACTTGGTGCTCGCGTCATGCAGCGAGAACACACTGTAGGCCAGGGCACCGCAGGCAATGCCACCGCCGAGGTGCTCGCGGCTCATGGCAACGGGGTTCGCGGATTCTGGGCGCGGCATGGGCCGGCGATCATACCCGCCCCGACTCCCCAAGGGGGCGGGGTGTAGAATCCTCCCATGGCGGCCGCCCACCGACGTGGGCCACGGCAAGGAGGGGACATGGCATCCACAGACTCGGGCATGGGCGAATACGGCGCCGCCATCCGGCAACCGGCGCATCAGCCGTTGCGGCGGCTGACCGGCCTGCTGGCGGCGCTGGCGGCGCTGATGCTGGGAGCGGCGCCGAGCGGGGCGCACGAGAGCTACGCGGCGTTGGTGCGCCGGGTGGCGCCGAGCGTGGTCACCGTGCTGGTCGAGGAGCAGCACGAGGATGCGGCGCGACGCGCCGTCGACCGGGCGCTCGCCGATAACAACGGCATCGATGCCAGCCTGCGCCGCCTGGTGGCCGGACCCGGCGGCGGCGCCCCGGGTTCGGTGCGCGACATGGTGCTCGGTTCCGGGTTCATCATCGACCCGGCCGGCATCATCGTCACCAACCGCCACGTCGTCGTCGGCGGACGCATGGTGCGGGTCAAGCTCGCGGACGGCCGCGAAGTCGAGGCGAAGGTGATTGGCATGGACGCGGCCACGGACATCGCCTTGTTGAGGGTGAACGCCGGAACGCTGCCCGCCCTCAAACTGGCGGCCACCGCCGGCGTGTCCGTGGGCGACCCGGCAATCGCCATCGGCAACCCCTTCGGCCTCGGCCAGTCGGTCACGGCCGGCATCATCTCAGCCCGTGCGCGAACCCTCGAAAACGATCCCTACATCGATTTTCTGCAAACCGATGCGGCCATCAACCACGGCAATTCGGGCGGTCCCCTGCTGTCGGCGGACGGCACGGTGATCGGCATCACCTCGGCAATCCTCTCGCCGAGCGGCGGCTCGGTGGGCCTGGGATTCGCCATCCCCTCGGAGACCGTCATCGCCATCATCGGCGCCCTCGAGTCGCAGGGACGCGTCGATCGCGGCTACCTCGGCATATCCGTGCAGGCGATGACGCCGCCACTCGCCACCGTCTTGGGCACCACCGATGTCACCGGGGGTGCGCTCATCGCGGCGGTGGATCGGGACGGACCTTCGGCGGGCACCCTGCTGGTCGGCGATGTGCTGGAAAGTATCGCGGGCCAGCGCATCGACACCACCACCCTGGGCAGAGTGATGACGGGACTGCGGCCGGGCAGCAGCGTCGAGGCCACGGTCTGGCGCAACCGCAGCGCCCAAAACCTGCTGCTGACGGTGGGCCAGCTGCCGGATCCACCCGCCGACCCCAAGCTCACCGGTAACGCCGACACCTGGGTGAACGGTCTCGCCCTGGCCGTCGCCAACAGCAACACGGCGATTCGCCTCGCGCTCAAAGCCGAGGAGAACAGCGGGCTGATCGTGACTCAGTTGCGTCCGAGCGGTCCGGGTGCACTGGCGGGCCTGAAAATCGGCGACCTCATCACCCACGCCGGCGGCAATCGACTCTCAGAGGTCGGGGAATTGGCCGGCGTGCCGGCGCCCACGGCGCAGGCCCCGCTGCTCATCCGCTTCGTCCGCGATGGCTCGCCGCGATTCGTGGCCATCACCGGCAGCGAGGATCCGCCCTGAGGCCGGGCACCGGCATCAAAACGTTTGGTGCGCCTTCAGGCGTTGAAGGTAACGGTCCCGCAGCTCGGTTTGGCGCGAACGCATTTCGACCGGCCGGCCGGCGATCCACACCCGGTCGGCGAGCGTGGAGAGCTCGAGCGGATCGCCGCTCCAGAGCACGAGATCCGCGACCTGTCCCGCCGCGATACGCCCACGCGTGGCCCCCAGACCGAGGATCTCCGCTGGATTGGCGGTGATGGCGGCAAGAGCCGCATCCCAGGGCAGGCCATGCGCCACGGCATTGCCGGCCAGCTGGCGGATCAGGCGGGCGTTGTGGCTGTCGCCGCTGGAAAAGGCGATGCGTACCCCCACGCGCTCGAGGCGGGCGGCATTCTCCAGGGTGGCGGCGACCTGGTCGAAATCGCGCGGCAGGTCATCCAGCGGATCGAGTATCACGGGAACATGCGCCCGCGCCAATTCCTGCGCGACCACCCAGGCCTCGGCGCCGCCGGCGATCACCGGCTTGATGCCGCTGCGCCGCGCGAGGGCGACGACGGCGAGGATGTCGGCGGCGCGATCGACCTTGAACACCACCCGTCCGCCGGCCAGATACCGGGCCATGGTCTCCCGTCCGGCAGGATGCAACAGCGCGTCGCGCCCCGTCGGACCCGCGGCACCCGCCTCCCGGATGGCTTGCTCGAGCAGCATCAGCGCGGCGGCGCGGGTGCCACCGGCGCGCCGCGCGCCCGCCTCCCCCAGGGTCACGAACAACGTCCGGCTGCCCGGTAGCGCCGCATCGAAGCGGCCATCGAGGGTCACCGCGGAGGCCTGCCCGTCGATGATGCTGTCCCCCGGAGTCGGCGCCAGCATGGTCCAGGTGATGCCTTCGACCCGCGCCACGGGCACCAGCGCCGAGCGTGGGTTGTAGGCGGCGGTCACGTCCAGTTCGGGGCGCCATTGCTGCTCCCAGGTGGGCGCCTTCGGATCAAAATTCGAGTCGACGGTGGAGGGCTCCAGGGAGACCTCCTCGAGTCCGACGTTGGCCAGCCCGCCGAACAGTCCGGGCGTCAGGTGCCTGCCCCCGGCATCGATGAGCGTGGCACCGGCCGGCACGGGCAGCGCGGCGCCGACGGCCACGATGAGGCCGTCGTGCACCCGGACATCCACGTTTTTCAGCGTTCCCTGCGCGGCGACCGTGTGTACCGTCGCGCCGCGGATGACCAGATCCTCGGCAAGGACCGCGCCGGGGCCGGCCAGAAGGCCGGCGAGCGCGCCAATCAGCGGCAGTATCCTCATGCGGGCGGCCTTCATGGCGAGACCCCCGGGCCCGCCTGCCCCAGCAGGAAGTCGGAGCGCGGTCTGCCGGCGGGATGTTCGCGATCAAAGCGCAACGCCCCGTCGATGAACACCTGCTCGGCGAGCGCATAGACGCTGAAGGGATTGCCATTCCAGATCACGAGGTCCGCCGCCTTGCCGGCCTGCAAGGTGCCGATGCGATCCTCGAGGCCGAGCGCCACGGCGGGGTTGTGGGTGAGCCAGCGGATCGCCCGCTCGGGGGGCACCACCAATCCAACTCGCGCGCCATGCGCCATCGCCTTGGCGGCCTCCTGATTCAGGCGCTGGATGCCATCCTCGGAATCGGAATGCACGATGGCGCAGCTGTTCTCGGGGTAATCCACCATCGGCAGGTTCTCCTGAATGCCGTCGAAGGCCTCCATCTTGAAGCCCCACCAATCGGCCCACATCGCCGCACATACGCGCTTCTGCGCGAGACGGTCGGCCAGCTTGTAGGCCTCGACGGCATGATGAAACGCCGCAATGGTGAAGCCGAACTCATCGGCGACATCGAGCATGGTCGCCATCTCGTCGGAGCGATAACAGTGCACGTGCACGCGCACCTCCCCCTGCAGCACCGCCGCCAGAGTCTCGAGCTTCAGGTCGCGCTTCGGCGGTGTCGGCATCGCGGGCTCCTTCTCCGCGCCGCCGCCGGCTTCCGCCGCCGCATTGCCCTGCCTGGCGCTGCGCTGCTCCGGCGGCGTGGCCGCCGCCTGGCCGCGCGCGGCCTTCTTCTTTTCGTACTCCGCGAGTTCGCGCCGGTATTTGTCCCACTGCCGCTGGTAATCCTGGGCGTCCGCGAACGCCTGCCGATAGCCGGCGACATTGCCCATGCGGGTGGAGGGCGTTTGGTTCCTCTTGCCGTATACGCGCTTCGGGTTCTCGCCGCAGGCCATCTTCAGCCCGTAAGCGGCGCCGGGAAACTTCATGGCCTGATAGGTGGTCGCGGCGACGTTCTTGACGATCACGGACCGTCCGCCGATCAAGTTGGCCGAACCGGGCAATATCTGCAGCGTCGTCACCCCGCCCTCGAGCGCCGTCTCGAAGCCCGGGTCCTGGGGCCACACCGAGTGCTCCGCCCAAACGTTGGCGGTGTTCGGGCTGGTCGCCTCGTTGCCGTCATCGAGGCCCTTGACCGCGGGGCTTGGGTAGACGCCGAGGTGCGAGTGGATGTCGATCAAACCCGGCGTCACCCAGCGGCCATGCGCCGCAATCACTCGCGCACCCTCGGCAGCGCTCAGCCCGTGGCCGACGGCGGTTATGCGGCCGTTTTCCACCAGCACATCGGCGCCTTCGAGGCGCTCGCCGGTGCCCGTCAGCACGGTGGCGCCCTGGATGAGCAGCGCCGGGCTGGCCGGTACCTGATAGGTCGATGGAAACGGCTCGGCGGCCCACACCAACGATGCCACCAGCGCCGAAAGCGCGGCCAAGGCCATGCGCGAGCCCCACTTTGTCATTGCGGATCATCCCCTGGTCGATTGAGCCGACAGCCCGGCCGCCACCGCTCCCGGCGGCGGCACCGTGGCCCCTTCCCCGCCAGCATAAACCAGCTTGCGCCTGCCGGTCATGGCCTCGCCTCTGCGGTCCATGGCCATGCTGCCCTGACTTGCGGCTTTGCCGCGGGTGCGCCAAGGTAGGCGCCCTCGCCCCATTGCGGAGATCCGGTTATGAATTTGGGTTCAATGGCAGCGCGACCCCGTTATCTGGCCTTGCTGGCCGCCCTGGCAGGTTCGCTCGCGCTGGGCACGGCGGCTGTGAAGGCGGCCGGCGCGAACGCAACCGGGCATGATGCCGCCGCTGCCGGCGTGGGGCCGGTGGATGAACGCCTGTTCAAGGCCATGCAATGGCGGAGCATCGGGCCGTTCCGCGGCGGCCGGGCGCTCGCGGTGAGCGGCGTGACGGGCGCGACGGGGGCCTTTTATTTCGGTGCGGTGGCGGGCGGGGTCTGGGAGAGCACCGACAGCGGGGCGACCTGGAAGCCGATCTTCGATGGCCAGCCGAACGCCTCCATCGGCGCCATCGCGGTGGCGCCTTCCAACCCGCAGGTGATCTATGTCGGCACCGGTGAGGGCGCGCTGCGCGGCGACATCACCGTCGGCAACGGGGTCTACAAGTCCGTCGATGCCGGCAAGAGCTGGACTCACGTGGGTCTCGCGGACACCCGGCAGATCGGGGCGCTGATCGTCGATCCGCACAATCCGGACATCGTGCTGGTGGCGGCGCTCGGCCACGCCTTCGGGCCCAATGCCGAGCGCGGCGTGTTTCGCAGCGCCGACGGCGGGCGGACCTGGAGCAAGGTGCTCTACAAGAACGAGAACACCGGCGCCATCGACGTCACCTTCGATCCACACGATTCACGCATCGTCTATGCCGCGCTCTGGCAGGTCCGCCGGCAACCCTGGAATTTCTCCAGCGGCGGTGCGGGCAGCGGCCTGTATCGCTCCACCGACGGCGGCCTGACCTTCAGCGAGTTGCGCGGCCACGGACTGCCCACCGGCATCCTTGGGCGCATCGACGTCGCCGTGTCGGGAGCCGACTCGCGCCGCATCTACGCCATGATCGAGGCCGAGGACGGCGGACTGTACCGCTCGGACGATGCCGGCGGCCACTGGGAGCGCATCTGCGAGGATGGCCGCATCCGCCAGCGGGCCTGGTATTTTTCCAAGATCTACGCGGATCCGCAGGCGAAGGACACTGTCTATGCCCTGAACACCGGGCTGCTGCGCTCCACCGACGGCGGCAAGACCTTCGACCTGCTGCCCGCCACCCACGGCGATCATCACGGACTATGGATCGATCCGGCCGATCCCCGGCGGCTGATCAACGCCAATGATGGCGGAGCCAGCGTTTCGTTGGACGGCGGCGCCCATTGGTCGACGCAGGACAATCAACCCACCGCCCAGTTCTATCACGTCGCGGTCGATCACCGCTTTCCCTACTGGGTGTACGGCGCCCAGCAGGACAACAGCAATCTCGCGGTGGCGAGCTACGACGATCAAGGCGTGATCGGGCCGGGCGACTCCTATCCGGCGGGCGGCGGCGAGAGCGGCTTCGTCGTGCCCGACCCGCGCGACGCGCTGATCATCTACAGCGACGCGGAGAATCAGGCCGGTCGCTACGACAAACACACCGAGCAGGTGCAGGACATCAGCCCCTGGCCCATCGATGCCTCGGGCCACCCGGCCGGCGAGCTGCAGCACCGCTTCAATTGGACCTCGCCCCTGATGTTGTCGCCCCACGACCCGGACGTCCTGTACATGGCCTCGGAGGTGGTGTGGCGCAGCCGTGATCACGGCAACAGTTGGACCGTCATCAGCCCCGACCTGACGCGCAACGACAAGAGCAAGCAGGGGGCCTCCGGTGGGCCCCTCACCAAGGACATCACCTCGGTCGAATACTACGACACCGTGTTCGCGCTGGCGGAGTCGCCGCTGAGCCCGGGTATGCTGTGGGCGGGCAGCGATGACGGACTGGTGCACCTCAGCGGCGACGGCGGCAACCATTGGCGCAATGTCACGCCGAAGGATCTGCCGGCGTGGAGCACGGTGAGCATGATCGACCCCTCGCCGTTCGACGCCGCCAGCGCGGTTGTGGCGGTGGATCGCCACCGCCTGGACGACCTGCAACCCTATGCCTGGAAGACGGCGGACGCCGGCCGGACCTGGACGGCGATCGGCGGCGGCCTGCCGCTCGGCGCCGTGGTGCACGCGGTGCGGGCCGACCCGGTGCGCCGCGGCCTGCTGTATGCCGGCACCGAACTCGGCGTGTTCGTCTCCTTCGACGAGGGCGCCCATTGGCAGCCCCTGCAGCTCAATCTGCCCGCCACCCCGGTCCACGACCTGCTGGTCAAGGATGACGATTTGGTGATCGCCACCCATGGGCGCGGCTTCTGGATCCTCGACGATCTGACACCCCTGCGCCAGATGGACGCCGGCAGCGCGGCGCGGACCCTGTGGCTGTACCGGCCCGAGACGGCATTGCGTCTGCGCTATCCCGATGAGGTCAACACCCGTCGACCCGTGGGCCAGAATCCGCCCGCCGGCGCCTTGATCGACTACTACTTCAAGAGCAAGCCCGCGGGCGAGGTGACCCTCGACATTCTCGACTCCCAGGGGGTGCGGGTGCGGCATCTGTCCAGCCGGCAAACCGCCAAGGAGGTTCAACCACCCGAGTGGCCGGACCGCATCGTGCCTGCGGATCTGATCCCGGCTGAAAGCGGCATGAATCGGCTGGTGTGGGATCTGCGCATGTCAGACCCCGAGCAGATTCCAGGGGCGTTCTATTCAGGCACGGCGCCGCGCGGTCCCTGGGTGCTGCCCGGAGTCTATACGCTGCGCCTGAGCGCGGACGGGGCGAGCATGGAGCAACCCCTGACGGTGGCCGCCGACCCGCGCATCCACGGAGCCGGGGCGGCGATCGCCGCCAAGGTGGCGCTGCAGCTGGCCGCGGTCGATGACATCGGCCGGCTGCACCATGCGGTGAACGAGATCCGCGGCACCCGCGCGGATCTGCAGCGGGCGCGAACGCGACTCGCCGGCTCGGCCGCCCTGCGCGCGCGGCTCGACGCCGTGCTGACGGCCCTCGATCCGATCGAGCAGCAATTGATCCAGGTCAACATGAAGGGCTCGGAGGCCAATCTCGCCTTTCCCGGCATGCTCAATGAACTGTATGCGAGCTTCGCCGCCAGCCAGGACGATGCCGACGTCGCACCGACCCGGCAGCATCGCGCCATGTTCGAGCAGTTGCACGGCCGCCTGCAGACCCAGCTCGACCTGTGGACGCAATTGCGCGACGGCCGGCTCGCCGCGCTCAATCAAGGGCTGGCGCAGGCCGGGGTGAACCGGTGAACGCCGTGCCGCGCGTCACCTCGAGCCTCGCGCCCAGCCTGAGTGCCGGCACGCTGGCCGCGCTGCTGCTGGGCGCCGGCGCAGCCGGCCACGCCGAGCAGCCGGCGAGCACCGCCGCGACGGCGCCCGCGGCCCAGGCTCCGGTGAGCTTCCTGTCCTCGCTGAAGCAGGCCTTCAGCCAGGCGGTGGACAAGGAGGTGGTCCGCGGTCACTTCGACCTCGGCAGCCCGCCGGACGTGCACCGCTATTACTGCATGGTCGATCCGCAGAACGGCCGGCGCGAGCCCAATGGCGTCGCCGGCCAACCTGCGCCGCGGCCGGATGGCATGACCGGCCTGAAGGGCGGCACGGTGTCCTTCTATAGCTGCATGCAGGCCGAGGCGCAGGGCATACTCGTCACCACGGGCTACGTGCTCAATGGCAAGGCCGGCGCCGACGCCAAGGCCACGGCGGGCGCGGTGATCGCACCAGACCTGGCGGCTGCTCCGGGCACCGCAACCGCTCCGGGCACCGCAACCGCCCCGGGCATGGCGACTACCCCGGGCACCGCAACCGCGGCCAAGCCAGCCGAAAATGCCGCGCAAACGGCGATCAGAGCGTCCTACACCCGCTGGATGAGCGCGCAGCAGGCACACGACCTCGGCACCGCGACGGAATTGCTGCTCGACTCGCCGGCACTGGTCTGGGTGCGCGCCGACGGCAGCGCCCTGCGCGGCCGCCGCGACGGGGCGGCGGCGCTGCAGCAGACGTGGGCGGACCCGACGGCCTGGGAGCCCCTCGACAACACCCCGGAGGTGGGGATGATCACGGACGATACGGCCTTGCTGAGCACATCGCTGGGCCGGGCAGCGGCGGCGCCGGCGGCCGCGCGACTCGGCGTGCATCTGAGCGCGCTGTTCGTCGCCACCCGCAATGGCTGGAAAATCGCCGCCTTGTTCATGACGCCGGACCCGCACGCTCAATAGGAACGCTTGCGGAACAGCCAGCCGGCGGCGGCCAGACTCGCCGCCGCCATCAGCGCCATGGGCCAGTAATGCGACCTCAGATCGGCCGGCGTCGCGCCCTCGAGAAATACACCGCGCACGATCTCCAGGAAGTGACGCAGCGGATTCAGCTGGGTCAGATCTTGCAGCACATGCGGCATGTTGCCGATCGGGGTGGCGAACCCGGACAGGGTGATCGACGGCACCATGAACAGAAACGCCCCCAGCAGGGCCTGTTGCTGGGTGACGGCCAGCGAGGAAATCATCAGCCCGATGCCGGTGATGGCCGCGACGAATAAAAACAGGCCAAGATACAGGGGCAGCAGCCCGCCGCGCAGGGGCACCGCGAACCACAGCACCGCGACGGCAATGATGAGCGAGGCCTCGATGCCGCCGATCAGCAGTCCCGGCACGCCCTTGCCGATGAGGATGTCCACCGGCCGCAGGGGTGTCACCAGCAATTGATCGAAGGTACCGGCCTCCCGCTCGCGCGCCACCGACATGGCCACCACCAGCAGGGTGACCACCTGGGTGAGCACGGCGACGATGCCCGGCACGATGAACCACCGGGAGGCGAGCGTCGGGTTGTAGCGCGCGCGCAAATCCAGCGTCGCCGGCAACTGCCGGCCGCCGTGCCGGCGCATCCAGTCCAAACCGAAGTCGGTGACGATGGTGTTGGCGTACCCGGCGATCAGCAGCGCCGTGTTGGAATTTCTGCCATCAACGATCAATTGCACCGGTGCCGGCCTGTGCAGGAGCAGATCCCGGGTGAAGCGCGGATCGATGACCAGCACCATGGAGACCGTGCGCGAATCGAGCAGGGCCGATATCTCCCGTTCGCCGTGCGGCGCCGCCACCTGCTCGAACACCGGTGAACCCGTGAAATGGGCGATGAGGTCGCGCGATGCGAGGCTGTGGTCCTGATCGTACACGGCGATCGGAACGTGATCCAGGTCGAAGGTCGCGCCATAGCCGAACACCATGAGTTGAATCAGCGGCGGACCGATCAACACCATGCGGCTCTTGCCATCCCGCAGGATGGCGAGCAGTTCCTTGACGATCAACGCGAACACGGCGCGACCCATGACGTTCAGTCCAACCGCTTGCGCGCGATCAGGCGGGCCGCGCCCAGGAAGACCAGCGCCATGAGCGCCAGTCCCGCCGCATTGGGAAGAATCACCGACCAGACATCGCCGGCCAGAAAGATGCTCTGCAGAATCGCCACGAAATAGCGCGCCGCCACCACATGCGTCACCAGTCGCACCGGCGCCGGCATGCTGCCGATGTCGAAGACGAAGCCGGACAGGATGAAGGCCGGCAGGAAGGTGGTGATGATGGCGATCTGTCCGGCGACGAATTGATTGCGGGCGAAGCTGGAGATCAACAGCCCCATGCCGAGGGCGGCCAGAAGAAACAACGCCGAGGTCGCGCTCAACAGCGCCAGTGAGCCGCGGAAGGGGACATGAAACAGCGTCACCGCCAGCAGGACCGAGGCCGCCATCCCCCCCATTCCGAGCACGAAGTAAGGCAGCAGCTTGGCGAGCAGGATCTCGCGAATGCTGGCGCGGGTGACCAGCAGCGTCTCCATCGTGCCGCGCTCCCACTCCCGGGCGATCACCAGCGCCGTGAGCAGCGCACCCGTCAAGGTCATGATCATGGCGATGAGACCCGGTATCAGATAGTTGCGGCTGCTCACCGCGGCGTTGAAGCGGATCTGCGCCTGCGCGTCGACCGGCAGCGCGGCCGTCAGCCCGTGACTGCGCGCCCGGGCCTGCAGCCATCCCGCCCACACCTGCTGCAGGTAGCCCTCCACGAGGCGGGCGTTGTTGGCCTCCACCCCGTTGACGATGACTCCGAGCGCGGCCGGCGGCTTCGAGTACAGGCGGCGGGTGAAGTCGGCGCGCAGCCAGACGATGCCGTTGACCTGATGCGTCTGCATCGCCCTCTCCGCGGCGCCGATCTCGGTGTACGAGGCGAGGCGAAAATACGGCGAGCGCTGCAGCCGGCCGACGAACTCCGCGCTGTCCGCGTCGGGTTTCTCGACCACCACCGCCAATGGCACCTCGCGCGCATCGAGCGTGACGCCGTAGCCGAAGATCAGCAACAGAAACGCGGGCAGGACGAAGGCGATGGCGATGGCCGAGGGGTCGCGCACGATCTGCAGAAACTCCTTGCGCAGCAGTCCACGCAGCCGGTCGAAGGAATCGCTCATGCGGCCTGCCGATCCGCCGCGGCGCCGACCAGGGCAATGAAGGCATCCTCCATGGTCGGCTCCGGGTTGGAACCGCCGCGCGCGCGCTCCTTCAGACTCTCGGGATCTCCCGCCTGCAAAATCCGGCCCTGCGCCATGATCACCAGCCGATCGCAGTACTCGGCCTCCTCCATGAAATGCGTCGTCACCAGCACCGTGACGCCCAGCTCGGCCAACGCATTGATCCGCCGCCAGAACTCGCGCCGGGCCAGCGGGTCGACGCCGGAGGTCGGTTCATCGAGGAACAAGATGTCGGGCTCATGCATCAGCGCGCAAGCGAGCGCCAGCCGCTGCTTGTAGCCCAGCGGCAGGTCGCGGGCGGCATCGTTCAGCAGCGCGCCGAGCCCGAACTCCTCCACCGCGGCATCCATCCGCGCGCGCCGGTGCGCGCCTTGCAAGCGGTAGGCGCTGCTGAAGAAGCGCAGATTCTGGGCGACGGACAGGTCCCCGTAGAGGGAGAATTTCTGCGCCATGTAGCCGATCCGCCCGCGCGCCTCGGCCGCGCCGGTGCGCAGATCGATGCCAGCCACCCGCAAGGTGCCCGCGGAAGGCGGCAACAGGCCGCAGAGCATGCGAAAGGTGGTGGTCTTGCCGGCGCCGTTCGCGCCCAGCAATCCAAAGATTTCGCCCCGGCGCACCTCGAAGCTCACATCATCGACCGCCGTGAAGTCGGCGAAGCGGCGCGTCAGGCCGCTGGCCGTGATCACCACCGCCGCGCCACCCTCCCCTGGAC
>VFSW01006070.1_pt1 | contig 17798 bp, 14 predicted proteins | sample 5358111 | NCBI WGS metagenome assembly VFSW01 (sample SAMN11554181, study PRJNA540505) | mine drainage metagenome | isolation source: sediment from site ElyBrook_90M | place: USA: Ely Copper Mine, Vershire, VT | collected 2017
GCCCCGACACGCGATCTGCGCCTCACGCGCAACGTGCGCCTGCTGGTGGCTGCGCGCACGGCGCGCAGCGTGGGACAGGGCGTGACGGTGGCGAGTTTCACGCTCTATTTGCACGCGCTTGGTTATGGCGGCGCGGCGATCGGCTCGGTACTGATGGCCGGCCTGTCGTTCGGCATACTGTTGACGCTGGTAGTCGGACCGCTCAGCGACCGTCGCGGCCGCCGTGGACTGCTCCTCGGGTACGAGACGGCCGCGGCGGCGGCGGCGCTCGCCGCCATCGTGTCGCCGCACGAAGCGGGGTTGATCGGCGCCGCGACCATCGCCGGCTTCGGCCGCGGGGCCCACGGCGCCGCCGGCCCCTTTTCCCCGGTCGAGCAGGCATGGCTGGCGCGCGAAGTCGACGGCGCGGCGCGGCGCTACGCGTTTTCGCTCAACGCGACCCTGGGCTTTCTCGGCATGGCAATCGGCGCTGCGCTGGTGGCGCTGCCGCCATTATTCGGGTACCGCTATGCGCACCTCGACAATTACCGGCTGCTGTTCCTCGTGCCGTTCACCGGTTCGATCGCCGCAATGGCAATGATCGGCTGCGCGCGCGAGCCGCCGACACTCGCCGCGGGCGTGCCGGATCCTGCGGTCTTGCACGCCGCCGCTCCACTGACTCGTCGGGAAAATCACCAGCTGCGGCGACTGGCGTTTACCAATGCGATCAACGGTCTCGCGATCGGCATCATCGGACCGCTGATGGCGTACTGGTTCGCGCGCCGATTCGGTGAGCGCCCGGCGCTGATCGGTCCGGCATTGGCCGCAAGCTTTCTGTTGGCCTCGTTCGGTGCGGTGCTGAGCGGCAAGCTGAGCGTGCGCTTCGGTGCTGTGCGCTCGGTCGTGTGGATGCGATTGATCGGACTCGTGATGTTGTTCGCGACGCCATTCGCGCCGGTTTTCGGTGCGGCGGTCGCGCTGTACGCGCTGCGCGCCGCGTTCAATCAGGGGACGGCGGGTGCTCGGCAGGCGGTCGCCGCCGGCTTGACGCGCCCGGAGCGCCGCGGCCTCGCAGCCAGCGTGCAAAATTTGTCGACGCAAATCCCGCGCGCAACCGGCCCCGTGCTCGGCGGCTGGCTGATCCACCTGGGCTGGTTCACGGCGCCGTTCCTGATCGCAACCGCGCTGCAGGCGCTATACCTTTACCTTTATCGGCACTATTTCGGCGAGCTCGACGCCGCCGCGGATTGATCGCAACTTTGCGCCGGATTTGGCAGAATCACCCACGCCATCCGCACCTCGCCGCTTCCCGGAGACGCCTGTGAAAATTTTTTATGCCGCCCCATCGCCGTTCGTGCGCAAGTGCCTGGTTGTCGCCCATGAGTTGGGTTTGCGCGAACGCTTGGAACTCGTGCCGGCGGCCCCCCACCCGGTCAATCGAAGTGCGGCGATCATCGCGCATAATCCCCTGGGAAAAGCGCCCACCTTGATCGGCGACGACGGCACCGTGATCTATGACAGCCGCGTGATCTGCGAGTACCTGAACGCGCTGGGCGATGGGCGCCTGATCCCGGCGCGCGGTTGCGCACGCTGGCAGGCGCTGGTCGAGCAGTCGCTCGGCGACGGCATCATGGATGCGGCCGTGCTGGCGCGTTATGAGGCGACCGTCAGGCCGGAGAGCGTGCGCTGGAGCGAGTGGACGGCCGGCCAGCTCGACAAAGTGAACTGCGGGCTTGCCGAGATCGAACGGCTCGCGCCGAACTTCGCGGAACGCGTCGATGTCGGCACGATCGCCGTCGGCTGCGCGCTCGGCTACCTCGACTTGCGCTACGCATCGCTCAAGTGGCGCGAAAAATGCCCTGGCGCGGCCGTATGGTTCGAGCGATTCGGCGCGCGCGATTCCATGGCCGCGACGCGGCCGCCGCTCGGCTAGATGATCCACGACGAACCCATCGACGATCCGGAGGACGCACCCGAGGCGGCCGCCACCCGGGCCGCCGCCGCATCGCGCAGCACCTGGGTCAGCGTGGCCCTCAACACGGCGCTCGCCGCGGTACAGGTGGCGATCGGATTGCTGTCGAAATCGCAAGGCCTCGTCGCGGATGGCATCCACTCGCTGTCCGACCTGGTTGCCGATTTCATCGTATTGATCGCGAGCCATCACAGTCGGCGCGGCGCGGATGACGATCACCCTTACGGGCACCAGCGTTTCGAGACGGCGGCGTCCTTGGCGCTCGGCGCGATCCTGCTGCTGGTCGGCATCGGCATGTTGTGGTCCGCGTTCGGCAAGCTCGAAACCCCGGGCGCGGTGGCGCGCGTGCACACCATCGCACTCTGGGTCGCGCTCGGCGCATTGGTCGCGAAGGAATCTCTGTTCCGCTACCTGCTGAACGCCGCCAAGCGCGTCAAGTCGGGCCTCCTCGTCGCGAACGCCTGGCACGCGCGCTCCGACGCCGCGTCGTCACTCGTCGTCGCGGTCGGCATTGTCGGCAATCTATCCGGCTATCCCCTGCTCGACCCGATTGCCGCGCTGATCGTCGGCTTGCTCGTCGCCAAGATGGGGTGGACCTTCGGGTGGCGCGCCCTGCATGAATTGATGGACCGTTCGGCCGATGCGGCCGAAGTCGAAGCGATACGCGGCACCTTGATGCAGACGCCGGGCGTCAAGAACGTGCACGATCTGCGCACCCGGAAAATGGGCGATCTGATCGTCGTCGATGCGCATCTGGAAGTCGATGCCGACTTGACCGTCGAAGCCGGACACGACATCGCGGTCGACGCCCGCGCCCGCGTATTGCAGCGTCACCGGGTGCTCAATTTGATGACGCACGTGGACCCCTACCGGCGTCCGGATTTGGACCATGCGGCCGTCGGCGCGCGCGGATCCGCAAGATGAGCCGCCGATGTGCCTGATTCTCGTCGTCTGGCGCGTGCATCCTCAATATCCCTGCATCATCGCCGCCAACCGCGACGAATTCCACGAGCGGGCGACGGCGTCGGCCGCGTGGTGGAGCGATAGGCCGCATATCCTCGCCGGCCGCGATCTCGTGGCCGGCGGCGCCTGGTTGGGGCTGACACGCTCGGGGCGCTTCGCGGCGCTGACGAATTTCCGCGGACCGCGGGCGCGCCGCCCCGAGGCGCCGAGCCGCGGCGCACTCGTCACCAGCATGCTCGAGACGAGCGGCTCCGTGCCCGCGAATTTGACCGAGCTCGAACGGATCGGCGCGCAGTTCAACGGCTTCAACTTGATTTTTTCCGACGGCGAGCGGCTCGGCGTGCATGAAAGCGAGCGCGCCGGCGGCCGCGAACTCGGCCCCGGCATCTACGGCCTGTCGAATCATTTGCTCGATACGCCGTGGCCCAAGGTGCAATGGGCGAAGTCGAGATTGCAGACGGCGCTCGCTGACCTGCCGGATACGGCGTCCGTGCTCTCACTGCTGCGCGACGATCGACCCGCACCCGACGATCAACTGCCGCGAACCGGCGTCAGCCTCGAATGGGAGCGCATGCTGTCGAGCGCCTTCGTGCGCTCGACGGATTACGGGACGCGCTGCTCGACGGTCGTTTGCATCGATCGGCACGGCGAAGTGTCATTCGACGAGTGGGCGTGGGATCCGTCCGGCGCAGAATCGGCTAGAACGAGCCTGCGATTCGCGCTGGCCGATCGGGCTTGACGCTCAACGCGCACCGACACGGCGGCGCTTGCGGTCGGCTCGTTCACATGCCGGATTCGATGGGCTTCTCCACCGCGCCGCCGGCCTCAACCCAGTCCTTGAAGGCGCCGAGGTTATAGACACGATCGTAGCCCATGTCTTTGAGCACCTTGCCGCCGAGCGCCGAACGACCGCCGGATGCGCAATAAACGATGATCGGCTTGTCCTTGGCAAAATTCTTGTCATAGTAGGGCGAATCCGGATCGGCGCGGAATTCGAGCATGCCGCGCGAGACGTGCACGGCGCCTGCGACCTTGCCGGTCTTTTCGACCTCGGGTGCGTCGCGCACATCGACCAGGAGCGCATTCCCCTCGGCGATCATCTGCCGCGCCTGCGCCAAGCTAATCCGCGGCACCGCCGCATTGGCGGCCTCCATCATCAGTTTCAATGTTGCGGCCAATTCACTGTCCTCCCGAGTTGCATGACGTTCGCCGACCGGCGCTGCGTGCGAATCTAGTGCGTTTTGCGGGGAAAGGGAACACCGGTAGCGGTACCCGGCGTTCCAAAAATCGGTATCCCGTTCGGCATCTTACCGATCAGCGGCTGTCTCGTCGTTCGCGGCGGGCCTCTTCGAGACCATGGCCTTCCGGTCCCGCTTCGCGCCGCCACAGGAGTACGGCCGCGGACAGCGCGACCAGGCCGATCAAGAAGAAAAACCACAGCATGACGGCATAGCCCGCCGGATTTTGCGCGCCGGCGCCGGCCCGATCCGCAAGCCAACCGGCGGCGAGGTTGGAGGCCGACATGCCGAGCGCTTGAATCAGCGTGATGAGCCCGAGCCCCGTGCCCAAGCGGCGTGACTCGACGATCAGCGTCGTCGCCGGCCAGATCACCGCCGGCACGAGCGAGAAGCTGATCCCCATCATCACGGTCGAGACCCAAAGACTGAGATTCGTCAGTCCGAGCACCACGAAGGTCATCGGCAACAGTAGCGTGCCGATCGCAAGCATCAGCGCACGATGACCGAAGCGGTCGGCGATCAAGCCGAATACCGGTGTGGCGAAGATAGCCGCGAAGAACACCCAGCTGTTGGCGAGACCCGCCTGTTGCAGCGTAAGCCCCTTGGCGTGCTGGAAATACTCGATCGCATAAGTCGTTCGGAACGGGAAGAACACGGCGGCGTACAGTACGTGCAGCGCCAGGATGTACCAGTAGGACCTGTCGAATTTCAACAGGTCTCTCCAGTTCACGCGTTCCGTGGCGACGGCTGCGGCCGATCGCCCGCCCGGCCGATAGCGGCCGTCGATCGAATAATAGACGACCGTCGCCGCAAGACCCGCGATCGTCATGCCCGTTCCAAGCCACAACGGCGGCTGCCAGCCGCGCTCGTAGAGCGGCCGCGCCCATGCGGTCGACGTGTCCACGGCGTACGAGCCGACACGCGCGAGACTCAAGTAGAGCGCGGTCGCGAGCGCGATGCCGCCGCGCGGGAACCACTGCGCCAATCCGGCCACGAGCGCGATGAAGATCGCACCTTCGCTGACGCCGAAGAGGAAGCGGCCGAGCACCATGACGCCGTAGGGGCTGCCGACCGCCGTGAGCGCGGCGCCGAGCACACCTACGGCCGCCGACCAGAGTGCGACGCGCGCGGCTCCGAAGCGGTCTATCAATATCCCGTTGAACAGCGCCAGCGCAACGTTGGGAATGCTGATGATGCCGTTCAGCATCCCCAATTGCGATTGGCCGAAGCCGCGCTGCCTATGCAGCAGATCCGCGATCGGACCAATGACGTCGTCCTCGTAGTAGCTGCTGGAAACGGCAATCGCCGCGAGCACCAGCACCAACCATCGCAGCGGCGAGCGACCGCCGCCGCGGCCGGAGTCGCGCGCGTTCGCGAACTGACTCACCGGAAGCGTGCGCCCTGCCGAGCCAGTTCCTCTTGCACCGCGCCGATGTGTACTCGGTCGAGCGCTTCATCACGCCGCAGCGATATCGCCGCGGCGACGCCGGCGCCCTGCCCGCTGACGGCGCAGCACATCATGTTGCGCGCGGAGGCATGGGAGACTTTGTCGCCGCCGATACACCTGCCGGCAACGAGCAGGTTGCCGACGCCCTTGGGCACCAAGGCGCGGTACGGCACCTGCCAATAACGGCCCGTGGTCGGCAGAATCAGGATGCCGTAGCCGTCGATGAATTCGGGAAAAATGCCGATCGCGTCGTCGAACCGGCCCTGTTCGCGCACGTCGGCGCCGGTGAGATTATAGAGTGCGTCGATTTTACGGGTATCGCGAATGCCCAGCGTCATGCCGAAGTTGCGCAGCTTGGCATCCTCGCAGCCCGGCATGAAGGCGCGCAGCGCTTGCAGCGCGTAAATCGCCTCGCGCCGGCCGCGCATCTCGCCGACGGTCAAATCGTTCGGATCGGTGCCGTCGATTTCCGGCACGTGCACGAGGTTCAAGTAGGTCAGATCGCCTTGGTCCGTGACCGTGCCCCAGGTGCCGGCGATCGTATGCAAATTCGGCGGGATCACGCCGGCCGCGAGCGCCTGCTTGAACGGCTTGCGCAAGAACGGCGAGAACAGCTTGTCCTCCTTGCCGGTGGTCTCGTAGTCCCATTCGCCGTTGCCCGACCAGTCGGCATAGGTCTGCGGATCGGCCTTCACGGCATCGATGAAGCGGCGTTTGTTGACCCCGCTCATCGAGAACATGACGGACACCGCCATCATCTCCTCCTTCGCCGACTTGCGCACCGGCGCGCCGGCGCGGCTCGCGATGTCTGCGTCCCCGGTCGCGTCGATTACACGCTTGGCGAGAATCGCCTCGCGGCCGGCCTTGCTCTCGGTGATCACGCCGCGCACGACGCCGTTGTCGACGATGGGCGCCACGCACAAACGGTGCAGCAGCGGCGTGATCCCCGCCTCCTCGACCAGCACGTCGGCCACCCACTTGAACATCTCGGCGTCGAGCGCATGACTCAGGGACTGAGGTTCCGGCATGGCCGCGCCCATGGCTTGGGCGCGCTGCTCGAACTCGATGCCGATACCTTCGCAGTCCACCGTGTGCTCATGGCGATACCAGGCGAAGCCCTCGACCCCCACCTGGGTGATATTGCCGCCGAAGCAGCCGTTGCGCTCGAGCAACGCCGTGCGCGCACCGGCGCGCGCCGCCGCGAGCGCGGCCGCCAGACCGCCAGGACCGCTGCCGACGACCAACACGTCGGTTTCCATGATCACGTCGACTACGCGCGCCGGTTCATCGATCGTCTTCATCTCGTTTCCGCCCATCTGCCGTGTTCAAAGATTCAACTACGCCATTATGCGGCGCCGCGACCGGTCACGATAACATTGGAAACCCTCCCCTGGCACTACGGCGGCATCGGCAAGGTGCGCCAAGCGCGGCACGCGCCCACTGTCGTCAATTCGTCATTATTTTGTCGTCAAATCGCCATCAGTTGTCGGTAGAACGCAACGCAAGTCAGGACGCCGCGGGCGCCCGTCCTGGTTCCGTCTTGCGCGATTTGGTTACCACTGACGCTTTAGGGAGAGAAAATTGAACCCCAACAAGAAGCTTGCTTGCGCGATCACGGCGATTCTCGGCGGATGCGCGGCTGCGTCTTTCGCCGCGACCGCCGCCGACACGGCGAACGCCGCCGATTCGTCCGGATCCTCGGGACTTCAACAGATCGTGGTCACCGCGCAGCGACGCGAAGAATCCATCCAGAACGTGCCGATCACGATCCAGGCGATCACCGGCGCGCAGCTCGATCAACTCAGCATCGCGACCTTCGACGACGTGCTGAAATATCTGCCGAACGTGACCTTGGGATCGAACGGCCCCGGCATGGGCAACATCTTCATGCGCGGCATGAGTTCGGGATTCGCAGGCAACCAGTCGAGCGCCACTTTCGCGTCGTTTCCGAACGTGGCGACCTATCTCGACGACCAGTCGCTGCAATTCCCGTCGCGCAACCTCGATGTCTACATGGTCGACATGGCGCGCGTCGAGGTGCTCGAAGGCCCGCAAGGCACGCTGTTCGGCGGCGGCGCCGAAGCCGGCGCGATCCGCTACATCACCAACAAGCCGAAGCTCGACAAGACGGAGGGCAACGCCGAGGCGAGTTACGGCGTGACCGCGCACGGCGACCCGAACAGGAGCGTCAACGCCACGATCAACCTGCCCTTGATCGAGGGCAAGCTGGCCGTGCGCGCGACCGTCTACGACGACCGTCGCGGCGGGTATATCGACAACGTGCCGAGCACGTTCACGCGCAGCAACAACGACACCGGCAACTATTACGCCGGCATCACGCCGGGCAGCAGCGGACTCTGTCCGAACGGCCTGCCGACGACTTCGGGTTATTGCGTTCCGGCGAACAACCAGGTCGCCAACAACTACGCGATCGCGCAGCGCGCGTCGAACCCGGTCACCTACGGCGGCTTGCGTCTCGCGGCCCTATACAAGCTGAACGAAGATTGGGACGCCCTCATCACGCAGAGCTACCAGGACATGGAAGCGGACGGCGAGTTCACCCAATACCCGACCGGCTCCGATGGGCAGAAGCTCGGCCCTTGGCAGGTCACGGCCTTCACCCCGGCGTATAACAAGGATAAGTTCGAAAACACGGCCCTGACCGTCAACGGCAAGATCGGCGACTTGAAGGCCGTCTACAGCGGCGGCTACCTCGTCCGCAACATCGACCAGACGAACGACTACTCGAACTACACCCGCAGCGCCTACGGCTTCTACTACACCTGCACGGGCGGCACGGGCGGGGGCGGCTTTGGCGCAGGCGGCAGTCCCGGTCCGGGTGTGCCGGCGGGCGGATCCACGCCAACCTGTTATTCGCCGGTCAGTTCGTGGCACGACCAGGTGAAGAACACGCACCTGAGCCACGAGTTCCGGCTGAGCACGCCGGACGACTGGCGCACCCGCGGGATCGTCGGCGTCTTCTGGGAAGACTTCGAGATCTACGACAACATGAACTTCCTCTACAAGACGATCCCTTCCTGCACGCCGTCGAACCTGTCGACGGCCCTCGCAGGCGGCGCTCCGTGCGTCGCCAACGTCGGGCCTGCGCCCGGCGCCTACGCTTCGGACCCGAGCGTACGCAACGACAACGTCGCCTTCGGCGAGGATATCCGCCGCGGCTACCGGCAAACCGCGGCCTTCGCCTCGATCGATTACGATCTGATCCCGAAGGTGCTGACGATCACCGGCGGGACCCGCTACTATCATTACAGTGAAGACGAGGTCGGCTCCAAGTACACGACGCCGCTCGCGTGCACCAACGTGGCGAACGGCTGCTACGCGGGCGTGACCAACATCAATGCGGAGCACGAGAACACGACGTTCAGCGGCCTGAAGAGCCGCGGCAACCTGACCTGGCACGTCACGCCCGACGTGATGGTGTACTACACGTTCTCGCAAGGCTTCCGGCCGGGCGGATTCAACCGCTCGGTCGCGCACAAAGCCAAGGATGTGAACGGCGTGCCTCAGTACTCATCTCCGCTCAGCTATTCCCCGGACTCGCTCACCAACAACGAAATCGGCTGGAAATCCGAGTTCCTGAACCACCGCTTGTTGCTGAACGGTTCGGTGTACCGCATGGATTGGAAGAACGTCCAATTCGCGCTGTTCGACCCGACCGTGCTCGGCAACACGACCTTCGTCGTCAACGGCCCGGACTATCGGATCAACGGCGTCGAACTGCAATTCGTCGCGAAGGTCACCGACGGACTCACGCTGCAAGGATCGAGTTCCTGGAACAGCGCCAGCCAGACGTCGTCCCCATGCCTGGTCGACAACTACCCGACGTCCCCGAATCTCGGCAATTGCATCACCGAGGTCAAAGGCAACTCGTTCGCAAACCCGTTCGGTCTGTTGAACACGCGGCCCGCTTTCTCCCCGCCGCTCGAGTTCAACCTGCGGGCACGCTATGACTGGTCGTTCGACGATTACAAGGCGTTCGTGATGGTCGGTGGGAACCATATCGGGCACATGTCGAACCAGCCGGCGAGCTTCGTCGACGGCAATTCCGTGGCGATTCCCTACACCACATGGCTGCGGTACGATCAGCCGGGCTACACGACCTACGATGCCTCGATGGGCGTCGCGAAGGATAGCTGGACGGCGCAGATCTACGGTACCAACCTCGCCGATTCGAACGCCAGCGTGTTCACGTCCTCATCGCAGTTCATCAAGTCGCAAGTGCCGCTGCGGCCGCGGGTGCTCGGAGTCAAATTCGGCTACAAGTTTTGACCACTCGACCGGCTTTCGGAGATCTTGTGAGTTCACCCGCCGCCGACCCTCCAATCACGGTGCCGCCGCCCTCGCCGATCGAGATCGAGGTGCGGCGCATCCGCGAACTCGCCAATGGCCACCGCCCCGCCGCGGCCTTGGCGGCCGCCGAGCGACTCGCCGCCGAGGTCCCCGAGAACCGCGACGTTCTGCATCTCGTCGCCTCGAGCCAGCGCCGGCTCAACCGCATTGCGGACGCGCTCGCGACCCTCGATCGCCTCGAGCGGCTGCACCCGCAGTTCAGCCGCCTGTACCAGGAGCGGGGCCACTGCTTCGTCACGCTGCGCGACGCGCCGCGCGCGATCGGCGCGTTCCTGCGCGGCGTGAACATCAACCCGGCGCTGCCGCGGAGCTGGGCGATGCTCGAGCGTCTGTATCGTATGACGGGCGACGAAAAGAACGCCGCGACCGCGGCCCGGCACGTCGCGCTATTGGCGAACTTGCCGCCGGAGATCGCGCAGGCGACCGGCTTGTTCTGCGACGGCGAGCTGACCCCCGCGGAGAACATCGTCCGCGCCTACCTCTTGAAAAACGGCAACCATGTCGAAGCCATGCGGCTGCTCGCCCGGATAGGCATTGCGCGCGACGTGCTGAACGATGCGGAACTGCTGCTGGAGGCCGTGCTGTCGCTCGAGCCGGACTATCGCGCGGCGCGCCATGACTACGCGCTGGTGCTGATCGAACGCCACAAGTATCACCAGGGACGCGAGGAACTCGAAAAGCTCCTGCGGCTCGACCCGGAAAACCGCCAATACCGCACACTCTACGCAACCGCCTGCGCCGGTCTCGGCGAACACGACAAGGCGATTCCGCTCTACCGCGAACTGCTCGCCGGAGCGTTGCAGCCGGCGGATCTGCATCTGTCGATCGCGCACTCGTTGAAGACGATCGGCCGGCGCGAGGAGGCGGTCGAATCCTACCGCGCCGCCGCGGCGGTCCGCCCAAATTTCGGCGACGCCTATTGGAGCCTCGCCAATCTCAAGACCTATCGATTCCTCGACGCGGAAATCGCGCACATGCGCGCCGCGGAGGCGGCGCCCGGAACGCCTCTCGGCGATCGCTATCACCTGTGTTTCGCGCTCGGCAAGGCGCTCGAGGACGGCGGCGACCATGCCGAATCCTGGCGCTGCTACGAGCGCGGCAACGCGTTGAAGCGCTCGGAAAGCCGCTACCGCCCCGAGATCATCGAGAACAACACGCGCAAGCAGATCGAAGTCTGCACCGGCGCGTTTTTCGCCGCGCGCCGGGGTCAGGGCGCACCGGATCGCGCTCCGATATTCATCGTCGGGCTGCCGCGCTCCGGCTCGACGCTGCTCGAGCAGATTCTCGCCTCGCACCCCCTGATCGAGGGAACACAGGAACTCTCCGACGTTCAGCGCATGGTGCTCGCACTGCAGGGCCGCGAGCCGGATCTCGACAATCCGCGCTACCCGGGCTCGCTCGCCGGTCTGTCGCGCGACGAGTTGCGCCAACTCGGCGAGAAATACCTCGCCGACACGCGCGTATACCGCACGGACAAGCCCTATTTCATCGACAAGATGCCGAACAACTTCCGCCACATCGGGCTCATACACCTGATGCTGCCGAACGCCAGGATCATAGATGCCCGGCGCGAGCCGATGGCTTGCTGCTTCAGCAATTTCAAGCAGCTGTTCGCGAACGGCCAGGAGTTCACCTATTCGGTGCAGGACATCGCACGCTATTACCGCACCTATCTCGAACTGATGCGCCACTGGGACGCGGTGCTCCCGGGGAGGGTGTTACGGGTCCTGCACGAGGATGTCGTCGAGGACCTCGAAGGAAACGTGCGTCGCCTGCTCGACTTCTGCGGATTGGAGTTCGAACAGGCCTGCGTCGATTTCCACCGGACCGAGCGCAGCGTGCGCACGCCGAGCTCGGAACAGGTGCGCCAGCCGATCTTCCGGGACGGGCTCGACCAATGGACGCGCTATGAGCCGTGGCTCGGGCCGCTGCGGGACGCGCTCGGCGACGCCCTGGTACGTTACCGTGAGTGAGCCGCGCGCCGCGCGCCCTTCGATCGACGAACCATGCCATTGAGGATTTTCGTCCCATGAACTTGAAAGAACGCTTCGATCTGGTGATTTTCGACTGGGCCGGCACGATGGTGGATTTCGGCTGCCGCGCCCCGGTCCATGCGCTGATTGAGGCCTTCGGCCGCCACGGCGTGGCCCTGACGGAACACGCCGCCCGCCGCGACATGGGTAGGGCGAAGGCAGACCACGTACGCGCATTGCTCGCGGATGCACGGACCAGCGCCGCATGGATCGCCGCCAACGGCGCGACGCCGACGGCGCACGATGCCGACGCTCTCATCGCCGAACTCGGCCCGCTGATGCGGACGCAGGCCGCGCAGTCGGCGACGTTGATCGACGGCGCACACGCCGCCGTCGAGATGCTGCGCGCCGCCGGCCTCAAAGTCGCATCATCGACCGGCTACACGCGCGAAATGATGACGCCCGTTCTCGAACAGGCCGCCGCGCAAGGCTACGTTCCGGATCACCTGGTCTGCTCCGGAGAAACCCCGCAGGGGCGGCCATCGCCGTTGATGATCTACAAGGCCTGCGCGGAGCTCGGCGTGTGGCCGCTGTCGCGCGTGATCAAGGTCGACGATGCCGAGGCCGGCGTCGCCGAAGGGCGGGCGGCCGGCTGCCTCACGGTCGGCGTGGCGGCATCCGGCAATGGCGTCGGACTCACGGCCGCGGCGCTGGCGGCGCTGCCCGCGCAGGAGCGCGAGGCCCGCGTCGCGGCCGCGGGCGCGGCGCTGTACGCCGCGGGCGCCGACCTCGTGATCGACAGCGTCGCGGACCTCGTACCCGCGCTCGGGAGGCGCCGATGACGGAGCCGATCCTGCTGACGCCCGGCCCGCTGACCACCGCGGCGCAAACCAAGGCCGCGATGCTTGCCGATTGGGGATCCTGGGACGGCGCGTTCAACGCGCTGACCGCATCGGTCTGCCGGGATCTCGTCGCCATCGTCGACGCGGCCGAAGATCACGTCTGCGTACCGCTGCAGGGCAGCGGCACGTTTGCTGTCGAGGCGGCGCTCGGCACGCTCGTGCCGAAAAACGGCAAGGTTCTGGTGCCGGACAACGGCAGCTACTGCAAACGCATCGTACGCATCCTCGGTTATCTCGGGCGTGAGGCCGTGGTTCTGGCGCACGGCGAGCAGGAGCCGGCCGACCCCACGCGCATCGATGCGGCATTGGCGGCCGATCGCGCGATCACGCACGTGGCGCAGGTTCACTGCGAGACGGGCACGGGCATCTTGAATCCGCTGCGCGAGATTGCGGCGGCGGTGGCCGGCCGCGGCCGCGGCCTGATCGTCGACGCGATGAGTTCCTATGGCGCCATCCCCATCGACGCGCGCACGCTGCGTTTCGACGCCCTGATCGCGGCCTCGGGGAAATGTCTCGAAGGCGTGCCCGGCATGGGCTTCGTGATCGCGCGGCGGGCGCTGCTCGAACGCGGCGGCGGCAACAGCCACTCGCTCGCCATGGACCTCGTCGATCAGTGGCAATATCTCGAGAAATGCGGGCAATGGCGGTTCACGCCGCCGACGCACGTCGTTGCTGCGCTGCGCGCCGCGATCGACCAATTTCAGCTTCAGGGCGGACGCGCGGCCCGACTTGCGCGCTATACCGAGAATTGCGCCGCGCTGGTTTGCGGCATGCGCGCACTCGGCCTGCGGACATTCCTGCCCGACGATCTGCAGGCGCCGATCATCGTCACGTTTCACTCGCCGCCTGATCCGGCGTACGACTTCCATGAATTCTACCGGCGCGTGCGCGATCGCGGATTCATCCTGTACCCCGGCAAATTGACGGCCGTCGATACTTTCCGCGTCGGCTGCATCGGTGCGATAGGCGTCGACACGATGAAGCGTGCGGTCGCCGCCATTGCCGATGCGTTGCACGAGATGGGCGTGCGCCGGCTGGGGCCGGAATGAGCCGCGCGCAGCGTCGCCTCGCGGCCGCGTGCGCGTTCGCGCTCGGCTTATGCGCGGCCTGCACGCACGGACAGGGCGGCGCCGTGGTCACGATCTACAGCGCCGACGGATTGAGGGATGGGAAACCCAACTGGTTCGACACGGAGTTCGCCGCGTTCACCCGCCAGACCGGCATCAAAGTGCAATACATCGAGGCGGGCTCGGGCGTCATCGTCAACCGCATTCTGGCCGAACGCGCCGATCCGCAGGCCGACGTCTTGGTGACGCTGCCGCCCTTCATGCAGAAGGCGGCCGCCGCCGGCGTACTGCAAGCTGCGAAATTGCGCGCCGCCACGGGCGAATCAGCCGGCGGCGCGGGGGCCGCGGTCCCGTGGTTTACGCTCGCCAACGACTATGCGTGCTGGATCTACAACGCCAACGCCTTGCCGGCGCCGCCGCCGAGCTACGATGCGTTGCTCGATGTCCGGTTCAAGAACCGCATTCAATACTCGACGCCCGGACAGGCGGGCGACGGCACCGCGGTGATGCTGCAGTCGTTCAAGATGTATGGCGGCAAGGAGCGCGGCTTCGGCTATTTGCACAAGCTGCAGGCCAACAACCTGGGGCCTTCTGCATCGACCGGCCGTCTTGCAGCCTTGGTGAACAAGGGCGAACTGTGGCTGGCCAACGGCGATTTGCAGATGAACTACGTGCAGCTGCGCCGCAATCCCAATATCCGGATTTTTTTCCCGCAAGCGCCCGACGGTAAGCGCTATGCGATGGCCTTGCCCTACGAAATTGCGCTCGTCAAAGGGGGGCCGCATGGCGAACCCGGCCGCAAGCTCATCGCCTTTCTGCTGAGCAAGCCGGCGCAGGAGAAACTCTTCGCATTGGCCGGAAGCTTCCCTGCCCGCAGCGACGTCCCCGCAACCGACGCCGCCGCGCGCACGCTCACGCATATGCTCGCGGGCGTGCAAATCTGGGTGCCCGATTGGGACCAAGTGACCAAGGACCTGGACGCCGACGTCGAGCGCTGGCATCAAGTCACGGGGAGTTGAATCCGTGGCGGCCGAACAGAGCCTGCCGGTGCCGCAAGTCCGGGTGCGCGGCCTGTTGGTGCGCTACGGGACCCACGTCGCGCTGGACGCTGTCGATCTGGACGTCGCGCCGGGCGAAGTGGTCGTGCTGCTCGGGAAATCCGGCTCCGGCAAGACGACCCTGTTGCGAGCCATCGCCGGGTTCACGCGTCCCAGCAGCGGGCGCATTTTTCTGGGTGATCGGGACATCACCTGCGCGCCGCCGCACGCGCGCGGACTGGGGATGGTCGTACAAAACTATGCGCTGTTCCCGCACTTGCGCGTTGCCGAGAACGTCGCCTTTGGATTGCGCGCGCGCCGGCTGTCGCAGCGTGAAATCGACGACACGGTGCCGCATTTTCTCGACATGGTCGGCATGGCGGCGTTCGGGCGGCGTTTCCCGCGTGAGCTCTCCGGCGGGCAGCAGCAGCGCGTGGCGATCGCCCGGGCACTCGCGATTCGTCCGCGCGTATTGCTGCTCGACGAACCGCTGTCGGCGCTCGATGCGCCGCTGCGCGCGGAGATGCTGGACGAGTTGCGGCGCTTGCATGCGCAGCTGCCGGAAATGTCGATCGTCTACGTGACCCACGACCAGACCGAGGCGATCAGCCTCGCGCATCGCATCGTGCTGCTGCGCGACGGCCGTATCGCGGCGCAAGGCATGCCGCGCACGCTGCATGACATGCCGCCGAACCGCTACGCCGCGGAGTTCTTCGGCCAGGCGAATCTGCTGCCGGCGACTCTGTTCGACGCAGGAGCCGCCGGCGCAGCGCATGTCCCGGTTCACGTGGCGCAGCAACTCGTCTGGGCCGCGCGCACGGCGGAGTCGCCCATCGCGGGCGCCGCGCTCTTGTGCATCCGTCCACACGATCTGCGCATCGCCGTCGGCGCCGACGGCCCGAATCGACTGCACGGCCTCGTGCAATCGGGGCGTTGGCTCGGAGCGGTACAGCGATTGGTCGGCACTCTGGACAATCTCTCGATCCGCGGGGATCTGCCCGCCAGCATGGCCGCTCCGCGTCCCGGCGACGCCTTGGCGGCGTCCTTCGACCCCGCGCGCGCCGTGCTGTTGGGAGATACTTGAAACCGGCCGCGACCCTGGGCGAAGGCGCACGCGCCGGGGCGCATGACGCTTGGCGCCCAGGCTGGCTCAGCCTCCCCGCCGCGGCACTCGGCGTCGTGCTGTTTTATCCGCTGGCGCTGATGAGCGCGCAGGCCTTCACCGATCCGGACGGGGGTCCCGGGTTGGGCCGCTTCATCGCGATCGTCCGCACCGGCCTGTTCATCGGGGCGCTGTTCGATACGGTGCGGATCGCGTTCACCGCGACGGCATTGTGCGTAGCGCTCGGATTCACGCTCGCCATTTTGATCCGCTTCGTGCCGTTTGTGGGTGCACGCGCGCTCAGCCGGCTGATCGATGCGTATCTTGCGTTTCCGTCGTTCTTGGTCGCATTGTCGCTGACGTTTCTCTATGGAAATGCCGGCATCTTCGCCGCCGCACGCGGCGCCTCGAGCGCGAGCTTCCTCTATGGGTTTTGGGGCGTCGTGCTCGCCGAGGTCAGCTATTACACCCCGTTCGTCATGCGCCCCTTGCTCGCCGCGCTCGATACCCTGGATCACGCGCAGCTCGAAGCGGCCGGTAGCCTGGGTGAGACGCCGGTCGGCGTACTGCGGCGGATCGTGCTGCCGGCCACGCTGCCGGCGCTGCTTGCCGGCGCCAGCCTGTGCCTTTTGCTGACCATCAACGAATTCGGGATCATTCTGGTCATGGGCGTGAAGGACGTGGTCACGCTGCCGATGCTGATCTACGGCAAGGCGATCGAACAGTTCGACTATGCGGGCGCGGGCGTGGTGGCGCTCTGCAATATCGCGCTGTCGCTCGGGCTATATTTCGCGTGCCGGCGCTTGGTGGACCGCCTGCCGACATGATCTCCCTCATCCATGCTCCCGCATCGCGGCGCTCGCTCGCCGCGCTCGCGCTCGCACTCGTCATCGGCGTATTCGGGTTGCCGGTGTTGATGCTGATGTTGGCAAGTGTCGCGGGCCAGTGGAACGGCGTCCTCCCGTCGCAGCTCACCGTCGAACACCTGCGCGGCGCCATCGCCGGAGATCAACGGCTCACGCTCTGGCATAGTCTCGCGACCGCCGTCACGGCCACCGCTGTTGCGCTCGCTTTGGGCGCTTGGGGCGCACTGGCTGCGCGCCGCGCACCACCCGGCGTACGGCGCCTGGTCGACGTCGTTTATTTCGTGCCGATCGCGCTTCCGTCGGTTTCAATCGGTCTTGCGCTGCTGGTTGCGTTCAGCCGGCCTCCGTTGCTGTTGAACGGCACCGTCACCCTGGTCATCGTCACCCACGTCGTGCTGATCACGGCCTACGCCTATGCAAACGCCAAGGCGGGACTCGCGCGCCTGCCCGCGGCTCTGGAGGAAATGGCCGGGAGCCTCGGCGCGACGCCGCACATGGTCATGCTGCGCATCACGCTGCCGCTACTCCTGCCTCACCTGTTGGCGGCGGCGGCACTGGGCTTTTCGCTGTCGATGGGCGAATTGGGGGCGACGATCATGCTGTATCCGCCGCGTTGGGCGACGGCGCCGATCGAGGTGTTCGCGTTGACCGACCGTGGGTCGATCTTCTCCGGCGCGGCGGTGGGCGTCGTGCTGCTCGCGGGCACGTTCGCCGCGCTGTTGATGCTCGATCGCAAGCGTTTCACCGCGCACCTGGCGTAGCGCTGCGATACTCCGGCCAAGGCTTCGCGGCCATGCTCTACACTGGGAGCGTGACCGCGAAAATACGCAACCGTGAACCGCCCCGCCGCAGGCTCGCGCAACGCATGTTGAGCCGCGCCG
>VFSW01006071.1_pt1 | contig 17797 bp, 21 predicted proteins | sample 5358111 | NCBI WGS metagenome assembly VFSW01 (sample SAMN11554181, study PRJNA540505) | mine drainage metagenome | isolation source: sediment from site ElyBrook_90M | place: USA: Ely Copper Mine, Vershire, VT | collected 2017
GGCGATGCGGGGCGAGCTCGGGATAGCAAGTGAGCGGACGTGGGTGGTCATAAGGCCACCCCGAGACTGTCGAGGCGGCGCTCGACGCGATCCAGATCCCAGAGCAAGAGCGCATCGGTGTGAATCGGCGCAGTGGAGAGCTCGATATCGGCGAGGCGTTGTTGGAGTGTTGAGCGTTCGGCGAGCAGGGCAGCTATTTCGAGGGCCTGGTGGGCTGTGATGTGTGATGCTGTGTGTGTCATATGAGGGTGTGTCCTCACAGGTAGTATGCACACTTTCGCTGTGGCTGTCAATAGCGAAGGCTGATTGGAGGCGACCCGGCGGGCTGAGGTCATGGGTTGGGAGCGGGGGGTAGACGTTCTACCGGCGCTGCACTAGGCGTCCAAGGGGGGTGCGCGTAACCACCGGAGAGCGGGAGTTTGTGACACAGTAGGCTTTGCGAGGGTGATGGGTGGGTTTTTTGTGCCGCATATATTAGAGCGCCGACGATGCTCTCCAACCGTTGCGCGATTCAAATCTCTCCACTTGGACGTCTAGTGGACTAACTCCTTTGAAATCAGTACCTTAGCGAGGCTAGGCCCCCCGGTGGGGGGAGCCCCCGGGAGTCCCAGCGGCGCCTAAATGACCACCGAGCAGAAACCCTCCCGCCCCGAATCATTAAAACGAATCCCTCCTAAACCCCACATTCTAAAGGGTCCCTCGCGGCCCCACCCGCCTCTTGACATTCCCCGCAAACTGTGCTATCCTTACAGTGTAGGGGTAGAGAACGATCGACCCCGGCCCGGTTTATGCCGCCAGATACCACCAAAAGAGGCTCATTTCGCCCCACTCGAAAATTCCTTCGCAGCCTCGAACGTATGGCGACTGACTTTTCTCTGCCCCTTCGAGACCGTTTAGCGGCGGCCGACCTCCTCAAAAGCCACATGAAACTCCAACAGGAGGCTCAGACCCTGCCGCCGCAACCCATCATCCAGGAGGCTCCCGAGCGCCGCGCTACCCAGCAGAAGCTCCGGAACCTCCTCGAATCTGATCAATCCGAGGCCAACGTTGGCGCCCCCAACCCATGACCTCAGAGAAGGAAACCCCCTCCACATGAATGAATTCGAGAAAGCATTTCTAAAAGTTTTACAGGTCGAGCAGGCAGTTCAGCCGATCTTCGTCCAGTCGCCGCAAGGCACCCTCCTGTTCAACGCCAGCGTTGCGCTGACCGCCGCCCTTGTCGCGCTGTTCGCGCCCAAGAATACGACCACGGAGGTCCCCACGAGTGCCCCGGCTCCGGAGAAAAGCTAAGCCAGTTCCCCCGCTTGCGAAGGGATCTCCCGTCATTATCGTCTGGGAAGACGCATGGTTTGAGAACGAAAACTATGACGCCGCCCGCACCCAGAAGAAATGGATCGTCGAAACCATCGGTTTGCTCATGGAAATCGACGCTCACAAAGTTGTGGTGAGTTTCGAGCATTTTCGGCCCGACGGGCAGTACCGGACCTACCAGTCGATCCCGATCGGGATGGTCCAGGAGATCCACGAACTGACGACTTCGACCATCTACTCCCTGAAGGAACCGTCCGATGCCGTCCGTCAGCCTTAAACAACAGCGCCTGTTCGCGGTGGCCCTCTTCCACCCCTCCAAGCTGAAGAAGGCCGCCAACCTGAAGCGTTTGTCCCGAACAAAGCTCAGAGAATTTTTGAAAGTCGAGAAAACTCGAAAATGACCCTCCGCTCCGGTCGCACCATCAATGTCCTGGACCTTCAGCCGTCCGACATCCTGCTCGATGACATCGCCTGGTCGCTCTCTCACACCAACCGCTTCAACGGCCACGGTCCCTACTTCCTCTCGACCGCCGAACATTGCATCCAAGTCGCCGACGCCCTCCCGGACCATCTGAAGCTCCAGGGACTGTTGCACGACGCGGCCGAAGCCTATATCGGCGACATGTGCCATGACCTGAAGCACACCGACCTGATGAAGCCGTACCGGGACCTCGAAGCCCGGATCGAGTCCGTCATCTTCCCTATCTTCGGTTTCACCGAACTCGACCCCCTGGTGAAAGCCGTTGACAAGGCGATGGGCTGGACCGACTGGCTCGAACTCCTCTACACACCCGGCACCAAGCACGGCTCCTACTGGATGGGGCCTGGGCAAGCCTACGAACAATTCCTCAAATATGTCCACCGGCTGACCCATCCCGAGCTCACTTTCGAGATGGACGCTGAAACCGATTCGATCAGCTGCTCCTTGTAACCATGCTACACGTACAATTCAAGCTGGCCACTACCCTCTTCGATCGGTTGATCTGCGACCGTACCGACTCGCCTTTTTGTCACGTCGAACTCGCTTTCGACGATCACACCGGCTTCACCGCCCTCCCGGACTACGGAGTCCGGATCTTTGACAACCGGGACTACTCCACTCCGATCTGGAGCGCCCTCCCGGTCTTCTCCTGGCTCCCGGATGCGGACGCCATCTGCCGGGCCAAAGCAGAACAACTGGCCTCTCAGCATATGGGTTACGACTGGCTCGCGATCCTCGGCTTCCTGGTGCCCGCCGGAGAGCATGAGCGCCACGACATGATCTGTTCGGAAGCCGTCCTCACAGCCCTCCAAGCCGTCGGTGACCCCCGGCTGGCCTCCTACCAGCCCTGGCTCGTGTCGCCCGGTAAACTTTACGAGATCCTCAAAGACTTCGGACCTCCCGTTTTGACCGATCAGAGCGGAGGAGAGTTGTTAAAGCCAACGGCGGCTCCCTTTAATTAGGCCACAAGCTCGTGAGAGGGCGCCAGCGCTCTAATGATCGTCTTATGACTACTGTATATAGAGCCGCTCTCACTCAATTTGTTCGGGCGTAAAGCTCGACTGCCCCGGCATCAGTTTAATTGGCCGGGTCGCCCGGACACCCCCTTGACATTTCTCTGTGACTGTGCTATTATGAAGATGGTCATGGGTTGGGAACCCCGCCGCCGGATGCTCCTGAAACAAGCCTCTTCGGTGGCGGGGAACCGCCTCAACGCTTTGACTCTTCAGCATTATCGGCCGGTTAGCTTAATCAGAGCTCCGCATTGACGGAAGATGCGGGTTCAACTCCTGCACCGGCCCGTCCCCTCACCCACTGCGAGTCTCCCACCCCAATGTCCGAATACGAACACGCAAAAGGCAGCCTCTCCAAAAAGTCCCACAACGAGGAAGAGCCTTCCGGCCGCAAAGAATTTCACGCCCGAAAACTTGATCACGGCTACCACGTGACCAAGAAGCACCCGGACGGCAGCGAAACCGAGCACGCGGCCGATGACCTCGATGAGGTCCATGACCACATGCACGATCACTTCATGGAACCGGAAGGTGAAGAGCCTGCGGGTGAAGAGCCGATGCCCATGCAGCAAGAATCTGAACCCTCCCAATCCACCCCCGAGGAATAACCTCCCATGTCTTACATCAAGTCCATCATGGACAATCCCGGCGACTTCGACGCGATGACGATCGCCCGCGCCGACTACGCCGGGCAAACCGCCAACATCCCTTTCACCCCCCTCTTCAGTGTCCCGGCCTCCGAGGCCACCGGTACATTCGAGATTCGCGGCTACGCCTCGGTCACGACCCCGGCGACGACCTCCTCGACCCTCCCGGCCTTCTATGTTGGATGGACCGACGCCGATTCCGGAGGCGCCATGACAACGACGGTTGGAGTGACGGAGACCGGCAATGCTCTCACGACCTTCGCCCAGGGCCAAGCCATCATCAACGCGGCTCCTGGCACCGAGATTCAGGTTGCTACGGTCGGTTATGCGTCCATCGGCGCGACCCCCATGGCCTACGCCGCCCACGTCGTTCTTCAGAAGGTGTAAGAATGGCGCGATCCTACCATGACGTGAACGAGGCTCGGCACAAAGCCGGGGCCACCTACAAAGAGAAGGACCACGACTACCCTCCCAAGGTCAAGAAGGGCGCCCTCCACAAAGAAATGGGAATCCCTGAGGGCAAGAAGATCGGGCGCTCGAAGCTCAAATCGGACGAAAAGAAGGCGAAGGCCCGAGGCGACGTGAAGCGTGAGCGCCAAGACCAGTTCGCACTCAACTTCAACGAATAGTGTACTGTTGAGTGATGCCAACACCAATCATAATTTTCTGGTAAATCCCTAGCGCGGAATGCTCACCCCCGAAGAACGCGAAAAACTTCGCGCCCGCTGCCGAGGCGACCTCTTCTTTCTCGGCCGCGACATCCTAGGCAAGGATCTCTACGAGCAGCCGCACAGACTGATGTGCGACTTCTTCGTTCACAAGGGCGGCGCTTCCGCCCTCAAGGATCTGGCTGATCCGAACGAAGGGCTCGAACTCACGCCGCGGGGATCGTTCAAATCCACTCTCAACGCTATCGACTGCGTGCAGTGGATCATCTGCTTCCCCGACATCCGTATTCTGGTGCTCACCGCAGAGAAGTCGCTGGGCCTCAGTTTCGTCGATGAGATCCGAAACTACTTCGTCGTGCAGCCCGAGGGGCCGACTCCCTTCCAAGAGTTGTTCCCCGAGTTCTGCATCGACGCCGGCGAGCGAGTCTCTTCTTTGGAGTTCACCACTCCAGCCCGCCGCACTTACCGCAAAGAGCCTACCGTCTGGGCCAACTCGATCGGCGCGAACCTGCCCGGTTGGCACTGCGACGTTCTCAAAGCCGACGACGTGGTGAACGACACGAACGCGGCCGACGGCGACCAGATCACCAAGATCCGCACGCGCTTCAACATGGCTCGCAAGCTGGTCGATCCGGGCGGCTTCATCGACGTGATCGGCACGCCCTACGATCCCGAAGACCTCTACGGTTCGATCCAGAAAGAAGGCGGCAATATCCGATTCCTCAAGGCCGGGGCCTGGCGGTCGAAGGCCGGCGCGGACCCAACCCATGACCTCAGCGAAGAGGACGCAGACTTATTCTTTCCGGCGCGGCTGACTCATTCGTTCCTGGCTCGTGAGCGCAAACGTGATCCAGCTTCATTTGCCACCCAATATCTTTGCATCGCCACGGCTGGCGGCCGACTGGTCTTCAGCGATCCGGTCCTGGACGGAGCCATCATCCCCGCCGCCTCGCGGCCCCGGAAAGTCCTTCATTATGGCGCTTGGGATCTTGGTTATAAGCAGCGTCGTAATAGCGATCTGTCTGTGGGCGCAATAGGCTCGCTCGACGAAGAAGGCCGTCTGTACTTGGAGGAAGTGATCTGCGGACGCTGGACCGGCTTGGAACTGGCGTACCAAATCGCGGCGGCGAACAAGAAATGGGAACTTCAGATCACGGCGATTGAGGACGTGCTGGGTGCCCAATGGCTGGCCCCCGAGATTGAGAGGGCCGCGCTCATGACCGGCCGCTACTGCCGGGTTGATTGGACTACAGTAGACAACACGGAGAATGCGAAATTTCTGCGCATCTCCGGATTGGCCCCGCTGCTGGAGTCGGGCCGCTTGTACTTCCTCGATTCATGTTCGAGCCTTGAGACGGCTCTCGAACAGTTCCGGACTTACACGGGCCGTAGAGGCGCGCACGACGATATTGTGGACGCGATCTCCATGCTCAGAAAGTACGTCCCGGAGCACCCGGCGCAGCCGCCCGAGGATGCCGCCAGTATGCGATCGCGCATGATGTACGACCGAATTTTTGGTACGGGCTCGAACGCTCCGGTGTATGAGTCGGAACCTGAGCCCGAACCCCTCGTTATCAACTACTTTTGATGATTCCCGAAGAAAAAGATCCGAACGGCGCCATAGACTCTCAGGCAATGACGCGGGAGATTCTGCCCGAAGAGACTGCTCTGCAGTTGTGCGTCCAGGACGCTCAGAACTCAGAGAGTTGGATCGATCAACACTTCATGGCCGTCCGTTGGTTGCAGGCCGACATGGATTACCAGTCGCCTCCCATCATGAAGGTGTGGGAAGGAACGACGGTTCCGCGCGCCAACATCAACCGCTTCACGGTCGCCACCCACCTGAACTCGATCCTCCCCGAACTGGTAGACGGCCTTTTTTTCGAGGAACCTCCGTTCGTGCTCAGACCTCGGCCTGCGACGCCTCCTGATATCGTGCGGGCCATCAGCGAATTAACCGCCGAACAACTCGACCAGACGAACTTTCGGCAGGAAGTCGAAACCGGCTTTTTTGACTTACTCCTGTTCGGGACCGCGATCTGGAAGCGCGGTTGGAAGTTGTACGAAAAAACCGAGCAGGTCTACAAACGGGTGAACACGCCGACCGACTTCGCGGTGGGCGGCCGCACCATCCGGGGTTATCCAACCCGTGGCGAAGAATTCGAGATTCGCGAGTTTGTGAAAACGATCTCGGAACCTTACTTTCTGCGCATGGATATCCGCGACATGCTGGTTGACCCGGGCTGCAGGGAAGGCGATATTCGCAAGGCCAAGTTCGTCATTCAGAAAAGTCGGATGAACTATTATGACTTGTGCAAACTGCGCGATGAAGCCGAATTGACCGGCGACGATTCTTACGATCTGCCCTCCGAGGAAGAGATTCAGTCCTGGTTCGTGGATGACCAGCCCGAAACGGCGCTGGGTGGAGAGACGTTCGCCTACGACGGCTCCTCTCCCTATCTGCACCACGCCGCTCCGAAGTTCGAACGCACAACCGAAGATCCGTTAGCCGAACCGCTCGAAGTGCTGGAGCGCTGGGACAAAGAGCGCGTCATCATGGTGATCCAGCGGAAGAGGGTGATCCGGAACGCAAAGAACGGTCTCGGCCAGATCCCGTTTTATTCGTGTAACTGGTGGAACATCGCGGACGCTTTCTGGGGGATCGGCCTGGGCGTCGTGCTCTCCAACGAGCAGCGGCTCCAGCAGGGCCTCACGAACGCGATGGCCGATCTCACCTCCTTCATTACGAACCCGATGATTGTTAGGTCTCGTGGCGCGAACATCTCCGGCCAGGCGATTCGCCAGCGTCTCGGCGGCATACTCGACGTGGACGGAGATCCCGCCAAGGCACTCCGCTTCATGGAAGTGCCGGACATTCCTCAATCAATCCTCGTGCAGGGCCAACTGAGCGAGGCTCGTTCCGAATCGTTGAGCGGCGCGAACGAGCTCGTTACTCAAGGTAACTTGCCGGAGCGCGGCCGCACCAGCATCACTAGAACGGCAACTGGAGCCTCGGGCCTGATGAACGCGGCTCAGCGTCAGACCGGAAAAATCATCGAGCGGTTCAACCGCCAGGTCTACCAGCCTTTCCTCTGGGATCTGTTCCAGATGAACAAACAATTTTTGCCGCTTCGTACTCTCGACGAAATCCTTACGCATCGGATCGGCGAAGAGTTCATGATCGACCACGAATCTTTCCTGAACGCCGAAATCAAGCGGTTCGAGGTCTTGGCCGGTTCTCACCTGGTTGTGAAGCAGCAAATGGCTCAGTCGGTCATGCTGATGACTCAGATTTTTGAGTCTCCCCAAATCATGCAGGAGCTCGCTCAGATCAACGGCCAGTACGTCGATATCGCCGAGTTACTCCACATGATCTCGGATGTGTCGGGCTTCCACAACTACTACTCGATTGTGAAGCCGATGACTCCCCAAATGCTGAAGGACCGGCAGCAGCAACAGCAGCAGCCTCTCCAGATGCAAGCGATGAAGCAGCAGTCTCAGGAACAACTCATCAATCAGAAAGATATCAATCGTTCGGCCACTCTCGTGCTGAGGCACGAGCTTGAGCAGAACGCTCAGTCTCAGGGCGTACAGGGCGAACCGAACGGGCAAGGAATGGGGTCCAATGAAGCGGGTTGATCCGCGCTGGAAAGACATCCGCCATTCAGACGTTTGGCCTCTGTTCCTCGACGCGATGGAAGACCTCTGCAATCAAGCTGTTGACCGGGCTCTCAAAGCGATTGAGCCCGCTGAAGTGATCCGGCTCCAGGCAGAAGCCCGAGGCCATTGGGCGCTCTTCGAGCGTTTACAAAGTGAAGCTCTTACTCAAACAAAGGACGAAACATTGTGATTGAAAAGATTGGTGATCGCTACCTCGCCAAGGTTGATCCGGGCGACGGCTCCCCAGTCCAGAATTTCTTTGGCAACTCGCCGGAGGAAGTGACTGAGAAGTTGATCGAGGCTCAGAAGAACGCGACTCGCAAGATCCGCGAACAAAAGCGGGCTCTCGCGACTCGCGTGCCCGATCCTCCGGCCCCCGACATTCAGTTCAACGGACGGAAGTTGACTCCCCAGGAGGCTTCCGAACTCTCTTCGCGCATCCTCATCGAAGCGCCGGAAGCGGTCGAACGCATCATCGAAACCCGGCTGGGAGCGCCTCTGGATCAGATCCGAACGAGCCTGAAAATGGTCCATCAGATGAATTCCCGAGCCACGGCCGTCGAAGAGAGCCAGAAGTTCATGAGCGAGAACCCCTCCTACTATCCGACTCCGGCGAACGAAGCGCTCATCCTCCAATATCTTCAGTCTCATAACATGGGCTTCACGGCTGCGAATCTGGCCGAGGCATACGAAGTCCTCAAAGAATCTTTCGAATCAAAACCGGGGAGTCCGGCGTCGGCCGACGTTCGTGTAACTCCCCGCTCCGCTGTGGTAGCTACTGCTCCTAAGGGGTCCGCGCAAGCCCCCGCCTCAAAGCAGAAGCCCAAGTGGACGCCTGCGGAAATCAACGCCATGAGCGCGGCCGAGTACAAACGTAATCTCAGCAATCCTGAGTTCGTTCGCACGGTCAACGCGCTCTTCGCACCGCCGAAGCCCTAGCACCCTCACAACATTTGTTTTGGGTCATCTTTTTTGAAGGAATGATATATGGCATATTCTCCTGCAAGTAACGTACAGGCAAATCTGCCGCAGTCTACCGTCACCTATTACGAGAAAGAGTTCATCGAGAATCTGAAGGCTCAGACCCCGTTTCTCCGTCTCTGCACTCGTAAGGAATTGCCGCTCAACAGCGGTAATAAGATGGAGATGTTCATGTACAACACTCTCGGAGCCAACACCGTTCAGGCAACTGAAGGTACGGTTGGCGCCGGTATTGCGGTGTCGGTACAGGACGTGACTGCGACGATTGGCGAGTACGCGGACTTTGCCACGTTCTCTTCCCTGTCGCTGGCTACGGCCATCGATCCGGTAGTTGAGAATGTGGAACGAGAGTTCGCTTATCGACTGGGCCAGAGCCTGTCCGCCATCGTGCGGGCCACCCTCGATGGTCTTCACACCATCGACGGTTCGGTTCAAGTCCAGTTGGCTGCCACGTCTATTTCCGCGTTCACGGCGCTCACCAACGGCGCTCTGCGTTCGGCTTGTTTCAGCCTCGCGGGCCGCTCGGTGAAACCTCTGGATGAGGGAACGGGCAACTTCGGGGGTGTGATCCATCCCTTTGCCCTCGGCGACGTGGAGTTGGACACTTCCAACAACAGTCCCATCGATATCCTGAAGCACACGCCTTCCGGCCTGCTGAAGCTCGACAATCTCGGCTCGGTAGATCTCGCGGAAGTCGTGGAGTTTCCGTCCACGCCGATCTCCTTCTTCAAGTCGAACCTTGTGACCACGACCTCGAATTACAAAGGTATTACGGGCCTCACGGCTCTCCGCACCTACATTCTTGGCCGGGACGGTTGCATCGCGATCGACATGAAGGCTCCCGGAGATACGGCGACTGGCGAGGGCGATTGGGCCTCTCTCAAGTGCAACGTCATGCAAGACGCGCCGCTTTCGATCGCCGATCCGGCTGGGTTGATCCCCGGTTGGACCAGCTACAAAGTCCACTTCACCACGTCGGCTCCCCCCGACACCGTGATGCGCGCCCGCACCATCGACGCTGCCAGCAACGTCAGCTAACCCGGTTCGGCTCCCATTGAGCCGATCTTCTCGAATCCAGGCGAGCCCAACCCATGACCTCCAAGGACTCACATGGCTTTCGAGTTTCCTCTTTCGACTCCTCGCTACTCACCCAAATTAGAAGCTGAGGTCGCCGAGTACGCCAAAAAGCGCCACGACACGACCAAAGTTTCCCAGGAGTCTTCGGAAACTTTACACCGGCTCAAAGAGGACGCCTCGGCTTCTGTCCGCCAGTTCAAGTTTGATCAACAGGAAGAACTGGAATCGGTGCGGATTGGCAAGACGATGGACTGCCTCGACCTTCTCAGCCGTCTGAACAAGCTGGCTCCGGCCCGCTTCACGGCCCAGAAGGGAAAGTTGCTGGCCCTCAAGATCCGGGTTCCCTCGGACGACGGGGGCGAGTGGCGATTCGTATGCGCCGTTCCGGCCGGTCAAATGCCGGAGTTCAGTACTCTCTACATCGACAATCACGGTCTCCCCACCAGTGAGATGTACCGAGGATGGCGCACGATTTTGTTGCGTGCGATCCTGGCTGGCTGCCTCAGCGAAACGGCAGTTGAGCGGGAGTTCGGCCGTCCCGACGGCCCTGAAGGGGAAAGATACAGGAGAACATTATGGGGATTCCGAAACCGCCCACACCAATAGAACGGATTGAGATTGAAGCGCTTCAGCAGGAGATGGCAGCTCTGCAACTGGAGGAACTCCGCTACAAAGTGGAGGATATGCGCAAAGCCGCGCAAGCTCGGCAGGAAGCGGTCAAACGGCGCGAAGAGGGCCTCCGCAACTTAGAGAATGATAAGCGGATCACTCTCAGCCGCCAATCCGCGTGCAACCACCGTTGCGGCGGCTCCGGCATGGACGCTGTAAACGGGCAAGGCACCGACTCGAATTATGCGGTCATCAAGCACCGGATGCCCTGGGGCGCCGTCATGGTCATGTGTCTCCGCTGCCAGAAACAATGGCTGCCCGGCGACTCCGACTACACGACCGCGCTCAGCTTCCCAACCTTCAACAAGATGAGCGCGAGTTCGCAGTTCATGTTCAGCGAACGGGTCAACCCAGATGTGCATCTTTACCGCGACGAAGCCAACGTAAATGCCTAACTCCACGACCACTCTTCAACAGGTGGTCGATTACGCCAAAACGTTTCCCGAGATCTCGCCGGTGTTCGCGGCAGCAGGCTGGTCTAACCAACCGGCCCTCACCATCGCAAACCGGGTGATGACGCGGATGCTCTCTCCGGGGATGCCGTGGAAGTGGAACCGCGTAATACCGCCCCCCTTCTACACTCTGGCTCTCCAGCAAGATTACGCCTCCGAGACAGTCGGGCTGCGCTGGCTCCAAGCGGCGTGGCTCCTCGACTTCAACTCAACCGCGATCCCGAAACCCATCTGGCCAATCGAAGCCGTCCGCGAGATGGCGCCGACTTCCTGGCAGTTCATCCGGCCCTCGATGGCGTCGGTGCTGCCGAACAACCAGCTTCAGTACGGAACCTGGGCCGCTCTCGCTCAATGGCCCCAGGTGGTCGGCATCCCTTCTCAGCCTTACAACGGGCCGCTCAGTCAGATCCAAGATCCGAACGGCAACTTCTGGCGCATCAGCAACTTAGGTTCCTCGGCGATCATGACCGGCTCGGTCCAGCCGACCTGGCCCACCAGCCCGGTGTACCCGACGGCCGCTTCGCCCTCGACGGTCGCCACCACCGTAGCCGACGGCTCAGTGATTTGGCAGGCGGTGAACCCGGACGGCCAAGGCTTCCGCATCGGCCCGCTACCGGGCTCCGGCCAGGTCTATTACCAAGCATTCCTGGTGGGCCAACTGGACCGTCCTACTTTCACTTCCCTGGGCCAGACTCTCGAACCAGTCCCCGACTCCTACGACTCCTACTTCAAAGATGGGTTCGTTGCTTACTGCTACCGGCACGTGAGCGATCCGAAGATTCGCATGAAGTCGGAGGCTGAAGAACGGAACTGGATGGCTTCCGTCATGGAAGTGCTGGCTGCCGATTCGCGCGAAAAAGAAGAGTACGGATTCTTCCCCACCGAAGCGCTCCAGGTCGGTAACTACCCACTCTGGATCGGCCCGGCGAACCCCTACTATCCCGGATACTAACGATGGCCTCCACGATCACGCTGCAAGACACGATTTACTGGGCTCAACCCTTCATGGGTTACATCCCCCTCTCGATCGGCACGAACAACGAACCGGCGCTCACATCCGCCAACACAGTCCTTCAGACCTTGTTGTCGCCTCCTTTCCGGTGGCGCTGGAACCGGGCCGTCAGCAGCAGCAACATAGCAGCGAACGCCTCCAACATCATCGCCACGCTCTCGAACTTCGGCTGGCTCGAAAAAGCTCAGATCGGCGGCTTTGACTGCGAAATCAAGTACGAACCGCTCACTTCGCCGGTCGAGAAGGGGCGCCCTAGTTTTATTGCTGTCGATCTTGACAATGACGCCGGGCAAATCACTTTTGACGTACAGCCCACGGCAGACCAAACGTATCCCTACACCTTCGTTTATCAAGAGGCGCCGCCTCTGATGACCGGCCTTACCTCGACCTGGGGGCCGATCCCCGACTATCTCGGCTATCTCTACAACTGGGGCTTTCTCGCCCTCATGCTGGAGTCGGTTGATTCGACGCGCTCGATGAACGCCCGGCGTATCTTCGTCGCCTCCGCCCTCTCGGTCGCCGAAGGTCTCAAAGAAGCTGACCGCAACATTTTCATTTCCACGTGGCTCGGCCAGGACGCTGCTACCGCCTCGATCCTCCAGTCCTCGGCCCTCGGCAACCAGGCTCGGGGCATCTGAGGTCATGGGTTGGGCCGCCCTCAACCGGCTCAGACGCCCTCCCAACCCATGACCTCAACAAACTCAGATGAATAACGCTCTGCTCAAAATGGTGGGTGCTCAGCCTACCAAACCGTCGAAGTTCAAGCCGATCTGGACCGATCGCTGGTTCACCGGCTACTTCTCCAACCGCAACCCGCTGAGGTCGCCGTTGTCGGCGTTCTATGCCGACGGATGGGGCATGGGAAAAACGGACACTTTGGAGGCCGGGGATAACATTGAGGTTAGCCCGCGCTTGACTCTGATTCGAAGGCCCGGCAATCCGGCTTGGACCTCGTTCAGTTTGGCGTCGGCGCCCCTCGGCTTCTACGGCTACCACGTAGACGACGGTACGATTCAGTTGATTAGCGACCTGGCCGGGTCTGTGAACCTGTTGACGGCCGGAGCCAACACGTCGATTTACACGAAGCCGAACGCGGCCCAGAACTATTTTTACGGCCTCGGCGATCGGCTGTTGTTCTGTAACGGATACGGCTCCATGATGAAGTGGAAGCCGCACCAGAGCGTAGTGTACCAGGCCGGGGTCAATCCGCCCTCCGCGTCTCCGACTCTCTCCAACATCGTTCCGCTGAACAACTCGAACACGTCGATGAATTCGGTCGTGTTCAACGGGAGCGCTCAGTACGCGACGACTGCGACCGACGACCAACCCGCGACGGCCACGCTGGAGTGCTGGTTCAACACTTCGACCATGAGCCAGCCGATTGTCAGCCTGGAGTCTGCTCAGAGCGGCGCCTCGACCAACGTTGGGGCTCAGTTGTGGATTGACGCCACCGGGAACCTCCAGTTCAGTCTGTACGATTCGGGGGCTCTCGCGGATGGCACTCCTGCGGGCTTTCGCTCAGCCGCCTTCTACCAGAATGTGGCGGATGGGAACTGGCACCAGGCGTGCGTCCAGTTCACCTGGACTCCCAACAGCGCCCACAAAATTTCCCGGACGGCGGGGCCAAGCGGCTCGGCGATGCGATATTCGTCGGGCCTCACCCCCATTGTCACGCAGGACGCCGCCGTTCCGCAGTCCACCCTGAACGTGCGCTCGAACACTTTGACGGGTGGCTCGGCCTGGGGCTCTATGTATGTGACCGTCGTGGTGGACGGCCAAACGTACTTTGACGGCTATCTTTCATTCTCGGATTTTGAGATGCCTTACTCCGGCACCGCCTACTGGAGGATCGCGAACGCCACTCAGATTGAGAGCTTATTCACGAACGCCTATTTCACAGGTTCGTTGCGGGAAATCTCGGTCTTCCACTCGCAGGTGACGGCGGGAGCGAATACCCGGTACAAAGCGATGCTGAGCGGAGGCACCGCCGCCTATGAATCGGCGCTGTCGGCTGCCGGGCCGTGGGCCTGGTGGAAGCTGAACGAGACGACGGGCACCACGATGGGCGACGCCGAAGGCCACGATGCCGGAACCTACGTGGGATCGCCGACGCTGAACTCGACCTCCGCCGCCATCAATTATGTGGCGTATGCAGCTTCAACGGCCTATACGGTCGGACAGGTCGTAGTGGACTCGAACGGCATGTATGAGAAGGCCACGACCAATGGAACGACCGGAGCGTCGGCTCCAGCGTGGCCAACGACTAAGGGCGGTACCGTTGTCGATGGCTCCGTGACGTGGCAGAATATCGGGGCGGTCGGGATCACCTTGACCAAGAGCCGCCAGTATGGCTACTCTTACGGGACCAGCGATGGCAACGTTTCGTCCTGTTCTCCGCTGAGCGCGCCTCTGGGGCCGGAAACCGGCGTGAGCGTGACAATCAATGGGGTGGGATCGACCGATCCTCAGGTTACGACGATTTGGCTGTTTGCGACTCCAGACGGCGGCAGCATCCCGTACCTGATCGCCCAGCTTACGAACCCATCAGGAGGAGCGGCCTGGAGTTACACGGACTACCATGACGACAGCCAGTTGAATGTGCTGATGCCCGCTCCGTTGGCTCATCAGAACGATCCGCCGCCCCAGAACGCGAAAGCCCTGGCCTATTATCAGGGCCGCGTGTGGTGCGCAGTGGGGAACGTCGTGTACGCGAGTTCGGGACCGGACGCGATCATTGGCGATGGAAACGAATGCTGGCCTCCCGCGAATACCTGGGTGATGCCCGAGGAAGTGATCGCAATGCTTGGCACAACGGCCGGTCTTCTGATATTCACGACCGGCTCAGTCCAGGTGATGCAGGGTGGTCCTGCGATCACGTCCTACTTCCCGATGCCCCTGATCGAGCACTGCGGGATTCTGTCGCAGAACGCGATTGCCGCGCGGGGAACCCAGATTTCCCTGTTTACGACCGATTTTCAACTGGTGACAATTTCGGCCGGTGCAGGCTTCTCAAACAATGGGTTCGCGATCGCCGACAAACTGGCGGCCCTCAATCCTGCGAACGTCTACCTCACCTATCATGTGAGTGGGCTGGATCACGCCCTTTATCTGGGGGACGGCTCGACGGGCTGGTACCGCGCCGTCCTGGAGCAGCCTCCTGACTACCAGATGACGGGGCCGGTGTGGTCGCCGAAGTCCGCGATTGTCGGGGGTTGTGGGGCGCTCAAATCGGTCGAAGTATCGCCGGGGGTGTGGAAGCTCCTGATCGGTTCGACGGCGGCCGGTCCCGTCCTTTACCGGGACAGCACTTATTCAACATTCACCGATAACGGAACTTTCTATCCGGCGAACGTGACGGTAGGTTCCATTGTGTTAGCGCAGCCCGGCGAGAGGGCCGAGGTCGGATTCATCGCGGCCGACTTCGTTAAGATCGGGTCGCAGCCGCAGGTGAGCATCCTGCTGGATGAAATCTCAGGAACTTTCGAATCCTTGAATGGGTACGTGGTGGCCGATCCCCCGATCATGTATGGGCAGGCGGGGATGGCCGCCAGTCTGTTCAATCTTCGCTTCTACACGAAGCAGACGGTGAACACGAATAATCCGCAGTCGATCTGGTGCAAGCATCTGCAAATCCATTTCGATTTCGGGTCCGATACGGTGATGAACGAGTTACTCAGCCAAACAGTGTGGGGCGCGATCCAGGAAGAGGGGGGCGTATGATTGATTTGTCGCGAGTCCGCGGCGCTCCTCTCCCTCCTTCCCTGGTGGGCGCGGCGCTCAGCTATCTGCAGTTCGCCCGGCGCTCGACGCCTCAACATTCGTTCTGGCAGCCAAACCAGGCGGCCTCAATGCAGTCTTCCGCTCTTAGTGTGCAGCAGCAGATGCAGAGGGCCGCGCACGCCATCACATTGGATTCGATCACGCCGACGACGAACCGGGTCGCGCTCTCTCCATCAGCCACGACCTCAGCCTCGAATCCGGCCGGAACCGGTACAACCGTCACAGCGAAATCGAAAGGCACCGGTGCTGTACCGGGCACGTGGACTTCCTCGAAAGCCTACAATCCCGGCGACATCGTTTTGTATGGCGGCAATACTTACGCGGCGGAAACCGCGAACACGAACCAAACCCCTTCGTGGAGCAGCCCCTACTGGGCCTTGATCGGCCCTGCCACCACCGACCAACTGAAGAACGGAACTTCGACTTCAACCTTGTTGACTACCATGGTCAACAATGGAAATATCGGAGGCAGTTATCATGCCCAAGTGGGAATCTTCGGCCCGACGAACTGGTACCCAATGTGGCAGAATCCCAACATATATCCGAGTAACCAGGATTACGGATCGTTGGGAAACAACCTGACTCAGTATGTGACCGTCTCTGGCGGCAGCATTGGGAATGGGGCGGCGCTCATTCCCGGCAACAGCTACAAAGGCGCCTACTCCATCAATGATATCTGGTCGATGAGCGAAACGACGGGTCCAACTTTCGGCTATTACACAGCGGCCTGCTGGGTAGGACTCAACACGGCTTATCCCTCGGTTGCCGAACCCATATTCGGATTATCGAACACCGTGGCGGGAACGACGCCCACCGGATACGAGCCCTCCTGCTGGATCGGCACGAACGGCCATCTTTATGCGGCGGCGTTTTTCAGCGCGCAGACAGTTCTTGACGCTGGATTTGTGGATTGGACCAAAGTTCATCATGTGGCGGTGACCTGCAGCAATTCCACCCTGACGGTGTTTATAGACGGCATCCAGGCCGCCACGGTTACGCCAGGAGGGACCCATTATAGCGGGACAAATGTTGTGTGGCTTTTCGGAATGTACGCCAGCAGTTGGCTGTCTCCAGTTCCCTCGGGTACGTATATCTCCTCCCACGGCGAACTTACAATCCAGGAGTTTGCGATCTGGTTCGGAGTCTTGAGTAACCAGACCATTCTTCAACTGTATCAGGCGGGCGCGGCTGGAGCTCAGAGCGCCGACATGATTCCCTCAGGGAGTGAGCAGAGCCTTGTGAGTTCGCAGGTCATCAACCCAGCCAGTGGCACGCTGGTCAATGCGCATACGAGCGCCACCATGCAGGCTAACCCGCTCAACTTTTACCAGTTAGGAACGCTTGTATTATGAGTAACTCAGTCGGCCCTCAGATTTCTTTCTTTGACTCTGGTTCCGCTCAGCAAAATCTTCAGCCTTATATTCCATCAGGCGGTTCTCTCACATCGGGAGAATCGCTCATTGCAGGCGATCTGTTGCCGAGTCTACATTGCGCCGGGGCCTGCGTATATAATCCCAATCTGATCAATCTGACGGCGGCGGGAAATAACGCCACCATCGCCGGATGGATCTGGTTTGGGGGCGCGCTGCCCGGAGCGAACGGAGCTTTTGTAGGGACGATGCGGGAAGTACATCCTCCCACCGCCGGTACGCAAGACTACACTTTCGTGCTATATGTCGATTCAGCTGGCGTGGCCCATACAGACGCCTATTTCGGCATTTCGGGTCCGACCAGTATCGCCAGCGTCGTTCTAAACTGGGCGGTTCCGCATTTCCTATGCGCCACTATTACAAGTGGAGGAGTAATATCCTTGTACGTGGATGGCGTTCTTGCAGCCTCCTACACCGCCTCCGGCACGGTCGGGGGGGCAGCGCTCTATCTGACTCTGGCGGCTGGGGGCCAAATCGCCAATTGGTACTACGACACCAACACCAGACTCCAGAACGTAGGTTTCTGGCTTTCAGCACTCACTGCACAACAGATCCAGGCGCTTTATCAATCAGGTTCCACAGGCGCGCAAACCCTCGACGGTGTTCCCAACGGCTC
>VFSW01006072.1_pt1 | contig 17793 bp, 17 predicted proteins | sample 5358111 | NCBI WGS metagenome assembly VFSW01 (sample SAMN11554181, study PRJNA540505) | mine drainage metagenome | isolation source: sediment from site ElyBrook_90M | place: USA: Ely Copper Mine, Vershire, VT | collected 2017
CCCCCCGGGGGCGCCGTAAAATCCGGCCCCCCCACGCACCCCCCCGCACCCCCCCGGGCGCGGGCCCCCGCGGCTACGGGGGGGGCGCGAAAGTGCTGCTCCATCGAGCGGCACACCGCCTGCCACTCCGCGGCCGCGACTCGTCCGGAGATGCCCCGGTCGGCGACGATCTCGACGGCGCGGTCGGCCAGCAACACATAGATCAACACCCCATTGTTGGCCGCGGTATCCCAGACCCGCAGCTGCGCGAACACCTCGAGCGCGCGCGCCCGCGGCGTGACTCCCGCGAGCAGGCGTGGCAGCGTCAGCGCCGTCTCGATGGCGAAGCGAATCTCCCCGGCATGCGCCCGCTCCGCCAGGCCAATGGCCTTCTCGATGGCATCGAGGGTGGCGCGCGGGAAGGCGCGGCGCGTGCCCCAATGGTTGCTGGCCAGATGACGCCACGAACGGGACAAGGTCATCACCAGCTTCCCGAGGCGCCGCCGCCGCCGAAGCCGCCGCCGCCGCCGCGGAATCCGCCGCCGCCGCCGCCACCGAGACCGCCGCCGAAACCGCCCCAGCCGCCGCCCGCGGCCCAGCCGCGCGCACCGCCGAACAACAGCGCGAACAGGAATCCGAGCACGCCGGCGCCCACCCCGAGCAGCACGAAGCGGCTCAGCACCCAGGCGATGAGACCGGCCAGAGCGGCGGCGGCCAGGGCACCGGGCAGCCGGCCGAACAGGCTGCGCAGCACCCCGCCGGCGACCAGCACCACGCCGAACAGCAGCGGCAGCAGGTTGCCGATGGACTGGGGTGATGCCTCCCAGCGGCGGTCCGGTTCGGGCAGCGGCTCGCCATCGACCACGCGGATCATCCGCTCCACGCCGGCCTCGACCCCGCCGTCGTAATCACCCACCTTGAAGTGCGGTGCGATGGTGTCGGCGATGATGCGCTCCGCGGTGGCATCCGGCAGCGCCCCTTCCAGCCCGTAGCCCACCTCGATGCGCACGTGCCGGTCGTTCTTCGCCACCAGCAATATGGCGCCGTCGTCCACCCCCTTGCGGCCGAGCTTCCACTGTTCGGCGACGCGAATGCCGAACTGCTCGATGTCCTCGGGCTGGGTGGTGGGCACGATCAGCACCGCGATCTGGCTGCCCTTCTTGGCCTCGAAGTCCGCGAGCCGGCTCTCCAACCGGTTGACCGCCTGACCGGACAGGGTGCCGGTCAGATCGACCACCCGGCCGCTGAGCGCCGGCACCGGCACCTCCGCGCGCGCCAGCAGCGCCGCGCCAAGCAGGGCGGCGAGCCAGGCGATGCCCCTGATGCCCGGCACCCGGCGCCTGCGCTAGCGGGCCGGCGCGGATGCGGGCGCCGGCGCTGAGAAGTCCACCGCCGGGGGCCGCGCGAGCACCGCTTCGTTCTCCACCGTGAAGTTCGGCTTGGGCTGGTAGCTGAACAGTTTGGCGGTCAGGTTCTGCGGAAACGAGCGGATCGTGACGTTGTACTCCTCCACCGCCTTGATGTAGCGGTTGCGCGCCACGGTGATGCGATTCTCGGTCCCCTCGAGCTGCGCCTGCAGATCGCGGAAATTCTGGTCGGATTTGAGCTGCGGATAGTTCTCGGTCACCACCATCAGTCGTGACAGTGCGCCGGTCAGCTGACCCTGTGCTTGCTGGAACTTGGCGAAGGCGGCCGGATCGTTCACCAACTCCGGGGTTGCCTGGATGGCACCGACCTTGGCACGCGCCTCGGTCACACCGAGAAGCACCTGCTGCTCCTGCGCGGCGAAGCCCTTCACGGTGGCCACCAGGTTGGGAATCAGGTCGGCGCGCCGCTGATACTGGTTCAGCACCTCCGACCACTGCGCCTTGACCTGCTCGTCCTCGGCCTGGATGGTGTTGTAGCCGCAACCGGAGAGCAGCACGGTGGTGGTGAGCAGCAAAATCGAGGCAATGGCGCGCATCGGTAAGGACCTCTCACGTACCTCGCGAAGCGGAGGCGTGCGCGGGATCTTACCACCGGGCAAAAAAATGCCCCGAACCGTGAACGGATCGGGGCTCAGGAGCGGACTTCAATGAAGGGAAGTAAAGCCCGCCAGGGGATTCAGTGCAGTGGGTACCATTGCAGCACCTGGATATCGTCTTCCTCCAGGTCGAAACTGCGGGCGAGCACCCGGGCGACCTCGCGGTCACCGTGCAGCGCCGGCGATTTGCCCAGCAATTCGACCACCCCGCTGTACTCGCTGTACTCGATCGCATCCTCCGATTGCGCGATGAAGTGGGTGTAGAATTTGGCTGACATGGGAGATACTCTAAGACCGACGCCGCCGACGATCCGTGACCCATCGCTCATTCGGGCGCCGCACGGCTAGATCGGCTTCACGCCTCCGGCAGATCCCGCGGTTATTGCAGCGTGTCAAGATATCGTCCGCCGGTGATACCCGGCTCCAAATACATCACTCCCGAGGGCGCGCGGCGCTTGCGCGAGGAGCTCGATCAGCTGTGGCGGGCGGAACGTCCGCGCGTCACCGCCGCGGTGGCCGAGGCCGCGGCGCAGGGCGATCGCTCGGAGAACGCCGAGTACACCTATGGCAAGAAGCGGCTGCACGAGATCGACCGGCGGGTGCGCTTCCTGCGCCAGCGCCTGGACGGCATGACGGTGGTCGACCCGCAGAACGGCCTGCGCGCTCCCGGACGGGTATTCTTCGGCGCCTGGGTGCAGCTGGAAGGCGCGAGCGGGCCGCGGGTCTGGCATCGTCTGGTGGGGCCCGACGAATTCGACCTCGCCGCCGACTACCTGAGCATGGATTCACCGCTCGGCCGCGCCCTGCTCGGCAAGCGCCTCGACGACGAAGTGACGGTGGCCTTGCCCGGCGGGCACCAGACCTTCACCATCGTGGCGATCGCCTACGGCGAGCGCCCGTGAGCGCGGCACGGCCGCGGTTGGCGGGCGCCGTCGCGGGTGGCGGCCACCCGCGGGCGGCTGCCATGCCTCACACCACGCGCACGTTCTTGAATTGCCAGGGATCGTCGCGATCCAGATCCTCGGGAAACAGCGTGCCGCGACCCACAAGCGGGGTCCAATCGGTGTACTTGCCCACCAACTTGCCGAGATACGGGGTGCAAATGGCCAGCACCCGCTCGAAGTCGATCTCGTCCGGCTCGACGATGCCGCGGCGCGGATTCTCCATGGCCCAGATCATGCCGGCGAGCGCCGCCGACGTGACCTGCAGGCTGGTGGCGCTGTTGTGCGGCGCGAGGGCGCGCGCCTCGCCGATGGTGAGCTGCGAACCATACCAATAGGCATTGCGGCCGTGACCGGCGAGCAGCACGCCGAGTTCGTCCATTCCCCCGATGATCTCGTTCAGCATGATCCGCTTGTGATCCTGGAGGCGCCAATTGCGCCCCGCGAACTCATGCACCGACAGCACGGCGGCGTCGCTCGGATGATAGGCATAGTGGGAAGTCGGCCGATAGACCACCCGCCCCCCCTCCTCGACCGTGTAGTAATCGGCGAGCGCGATGGCCTCGGAGTGGGTGATCAGAAAGCCGTGAAATGCGCCGGCCTCGGGAGTCCAGGTGCGCACTCGCGTGCTCGCACCGGGCCGGTTCAGATAGATCGCGCAGCCCGAGCCCGCCGTGTGCCGGCCGCCGTCCGCCGGGAAATGCCGCTCATGACTGCCCCAGCCCAATTCGGCCGGCTGCGCCCCCTCGCTCACGAAGCCGTCCACCGACCAGGTGTTGACGAATTCGTTGACCCGCTTCGGCACGTTGGCCACCTGGCTGTCGCGCTCCGCGATGTGCATCACCTTGACGCCGAGTGACTGCGCGAGCCGCGCCCATTGCGCGCGGTCGCCGGGCTTGCCCGCGGCGCGACCGGTGTCGGCGGCGATGTCGAGCAAGGCCCGCTTGACGAAGTGCGACACCAGGCCGGGATTCGCCCCATGGGTGAGCACCGCGGTCGGATCGCCGGCGCGCCCCGTGCGCAGCTCGAGCGCCGCCAGGCGCATGGCATAGTTGCTGCGGGTCTCCACCGACAGATGCGCATCGGTGTAGACCCCGGCCCACGGCTCGATGCAGGTGTCGAGATACAGCGCGCCGCGCTCGCGCGCCAGCAGCAGCAGCGCGGTGCTCGACACGTCCACCGACAGATTCAGCAGGAAGTCGCCGGCCGCGAGCAGCGGTTCGAGCACGCGGCGGTGATTCTCGCGGGTCAACGCGCCGTGGATGAACTTGACTCCGTGCTGCTCGGCGAGCGCGCGCCCGGACTCCTCGGCGGTGACGATGACGACTCGCTCGGGCGAAGTGCCGATGTGACGCAAGATCAGTGGCAAGATCCCCTGTCCGATGCTGCCGAATCCCACACAAACGATCTTGCCCGCAAAGTTCACATGCACTTCGTGATTAGCCATGATTTCCCCAAATTATGCCGTCCCATATCGTGAATTTTCGTGAAATGCCGGCGTTTCGGCGGCGCCGGACCCGAGAGGTTACCCGTGTTCGCGCCCAATCTCCAAACACGGCGGAGCGCGGCCCGCGCGGCGCCGGCGGCGGGCCTCAGCCGCGCTGCCAGTGCGGCGGGAAGGTGCGCGCGTAACCGGGCAGCGCCTCGATGCGCTCGATCCAGCGCGCGAGGGCGGGATAATGCTTCTCCATCGGCAGGAAACGCGCGCCCAGCTCGGCCGCGGCCTGCCGATCCAAGGCGCGGCGCAGCAGCTGGATCCACGGGAAGATGACCATGTCGGCCGCCGAATAGTTCTCGCCGACGATCCAGCGTTCCCGGCTCAGCCTTCCCTCGATGGTGCGCGCCTCGCGGCCCACCAGGTGCATCGCATCGGTGAGCGCGTCGATCTCGCCGGCCACGCGGTCGGCGAACACCCCGTGCACGATGCGCGACAGCGCCGGCTCGGCATAGGCCTGGAATTCGCAGATCACCCGCATGATGACGCCGATCTCGTGCGGATCCGCGCCGAGAATGCGCGGCTGCGGGAATCGCGCCTCCAGATAGCAGAGGATGGCGACCGACTCGAACACCACGTAATCCCCGTCCTTGAGCACCGGCACCCGGCCGCGCGGATTGAGCCGGAGCATCTGCGGGGACTGGTGTTCCTGCTTGTCGAAATGCAGCAACTGCGAGTCGTAGGCCAGACCCTTGTGTTCGAGCGCGAGCAACACGCGCCAGGAGAAGGGACTGCCGCTGCCCCAGTAAAGAGTGAGTGCCATGCGGCGAATTGTAGCGGATGCGCCGCCCGCGGCAGCACGCTAAGCTCGGCGCCATGGAATTCGAAACATTGATCGATGCCGCCGCCCTCGCCGCGCTGCCGGAGCGCGCCAACCTGGTGATCCTCGACTGCCGCTTCGATCTGGCGGCACCGCAGGCCGGCAGGAGCGCATTTCTCGCCGGGCATCTGCCGGGTGCGCGGTATGCGGATCTGGAGCGGGACCTGTCCGCGGCCGTGACCGCCTCGAGCGGCCGGCACCCCCTGCCCGATCCCGCGGATCTCGCGCGCGCCTTCCGCGCCCTCGGCATCGGCGCCACCACCCAGGTGGTGGTCTACGACGAGGCGAACGGCGCCTTCGCGGCGCGCGCCTGGTGGCTGCTGCGCTGGCTGGGCCACCGGCGGGTGGCGGTGCTCGACGGCGGACTGCGGGCCTACCTGGCAGGCGGCGGCGTGCTCGAAACCGGCGCCGCGCCGGCAGCGCCGGCAGCGGCGGTCCGGTTCACCGCCCGGCTCGACACCGGCGCCGCGCTCGACACCGCGCAGCTGATCGAGGCGCTGCGCGATCCGCGCCGGCTGCTCATCGATGCGCGCGCGCCCGAGCGCTATGCGGGCAGCGTCGAACCCATCGACCCGGTGGCCGGGCATGTGCCCGGCGCGCGCAACCACCCGTTCGCCGAGAATCTGGCGCCCGACGGCCGCTTTCTGCCGGCGGCCGAATTGCGCACCCGCTGGCAGCAACGCCTGGCCGGTTGTCCCGCGGAGCAGGTCATCGTCATGTGCGGCTCCGGCGTCACCGCCTGCCACAACCTGCTCGCGCTGCAGGTCGCCGGATTCGCGGGCGCCCGGCTGTACGCCGGCTCCTGGAGCGAGTGGATCCGTGATCCGGCGCGGCCGGTGGCGCGCGGCCCGAACCCTTGAAGACCGACCCCGCGCCCGGCGGCGGGCGCGGCTCGATGGCGCCCCCTGGACGGTCGGCTGCGGCGCGATGCTGCCCAATGGGCGGTCGCGCGCGGCGCCGCGCGGCCGGATGCGGGGCGGCGGCGCGCGGCGTCATTTACATGCCGCGCCAATTTGCTATCGTGCGCGCCACATGAACACTCCCGTCAAGGCGCCGCCCGCGAATCCGCACTGGAAGGTCGGCGAATCGCTCGACCTCTACCAGGTCGAGGCCTGGGGCAAGGGCTATTTCGCCATCGATCCGCAAGGTCACCTGGTGGTCCGCCCGAGCATGGATCCAGCCCGGGAAATCGATCTTTACGAGGTGGTCCAGGGCCTGAAGGCGCGCGACCTGCACACCCCGGTGGTGATCCGCTTCTCCGACATTCTCGCGCACCGGCTGCGCCATCTCGCCGAGGCCTTCGCCACCGCCATCGCCGAGAACGACTACCGCAATCGCTATGCGGCGGTGTTTCCCATCAAGGTCAACCAGCAGCGCCTGGTGGTCGAGGAGGCCTACCGCTACGGCAAGGAGTTCGGCTTCGGCCTGGAGGTCGGCTCCAAGCCCGAACTGCTCGCCGTGATGTCGCTCACCGAGGATGCGCCGGACCGGCTGGTGGTGTGCAACGGCTTCAAGGACGACAGCTACATCGAGGCGGTGATCATCGCCACCAAGCTCGGCCGCACCATCATCCCGGTGGTGGAGAACTACGAGGAGATCCATCTCATCCTCAAGCACGCCGAACGCTATGCCGTGCGCCCGCGCATCGGCGTGCGCGTCAAGCTCGCCAGCGAGGGGGCGGGACGCTGGCGCGAGTCGGCCGGCGAGAAGTCCAAGTTCGGTCTGTTCATCAGCGAGATTCTCGATCTGCACGCGCTGCTCAAGGAGCGCGGCATGCTCGACTGCCTGCAGCTCGTGCATTGCCATCCGGGCAGTCAGCTGCAGGACATCCGGCGCGTGAAGGACGCGATCAACGAGCTCGCGCACGTCTACGCCGAGCTCAAGCTCATGGGCGCGGACCTGCGCTACATCGACATCGGCGGCGGCCTGGGCGTCGATTACGACGGCAGCGGCACGAATTTCGAATCCTCGATGAATTACACCCTGAACGAGTATGCGAGCGACGTGGTGTACCGCATCAAGAGCGTGTGCGATGCGCGCGGCGTGCCGCATCCGATGATCGTGAGCGAATCCGGTCGCGCCATCGCGGCGCATCACAGCGTGCTGGTGTTCGACATCCTCGGCTGCTCGAAGCTCGATCAGTTCAAGGTCACCGGCCGCCCCGCGGAGGACTACCTCGGCCAGCAGGAGCTGCCGCAGCCGGTCCGCGATCTGTTCGACAGCTTCCGCTCGGTGAACGACCGGCGTCTGGTGGAGTGCTACCACGACGCCCTGCAGGCCCGCGAACAGGTGCTGCAGATGTTCAACCTCGGCTACCTGAGCCTCGAGTTCCGCGGTCTGGCCGAACGTCTCTACTGGGCGACCTGCACCCGCATCCGCGAGCATTGCCGGAGGCTCGACCGGGTCCCGGAGGAGCTCGAGAATCTCGAGCAGATGCTGAGCGACATCTATTTCTGCAATTTCTCCGTCTTCCAGTCCCTGCCCGACAGCTGGGCGATCGGCCAACTCTTCCCCATCATGCCCATCCAGCGGCTCGGCGAACGCCCGGACCGCAACGCGGTGCTGGCGGACATCACCTGCGACTCGGACGGCAAGATCGACCGCTTCGTGCATCCCCGCAGCATCAAGCGCACCCTGGAAGTGCACGAACTGCTCCCCGGGGAGCCGTACTACCTGGCCGCCTTTCTGGTGGGCGCCTACCAGGAAACACTCGGCGATCTGCACAATCTGTTCGGCGACACCCACGTGGTGCATATCCGCCTGCAGGAGGGCGGCGGCTGGTGGATCGAGGAGATCGTCAAGGGCGACACCGCCAATCGCGTGCTGGAGTACATGGAGTACGACACCGACGAGCTGTATCCGCGGATCGCGCGCGACTGCGAACGCGCGGTGCAGGAAGGGCGCATGTCGCTGACCGAGGCGCAGGCGGTGAAGCGCTTCTATGAGAACGAACTGAACGGCTACGCCTATCTCGAGGGCGAATGACCGGCACCGCACATGGGCACCGCACATGGGGCCGCTCATAAGCACCGCAGGGCGGTCGCCGCGGCCGCCCGCCACGGTTTGCCAAGGATTGTAACCTTGGCGTAGCATCGCCCGTGGGGTCGTTGGCGGGCCTTTATTTCCGCACTCGACCGCAGGTGCGGGCGGTCGCCCCGGGGTGCTTCCCGCGGCGGGTGCCTGCGTTGGAAACCGCGCGCGGGGGCGGACCACCCGCAGTCTGCGCGCACTGTCAGTGAGACCCGTGTCAATGACGACGATTTATGTAGGCAACCTGCCGTTCACCGCGACCGAAGATGAAGTTCGCAGCCTGTTCGAACGCTATGGCAAGGTCGATTCCGTCAAGCTGATCAATGACCGCGAGACCGGCCGTCCGCGCGGCTTCGCCTTCGTGGACATGCCGGCCGGCGAGGCACAGAACGCGATCCAGCAGACCAATGGCTTCCAGATGGGCGGGCGCCCCCTGCGGGTGAACGAGGCCCAGGAGCGGGCGCCGCGTTCCAAGCCCGCCGGTGGCGGCGGCCCGCGTCGCTGGTAGCAGCCGGGCTTCGGGCGCCCGCCCTCAACCCTGCCGCGGCGGGGCCGGGGTGGCGTGCGCCCTCACCACATATCCTTCAATTGCGCCGCGACGTCCACGGTGGCGGCCGCGGTCTCGGCGCTCAGGGTCTCCACCCCGCGCACGCTGCGGAAGGTCACGCGCTCGAAGCAGGCCAGCACTTTATCGGTCATGAAGCGGCTCTTTGCGCCATAGACATGGGCATCGCCCTCCTTCGCCTGTTGCGTGATGGCGTAGCGCAGCGGCGCGCACAGATGCAGCTCATTGCGAGCCCGGGTCATCGCCACGTATAGCAGCCGCCGCTCCTCCTCGATCAGCTCGGGTTTGCCGGTGGAGAACTCGGACGGAAAATTGCCGTCGGCGACGTTCAGTACGTACACCACGTCCCACTCCTGGCCCTTGGCCGAATGGATGGTGGAGAGGATGACGTAATCCTCGTCCTTGGACGGCGCGCCCGCTTGATCGCCCGAGACCACCGGCGGGTCGAGGGTGAGCTCGCTCAGGAAGCGCTCGCGGGTGGCATGCTGCGCGGAGAGCTGCTCGAGCTGCTCCAGATCCCCCACCCGGGTCCAGGCCGCATTGTGCAGGCGCTCGAGCTGCGGCTTGTACCATTCGCGCACCAATCCGACCTGACCGGGCCAGGGCGTGGACGGGTCGGCCAGCTTCTGCAGCAGGGCGCAGAACTTGCGCCATTCGGCGCGGGCCGGCTCGGGCGCCTCGTAGCCGGCCAGACTATTGACGGCGAAGCCCGCGGCCTCCAGATGCTGCAACGCCTGCTGCGCATGGGTCGGGCCGATGCCGGGCAGCAGCTTCAGCACCCGGAAGCCCGCCACCGCGTTGCGCGGATTGTCGGCCCAGCGCAGCACCGACAGCAGATCCTTGACATGCGCCGCCTCCAGAAACTTCAGCCCGCCGTACTTCACGTAGGGGATGTTGCGCCGGGTCAGTTCGACCTCCAGCACGTCGCTGTGGTGGGCGCTGCGAAACAGCACCGCATGGCGCTTGAGCGCGCCGCCGACTTCGCGCGTGGCGAGCATCTTGCCGACGATGTACTCGGCCTGCGCGATGGCATCATCCACGGTGACGTAGCAGGGCTTGTGGGTCGACTGGCGGGTGCCGAGCAAGGTCTTGCGGTACTGGCGCGCGCCGTCCGCCATCAGCGCGTTGGCGCAATCGAGAATCTGCTGGGTGGAGCGGTAGTTCTGCCCGAGGATCACCATCTCCGCCTTCGGCGTGTAGCGCTCGGCGAAGCCGAGGATGTTCTCGACCGCCGCGGCGCGGAAGGAGTAGATCGCCTGTGCATCGTCCCCGACCACGGTGACGCCCCGCCCGTCGGGTTTGAGCGCGTGCACGATCTCCCCCTGCAGCGCGCTGGTGTCCTGGTATTCGTCCACGAGCACGTGGTCGAAGTGCCGGTTGAGGCTGCGCGCGAGTGCGGGATTTTTCATCATCGCATGCCAGTAGAGCAGCAGATCGTCGAAATCCAGCACGTTGTTCTTCTGCTTGCGGCCGACGTATTCGCGGTACAGGCGGGTCAGCTCGGCCTCCCATTCCTTCACCCAGGGGAATTGCTCCTCCAGGGTCTGCTTGAGCGGCAGGCGCGTGTTGACCCGGTACGAATAGATCGCCAGGCACAGGTCCTTGCGGGGAAAGCGCCGCTCCTTGCTCGACAGTCCCTGCTCGTGACGGATCACATCGAGCAGATCGGCGGCATCCGCGCGATCGAGCACCGTGAAACTCGGATCGAGGCCGAGATGGCGCGCGTACAGCCGCAGAATCCGGTTGCCCACGGCGTGAAAGGTGCCCGACCAGAGCAGCCGGGTGAGCACGCTGCGGTCGCCCGGGCGGCCGCGTTCGGCCAGCGCCTCGGCGACGATGGCCTGCGAGCGGCGGATCATCTCCTGGGCGGCGCGCCGCGTGAAGGTGAGCATGAGGATGCGCGAGGGATCCACCCCGTTCAGCACCAGGTGCGCCGTGCGATGGGCGAGCGTGTTGGTCTTGCCGGTGCCGGCGCCGGCGAGGATCAGCAGCGGCGCGGCATCCACGCCCCGCCCCTCCACCGCCGCGCCATGGGTGGCCGCGCGGCGTTGGGCCGGATTCAGCAGATCGAAGGCGCTCGATTTGGTTTTCATCATGGGTGAACCGCCTCCATACTGTACGGAAGTGTCGCATCATTCACCACGTCAAGGACGCCCATGTTGAAACCCACCGTCGTCGGCAGCGATCTGCACTACCACGGTCGCGTGATCGACGTCTCGGCCGAGCGGCTGCGCTACGCCGACGGCCGCGAATACACCATCGACTTCGTGCGCCACCCGGGCGCCGCCGCGGTGGTCGCACTGGATGCGGCCGGGCGCGTGTGCCTGGTGCGCCAATACCGGCATGGCATCCTGGACTTTCTCTGGGAGATCCCCGCCGGCAAACTCGACCGCGACGAGGCGCCGCTGGCCTGCGCGAGGCGCGAACTGGCCGAGGAGACCGGCGTCACGGCGCGTCGCTGGACCGCGCTCGGACTGTATGTGCCGGCGCCGGGGATTTTCAGCGAGATCATCCATCTGTACCTGGCGCGTGACCTTGACCTGGGCACGGCCAGCCCCGAGCCGGACGAGGAACTGCAGACCCAGTGGCTGCCGCTGGCCGAGGCTCTCGATCTGGTGCGGCGCGGCATCTGGAATGATGGCAAGACCGCGCTCGCGCTGCTGCGCGCCGAGCGGCCGCCGGCGGATTGAACGATGCTTGTGACGGACTGCGGAGTTTCGCTCTCTCAAGGTTGATTTGACGGCGCCGATAGCTGAGAGAGCTATGGTGAACCGCGAAAAGCCCCCCGCACCCGTCCCGGCGCGCTCCGCGGCGCAGCCCGGGAAGAGCACCGACTCCGGCCCGGCGGAGGGCGGCGGAGCGGACGGTGCGCGCGGCTCCGGCCGGGTGCGCTTCGATGACCGCGGCAACGCGGTCTGGGAGTGGTCCATCGCCACCGGCGCCTTCGGCCGCGACGTCTCCTCGCAGCGCCTGCACAAACTCGAGCATCCGGCGCTGTCCCTCGTCGATGACGATCAGGCCCCGGGCGCGCCGGGTGCGCCCGACGCGCCCCTCAGGGCCAATCCGCTCGGCCCCAAGAAAGGCTACGACCCCTATGACAGCGGCAAGCTCGGCAAGGCGCAGGGCGCGCCCAAGAAGACCGACCTGCGCAAGCTCAGCGAGTGGATGAAGCTGCGCCAGCAGGCCGCCGCCAACAAGAAGGACGGGAACTGAAGCGCACGCCCTCAGGCGAGCGCGCACTGCATCTTGGCGGTGGTGCCCAGCCGGTAGAAGCGGCGCAGTTCGCGCAGCAGCGCCTCCACCCGGGCCGTGCCGCGCGACACGAAACGCCGCTCCAGGCCGCCGCAGTAGCGCGCCGCGCAGCGGTGCGCCGTGACATAGCGTTCGCGCTGCGCGGGGTTCAGGCGGGCATCGAAGCTCACCCCCTCGAACAGCCGCGGATGCACCTGGCGCGGATAATCGCCGCCGCGCTGCGCGCCCAGCAGGAACACCGTGGCCGCGTACTTGTCGACCTCGGCCTGGGTTTCCAGCTCGAGCAAGGACACCGGCGCATCGCGATCCAGCCGCCAGGTGGAGTACACGAAGTGGCTCACCCCCTCGAGGGCGGTGCAATAGTCGGCCAGGTTGCGCTCATCGAGGCGCCCGAGCGGGTCGGCGCGCTCCAGCCTCTCCAGCACCCGGGGTTCGATGTACAGCGCCACCGCCGCGCCGTCCGCCGTCTCGGCGAGCAGCAGCGACTCCTCGAGCCGGCGCTGATCGTTGTGGGCGACGACATGCGCGAGCGAGCGACGGTCGGTGACCAGGTAATCGTACACATCGTGGCTGAACTCCACGTCGTACAGCCTGCCGAGCAGCGCCTGCAGCTGGCGTAGCACCATGGCGGCCCCTAGTGGCGCCGGTCGCCGCCGCCGGGCATCACCGGCCGCACCCCGAGCTGCCGCAAGAGGCCGTGCGCGCGCCGGCTGCCGGTCTTCATCCAGATCTCGTAGAGCCGCAGGATGTCGGCGTCGGTGTGCCGGTAGGACATCTCGCTCACCTCGTTCAAGGCGTCCACCAGGCCCTGAAACTTGGCCGCCAGCTGCGCGTACACGGCACCGACGCCGCGCCCGGGCGGGGAGCGCTGCAGGGTGTCGGCGAGCACGCCGTAGGCGTTGCCGCCCATGGCGATGTGATAATCGATGTCGATGAGCTTGCGCGCGAAGCTGCGCGCGAAGAACCCGGCGATGAACAGCGACACGTCGCCGAGGCGTTGCAGCGCGCGCTGGCGCGCCTGCACGCTCGGCGCCTCGAGCGCCTCGGCCAGCATGTGCGCCAGCGGCCTGATCCGCAGCCCCTCCGCGGTGTTCTCATACAGCGCCTCGGCGCGCGAAAACATGGTGAGCAGATTGACGACGTAGGCCTCGGACTGCTCGTCGATGCGCAGACGCTGATGTTCACTCGCCGCGTGGAAGGCGTCGCGAAAGAATTCGCGCAGTGAACTGACCGCTACCAGGGAACCCGCAGACATTTCCGTCATGAGTGGCGTCCTCCTTCGTGCTCTTGTCCATCCTATCGACAATCGCACGATGAAGTGAAGCACGCGACACCCTGAATCAACGGCAAAACCTGCGTCAATTCGCGCTTTTTACAATCAGCAGTCGAACCTCTAGGCTGCTAGTGGGCGCGCCGCCCCTCGCGTGCCTCATCGAGGTGCCCGAGGACTTCGGCGAGCGTCGAAACGGTGCGCGGCGGCGGCGGCAGCTCCGCGGGCCAGGCGCGCGCCTCGCGATTCAGCCACACCGCGCCGAGGCCGGCGCGCATCGCGCCGGCGACGTCGGCGAGCGGATCATCGCCCACGTGCAGCACCGCCGCCGCCGGCACCGCCGCCGATTCCAGCAGCGCGGCGAAGATGCGCGCATCCGGTTTGGCCGCGCCGGCGGAGCGTGCCGTCACATGCCCGTCGAACAGCTCGGCGAGGCCGCAGCGCTTCAGGTCCGCGTTGCCGTTGCTGAGCGCGAACAGCCGGTGATGCGTGCGCAGCCGCTCGAGCGCCGGACGCACGTCGGCGTACAGGCTGACGCGGTTGCGGGCCGCGAAGAACACCTCGAAGGCCTCATCCACCGCGCTCGCGCGCGCCGGACCCGCCGCGTAGCCCGCGGCGGCGAACAGCCTCACCACGGCGCGGCGGCGCAGGAAGGTGAAGTCGTGGGCGAGTTCGGGGTGCTGCGCGCCCACGGCGGCGCGCAATGCGCGCATCGACTCGATGTCGTGGCCGTGGACGGCGCCGGGGTGGCGCCGGGCCAGCCACTCGAGCAGGGTCCGCTCGGCGGCCTCGATCGCCGGCGTCACCGGCCAGAGGGTGTCGTCCAGATCGAGGCTGATGACCTGCGGCAGCATGACCGGAAGAATACCAGCGCCGCGCGCGAATCGGCACGCGCCAGCGGCTACAATCCGCCGCAGCGCTCTTGTGAGGGGATGACCATGGTGTTCAGGTTCTCGCGCGGAATTCCGGCCGCCATCGCGCTGACCGCCGCCGTGCTGACCGCGGCCGCCACGGCCGCGCGCGGCGCGCCCCCCCCCGCGCCCCCCCCGCCCATCGGCGGTCGCGGCCAGGTGCGCCGGCAGGGCCTGCCGGCAATAGCCCGGGCCCCCGCCCGGCCGCGGCGGGTCTACGCCCTGCGCTCCACCGATCTGGCGGCGAATCGCGCGCGCACCGCCCTGTGGCTGCTGGACGGCGACCGGCGCAAGAGCGCGCCTTTGCTGCTGGTCGATGAGAGCGGCAGCCCGCACGCCGCCGAGTGGAGCGGCGACGGGCGGCGGGTCTATTTTCTCGCCACCCACGACGGCTCCACCCAGGTGTGGAAGGTGGTGCCGGGCGAACCGCCGGTCCAGGTGACGCGCCTGCCGCTCGATGTGGGCAGCTTTCGCATCGCGCCGCGCGACGGCCGCCTGCTCGTCAGCCTCGAGGTGTTTCCCGACTGCCCCACCCTCGAGTGCACCCAGCAGCGGCTGGCACGCGATCCGCTCGCCGCCCCCGGTCACGGCGTGCTGTACGACTCGCTGTTCGTGCGCCATTGGGATGCCTGGAGCGATGGGCGACGCTCGCATTTGTTCTCCCTGGCGCTGGATGGCGCCGGCCTGCCGCGGGGTGCGCCGCTCGACCTCACCGCGGGCATCGACGGCGACGTGCCGGGCAAGCCCTTCGGTGGGCGCGAGGATTACGCCATCAGCCCCGACGGCCGGGAAGTGGCCTTCGCGGTGCGCGCGCTGCGCCTGGGCGAACCCTGGTCGACGAACTTCGACATCTACCGGGTGCCCGCCGAGGGCGGCAAGCCGCGCAATCTGACCGCGGACAATCCGGCCACCGATGCGCAGCCGGCCTACTCGCCCGACGGCACGCAGCTCGCCTACCTGGCGGCGGAGCGCGCGGGCTTCGAGTCCGACCGGCTGCACCTGGTGCTGATCGATCTGGCGAGCGGCGCGCAGCGCCCGCTGACCGGGCGCTGGGATCGCTCCATCACCAGCTTCGCCTGGTCCGCCGACGGCCGGACCCTGTTCGCCACCGCCGATCATCTGGGGCAGCATCCGCTGTGGGCCGTGGATGCGCACAGCGGCCGCGCCTTCGCCATCACCGGTGCCGGCCATGTCGAGGGCTTCGCCCCGGGGAAGGAGCGCATCTTCTACGCCGCGAGCACGCTCGGCGGTCCGGCGCAGCTGTACTCGGTGGGCCTCGCGGGCGGCAAGCCGCTGCAGCTGACGCAACTGGACCGACCGCTGCTCGAGTCGCGGGCGCTCGGCGCCTACGAACAATTCAGCTTCCAGGGCTGGCACGGCGAGAACGTGTTCGGCTACGTGGTGAAGCCGCCCGGTTGGCTGCCCGGCCGCCGCTACCCCGTGGCGCTCATGATCCACGGCGGACCCCAGGGCAGCATGGCGAACGAGTGGCATTACCGCTGGAACGCGCAGAGCATCGCCGGCGCCGGATTCGGTGTGCTGATGATCGACTTCCATGGCTCCACCGGCTACGGCCAGGCCTTCACCGACTCCATCAGCGGCGACTGGGGCGGCAAGCCGCTCGCCGACCTGCAGGCCGGCGTCGCCGCCGCGCTCGCCCGCTACCCCTGGCTGGACGGCGGGCGCATGTGCGCGCTAGGCGGCTCCTACGGCGGCTACCTGGTGAATTGGATCGCCGGCGCCTGGCCGGACGGCTTCAAGTGCCTGGTGAGCCACGACGGCATCTTCGACAACCGCAGCATGTACTACTCCACCGAGGAACTGTGGTTCCCCGAATGGGAGAACGGCGGCCCCGAATACAGCAATCCGGCCGGCTACGCGCGCTTCAATCCCATCGACCAGGTGGCGCGGTGGAGGACGCCCATGCTGGTGATCCACGGCCAGCTCGACTACCGCGTGCCCTACGAGCAGGGTCTGGCCGTGTTCACCGCCCTGCAGCGGCGCGGCATTCCCAGCGAACTGCTGTACTTCCCCGACGAGAATCACTGGGTGCTGAAGCCCGCCAACAGCATCCAGTGGTATGACACGGTGATCGCCTGGCTGCAGCGCTGGACCGCCCCCGCGGCCGCCGGCGGGAGCTGAATCCGCCAGCGGCGGGGGCGGCGCCCTCAGGCGTACAGCGCGCGCCAGGCCGCCGGGTAGGAGGCGCCGAGGCTGAGGATCCGCCGCAGCAGATCCTGATAGCTCATGCCGGCGCTGAGCGCGGACTGGGCGAAATCCTCGGCGGCCGACAGGTTCGGATTGGCATTGGCCTCGAGCACGTACAGCGCGCCATCGGCGCGCAGGCGAAAATCCATGCGCGCATAACCCGACAGGTGCAGCGCCCGATAGATCCGCTTGGCGATCTGTTCGAGCCGCGCCATCGTGCCCTCCGGCAAATTGCGCGCCTCGGCCGTGGTGATGCCGTATTTGCGCTGATAGGCGCGATCCCATTTGACCTTGCGGGTGGCGATGGCCGGCAGCTTCTCCGGCAGCGACCCGAAGCTCATCTCCCACGGCGGCAGCACCTTCAGCCGCTCGTTGCCGAGGATGCCGACGTAGATCTCGCGCCCCTCGATGTACTCCTCCACCAGCGCATCCGACGCCGTCTGCTCGTGGATGAAGGCGATGCGCTCGAGCAGCTGCCCGGCGTCCGCGGCCACCGAGGCGTGCGCGATGCCGAGCGAGGCGTCCTCGGTGGAGGATTTGACGAACAACGGGAAGTGCAATTTCGGCGGGATGCGCGGCTTGCGGCCGCGCGGGAACACCGCGAAGCGCGGCGTGGGAATGCGGTGATACGAGAGCAGCTGCTTGGACAACGCCTTGTCGCGCGACAGCAGCATGCCGCGCGGGTTGCAGCCGGTGTACGGCTGATGCATCAGCTCGAGGTAGGCGACCACATGCTGATCGTAGGTGACGATGCCGTCGAACTCCTCGAGCAGGTTGAACACGATGTCCGGCTTCCAGTCGCGCAGCGCATGGCGCAGATCCGACAGGCTGTCGCTCAGGCCGAGCGGCAGCACCTCATGCCCGGCGGCCCGCAGCTGCGAGATCACGTCGTACTCGGTGCGCCACTCGTCGATCTCCTTCTCGGTGGCGCCCTGCAGCGTGTCCGGGGGAACCAGCGTGGCGTGCACCGGCACCAGCGCGCGCAGCTTCCTCACAGCGCCACCCGCGGCAGCTGCCGCTCCTCGTAGGACTCGGCCAGGCGCGCGGTCAGCCAGCGCAGCTGCGGCAGCAGCGCGCGGCGCGATCCGCGCAGCCGCAGATCGAGCGTCTCGCAGCGCGCCTGCATCAACCGCAGCACCTGATGCAGCAGGTACTCGCTGTAGGCCCCGGAGCGCACCAGCTGCAGGCGCAGCGGCTGGCGCAGTTCGCGCAGCACGCTCACCGCGCGCGGCGCGCCGCGCTCGCGGGGCGCCGCGGGGTGCCCCGGCAACAGCCCCTCATCGGCGCCGCGGCGGCGCG
>VFSW01006073.1_pt1 | contig 17793 bp, 19 predicted proteins | sample 5358111 | NCBI WGS metagenome assembly VFSW01 (sample SAMN11554181, study PRJNA540505) | mine drainage metagenome | isolation source: sediment from site ElyBrook_90M | place: USA: Ely Copper Mine, Vershire, VT | collected 2017
ACTACGTGCGGCAGAAGCAGATGGCGCTCGATCGCGCGACCGGCGACTGGGTGCTGCTGATGGATGCCGACGAGCAGGCGACGCACGACCTCGGCGAGGAAATTATCCGCACGGTATCATCGCCGGCGCCAGCCGACGGCTACCGCATTCGGCGCATCCTGTACCACCTGGGGCATTACTACTCGCACGCGATTTATCCGGACACGCCGGTGCGCCTGTTCCGGCGCGAACGCGGGCATATCGGCGGCCGCGATCCGCACGACAAGGTCGTAGTCGAGGGACGGGTCGAGCGGCTGGACGGGCAGATTTTGCATTTCAGCTACCGCGATATTGCCGATCACGTGGCGACGATCAACCGGTTCAGCTCGCGGGCGGCGATGGAGCAGGAGCCCGGCGCGTTCACGCCGTTCAAGATGATCGCGAATCCGGCGTGGCGGTTTTTTAATTTTTATATTCTCCGCGGCGGGTTTCGCGACGGCGGACGCGGATTGTACGCCGCGATGACGGCCGCGTTCTACGTGTTTCTGAAATACGCGAAGCTCTACGAGCGCCGGCTGAAATCGCGCACCGGGCTGTGAGCCGCGCACCGGGCGAAGCGGTTGAAACCTCGGTGGTTTGCCACTTCTATCGCGCCGCAGACCTTATAATTTAACCGACAGCCCATGAAACGACTGCTCTTCTACGCGCGACGCTACTGGTTGCGATACGCATTCGGGATCCTTTGCACGTTCGCGAACGCCACGCTCGCGATGATCATTCCCTTGTTCATCCGCGACGCGATAAACGCCACCGACAAGCATCGATTCGACCTGGTCGCGCACTACGCGGAGTTGATGATCGTTTTCGCGCTGATGCTGGGAACCGTCCGCTGGTTCTCGCGCTTCGTTATCTTCAACGTCGGCCGCGATATCGAATACGACTTGCGCAACGATCTATTCCAGCATCTGACCACGCTTGGCGCCGACTTCTACCAGAAGTTCAAGACCGGCGACCTGATGTCGCGGATGATCAACGACCTGACCGCGGTTCGCATGATGGCGGGAATGTTCGTGCTGTCGGTCTCGAACACTCCGCTGACCTACGGGCTCGCGCTGGTCTTCATGAGTTCGCTCAACCCGCGCCTGACCTTGTTCGCGATCATTCCCTACCTGGTTTTGTTCGTCGCGATCCGCTGGCTGATGCGCACGATGATGATGCGCAGCCTGAGAGTGCAGGAGGGGATCGCGGCGATCGGCTCGAAGGTGCAGGAGAGCTTGGCCGGGATCCCGGTGGTGAAAGCGTACACGCGCGAGGAGCACGAGGCCGGGCTGTTCCGCAAAATCAACGACGCTTACAACGAGCAGGGTCTCGCGCTGGCCCGCACCCGCGGCGCGATGATGCCGATGATTCGCGGCGCGGCGGCGACCTCGACGATGGTCGTGCTGATTTACGGCGGGTCGCTGGTGATGAACGGACGGATGTCGCTCGGATCGCTGGTCGCGTTCCTGAGCTACCTGGGCCAGCTCGCGTGGCCGACCATCTCGCTGGGCTGGATGCTGTCGATTTATCAGCGCGGCAAGGCCTCGATGAAGCGTCTCGACGAGATTTTCAACGCGCGCGGGGCCGACAGCGTCGCCGGCGAGGAGCTCAAGCTCGAGATAAATGGGGCGGTCGAATGGGAAGGCGTCTCGTTCAGCTACCTGGCGAATGATGGCGACGGAGCAAACGGAAAGATTCCGTACGTGCTCAAGAACATCAACGTCAAAGTGGGCGCGGGAGAAAAGCTCGCAATTGTCGGCCGCACCGGCTCGGGAAAATCAACCATGGTCAAGCTGCTGGCCCGCCTGCTGCAACCGACCAAGGGACGAATACTGCTCGACGGCCGCGACGTAGAAGAGATGGCGCTGGGCGCGCTGCGGCGAACTGTGGGAATGGTCCCGCAGGAGCCGACCCTGTTCACGGACACGCTCGCGCGCAACGTCGCATTCGGAAAGACCGACGCGTCGATCGATGAAATCAACAACGCTGCGCGCATCGCGGGACTCGAGCCGGACATCGCGGTATTGCCGCATGGGCTCGACACTATCGTCGGCGAACGCGGCATGGCGCTGTCGGGCGGGCAGAAGCAACGCGTCACTATTGCCCGGCTGCTCGCCTACAATCCCGCCGTCGTCGTGCTGGACGACGCGCTGTCGAGCGTCGATACCGAAACCGAAAAGGCGGTGCTGGAGAGTCTGGAGAAAAGCGTGCGGGGCCGCACCACCATCGTGGTTTCGCATCGCGCGTCCACCGTGCGCGACTCCGATCAGATCGTGGTGCTCGAGGACGGGGAGATTGCCGAACGCGGCACGCACGAGCAACTGATGGGCCGGCGCGGAATTTACGCGGAACTGTTCCGCCGCCAACTGCTCGAAGAGGAATTGAGCCGCTACTGAAATGCAGGTCGCCGAGGAAAGACCGCTCGTCAGCAACTACGATGCCGCGCTGGTGCGCTGGGTGTGGCAGTTCATCCGTCCATATCAGGGGCTGTTTTGGCTGGCGACGTTTCTGATGCCGCTCGACACCGCGTTTTTGCTCGCACAGCCATACGTCATCAAGCTTACGGTTGACGAATTTCTGTCGGGCGCGCACGGCGCACGGCCTCCCGCATGGCTCGCGATGCTGTTTCGTGCGTCAGGCGGACACGGCCTGTTCGTGATGGGTGCTTTGTATCTGCTGCTGGTGATCGGCGAGTTCGCCGCGTTTTACGCTCAGTTTTACCTGATGATGATGGTCGCGCAGTTCAGCCTTTCCGATCTTCGGATGGCGCTGTTTCGCAAGGTCGAGCGTTTGCCGATGTCGTTCTTCGATCGCACGCCGGTCGGCAGACTGGTCAGCCGAATGACGACCGACATCGATTCGATCAACGACATGTTCTCGGCGGGATCTTTGACGATTTTCATCGACGCGATGACGCTGGTCGGCATCGTGACGATTATGTTCAGCCTGAGCCCGCGACTGGCGTTGGCGGCGCTGTGCGCGATTCCGCCGCTGACGCTGGTCATTTATTTTCTGAGTTCGAAATCGCGCATCGTGTACGGCCAGATACGCGACCGTCTCGCCGCGTTGAACGCCTACCTGTCCGAATCGCTGGCCGGCATGATGATAGTGCAGCTCTTCACCCGCGAACGCGAAAGCCGCCGCGAGTTCGACGCGCTCAACCGGCGTTCGCGCGACGTGCAGATGATGGCCAACGTTTACGAGGCCGCCCAATTCTCAGCGGTGGAGGCGCTAAGCTCCATCACGGTCGCGGTTATACTGTGGATCGGCGGCGGCAGCGTGATTCGGCACCTGGTCACGCTGGGCACGCTGATCGCGTTCATCCAGTACGCTCAGCAGTTTTTCATGCCGTTGCGCGACATCTCGACCAAGTACAGCGCGCTCCAATCGGCGCTCGCGGCGGTCGAGAAAATTCACGCCTTGATGGAAGGCGAGAAGATGCTTCCGGTTCCTGCGCATCCGAAGCGGCCGGCGGTCTCGCGTGGGGCGATCGTGTTCGATCACGTCACTTTCGAATACCGTGCGAACGAACCGATACTGAAAGACCTGAGCTTCACGGTCGAGCCGGGACAGAAAATTGCGATCGTGGGGCCGACCGGCGCGGGCAAAACCACGATCATCAAGCTGCTGAATCGTTCGTACGACGTGACCGGCGGGCGAATCCTGGTTGACGGCGTCGATGTGCGCCAGTGGGACCTCGGCGCGCTTCGCCGCGAAATCGGATACGTGCAACAAGACGTGTTCCTGTTCGCCGGCGACGTGCTGGAAAACATCCGGCTCTCGCGAACCGACTTGAGCGAATCCGAAGTGCGCGATGCGCTGCGGCGCGCGCAGGCTTTGCGATTCGTCGAGCGATTGCCAGGCGGGCTGGACGAGCAGATCCGCGAGCGCGGCGCGAACCTGTCGGCGGGTCAGCGCCAACTGCTGTCGTTCGCGCGCGCGCTGGCGTACAACCCGCGAGTCCTGGTGATGGATGAAGCGACCTCGAGCGTGGACAGCGAGACCGAGCGCCTGATCCAGCTGGCGCTGAACGAGTTGCTGGCGGAGCGCACCGCGGTCGTAATCGCGCATCGGCTATCCACCATCGAGCGCGCCGATCGGATCATGGTGCTGGGCACAGGCGTGCTGCGCGAAAGCGGCACGCATGACGAACTGCTCGCACAGCGCGGACTCTACTACCGGCTATTCGAATTGCAGTACGCCGCAATGGCAAACAGCGACCGCCTTGTGGCGGGCTGACGCCGGCCTGTGGTGGACGCAGAAGTGGCTGGCACGACGCGGCGGGCGGCGCGGGCGCGACTTCAGGCGGTATCTCTGCTGCGCTTGGCAGCATTGGTCTTCGCGCCATTTGTGCTCGGCGGATGCTACGCGGGTTACCTCGCACGCGCCGCGTACGAGGAGGGTCGAATTCTGTGGAACCGCAGGCCGATTGGCGACGCGCTCGCCCGCGCAGATCTTCCGGCGGACATTCGCGCGAAGCTGGAAACCGTGCTCGCGGTCCGCAAGTTCGCCGCCGAAGAACTCGGCCTCAACGTCGGCGGTGCCTATCAAAGCATCGCGCACGTGGATCGAAGCGCGATCGTCCACGTCTTGATGGCGGCGCCGCGCGACTCGCTGGAGCCGTACACATGGTGGTTCCCGATAGTAGGCCGCGTGCCGTATCGCGGCTATTTCGACGAGAGCGATGCGACCGCCGAAGCGGCGGCGCTCGAAGCACAGGGGCTCGACACGATGGTGCGGCCGGCGGCTGCGTTCTCGAGTCTGGGGTTTTTCAACGACCCGCTGCTATCGAATCTGCTCAAGCTGGATCGCGTCGAGCTGGCCGGCGTGATCATCCACGAACTGTTCCATCGCACCTATTATCTGGCGGGCGATGCGATGTTCGACGAATCGGCCGCCAACTATGCCGGCAGCGCAGGCGCGGTAGCTTTTTTCGCGGCGACTGACGGTGAGACGGCGCCCGCCACAGTCGCCGCGCGCGCCGTCCTGGATAGCGATTTCAAGTTCGCGCGCTTTCTGCTCCAGGAGCAGGCGCGCCTGCTCGACATTTATATGCCCAAGCCGCCGAAACAGGAGCTGGACAAGCGCCGCGAAGCGGCCTTCACCGCGATCAAGGCCGACTACGCTACGCTGGCGCCGTCGCTATCGGGACTCGAGCGCTTCGACCTCGACAAGCAGCCGCTGAACAACGCCGTGCTGGTGAACTACCTGATCTACTTTCACGATCTCGACAACTTCGCCGCGCTCGATCGGATGAATCACGGCGACTTGCGCGCGACGATCGCGCAGATCATTTCGATCGCAAAGGCGAATCCCTACGATCCTTTCTACGCCATCTGGGAGACGACCCGCGCGGCTCCCGCGCCTTCCGGCGGTAGCTAGGTTGCGAGCGCGGCGGCGATTGCGCGCGACAGTTCGGCTTCGCGGCCGCCAAAGAAATGATCGGCGCCGGCTATGATCTCGAGTCGCGCCGATTCACCGATTTGCGACCTGAGCGTTTTCAGCCCCGCGACCGGCGAGTACGAATCGCGATCGCCGGAAACCAGCAACACGGGCTTGGATGCGCCATCGGGAATGCGCGCGTCAGCCATCGCCAGCGGCAGCGCGACAGCGACTATGCGCGCGATCTCCGCGCGTGCGTATCCTGCGCTCACCGCGACCATCGCGCCGAACGAATATCCTGCCATCACGGCGCCCGCTTTGCGCACGCCGGGCTGCGCCAGCATATACGCCATCGCCGCCACCGCGTCATCGACTTCGCCGGGACCGCCGTCATGCTCGCCGTCGCTGGCGCCGACGCCGCGAAAGTTGAAGCGCAGGGTCGCGTATCCGGCCTGCCACATCGCCGCGAGGATCGCATCGACAACGTTGTTGAACATCGAGCCGCCATAGGCAGGATGCGGGTGACAGACCACCGCCGCGGGCGCATTTGCGCCTGGATTGGCGAGCAGGCCTTCCAACCTCAACTCGCCGGATCGAAACGACACCTGAGTTTCCTGCATCGCGCGCCTCTCAAAACTTAAACTGTCACTTTATATTTTCCCGGACTGCGCTCTCGTCGATCGCTGATATAATACAGTCCATCGCTATGGATGAAACTCCCCGACTTGCGGCTGACCGGATGCTGATGCGGTTGGCGCGATGGCTGCGGCTGCTCGGCGCCGACGTTATTACGGACCCGTCGCTGACCGGCACTGAGCTTCTGAAGATCGCTCGCGCAGACAACAGAATCCTGCTGACCCGCGATAAACGCCTTCGAACCGCGGCCGACGTTTTTTTCGTCGAGGGCAACGCGATCAGATCTCAGTTGCGCGAGGCTGTCAGACGCTTCCGGCTCGACCCGCGAGCGATTGCGCTGACCCGATGCTCACGATGCAACCATCTGCTGACCCCGGTTGCGCGTGAACTCGTGTCGCGGCGAGTGCCGCCCTACGTCTTTGCCGGCCACGATCGATTTGCCCAGTGCCAGGAGTGCGGCCGAATCTACTGGTCGGAGACGCATCCGGAGCGAATCCATGCGATGCTGGATTCAATCGCGTTCTGACGTCCCGACCCGCCGCCGCGGGGTGGCTTTTCCTTTGCATTGCATTAAGGGAGCTTCGGCGACTATAAGAATTGCGGGGATCTCAGATTCGAGTTACTGATTAGGAGCTGGGGGAAAATGTTGAATTTCAAGGCTTTTCCATCTGCGCTCGCGATTCTGCTCCTGACTCCACTGAGCGCGCACGCGGTTTCGCTGACCCTTAGCGGAACCAGCGCCAAATGGCAGGCGGACGACACGCAGGCGGTCTATGCCAGCGACAGCAACGGCGTCCCGACGCTGATCACCGGAATCGGAATGCCGGCGCCCGGTGGCGGCGCCGTAACCGAAGTCGGCGTGCCCTCGATGATGCCCGATGGACGCGTGATCTTTGGCGCCGAGACGCAGCCCAAGGACACCAAGCTCAAGCCCAAGTGGAATATCTTCATCGGCAATGCCGATGCCATACCGAGCCATCGTATAATCATGGCGCTCAATCCCAAGGCGATGGCCGGTGATTGCAATCCCGCATTCCAGGGCGACCCATATCCCATCGCAGACATGGACGAAAATATCGCATTCATGTCGATAGTGCCGCACGGCCGCGACGGGCTGTTCTTTTATTCGCACGGAAAACTCACCTGCATGGTGAAGGCGGGTGACAAAACCGATGAAGGGCACGAGATCGCAGTGCTGAGCTTCGGCAGCCCGCAAATAGGCGACGACGGCCAGGTCGTGTTCACCGGGTTTTTAGGCGAGAGCGCGAAGCCCGCTGGACATCGTCAGGCGCTCCTGCTTGCTTCCGCTGCGGGCGGTGTTATGGAGCTTGCGGTCGAAGGCGAATACGGACCCAATCACACGCTCTATCAGCGCCCGTTCGGATTGCCGGCTGCCCTGCCCACTCCGCTTGGGATGATGGTCGCGTTCACGGCCAAGTCGCCCAGCGGCGCGGCGCTGTTCCTGTACAGCGGCGGTTCAATGGCGAGGATCCTGCCGACCGGCACTCTAACGTCGGTCGGTCCGGTGTCATATCTGTCGGAGGGGCGCCCCGGTTTGATGGCTGACGGAACGACCGCGGTGCTCGCGGGATGCGCGCACATGCCCGCAATATTTCGGCTGACCCGCCAGCGCCTCGATTTGCGCATTCAGCGCGGACAGCTAACGCCCTTCGGCACCGAACTCGAGTCGCTGGGCGACCCGGTGCTGACGGCTTCCGGTGCGATGTTCATCGGGGCCACCGATTCCGATGATCACGAAAAGCTCTACGTGCTGTCGCCTGACGACGCATTTTTCGAGGTCGGCGACTCCGAACTGATCTACCGAATCGCGATGGGCGCGCAGAAGCATCATTCGATCTTCACCGGCACCTTGACGGTGAATCAGCACGGCGACTTCGCCTATCTCGGCGGCCGGTAAGAAGCGGGCATGGCACAACCCTCGCGCTTTATCGCGCTCACTCCCAAACTCTACGAATACCTGGTTGCGCACGGGCACAACGGCGATCCGATCCGCGCTGAATTGGCCGCCGAGACCGCAAAATTGGGGCAGATTAGCACCATGCAGATTGGCCCCGAGCAAGGCACTTTCATGGCAATCCTCGCCGGCGCGATCGGCGCGCGCTCCGCAGTCGAGGTCGGCACCTTCACCGGCTACAGCGCACTCTGCGTGGCTCGCGCATTGCCCGCCGACGGCCGGCTTCTGGGTTGCGACGTGACCGAGCAGTGGACCGGCATCGCGCGTCGCTATTGGGAACGGGCGGGCGTCGCGAACCGGATAACACTCAAGCTGGGGCCCGCGGCCGACACGCTCAACGCGATCCCGGTTTCGCATGCCTTCGACTTCGCATTTATCGACGCCGACAAGTCGAGCTACCCAATCTATTACGACGAAATTCTCAAGCGCCTGCGTCCGGGCGGACTCATCCTGATCGACAACGTGCTGTGGAAAGGCGCAGTCGTCGATGAAGCGATAAAGGACGCGGACACGCAAGCGATTCGCGCACTCAACGATTCCATCGCGCACGACACGCGCGTCGAGGCCGTGATGCTGGGCGTCGGCGACGGCCTCACCATCGTTCGCAAGAAGTAGCGGCGCGAGCCGCGGCTCTCTCACTCGGGCGAACTGATCTCGCCTCTACCGCCCCATCTGATCCAGCAAATGCAGGATCACGCCGATCCCCGGGATATTCACCTCGAGTTCCTCGCCGAGCGTGCGAATTACCCGGACCCGCCGCAACGCCTCGCGATCGTAGAGCGCGTCGGGCCGTCCGCGCACCCGCTCCACTCGAACCGGCGCGATCAGATCCTCGCGCTCCCACGACGCCAACTCGCGCTCGCTGATTCCGCCGATCGAGCAGAACACGCTCCTGCTCATCAGGACCACTTTGCCGCGACCGGCGCGTCGATGGGTCGAAGTCGGGCTGGTGGTTGAAGATCGCCGCGCCATTGCGTTCAGCTCTGCGTCACTTCGACGCCATCAGTTCCGCCCGCGGATCGGCAATCCCGCGCGCCTTGAGACTATCGGCCAAATCCTGCATGAGCGCGCGCTCCTTGGCGCTGAGCTCGGTCGGCGCGAGCACCTTCAGTTCGTAGAGCAGGTCTCCCGCAGGCTCCTTGCCGCGCGCCGGCAGTCCCCGCCCGCGCAACCGCATCACCCGTCCGGCCTGGCTTCCGGGAAGAATCTTGAGCGACACGCGCCCTTCAACCGTCGGCGCGGTGATTTCGGCGCCGAGCGCCGCTTCGTAGTCCCACACCTGCAAACTGACGCGCAGGTCGCGCCCCGCAAGCGCGAACACCGGGTTCGGCTCGATTCTGACCGTCAGGAAGAGATCGCCGTTCTGATCGGGACGCGGTGCGCGGCCGCCCTGCCCCTTCAAGCGCAACTGCGTGCCGTCCGCCACGCCCGCCGGGATTGTGACTTCGAGCGTGCGCCGCGCCTCCACCACGCCAACCCCGCCGCAGGTCGGACAAGGCTCGGCGGAGCGAATCACGCGCGCCTTGCCCTGCTTTTCCTCGCGCGCGATCATCCCGCTGCCGCGGCAGGTGGCGCATTCGTCCTCGGCGACGAGATCCAGCCGCCGCTTCGCGCCCTTGACCGCCTCGACCAGCGGGATTCTGACTTCGGCGCGAAGATCGGGCGCGCGCGCCGGCTCGGCGCCCGCGCCGGCGGCGCCGAAATCGAAGCTGGAAAATCCGCGTGACGAACCGCCGCGGCTGCGCCCGCCGGCGCCGCGTCCGAAGCCGCTTGCTCCGCCGCCGCCGAAGAATTGCGAAAAGAAATCGCTGAAATCGCCGCCGCCGAAATCCGCGCCCGCGCCCCCGCCGGCCGCCGATTGCTGCCGCGCGTAGCGGCGCATCATCTCTTCCTGCGATACGCCGTGCTCCCAATCGGCGCCGAGTTCGTCGTACTTCTTGCGCTTGTCGGCGTCGCCGATGACCTGGTAGGCCTCGTTCAGTTGCTTGAATTTGGCCTCGGCATCCTTGTTGTTTGGATTTACGTCGGGATGGAATTTGCGGGCGAGCTTGCGGAAGGCACTCTTGATTTCCGCCTCGCTGGCTTTCCGATCGACCCCGAGAGTTTTGTAGTAGTCGCGAAATTCCATCTGGAATACTCAGTCGGGAACATTCGCCGCCTCAAATACTATACTCACTTGGCATGCTCGATCGGCATATCAAGCATCGGATCGCGGCTCCGGCGGACCACCGGCCGCCGAGTGCTCCGTCAGCGCCGCCATCCGCGCCTCCAGCGTGCGAAGTTCCGCGTCGAGCGCCGCCTGGCGGCGCCAGATGAACATTACGTACAGGAAAATCACGACGAAGATGATGCTGTACGCGGCGAACAGGTATCCGAAATGTTCCATCAGCTAAACTCCATTACCTCGGGTCGGATGCCGCCGCGGCCGCCAGCGCGATCCCGCCGGCCAGCCTGCCCATCCTGCTTCGCGTCCGCAACTGCGTGAATCGCAGCATCAGGATCCACGCCCACAACACCGTAAATGCCGTCAGCGACACCAGCAGCGTCCAGATCATCCGCGGATCCTCCAACCCATGGCCGCCCTGCTTGGTAACCAGCACCGCGGGATGGATCGTGCGCCACAGCCGCACCGAAGCGATAACGATCGGCACGTCCAGCGCGGCGACGATTCCGATCACCGCCGCGAAGCGGGCTACCTGCGGCGTGTCATCGGCGCTGGCGCGCAGCATCAGGTAGCCGCCGTACATCAGCCACAGGATAAAAGTCATCGTCAGCCGCGAGTCCCACGTCCACCACGTGCCCCAAATCGGCTTGGCCCATATCGACCCCGTGACAATCATCAGCGTGCAGAAGATCATCCCGGTTTCGGCGGCGGCGTAGCCCAGATCGTCCCACAGCTGATCGCCGAGCCACAGGTAAAATATCCCCGCTATCGCGACCAGCCCGAACGACGCGAACGCGACCCATGCAAGCGGGACGTGAAAATAAAAGATCAACTGGGCGATTCCCATCTCGGCGTCGGGTGGAACGTAGTCGAAGACCATGAACAGCGACGCCAGCATCAGGGCCAGCGTCGAGAATCCGAGCCAGTTGCGAATCGTGGGGTTGTTCATGGCGCCACCGGTCTTTTCCTTTCGTCAGTCCCCGCCTACCACATGCTCGAACAGCAGGTAACCGGCGGTGACGAACAGCACGTCGAACGCGATCATGATCTTCAGCCAGTCGCCCATCGACTCGAGCGGCGCGCCCGCCAGCGCGCCCGCACTCGCCTTGACGCCCGCAATCAGCGCCGGCACGAAAATCGGCACCGCAAGAATCGGCAATAGCATATCGCCGCCGCGAGTGCGCCCCGTGATTGCGGAGAGCAGCGTCGCCAGCGCCGAAAATCCGATCGCGCCCAGCACCAGAATCGGCGCCAGCCGCGCGATCGATGCGTCGAAGTCGAGATTGAAGAACAACACCATCAGGATGACCGCGCCAACCTCGGCCACCGCCATGAAGATCAACGCGGCGGCGAGTTTCGCCGCGTAGAGCGTGGCGGGATCCAGCGGGCTGAGCAGCAGGCCGCGAATCGCGCCGTTGTCGCGCTCGGCCAGCAGCGCGCGATTGGCGCCCAGCATTCCCGCGAACACCATCGCGACCCACAGCGCGCCCGCCGCCGCATCGACGCTGCGCACCCGCGCCGCGCCCAGCGCGAACACCAGCACCACCAGCACCAGCATCGACAGCGCGAGCAGCGCCAGCGTGCTCTCGCCGCTGCGCAGTTCGAGGCGCAGGTCCTTGCGCAGGACGGCGGCAAATCCCGACACGGCTTCTATCGGCCCAGCAGCGAGCGGATTCGCCCGCCGCGCCGGACCTCCTCCTTATGCGCATGCTGCATCAGGCGGCCGCGCGAGATTTCGAACACCGCCAGCTCGACGCCGTCTATTTCGGGGATTCCATGGGTAGTTGCCAGCACGCAGGCGCCGCGTTCGACCGCGCCGCGAATCAGCGCCGCGACGATTTCGGCGCCGTCATGGTCGAGCGACGCAAACGGCTCGTCGAGCAGCAGCAGCGCCGGCTCGGCAATCATCGCACGCGCCGCCGACAGGCGCTGCTCCATCCCGCGCGAGAACGCACGCACGCGGGTATCGGCAGCGTCGGCCAGTCCGACCCGGCCGAGCCATTGCCCCGCGGACTCGCGCGGGTCGGCCAGCGAATACAGTTCAGCGTAAAATTCGAGATTCTCCCGCGCGGTCAGATTCGGGTAGAGGAAACTCTGATGCGCCATCAGGCCGATTCGGCGCCGATAGCGCGCCGCGAGCCGGCGCGTGTCCTGCCCGAAGACCAGCGCGTGGCCGCCGCTCGGTGCTTCGAGTCCGGCCAGGATTCGCAGCAGGGTGGATTTCCCGGCGCCGTTGCCGCCAACTATAAACGCGCCCGTGCCCGCCAGCAGCCGCAATTGCACTTCGCGCAGGACCGGCGCCAGGCCGTAAGTCTTTGCCAGGCTGCGAGTCTCGACGACGGGCGCCGACATCACTCCGTCCAGGCGGCCGCGCCGCCGATCGGCTTGATCGCAAGGCCGCACTGCGCGCAGAACTTCGAGTCGTCCGCGGCGCGCGCTCCGCATTGCGCACAGAAGCGAATCTTGCGCGCCGGCGACGGCGAGGATTGCGGCGGCGGCGGTTCGGGGTGCGCGACGGGCGTCGCCGGTCGGCGCGACGCCTGCGTCACAGGTGCGGAGGAAAGCTTCTTCGGGTTTGCGGCCCTGCCGGTCTGCAGGCGGAACTTTTCGACCGCGGCCATCGCGGTCAGCGCCCGCTGCTCGAGCGCCTGGTGCATCGATTCGTAGTCCGCGTCGGACAGCTTGCCCATCTCGCGATCGAACTCGAGTTCGCGAAGGCCCTGCACCGCCAGCCCGCGTTCATGCTCGTCGCGCTCCGCTTGAAGCTGGCCCGGCGACTTGGCGCGCGCTCCGACGAGCCCGATGCCGAGCGGAGCCGCCACGAACAGCGCGACTCCGGCGACAATTAGCGCGGCGGCAAGAATGAACATCGGTTATCTGCGCTCCTTGAGTTCGCTTTCGAGTCTGCGCCTGAGTTCGGGATCGAATGACGACGGCTCCCCGCCCGGTTTCGAGCCCGACGGCGCAGACGGCGAATTGGAGCGCCATCGCCCGACCACGAGCGCAATCAAGCCGCCGCCGAGTACCAGCGCGATAAAGGGCATCGTCCAGGCGAGCAGATTGAAGCCCTCAGCGGTCGGCGCGGACAGAATTTTCTCGCCGTACTTGTGGCGATAGAAGGCGATTATCTGCGCACGGCTCATCCCTTTGCGGATCATGCCGTCTATCTCGGCGCGGATCGGCACTGAAAAGCTGCAGGTCGGCATATTGCAGTTGGCAACGGTGAGACCGCATCCGCATTGGCAGGTCAATCCTTCGGCAACCTCCGCGGTGGTTGTGGTTTCCGCCGCAAATATTTCCCGTGAAACGTTTCTTGGTTCAGGAGAAAGAAAAACCAGCAGCGCGACCACGATCAACGCGAGCCGCGGCGACGATGCGAATGCGACTGGCGAACGCACCGGGCTCAATCGCCCCCGGGAGCGGCCAGGTCGGCGAGGTCGCTGGTGGCGGCGGACGAGCGGCTGAGCACGGTCGCGATTGCGGCACGCTCGCGCACGTTGGGCCACATCACAATCACGGTGCCGAGCACCATCAGCAGGCCGCCAGCCCATAGCCAGAACACCAGCGGCGTCAAAAACACTTCCAAGGTCGCGGTCTGACCGCTCTCGTCGATTCCGGCCAGTACCACATAGAGGTCGCTTAAGGGAGTCGAGCGGATTGCGACTTCGGTCGCGGGCTGCTGCGCCCGGATGTAGAAAAGCTTGGCCGGCTTCATCACGGTGATTTCGCGGCCGTCAGCGCCCAGCACCTCGACGCGTGCGGTCGCGCTGGCGAAATGACTCGTGTCGACCTCGGTGAACCCCAGGAACCGCAGCGTGTACGAACCAATCGTAAAGCTGTCGCCCTCGTGCACGCTCTTTTTCACTTCGGTGCGGAAGAACGACGAGCCGACGATTCCGACGAACGCGACGATCACGCCGACGTGGATGACGTAGCCGCCGTAGCGGCGGTTGTTCTTGGCAACCAGATTGACCAGCGCTTTGGCGCGCGGCTCGGCCATCATGTGGCGGCGCGCGTTCATCCCGCGGCGAAACTCGACCAGTACGGTGCCGATCACGAACGCTGCCAATGAGAAGGCGGTCAGCACGTACCATTGGCGCAACCCGGCCGCGGCGGCGACCAGCCCGGTCGCGACCCCAATCGCGCCCGGCGCGGCGAAACTGCGCACCCGATTGTCGGCGGTCGTGCGCCGCCCCGCGCTCAGCGGGCCGATCCCCGGCAGGGACACCCGCCCCAGCGCCAGCGGTGCGATGACGCGATTGAAGAACGGCGGGCCGACGGTAATCTTCACCCCGCGCACCGCCTCCGACAGCACCGGAAAGATCGTGCCCCAGAAAACCGCGAACGTGATCCCGACCAGGATCAGGTTGTTGAACAAAAACGCGGCCTCGCGCGACAGGTACGACTCAAATTCGGCGGGACTGCGCAATTGCTTCGAGCGGAAGATCAAAAGTGCGGTGTAGGCCAGCGTCACCGCTACCAGGAAGCTCAGGAAGTATGGACCCAGGCCGGATTCGGTGAACGAATGCACCGACGAGATGACCCCGCTGCGCGTGATGAAAGTGCCGAACAGCGTCAGTCCGAATGCCAGTCCGATCAGCGACAGGTTCCAGACCTTCAGCATGTCCTTGCGTTCCTGGATCATCACCGAATGCAGGTACGCGGTCATCACCAGCCACGGCATGAAGGCCGCGTTCTCCACCGGGTCCCACGCCCAGTAACCGCCCCAGCCGAGAACTTCGTAGGCCCAGCGCGCGCCGAAGATGTTGCCGAGACTCAGAAAGAACCAGGAAAAAATCGCCCAGCGGCGCGTCGAGCGAATCCATCCGTCGTCGAGTTTGCCGGTCATCAGCGCGGCGGCGCCGAAGGCGAACGGAACCGAGGTGCTGACGTAGCCGGTGTAGAGAGACGGCGGATGTATCGCCATCCAATAGTTCTGCAGCAGCGGATTGAGGTCGGCGCCGTCGGCGGGAATCGTCGCAAGCAGATCGAACGGACGGGTGACGAAATTCAGCATCATCAGAAAAAAAATAGCGACGCCCGCCAGCACCGCCAGCGGGTAGGGCGCGGTGTCCGGATTGCGGCGGCGATTCTGGAACGCCGCTACCGACGTGAAGATCGCCAGCAACCAGGTCCAGAGCAGCAGCGAGCCCTGCTGCCCGGCCCACAGCGCGGTGATTTTGTAAGCGGTCGGGAGCGTGGTGCTGGAATATGAGGCGACGTACTCCAGCGAGAAGTCGCTGCGCAGCAGGGCCACCCACAGCACCACCACCGCAATCGTGACCATCGCGCACATCGACCAAATCGCGTGACGCGCGCTGACCACGAAGTCGGGCGCATTGCGGCGCACGCCGTAGATATTCGCGACGATGGAATAGACGGCGAGAATCAGCGCGATCGCCAGTGCGAGGTTACCCAGTTCCGGCATCGGTAAAATCCGCCGCTATTGTGCTTGTTTGGGCTTGTATTTGGAAGCGCAACTGGTCATCACCTGCGTCGCGGTGATAACGCCGCCCGCGCCGAGCTCGCCCTCCACGATAACGTCGCGGCCGGGCGCGAACATGTCGGGCTTGGGCTCGCCGGCCGCGACGACCCTGAACGAGACGGGATCGGTCGCGACGGGATCGGTCGCGACGACAGGTTTGATCGGCGCGGTGTCGGCATTGAGATCGGGAATCGGCACGATCTCGAATTTCAGGGTCAGCGTGTTTGGCTCCCAGTTGACCGTCCCGGGCTTGACGCGGCCTGCAACCCGGATCGCCTGTCCGCCAAGCTCGCTCTGGCGCGCGGCCACTTCAGAAACGGTCAGGTAGTATTCCGACGTGGTGCGCATCGCATTGCCGATAAGGTAGCCGATCGCCAGGATGATCAGTCCCGCGCCGATGAAAAATCGTGGACGTATGTTCATTTTTTAATTTCCCAGATTCATCATGATTGTTTCAGGGGTCGCAAGCGCAAGCAACCGCCGCAATGGTGCCTTCTGCTACACTAGTGCCGAGTTGAAGGCGAAGAGAAGACTTGGATTTGAAACGCACCCTGGGTTTCGTTTTCGTTTTTCGTTGCTTCCTGCGCGATTAAGCGGTATCGCGAAACTGGTGCCTCGATGGATATGAAGGAACATTGGGAAAAAGTTTACGGCGCCAAAGCGCCGGATCAGGTGAGCTGGTTCCGCCCCCATCTGGAGACTTCCCTTGCTCTGATTGAACGAGCGGGGGGCGATCGCTCGGCATCGATCATTGATGTAGGCGGCGGCGCATCCAGTTTGGTCGATGACCTGATTGCCGGCGGATACCGGAACATCACAGTTCTCGATATCTCACAGGCGGCTCTCGATCTCGCAAAAAAGCGCATAAGCAAAGCTGCGCAATCCATCCATTGGCTGCATGAAGACGTGACGCAAGCGAACCTTCCGGCTCATTCATATGACATCTGGCATGATCGGGCCGTTTTTCACTTCCTGACGCAGCCGGCGCAGCGACTCGCTTATGTTCGCAGCGTCGCCTTGGCCGTCAAACCTGGCGGTCACGTTATCATCAGCACCTTCGGCCCCGAGGGTCCCAAGCAGTGCAGCGGTCTCGAGGTGATGCGCTACGACGCCCAATCGCTTCACCAGGAATTTGGCTGGCGGTTCCGCTTGATCGAAAGCTCCAAGGAATTGCACGACACGCCGTTCGGGACCACGCAGCAATTTCTGTACTGTTATTGCACATTGGAACCAGAACCAATTCCGCGATAGCCCGAACGCGACACTTTATAGGTGATCCTGTTCCATGCCCGATAATTCGAAGCTTCCGATTCTAGACCACCCGCTCAAGCAACCAGCCGTGTTCACTGCCCGCAACCTGATGGCCGATGTCCGCCGTGCCCGGCGGATTCCAACCGGCGTCGTCCCCCCGCTCTGTGTTCTTGATTTCGACGGAGATCTCACCGATTGGCTTGTTCAAAAGGGCATCGCCAGGCCGTTTCCGTCGTGGCCGTGTTTTCACACGACCATGTTTGCAATCGAAGTCGAAGGCGTGAGGTGCGGAATTATTCCGCGAACAATCGGCGGACCCTATGCGGTCTTAATTGCCGAGCAATTGGAGGCGGCGGGAGCCCAACTGATTATCGGGTTGACCTCCGCCGGTCGAGTGTCTCCCGACCTGCCACTCCCGTGCTTGGTGGTTGTCACTGGCGCGATTCGTGACGAAGGAACGTCTTACCATTACCTGCCGGCAAGCAGGGAGATTGCCTGCTCCGCGCCGCTGCTCCCACTTCTTGAGCGGGAGCTTATCGAGACCGGCTGGACCGTTCGCGCCGGCAAAGTCTGGACCACCGATGCTCCATATCGGGAGACGAAACAGCAGCTTCAATGCTGGGCGAACGAAGGCGTTCTCGCGGTCGAGATGCAGGCAGCGTCTTTATTTGCTTTTGGTGTGGCCCGGGGTGTCGCCGTCGCTTGCGTCGCGATGGTCAGCAACGCCGTCGATCATGACGGGCGGCAGTTCGACACCGGCTCACAGGAAGACGGGCTGCGGATTCTCAAAGGATGCGCCCGCGCGTTCAGGGATTAACTACTCAGCCTTACGCCGGATCGTCCGTCGTGATACCCGATCGAGTATGGACAACAGTCGCAATG
>VFSW01006074.1_pt1 | contig 17786 bp, 12 predicted proteins | sample 5358111 | NCBI WGS metagenome assembly VFSW01 (sample SAMN11554181, study PRJNA540505) | mine drainage metagenome | isolation source: sediment from site ElyBrook_90M | place: USA: Ely Copper Mine, Vershire, VT | collected 2017
GTTTTCGGGGCGGCTGCGTCTGTTGTTAATACCCCACCCGCCCTGCCCGCGGGGCGGGGCCGGGGGGGGGCGGGGGGGTCTATGCCCATCGACGCGCTCGCCGATGTCTGCGGCACCTGCGAACATTCGGTCGGCCGCAGCGGCAACGTGAGCGAGGAGTTTCGTACGATACACTTGGCGCTGCAGTCCGCTCTGACCGATCTGCGCGCCATCCTGCGCGGGCTGCAACTGCCTGAAATCGAGCAGTTGTCGCTCGCCGAAACCCTGCAGCGCGCCGCCGATGACCATCAGCGAAAAACCGGCGTCGCCGTGCCGCTGACGCTGCGCGACGCGCCCGGCTCGGCCGCGTTGCCGGTACGGATCACGCTGTTCAGAGTGTTGCAGGAATCGCTCGCGAATGGTTTTCGCCACGGCGGCGGGCGCAATCAGCGCGTGGCGGTAATCGGTGCTGCCGGCGCGGTGAAAGTCGAAGTGGCCGATGACGGCCCGGGATTCGATCCCAGTGCGTTGAAGGCGGACGGCCATTTCGGGCTCGACTGGATGCGCGAGCGGGTGGAACTTCTGGGCGGCAACTTCGAGGTGCGCAGCGCCCCTGGTCAGGGCGCCGTGGTGTGCGCGTCGCTGCCCCTGACGCAGTTGGAACACCATCATGGCTGACAGCATCAGCATTCTGGTCGCGGACGATCATCCGCTGTTTCGCGAAGGCGTAGTGCATTCCCTCGCTTCGGAGCCGGATTTCGATGTGGTCGGCCAGGCTTCGTGCGGCGAGGACGCCCTGCGCATGGCATGCGACCTGGTTCCCGACGTCGTGATGCTCGATATCACGATGCCCGGCTGGGGCGGCATTGCCACCGCGGAAAAGATCAGGACTGCGTGCCCGGCGACCAAGGTCCTGATGCTGACGGTCGCGGAGGACGAGGATAAATTGCTGGCCTCGTTCAAGGCCGGCGCCCGCGCCTATGTGCTCAAGGGCGTTTCCGCACACGAGCTTGCACGCGTGGTCCGCTCCGTGGCGCAAGGCGAGGTCTACGTCACGCCGTCGCTGGCCGCGGGGATACTGGTCACGCTCACGCGCAGTCCGGCGCCGCAGGATCCGCTGGAAGGTTTGACCGAGCGCGAGTCGGAAATTCTGAAGCTGGTGGTGCAGGGGCTGACCAACCGCGAGATCGGCGACCGGCTGCATCTGTCGGAGAAAACCATCAAGCATTACATCACCAACATCCTGGAAAAACTGCATGTGCGCAGCCGCATGGAGGCGGCAATGCTGGCGGTGCGCGGCGCCCGCCGCGAAGGAGCCGGTTAGGCCAAGTGGTCGTGCATCGTTGCTGCTGCGGCTGCTGCTGCGGCTGCGAATATTCTTGGTTCATGTTAAAATTTCACCCTGTGCTGCATGGCAAAGCATAAGACGCGTATCGTTGGACTTACCCCCTTTTCTTGATCAGCGCATTCCGGCGATGGCTGGTGTCGCAGCCGCCGGATATTGCGGATTCGAACGAACATTTGAGGCAAAAGCGATGAAACGACGTACGCATGGTTTTGTGTTTAATTTGCTGGTGATGGGCGTATTGATCGGCGTGGCGTTGCCGGCCCGCGCGGCGGCGGACGTCGCGACCAAACCCGGCGGCCGCGACGATCTGCGCGCCGTTTTTGCGACGCCCCAGGACATTGCCGAGGGCAAGCGCGTGGCCGAAGCGACCTGTGCAAGCTGCCACGCTCTGAGCGGCATCGTCAAGAGCAAGGATAAGAGCGTGCCCAATATAGCGGGTCAGCGCCCGGCGTACCTCTATGCGGAATTGCGCGTGTACCAGTTGGGTGGACGCGGCAATACGCCCATGAACAACGCAGTCAAGTTCCTGAGCGACGACGCCTTGGTCAAGGTTGCGGCCTACTACGCCAATCTCGATCCGGCGCAACCCGCGGCCGGCGGCGCCAAGGCTGCGGCAAAACCTGATCCGGTCAGTGCCGGCAAAACCGCCGCGTCCGGTTGCGAGGGCTGTCATGGCAACACCGGCATCAGCATGACCCCCGGAACTCCGAACCTGGCCGGTCAGGACCCGAAATACATCGTCGCGGCGGTGAAGGCCTACAAGAGCGGCGGACGCAAGAATGACATGATGAAGACGCTGGTGTCGGCGGTCAGCGATGCCGAAGTCGACAACATCGCGCTTTACTTCGCTTTGCAAAAGCCGGGCAAGGCCAAAACACCGTCGCCGGGTAATCAGGCGGCGGGCAAGAGCGCTGCCGTAGCCTGCGCCGGTTGCCATGGCGAAGGCGGGGTGAGCATCGGGACGGCGCCCAGCCTCGCCGGCCAGGATGCGCAGTATCTGGCTGCCGCGATTAAAAGCTACAAGGACGGCGCGCGCAGCGATCAGCTGATGAAGGCGCCGGCCGCTTCCGTCGACGAGGGTACCATCAAGGATCTAGCAGCCTACTACGCGAACCAGATGCCGCAGCAGCCCAAGGTGCGCATGCCGCTCACGACGGACGAAATGGCGCAGCGCTGCGATCGTTGCCATGGCGTCAATGGCAATAGCACGAGCCCGAGGATTCCGGCACTCGCGGCGCAGCGGGACGAATACCTGGAGCGGGTAATGCACGCCTACCGCAGGGGTGAGCGCAGGAGCGCGGCGATGAACGCGATGCTGGACGGAGTGAGCGACACCGAAATCGAGGCGCTCGCCGCGCATTACTCAAGGCAGAAAGCGCGGGCAGTCGTATACATGCCGCTGCCTTCGAAGTGAGCGCCGTAATCGAAGACCGTTGCGCTGAAGCCGTTGCGGCCCGGTCGGAGAGGCAAAATCGCTGCAACAGTTTTCAGGGAGGGACCTGCAGCGCCCGGATGTTGCCGGACTCGCGTGTCCCACAAAATAGTCAAAGGAAACCATTATGAGCGTAGCCCCGCTGCACCCGCTGTACAACCATTTTTCCGAACTGCCACCGAGCATGCGCATCTTGTATACGGGCGCGCTGTGCATACTCGGCATGGGTTACCTGTTCGCGCTGATTTACCTGGTTCATACCTATGCCGGGCGCGATGGGAAACCGGGACTCACTGAACAGGATCTGGTCATCGCCTATGCCGGCACCGGAAAAGGCTCGATACTCGAAGCAGCCCTGCGCGGGCCGATGTCGACCATGCTGCCTCCCGAGGAGGCGAACGCGCTGGTGAACTGGGCGCAGAAAGGCGCGGATCGCGACACCTATGAAACCTTTATCCGGCCGGTCGTCGAGAAGCGCTGCATGATGTGCCACGACGGCAGCAACCCGCACATACCAAACTTCAGCAGCTACGACAACATCAAGAAAGTCACCGAACAGGACACCGGAGCCAACATTTTCACGCTGGTGCGCGTTTCACACATTCACCTGTTCGGAATGACCTTTATTTTCTTCATCGTGGGACTCGTTTTCAGCCACGCCTACGTGCGGCCGGTGTGGCTCAAGTGCCTGATCATGGGTCTGCCGCTGGCCTGCATCGCGGTCGACATCAGCTCATGGTACCTGGTCAAGATATATCATCCGTTTGCGTGGGCGACGATGGGCGCAGGCGCCGTGCAGGGCGTGAGCTTCGCCACGATGTGGTTCATTTCAATGTACCAGATGTGGATCGGGAAACCCCCGAAAGCCGTTTCGCGAAGAGGCGAGAGCGAGGGCGTGGTTATCGGTTGATGGCGGTCGCTGCCTGTCGACCGCATTACTGATCCCGGCAACCCGGCAAGGTCCCGGTAGTTTGGTTCTTGCGGCCGCGCCTCGCGGCCGCTGTCGCATGGAATACGGCGAACGCGGACCCGGCGCTTCGCGCGGTGGTGCTGAAAAACAAACGCCTGCGGCGCTGAGGCGTCGCAGGCGCGATTGGGATGCGCGTTGCCCGCTACGGTTTACGAAGATCGCCGCGCCGGATCAGCGCCTATTTCGCCGGCTGGCTTGCATACCAGGTTGCGATACTGTCTATGATCGCGTTGCTGTACGGGAAGCTCATCGCGTGCATGGCTGAACTTGCGCGCTTGCCGTCGCGGTAGGCCCTGAGAGCCATCACCAGATAGTCCTTGCCCTGTCCTTTCAACTTCGGCGCCGCCATCGTCGGGCCGGCGGGCTGGTCGTGGCAGCGATTGCATTTGGCCGCCAGTTCGTCAGTGGAGGTGGGCACCGTGTCCGCCGCCTTGGGTTGCTGGATCGCGAAGTACGCGGCGATATTGTTGATGTCCTTGTCGCTTAAGCCGGCGACATAACGCTGCATCGCCCAGTTCTTGCGCGTCGTTCGGTATGCCTTGATCGCCTTCACCAGGTATTCGGCATCCTGGCCGGCGAGGCTGGGCGTTGCGGAATCGACGCTCACGCCGTGCACACCATGGCAGCCGCCGCACATTGCGGTAGCGGGCTCGCCCGCGGCCGGATCGCCGCGAGCCGGCGCGGCGCGTTTTACCGGAGTCTGAGACGCGAAATACAGCACCAGGTCTTCCAGATCCAGATTATCCAAAGCGCGCAGATTCAACCCCATCGCATTCTTTGCGCGTTCCCCCTGGTGATATTCCTGGATCGCGGCAAGGAGATAATGCGGTTGTTGGCCGGCCAGACTCGGGATCCCGGGAATTTTGCTGTTGCCGTCCTCGCCATGACACTTGGCACAGACGACGGCTTCCGCCTTGCCTTTTTCGTATGGGGACGAATGTTTGACGTCGGTCGCCGCGGCATTGGAGATCGGCGGCAGGCCGGCATAGTATGCAGCCAAATTGTGCAGATCCGCTTCACTCATGTTCCAGGAAGTCATGGCGGCATGGGGACGCCTGCCGTCCTTATATTCCTTCAGGGAATCGAACAGGTAGGGTTCCCGCTGCGCCGCCAAATTCGGAATCCCCGGCGCAACGCCTTTGCCGTCAAGACCATGACACGCTTTGCAGTTGCGCTCCGCAATGACCTTGCCTGCAGCGGCATCGCCTGCCGGCGCCTGGGCTTGGGCGGTCGGCGCCGTTTTGTTCGTGCACCCCATCAGCGTCATTGAAAGTGCGGACAGTGCGATAACGCCCAGAATCGAATTTTTCATCGGCAATCTCGAAGTTGGCAATCTCGAAGTTAAGTGGTGGCTCAGCAGACTTTCGTGCTTGCGTGAACGTCCGCGGGCTTGGCGAAGCGAGCCTTGGCAAACGTCGTTCAACCCTCTTGTATTCTATTCCGTTAGCCACCGAAAATACAGTCCGGTCCTTTGCGCGCAGCGCCCGGTCTCCTTGGGCCGGACGCCGCGGTCCTGGCTATGTCAGCGCATCAGGCCACCGATGAATCCGGTCAGCACCAGGACCAGCAGGGTCAAGCCGAATGCGATCAAGGTGAAGCCCAGGATCTTCGACCCCAGGGTCATCGGCCGCGAGGGTTCGTCGACCAGGTACTTCGACAGTTCCCCGGACTCGACCAGGCGGTTATATTGCACCGTGTGCTCGTGCTTGAACGCTTCCAAGGGCATCGAACCGGTGAACATCACGACGTCCAGGGGGAATTTGTCCGGCCGGAAATGATTGTTGAAGAAGTGCACCGTGAACAGGAACAGGGCGGCCAGCAGCGCCTCTTCGCCGTGGAAGATCGTCGCCACGTTGAACACCCAGCCGGGCAGGAACGAGGCGGTCACGGTCGGGAACCAGAGCATGACACCGCTCAGGCCGATGATCGTCACGCCCCAGAACGGCGCCCAGTAGTCGAACTTTTCCCAGTAGGTCCAGCGGTCGAACACCGGGCGCGGCCCCAGGCCGAAGAACCACTTGAACATGGCGAGGATGTCCCACAAGTCCTGCCAGCGCGGAATCAGGGAGTTGGGGCCGAACCATTCGAAAGTCCTCCAGCTCTTGCGCAGCCGCAGCACGACGTAGATCAAGTGCCCTATGAATACGCTGGCGAATATGACCGCGCAGGTGCGGTGTACGATCGCCATTACTTTCGGGCCGCCAAAGGCGTTCGCGACCACGGGTGCCCAGGCGCTTCCTGAGTAGAACACCGTCATGCCGGTCAGAGTCAGAATCATCAGGCTCAGTGCAAACAACAGGTGACCGGCTCGCCACAGCAGCGGAAAGCGCCGGAAATACTTGCCCAATGGCAGTTCATCGGTGCGCACGTGTGGCCGCAGCGTGCGTTCCTGGCGATCCTTGTACTCGCGGTAGAACCAAAGCGCGGTATGCGTCCAGAAGAATGCAAACGTGCCCACCAGCAGCTGAATCATGAGTTTCGACGCGAGCCACATATACGGGTAGCGGCTGAAATCGTGGGTCGTTCCGTGCGGCTCGAAGGTGGTGAAACCCGGCGTTGCATTCTTGTGGCACTGCTGGCAGGTTTTCAGGCGGTTGGCGGGATAGACCGTCGAGTTCGGATTGTCTACCGGCTGGATGGTGTGGCTGCCGTGGCAGTCGAAGCACTTGGCGGTATAGGCGTAACCCAGCTTGTCGACTTGGCCGTGATAGGTTTCGAGATAGGTTTTCAGTTGCTCCTGATGGCAATTGCCGCAGTTTTGGGTGATCGCGAGCTTGGTTGCGTTCTCCGCCGGGCTTTCGATGTCGTGCGGGCTGTGGCAGCTTGAGCAGACGGGCGCGGCCGCGACTTTGTCCTCCAGCACCAGCTTGCCGTGGATCGAGGTCGCATAGAGCGCGCGTTCCTTGACATGGCACTTGCCGCAGATATTCGGTATGTTCAGGTGCCGCGCATCGTATTCCGGAGTCCCGGGGGGATAGACATAGTGCGGATCGTGGCAGTTGTAGCAGGCAGCGTTGGTGCGCGACTGGTCGTCCCCGTTGGGGCGGGCATGGATGGAGTTCATGTACCGGTTGATCATCTGTACCACCACCCCCAGTCTTGCGTACTCCGGGGTCTTGGCCTTGCCCTCCTGCTGTGCCTTTGCCCACAGCGCCTTGTGGCAGGTGACGCAGCTTACCTTGTGCCTCACGCCGGGCTTATGCGGAATTTCGGTAATGTCCTTGTGGCAGTCCGTGCATAGCCGCTTTCCGTGCACGCTGTTGCCGAACTTGTCTTTGATGATATAAAGATCGCGCATCTTTCCGTCGGGGCCAGGCATCCCAAAGCCTTCGTTGCCGTGGCAGCCGAGGCAGATGTCGTTGTCCGGGTTGCCGACCACCTTTGCCGGTGCCGCGCTGCCGGCTGCGTCCGCAGCCCTGGCTTGCGCCGGCCAAATGACGGATGTTCCCGCCACACCAATGAGCCCCGCCATTACCCAGGTTGCAAACTTTGAAACACGCATGGCCTTCGATTCCCCGGTTAGATAAACGGCATCCCCGTCCTGCTGCGAGCGCGACGCACCGCTTGCGGTCTTCCGCAGACCGCGGTGATCGCCGCTTGGTGCCGTTCGGATTGCGCTTATGCTTTTTGATTTTGTGGAACGCGTCTCCTCGATTATGGCGACATGCCATGCGCGGCCAGCGCTCCCCCGGCGGCCGCAATAACGCCTCTGTGTATGGTTTGGATTGCCTCGCTCCCCCGCTTCCACAATGACCCGTCGTTAAAGGTGAAAAGCGGTTATTGCGGGCATGTTAAACGAGTGCGGACAGGTCGATTTGACGTACATCAAGCCCTGCCGCGAAAGACCATGCCACGGCTAATCCGGCATCCGCGCGAACGGCAGAACCGGATTGTGAATGCGCGCTCCGGCGCGCGAGCGCCTTGAGTCGTTTGCCGCGAAATGCGGGCCGTGCGCGGCCGGTCAGCTTACCCGGAAATTGCGGAACTGCCAGGGATCGGAGGCGTCGATGTCCTCCGGATACAGCTTGCCGCGGCCGGCGAGGGGGGTCCAGTCGGTATACACGCCGACCAGCTTGCCGAGGTAGGGCGAGGACAACTCGAGCAACGCCTGATAGTCGAGCTCGTCCGGCTCGACGATGCCCGATGCGGGATGTTTCAGCGCCCAGACGATGGCCGCCATGTAAGGGGCGTTCACCTGCAGGCTGGTGGCGTTGTTGTGCGGGCACAGCCTGCGCGTTTCCTCGATGCCAAGCTGCGAGCCGTACCAGTAGGCGCCCTTCCTGTGGCCCATCAGCAGCACGCCCAGTTCATCGAAGCCCGAATCGATCTCTTCGCGCAGCAGACGCTGGCGCGGCGGAAAGCGCCAGCCGTTGCCGGCGAATTCCTGCAGCGACAACACGGCGTCGTCGCAGGGGTGGTAGGCGTAGTGGCAGGTCGGCCGGTAGAGCACCTTGCCGTTTTCGCGCACGCTCAAATAGTCGGGAATGGAGATGGCCTCGCCGTGCGAAATCAACCAGCCGTGGAACGGGCCCTCGTGCGGCGCCCAGGAGCGCACGCGCGTGGCCACGCCTGGCCGGTCGAGGTAGATCGCGGCGCCGCCGCCGAAACCGTATTCGCGCGCGTCCTGCGGCCAGTTGCGCTCGTGCGTGCCCCAGCCGAGCTCGGCCGGCTGCAGCGACTCGCCGCAGAACGCTTCGCTCGACCAGGTATTGACGAATTCGCCGTTGCATTTGCGCACCTGGCTCGACTGGTGGTCGCGCTCGGACACGTGGATCACCTTCACCTCGAGTTGCGCGGCGAGCCGTCCCCATTGTTCGCGGGTATGCGGCGCGCCGGCGTCCACGCCGAGGTCGCCGGCGAGATTGAGCAGCGCCTGCTTGACCAGATGCGACACCAGGCCGGGGTTGGCGCCATGCATGAGCACGCAGGTCGGTCCGGAGGCGAATTTGGCGCGCAACGCCAGCGCGGCCTCGCGATAGGCGTAGTTGGAGCGGCGGCTGGCGGGCACCGAGCTGTCGGTGTGGCCGCCGGGCCAGGGCTCGATGCACGCATCGATATAGAGCACGCCGTGCTGCTGGCACCACTCGATCAGGGCGACGCTGGAGACGTCGAACGAGGCGTTGACGAGGAAATCCCCGGGGCCGAGCTCGCGCGCGAGAATGGCTGCGTAATTGTCCCGCGTCAGCGGCTCGACGCGGAAGCGAACGCCGTACTCGGCGGCGATCTCCCTGCCGAATTCGTTGGCGGTGACGATTGCGATCTGCTGCGGCCGCATGTCGATATGGCGCAGAATCAGCGGCAGCGAGCCCTGTCCGACGGCGCCGAAACCGATCATCAGCATCCTGCCCGAAAAAGTGGCGTACGTTTTTTGCATGCTCGGCCGGTGTTGGTCTTGTTTTCGTTGGATCGGGTGCACCGTTTATAGCCGAAAGCGGGCAATACCGCAACACGGCGGCATGCGCCGGCATGCGCCGGCATGCTCACGCCGTCCTCAGGCGCGGTCGCGGCCGCCCGGGGTGATCGCGGTAAGTATGCCCTGCATCAGCGCGGTCGGCGTGGGCGGGCAGCCGGGCACGGCGACGTCCACCGGAATGACATTGGATATGCGGCCGCAACTGGCGTAGCTCTCGCCGAAAATACCGCCGCTGCAACCGCAATCGCCGATCGCGACCACCAGCTTCGGATCGGGCGTCGCCTCGTAGGTGCGCTTGAGCGCGAGCTCCATGTTGCGCGAAACGGGCCCGGTTACGAGCAGCAAATCGGCGTGGCGCGGACTGGCGACGAATTTGATGCCGAGGTTTTCCAGGTTGTAATAGGGGCCGTTCATGGTATGAATCTCCAGCTCGCAGCCGTTGCAGGAGCCGGCGTCGACGTGGCGAATGGCGAGTGCGCGCCCGAAGTGCTTGAGGATCACCTCGCCGAGCTGCTGCTCGATCCGGCGCAGGGTCTCGTCCGGCGGCGGTGGCGATTCGCTGACGATGCCGGTTTTCGCGATTTGCCTGAGCAATCGATACATCTCAGAGATCCTGCCCGCTGTAGGAAAGATTGAACGATTTGTTGATCAGCGGAAAGTCGGGAACGATATTGCCGAGGACGGCGCGCTCGACCAGCGGCCAGTTCTGCCACGACGGATCGTGCGCATGCGCGCGATGGATCCGGTTTGCATCGGCGCTATCGAGCACGATCAGCACTTCGCCGCGCCAGCCCTCGACCCAGCCGACGCCGCAGTTGCCGGCCGGGCAATCGGCGAGCGGGGTACGAATCTCGCCCGGCGCAAGCTGGCCGGCGAGCGTCTGCACCAGGCGCAAGGACTCGAAGATCTCGTCGAACCGCACCGCTACACGCGCAGCGACGTCGCCGCGCGTATGCGCGGCCATGCGGACCCCGGCCTGTTGATAGGGCGGCACCGGATAATCCACGCGCAGGTCATGCTTGACGCCGCTCGCGCGTCCGGCGAAGCCCGCGAGCCCCATCTTCTCGGCCAGTTCGGGCAGCACCTGTCCGGTCATGATGAAGCGGTCCTGCGCTCCCGCGTGATCGTCGTAGATCGCTTTCAGCGCAATGACCTCCGACTGGATCTGCTCCAGCCGCGCCAGCAGTCGCTCTGCGTGTTCGCGCGGCAGATCGCGTGCGACGCCGCCGGGGACGATCTGGTCCATGAGGTAGCGATGGCCGAACAGTTCGCCCTGCAAGCGCAGCAGGTCTTCCTTCAGCCGCCAGAACTGGAAAAAGCCGAACGAGAACGCGACGTCGTTGCCGAGGTAGCCGAGGTCGCCCAGGTGGTTCGCAATGCGTTCCAGTTCGAGCATGATCGCGCGCAGGCCGAGCGCGCGGCGCGGCGGTTCGGTGGCGGTGGCACCCTCGACGGCCATGGCGTAGGCCCAGGCGTAGGCCACGGTGGAATCGCCCGAGATGCGCCCGGCGAGCCTGGCGCCCTCGGCCAGAGTCATGGTTTCGAAAAGCTTCTCGACGCCCTTGTGCTTGTAGCACAGGCGCTCCTCCAGCCGCAGGATCTTCTCGCCCACGACGGAGAAGCGGAAATGCCCGGGCTCGATGGTGCCGGCGTGCACCGGGCCCACCGGAATCTCGTGCACGCCTTCGCCTTCGACCTTGACGAAGGGGTAACGGTCGTCCGACGGCGGGTAGTTCGTGCCGATGGCGAACTCCTTGCGCAGCGGGAATACGCCGCCGGGCCAGGCGCGGTGCCGCACCCACTTGCGCCGGTCGGGACTGTCCTGCGCGTGGATGCCGACAAGGTCGTAGGCGGCCCGCTGCATCCGGTTTGCGCAGGGATAGATGTCGGCGATGCTGGGATAGCGCGGATGCTCGCGCGCCAGCGGCAGCGTCAGCCACAGAAGACCGGAACGAAGCGCGAGCGCGAGGTGCAGCGCATAGCCGCCGCCGCGCGGCGTTTCGTCGCTGCCCCACAGTGCGACCAGGCGCGCCTGTTGCGCCCGCGCTTTCTCGCATACGCCGCGCAGTTCCGCCGCGCCGACGGTGGCGCGGAATGCGGGCATCGCGCCGGCGACGGGCTGGGTCTGGAGTGCGAGTTCGGTCACCGCAGCCTCCTCGATCAACCGATCAGCGCCGCTGCCTGCCGGTACCAGCCGACGAGGTAGGGGGGAATGTACAGACCCAGCATCAGCACCAGCGCCAGGTGCGCGAATACGGGAATCAGCGCCGGGGCATGGGGCAGCCGGCGCGCGTTGGTTTCGCCGAACACCATCGGCTGCACCTTGCCGAAGATTGCGGCAAAAGCGACCCCGAGCGCGACCAGCAGGAACGGCGTTGCCCAGGGGTGCTCGTGCATGGCGGTGGTAAGCACCATGAACTCGCTGGTGAACACGCCGAACGGCGGCATGCCGAGGATCGCGATCGTGCCCAGCATCAGCCCCCAGCCGACGGTCGGGCTCTGCTCGATCAGGCCGCGGATGTCGGCCATGTTCTGCGTGCCGGTCTTTTGCGAGGCATGGCCGACGGTAAAGAAAATCGCGCTTTTCGTGAGCGAATGCACGGTCATGTGCAGCAGGCCGGCGAACGCCGCCACCGGGCCGCCCATGCCGAAGGCGAAGGTCATGATGCCCATGTGCTCGATCGACGAGTAGGCGAACATGCGTTTGATGTCTTTCTGCCGCGACAGGAAGAATGCGGCGACCACCACCGAGAGCAGTCCGAATCCCATCATCAGGCCGCCGGAAAAATTGCGCCCGAGCGACCCGTCGACCAGCATCTTGCTGCGCACCACCGCGTACAAGGCGACGTTGAGCAGCAGTCCCGAGAGCACCGCCGACACCGGGGTCGGGCCTTCGGCGTGCGCATCGGGCAGCCAGTTGTGCAGCGGCACCAGGCCCACCTTGGTGCCGAAGCCCACCAGCAGAAACACGAACGCGAGCGACAGCACCGTCGGCTCGAGCTGGCCCCGGACCTGGAACAGGTGCGTCCACAGCAGCGCCGTGCCGCCGGGGCCGAGCACTTTCTCCGCGGCGAAGTAGAGCAGAATGACGCCGAACAGCGCCTGCGCGATGCCGACCGAGCACAGGATGAAATACTTCCACGCGGCTTCGAGGCTCGCCGGCGTGCGGTACAGGCTCACCAGCAGCACCGTCGACAGCGTCGCGCCCTCGAGCGCCACCCACATGATGCCGACGTTGTTCGACAGCAGACACAGCATCATGGTGAACGTGAACAGCTGGTACATGCTGTGGTACAGGCGCAGGCGCGCCGAATTCAGGCGTCCGTGATCCTGCTCGATGCGCATGTAGGGGCGGGAAAACAGCGCGGTGGTAAAGCCGACGAACGCGGTGAGCGCCACCAGGAACACGTTGAACGGGTCGACGAAAAACTGCTCTTCCATCGCCGTCATCGGGCCGCCGGCGATGACTCTGGCGGTGAGCAGCGCCGCGGCGCCCAGGGTGACCAGGCTCATCACCGCGTTCAGCTCGGGCGCCCAGGGCTTGTGGCCGGTGAGCGCGAGCAGCAGGCCGCCGAGAAGCGGCACGCCGAGGACGAGGGTGATCTCCACCTCAGTCTTCCTTGAGTTTTTCCATATGCCGGATGTCGAGGCTGTCGAACTGCTCGCGGATATGGAAAAAGAAAATGCCGAAGATGAACGTGCCCACCAGCACGTCCAGCGCCACGCCCAGTTCCACCACCAGCGGCATGCCGTAGGTGGCGGAGGTCGCGGCGAAGAACAGGCCGTTCTCCATCGCCAGGAAGCCGATCACCTGCGGCACCGCCTTGCGCCGCACGATCATCATCAGGAACGACAGCAGCACGCTCGCCATCGCGATCCCCAGCGTCGCCCGCGTCAGCGTGTTCGCCATCTCCGAGATCGGCGCAGCCAGCGCGAATGCGAAAATCACCAGGCCGATGCCGATTAGCATCGTCGCCGGTATGTTGATCAGGGTCTCGACGTCCCAGCGTACCTGGAGCCGGTCGATCAGGCGGTGCAGCACCCAGGGAATCAATATCACCTTCAACAGCAGCGTGAGCGCGGCCGAGAAATACAGATGGGGCTGCTCGGTCGAGTACGCCACGATCAGCGTCGAGGCGGTAAGCGCCGCCCCCTGCCAGGCGTACAGGCGGATCAGCGTCAGGATGCGCCGCTGCGACAGCATGGCGAAAGCGATCAGCAGCAGGAAGGCGGCGAGCAGATTGACGAACTGGCTGGCGAGGGATTGATGCATGCGGAGCTCAGCCCTGCGTCAGAAAATGGGTCAGCATGCCGAGCACGCCGAGCAGAAACGCGGTGGAAAGGAACTCCGGGGCGAGGAACAGGCGCAGTTTCGCCAGCAGCGCTTCCAGGAACGCGAGGCCGGCCCCGGCCAGCGCCAGCTTGGCTGCGAGCGCCGCGAACGCGAGCGGCAGCGCCCCCCAGTTGCCCGCCACGGCGATGCCCCAGGGCACGAACAGCGCGATGCCGATGGTCATGTAGGCGAACAATTTGATCGCCGCGGCCCACTCGATCAGCGCCAGGTGCCGCGCCGAGTATTCCAGGATCATCGCCTCGTGGATCATGGTGAGTTCCAGGTGCGTGGTCGGGTTGTCGATCGGGATGCGCGCGTTTTCCGCCAGCAGCACCATGAGAAAGGCGACCGCGGCGAAGGCGAGGCTGGGGTAGATCGCGAATTCGCGCCGGGCCAGGGTCTCGACGATGGTATTGAGCTGGGTCGAGCCGCTGATGAACGCGGCGGTGAACAAGGTCATCAGCATCGCCGGCTCGGCGAGGAACCCGATCAGCATCTCGCGCCGCGCGCCCAGTCCGCCGAAGGAGGTGCCGATGTCCATTGCCGCCAGCGCGGAGAACACGCGCGCCAGGGCGAATACGCCCACCAGCGCGATGATGTCGGCCGCCGGCGCGAACGGCAGATCGGTGGCGAGCACCGGCACGATTCCCGCGGCGAGCCACATGCAGCCGAACAGCACGTAAGGCGTGATGCGGAACAGGGGCGAGGCATTGCGCGCGATTACCGCGTCCTTGTGAAACAGCTTGGCCAGCGTGTAGTAGGGCAGCAGGAGGCTCGGCGCCGAGCGGTTCTGCAGCCAGGCGCGGCACTGATTCGTCCAGCCCATGAGCAGCGGGGCGGCGAGCACCACGAACACCGATTGCAGGATCTGAAACGCGATTCCGGGGGCGTCGATCATGGCTGGGAGTCGGTGCGCGAAGGTCAGTGGACGAAAGTCAGCGGACGAAGACCAGCAGCGCGATCAGCGTGAGAAAGCTGTAGAGCAGGTAGATGCTGATCTTTCCCTGCTGCAGCAGGGCAATCTTCGACGAAACGTATTCTGTCAATCGCGCCACCGGCAGATACAGCCAGTACCAATGGCGATCGTAGATCTTGAGCGAGAACCGGGGCGCCGGATCGTCCGGTCCGGGCATATGCCGCTTCATCAGGTAGAGCGGACCGAATACATGCCGGATCGGCTGGCCGAATGCGTCGGCCGTGTCCTGCGTGCGCGCGGTCTGCTCGGAATAGCCGCAGCCCCAGGGTTCGGAGAAGCGCACGCGGCCGTTGTAGAAGCGATGCACGAGGACGAAGGTGAGCAGGGTCACGCACAGGATTACGATCAGGAACACGATCGGACTGTAGCTGGCGCGCGCGGGCTCGATCGGAACCAGCCACAGCCAATTCGATTCCAGCGCCGCCTTGCGCAAGCCCTCCCCCGTGAGCGTAACCGTGACCCGGTTCAGCATCAGCAGGAACGCGGTCGGAAACAGGCCGAGCACGAAGCAGCCCGCCGTGAGCCAGGCCATGCCGAACCGTTCCATCAGGCCGGCGTCCTGGCCGTGTGCGCCGGCCGGCGCGTGCGCCGGAGGCTGCGTCTCGCGCGGCCGGCCGAGAAAGGCGATGCCGTACACCTTGACGAAGCACATGGCGGTGAGCGCGCCGGCGAGGGCCAGCGTCGCGGCGAACAGCGGCAGCAGACTTCGCACCACGCCGTTCCTCAGGATCGGCGCCTGCAGCGCAGTCTGGAACGTGAGCCACTCGGATACGAAACCGTTCAGCGGCGGCAGCGCCGAAATGGCAAGCGCGCCGACGAGGAAGTAGAACGCCGTCTGCGGCATCTTGTGGATCAGACCGCCCATGCGGTTGAGATTGCGCTGTCCGGTGGAGCGCAGGATCGAGCCGCTGCCGAGGAACAGCAGCGCCTTGAACACGGCGTGGTTGAGCGTGTGATAGAGCGCCGCGATCAGCCCGAGCGCAGCCGCCGCCGGGTGGCCGAAGCCGACAAATACCATGGACATGCCCAGACCGAGAAGGATGATGCCGATGTTCTCCACCGAATGATAGGCGAGCAGGCGTTTGAGGTCGTGCTGCATCAGCGCATACAGCACGCCGAACAGCGTCGTGCCGGCGCCGATCACCAGCACCACCATGCCCCATTCCCAGCGGACATTGCCGATCAGATCGTAGATCACGCGGATCATGCCGTAGATGGCGGTCTTCAGCATGATGCCGCTCATCAGCGCCGAAACCGGCGAGGGCGCGGCAGGGTGGGCCTCGGGCAGCCAGGCATGCAGCGGGATCATCCCGGCCTTGGCGCCGAAGCCGAAGAACGCGAGCAGGAACGCCACCGTGGCCCAGCGCGGCTGCAGGTGCGCGGCGCGCAGCGCGTCGAAGGTGTAATCGCCGTGCCCGCCGCTCATTACGCCGAAGCACAGCAGAATCGCGATCGCGCCCAGGTGCGCGATCAGCAGGTAGAGGAAGCCGGCGCTGCGGATCGCGGGCAGCTTGTGGTCGGTGGTCACGAGAAAGTACGAGGACAGCGCCATTGTTTCCCAGGCGACCATGAACAGGTAGGCGTCATCGGCCAGGATCACGAACGCCATGCTCGCCAGGAACAGGTGGTACTCGAGCGCGATCAGCGCCAGCCGTCCGGCGGTCTCGTTGCGAAAATAGCCCATCGCGTAGACCGACACGCCGGCGGATACCGCGCCGAGGAGCATGAGGAAGTAACCCGCGAGCGGATCGAGGCGCAGGTGGAAGGGGAGGTTGGGCAGGCCGAGCGGCAGGGTCATCTGCTCGGGAGCGGCCAGCCATATCGCCTGCAGGCCGGCCGCCGCCAGCACGAGGCCCGCCAGCGTTCCCAGCGGGAACGCAATTTTTCGGGCGAACAACGCGTTGTTGGCCGGAATCAGCGACAGCACCGCGATTGCACACCAAGCCGCGGCGGCGAGGAGCGAGCCCGATAGCGTCGAAGAGAAGGCTTGTATGGGCATCTAGCTGAAGTGGCAGGCGAGCAGGCTGTCGGCGGCGGCGAATATCATCACTTTACCCTCATTCCCGGCTGCGCCGCGGCGTCGACGCCGAGCAGATAGATCCCGGGTCCGTCGCCGGAAGCGGCGAGGACCATCCCCTGCGACAGGCCGAATTTCATTTTGCGCGGCGCGAGGTTGGCGACCATCACGGTGAGGCGGCCTTCGAGCGCCGCCGGGTCGTAGGCCGACTTGATGCCCGCGAACACCGTGCGCTGCCCGGTGCCGATGTCGAGCGTGAGCTTCAGCAGCTTGTCCGCGCCTTCGACCAGTTCGGCCTTGACGATTTTTGCGACGCGCAGGTCGATCCTGGCGAAATCGTCGATGGAGATGGTCGCGGGCGCAGCGGTCGGGGCGGCCGGTCCGGGCGCAGTCGGATGCGGCGTCGAGGGAGAAGGTATGGCTGGAGAATGGCTCTGATAGCCTGTCTTCGAGGTGTCTGTCACTTTTTTCTGCTCCTTGGCGGGGGCCGCTTCGGGAATTGCGAATAGCGCGTCGAGTTGTTTGGGGTCGACGCGGGTCATCAGGTGTCGATACGCATGGATTGCGTGGTTCGCCGGCAGGAACGATCCGGCATCCGCCCACTGCATCGGCGCCACGCCGAGGAAGCGCTCAACGTCGGCGGCCAGCGCCGGCAGCACCGGCTTGAGGTACACGGTGAGCAGGCGGAACATGTTGATTGCCTCGGAACACACCTCGTGCAGGTAATCCGCACGGGCGCCGTGCTTGGCGAGTTCCCAGGGCTTCTGCAGGTCGACGTACTGGTTGGCGACGTCCGCGGCCAGCATCACCTCGCGCAAGGCTTTGCCGTACTCGCGCGCTTCGTAGTAGTCGCGCACCAGTCCGGCGCGGAGCTGCATCTCGCGCAGCTCCGCCGTCGGCGCCGGCGCGCGCAGGCGTCCGCCGAAGCGCTTGCCGATGAAGCCGGCGCAGCGGCTGGCGATGTTGATGTACTTGCCAATCAAGTCACTATTCACCCGCGCGATGAAATCGTCGGGATTGAAATCGAGGTCCTCGACGTTGGCATTGAGCTTGGCCGCGATGTAATAGCGCAGCCACTCCGGGTTCATGCCGATTTCAAGGTAGCGCAGCGGCGAAATCCCGGTGCCGCGGCTCTTGGACATTTTCTCGCCCGACACGGTGATGAAGCCGTGCACGTAGACCTTGTCCGGCACTTTGTAGCCGGCGAACTTGAGCATCGCCGGCCAGAACAGGGTGTGGAAGTAAATGATGTCCTTGCCGATGAAATGGATTTGCTCGGATTCCGGGTCGGCGAGAAAACCGGCGAAGTCGATGCCCT
>VFSW01006075.1_pt1 | contig 17785 bp, 8 predicted proteins | sample 5358111 | NCBI WGS metagenome assembly VFSW01 (sample SAMN11554181, study PRJNA540505) | mine drainage metagenome | isolation source: sediment from site ElyBrook_90M | place: USA: Ely Copper Mine, Vershire, VT | collected 2017
GCCCACCAATGGCCGCGCCCTTTCCACCTCCGGCAATGGCTCCGATGATTGCGCCAAGGGCTGCGCCTCCGCCAGTCTTTGCAGCTGTGTTCTTGCCCCGTCCCGCTCCTTCCTTGTTGTAGGTGTCGGTTACAACACTTAACTTTTGCCCTTGGGCGGTTAGTTGCGTGAGCTCGAGGCTGAGGAGCGCGCTGCCCTTGAAGTGTGCCGCCTCTTTCACATCCACAATGCGTCCCATCACCGCAGAGCCTCGAGTAACGGCAATGACTCCCTGCGTCCCGATATCGCCGGCGAGCGAGCCATGGAATACGTCATTCGTCTGCGCAGTCTTACTGTCGAGCGTCTCCGTGATTCTCACCGGAACAATCGTTCCTGCTGGAAGGGTGACCTGTTTAACGACCGGCATGGGTGGCGCCGGAGGAGGCGGCGGCTCGACGGGAGCCGATGGAGATGCTTGCGCAACCGGAGGAGGAACAGATGTAGCGTGCCTGTCGGAATTTCGATCATGCCGCGAGCGATTAACAGGTCGATTATCAGGGGCGTGCCGCAGCGGAGGCATTGCCCGCGACGCGACCGGGGCGGGTTGCTCGGCAGAAGCCGTTGCCTGCGGGCCGGTCTGCACCGTGAGGTTGTTCACCACCGTCCTCACTCCGCTCACTGTGCCGCTGTCGTTCCCGGCCAACGCGCGCGAAGCCTCATCGGTCACATTTCCGTTCAGTGTCGCCACACCGTTTACAACGCTCACCTGGATATTCTGCCCAGCCAGCGCGGACTCGCCCTGAATCTTCGCCTGCACGTCAGTGGCAATCTGCTGGTCAGTGGGCGTCGGCTGCTGTCTCTTGCAGCCGGTCACCAGCCCAAGGACGGCAACCAGAACAACCGCAGCCGCCCACCATAATTGCACTCTATCGATGGTTCTTCGCTTCATTTCTGCGCCTCCAGGTTGTAGTTTCAACAGCCCTACGCGGAACTCCCAGACCAACGAACCTTCGTCCAATTAGACGCTTGTAATTCTATTTCGAACCTTTGATGTGTCTGCAACGGCGTTCAGTAAGCGGTTCATCCTGCCCCCCTACCTCAAACGCGGCCAAACAGAAAAGGCCCGGCTCTAGCCGGACCTTAACTGAATTAGATTGAGTTTGTTATCTCCCGAACCGCCGAACCCTTCGACTCGCCGCGCTCGTTCGGGAGGGCAGCGAGTCGATGGTACCTTTAAATTATTCGGCTGCCATCTCTTCCGCTTCGCCTTCCTGGCGCATGAGCTCCAGTTCGCGCTCGGCGGCTTCGATTTCGGCCGATACTTCCTGCTGAACGCGGGCTGCCGCTTCTTCCAGTTCCGGAGAGAGCTGGACGTTGCGGTAGTACTCGAGGCCCGTTCCGGCGGGGATGAGGCGGCCGACGATCACGTTCTCCTTCAAGCCGCGCAGGTTGTCGATAGCCCCGTTGATGCTGGCTTCGGTAAGAACGCGGGTCGTTTCCTGGAAGCTTGCCGCGGAGATGAAGCTGTCGGTCGAGAGCGAGGCCTTGGTGATGCCCAGCAGCAGCGGGCGTCCGTTGGCCGGACGGCCACCGTTCGCCTGCACCCGATCGTTCTCTTCGCGGAAGCGGAACCGGTCAACCTGCTGTTCGAGCAGGAAGTTGGTGTCGCCCACTTCGTCGATACGGACCCAGCGCAGCATCTGGCGGACAATCACTTCGATGTGCTTGTCGCTGATGGCCACGCCCTGCAGACGATAGACTTCCTGGATTTCGTTCACCAGGTAGCCCTGCAGTGCCTTTTCGCCCAACACGTCGAGAATATCGTGCGGGTTAAGCGGTCCATCCATCAGCGGATCGCCGGCGCTCAGACGCTCGCCTTCCTGAACATTGACGTGAATGCCGCGGGGCACCGAGTATTCCTTCTCGTCGCCGTTGTCAGCCGTAATGTAGATCTTGCGCTGACCCTTGAGGACTTCGCCGAAGCGAACCACACCATCGATCTCGCTGATGATGGCCGTTTCGCGGGGCTTACGCGCTTCAAACAGCTCGACGACGCGCGGCAGACCGCCAGTGATGTCCTTGGTGCGCGTGCTCTCCTTGGGAATCTTGGCGAGCACATCGCCGGGACCGACTTCATCGCCGTCCTGGATCATAAGGTGAGAGCCGCGAGGCAACAGGTAACGCTTGCTGCCCTTGGCGCCCTTGACCACGAAGGTCGGCTGACGCTTTTCGTCGGGAGCGTCGGCGACCACCCAACGGGAGAGGCCGGTAACCTCATCGACTTCTTCGTTGAGCGTGATGCCTTCCTGCAGATCCTTGAATTGCACGGTACCGCCGATTTCGGTGAGGATGGAGTAGGTGTACGGATCCCACTCGGCCAGCAACTGGCCCAGCTTGACATGCTCGCCGTCCTTGACGCGAAGGCGCGCTCCATAGACAACCTGGTAGCGTTCCTTTTCGCGCCCCTTGTCGTCGAGAACCGCAACCGAACCGGAGCGGTTCATGGCGACCAGTGTGCCGTCCTTGCTCTCCACGAAGCTCAGGTTGATGAAGCGCACCGAGCCGTTGTTCTTGGCATCGAGACGCGACTTGTCCTGAACGCGGCTGGCGGTACCGCCGACGTGGAAGGTACGCATGGTGAGCTGCGTTCCCGGTTCGCCGATGGACTGCGCTGCGATGACGCCGCAGGTTTCGCCGAGCTCGACCATGCGGCCGGAACCCAGGTTACGCCCGTAGCAGAGTGCGCAGACGCCGCGGCGGGATTCGCAGGTGAGCACGGAACGGATCTTGACCCGCTCCACGCCCGCCCCTTGAATTGCCGACGCGATGTCTTCGTCGATCTGCTCGTTCACGTCGACAACCACGTTACCGTCGTAGTCCTTGATGCGCTCGAGTGTGACGCGGCCGATGATGCGGTCGCGCAACGGTTCGATGATTTCGCCCGACTCGACGATGGCGCCGACATAGATGCCTTCGACGGTCTTGCAGTCGTACTCGGTGACGATGACATCTTGCGCCACGTCGACAAGGCGACGGGTGAGGTAGCCCGAGTCGGCTGTCTTCAGTGCTGTATCGGCCAGACCCTTACGCGCACCGTGGGTCGAGATGAAGTACTCCAGCACTGTGAGGCCTTCGCGGAAGTTTGCCGTGATGGGCGTTTCAATGACTTCACCTGACGGCTTGGCCATCAATCCGCGCATGCCCGAAAGCTGGCGAATCTGCTGCTTCGAACCGCGGGCGCCGGAGTCGGCCATGATGTAGATCGGGTTCATGGCGCCTTCGTCGTCCGCCTTCTTCATGTTGCCGAACATCTCGTCGGCCACCTTGTCGGTCACCGCCGACCACATCTGGATCACCTTGTTGGAGCGCTCGCCGTTGGTGATGGCGCCGTCCATGTACTGCTTCTGGACCTCGATCACCTTCTTGTCGGCTTCGTCCACGGTGGTGTACTTGCTGGCGGGAATGACCATGTCGTCGAGACCGACGGAGAGGCCGGACTTGGTGGCGTAATTGAAGCCCAGCGACTTGATGCGGTCCAGCATGCCGACGGTAACTTCAAGGCCGAGGTTCTGGTTGCAATAGTTCACCAGTTGGCCAATGCCTTTTTTCTTGAGCAGGCCATTGATGAAGGGCATGCCCGCCGGCAGGGCATCATTGAGGATGACGCGGCCGACGGTAGTGGAGATGTACTGCTTGTTGAAGTCCACGGCCTCGGTGTGGGTCAGGTCCTGATCATCGTAGGCCGTGGTCATGTCAAGCACTTTGCCGGTGTAGCGCAGGCGAATGGGTGTGAGCGTCTCCACTTCCCGGGCTTCGAGAGCCATGAGAATTTCTTCAGTGTTCGAGAAGACGCGGCCTTCGCCCTTTCCACCCTTTTTGGCCTTGGTGAGGTAATAGAGGCCGAGCACCATGTCCTGCGTAGGCACGGTGATGGGCTGGCCAGAGGCCGGGGACAGAATGTTGTGCGAGGCCAGCATCAGCACGCTGGCTTCGATCTGCGCCTCAGGCGACAGCGGAATGTGCACGGCCATCTGATCGCCGTCGAAGTCGGCGTTGAAGGCGGTGCAGACCAGCGGGTGAATCTTGATGGCCTTGCCTTCCACGAGTACCGGCTCAAAGGCCTGGATACCCAGGCGGTGGAGCGTTGGAGCACGATTCAGCAGAACGGGATGGTCCTTGATGACTTCTTCAAGGATGTCCCACACCACCGGCTCCTGCATCTCCACCATTTCCTTGGCTTGCTTGATGGTGGTGCAATGCCCGGTCTGCTCCAGGCGGTGATAGATGAAGGGCTTGAACAGCTCGAGCGCCATCTTCTTGGGCAGACCGCACTGGTGCAGCTTGAGCTCGGGGCCGACAACGATGACGGAACGGCCGGAGTAGTCGACGCGCTTGCCGAGCAGGTTCTGGCGGAAGCGGCCCTGCTTGCCCTTGAGCGTGTCAGAGAGGGACTTGAGCGGGCGATTGTTGGCGCCACGCAGCACGCGGCCGCGGCGGCCGTTGTCGAAGAGCGCGTCGACGGCTTCCTGAAGCATGCGCTTTTCATTGCGAACGATCACTTCAGGCGCGTGCAGGTCCATGAGCTTCTTCAACCGGTTGTTGCGGTTGATGACGCGGCGATACAGGTCGTTGAGATCCGAAGTGGCAAAGCGGCCGCCATCCAGCGGCACGAGGGGACGCAACTCCGGAGGAATTACGGGCAGCACATCGAGAATCATCCACTGCGGCTTGTTGGAGCTCTTGCGGAAGGCTTCAACGACCTTGAGACGCTTGGAGTACTTGATCTTCTTCTGCGCCGAGGTCTCAGTCTTCATGCGCTCGCGCAGTTCGACGGCGAGCTCGTCCACCTGGACGCGCTTGAGCAATTCCTTGATCGCTTCTGCGCCCATCATGGCTTTGAAGCCGGAAGGACGGAACTGCTGATCGAGTTCCCGGAACTTGTTTTCGTCCTTGATGATTTCGCGCTCTTTAACGGGCGCGTCGCCTGGATCGACGACGACATAGGACTCGAAGTAGAGGATGCTCTCGAGGTCGCGGAGCGAGATATCGAGTAGGTGGCCGATGCGCGAGGGCAGGCCCTTGAAGAACCAGACGTGCGAACAGGGCGAAGCCAGCTCAATATGGCCCATGCGCTCGCGGCGCACCTTGCTGACGGTGACTTCGACGCCGCACTTGTCGCAGATGACGCCGCGGTGCTTCATGCGCTTGTACTTGCCGCAGAGGCACTCCCAGTCCGTGACGGGTCCGAAGATGCGGGCGCAGAAGAGGCCGTCGCGCTCCGGCTTGAAGGTGCGGTAGTTGATGGTTTCCGGCTTGGTGACCTCACCATGCGACCAGCTGCGGATCTTCTCCGGCGAGGCCAGCATGATGCGGATTGCGTCGAAATCGGTAATGGGGCTGGTGAGTTCAAACGGGTTCGAACGGAACAAGGCGACCCTCCTTGGCGGGCCTTTCGGCGCCTGCCGCGGCTTTTCCCGGGATTCCTAGAGGATCCTTCCTTCCCGGGAAGCGGCGGTTACCGCTTTCAAGAAGGACCCTGACAAAATTCTGTGCGTCCTACTTCATCTGAGGTTTGAGTACCCCAGGTCTCAAAATCGAGACCTGGGGCACTCGCACCCGGATTAGTCGGCTACCGCCGCCGCAATTTCAGGCGCCGGCGCCTTGCGGATGAGGTCTGCGCGCTTGATCAGCTCCACATCCAGGCACAACGACTGCAGTTCGCGGATAAGCACATTAAACGACTCAGGCACGCCAGGCTCGATAGCCGCCTCGCCCTTAACGATTGCTTCGTAGATCTTGGTACGGCCGTATACGTCGTCGGACTTGGCCGTGAGCAACTCCTGAAGGATGTAAGCGGCACCATAGGCTTCGAGCGCCCACACTTCCATTTCGCCGAACCGCTGGCCGCCGAACTGCGCCTTGCCGCCCAGCGGCTGCTGGGTGATCAGCGAGTACGGCCCGATGGAACGCGCGTGAATCTTGTCGTCCACCAGGTGCGAGAGCTTGAGCATGTAAATGTAGCCCACGGTAACAGGCTGCTCGAACTGCTCGCCCGTCATGCCGTCGTAGAGCAGTGTTTTGCCGGAGGAGGGCAGACCAGCCGAAGCCAGCAGCGCCTTGATCTCGCCTTCCTTGGCGCCATCAAAGACTGCGGTGCCGAACCAGATGCCGCGCTCCATGCCGGCTGCGACGCGGAGCAGCATCTCATCGTCGAGCTCAAGCAACTGGCGCAGCGTGGCGGTTCCGGCAAACTCCTTCTTGACGGCTTCGCGGATGTACTTGGCATCGCTGTTCTGGCGCACCAGAGCGGCGACCTTCTGGCCGAGCGCATGCGCGGCCCAGCCGAGATGCGTCTCCAGAATCTGTCCCACATTCATACGCGAAGGCACGCCGAGCGGGTTGAGCACGATCTCAACCGGAGTGCCGTCGGGCAGGTAGGGCATGTCTTCCTCAGGCAGGATGCGTGCGATGACGCCCTTGTTGCCGTGGCGGCCGGCCATCTTGTCGCCGACGGAGAGCTTGCGCTTCATGGCGACGTAGACCTTGACCAGCTTGATGACGCCCGGAGGCAGCTCGTCACCCTTCTGCAGCTTGGCCACCTTTTCGTTGGTGATCTTGCGCAGCACCTCAATCTGGCGCGAGGTCATCTCTTCGATCTCATCGATCTGCTCGTTGACGCGGGGATCCTTGTCAGCGTAGCGGATGCGCTTGAGGTTCTTGGTGGAGATGCGCTCGATGGTCTCGCGGTCCAGCATTGCGCCCTTGGTCAGCAGGCGCTTGTTGGTCCGCTCATCGTGCAGATCGGCCAGCACTTCCTTGGCGCCCAGAATGCCTTCCAGACGCTTGAGGCGCTCGTCGGTCAAAATGCGGATCTCGTCGCCCAGATTCTTTTCGAGCTTGGAAATATATTCGGCCTCGATCTGCTTGGCGCGCTCGTCCTTCTCCTGGCCCTTGCGGCTGAAGATGCGCACGTCCACCACCGTGCCCTCGATGCCCGGAGGGCAGGTCAGAGACGCGTCGCGCACATCGCCGGCCTTCTCGCCGAAGATCGCGCGCAGCAGCTTCTCTTCCGGCGTCAACTGCGTTTCTCCCTTGGGCGTGACTTTGCCCACCAGGATGTCACCGTGCTTGATCTGGGCGCCGATGCGGATCACGCCGCTCTCGTCCAGGTCGCGCAGCGCGTGCTCGCTGACGTTGGGAATGTCGCGCGTGATCTCCTCGGGGCCCAGCTTGGTATCACGGGACTCGATTTCGAACTCCTCAATGTGGACGGAGGTGTAATAGTCCTCGCGCACCAGCTTTTCGCTGATGAGGATGGCGTCTTCGAAGTTGTAGCCGCGCCAGGGCATGAAGGCGACCAGAACATTTCGTCCCAGAGCCAACTCGCCCTGCTCGGTGCAGGGACCGTCAGCGATGACCTGCCCCTTGACCACGCGGTCGCCTTCGCGAACGACGGGCTTCTGGTTGATGCAGGTGTTCTGGTTGGAGCGCTTGAACTTGATGAGCGTGTAGATGTCGGAGCCCACCTCACGCGAAAGCTGCGTGGGATGATGTTCGCCTTCGACGCGGACGATGATGCGTTCGGAGTCGACCGAATCCACGATGCCGTTGCGCTTGGCAAGAATCACGGCGCCGGAGTCGCGCGCGGTGACGCCTTCCATGCCCGTGCCGACCAGCGGAGCCTCGGCCACCAGCAGCGGCACCGACTGCCGCTGCATGTTGGCGCCCATCAGTGCTCGGTTGGCATCGTCGTGCTCGAGGAACGGCACCAGCGAAGCGGCCACTGAAACAAGCTGCTTGGGGCTGACGTCGATGTAGTCCACCTCTGCGCGGTTGACCAGGACGAAGTTGCCCTGCCGGCGCGCGTTGACGAGGTCCTCTGTAATCACGCCTTCAGCGTTGAACTCGATGTTGGCCTGGGCGATGGTGTGCTTGTCTTCTTCCCATGCCGACAGGTAGAAACTGAACGGCATGTGATCGATCTTCCGCTTGCCGGCCTTCAACAAGTTCGCGTTCAGGCGAGCCGCTTCTTCCTTTTCGATGTGATCGCCTACGCGCAGGCCGCTATCGCCGGCGTTGGTGATCTCAACGAAGTCGAGAATACGAGCGTCCTTGACCTTGCGGTAGGGCGACTCGATGAAGCCGTACTCGTTGATGCGCGCAAAGCAACTGAGCGAGCTGATGAGGCCGATGTTCGGACCTTCCGGCGTCTCAATCGGGCAGATGCGGCCGTAGTGCGTCGGATGCACGTCGCGCACTTCAAAGCCTGCGCGTTCGCGGCTCAAACCGCCCGGCCCAAGAGCCGAGAGACGCCGCTTGTGCGTGATCTCGGAGAGCGGGTTGGTCTGGTCCATGAACTGCGACAGCTGCGAGGAGCCGAAGAACTCGCGGATGGCCGCCATCACCGGCTTGGCGTTGATCAGGTCGTGCGGCATGGCCGTCGAAAGCTCCTGATAGACGCTCATCTTTTCCTTGATGGCGCGTTCCATGCGGACCAGGCCGATGCGGAACTGGTTTTCCATCAACTCGCCCACGGCGCGAACACGGCGGTTGCCGAGGTGATCGATGTCGTCGACCATGCCGATGTTCTTGCGCAGCTTGAGCAGGTAGCGAATGGTGGCATAGAAATCTTCGGGCGTGAGCGTCCGGTGATCCAGATGCGTCGCGTCCTGGTTCTCATACAGCTTGATGTTGAACTTGAGGCGGCCCACGCGCGAGAAGTCATACTTGCGCGAATCGAAGAACATGCCTTCGAATAAGGCGGTGGCTGTATCGAGGGTCGGCGGATCGCCTGGCCGGAGTTTGCGGTAGATTTCGATCAGGGCCTCTTCAGGCTTGCGGATCGAATCGCGGCGCAGGGTGTTGGTGATGATGTTCCCCACGTCGTCACGCTCGGGGAAGAAGACCTCAAAGCTCGCGGCGCCGCTGGAGAGCACCTTGTGCAGGCGGTCCGCGGTGAGTTCGACGTTGGCTTCGACCACGACTTCACCGGTCGCGAGATCGACCACATCCGCGGCGGTGAGCGCGCCATCCAGTTCGGCTGCTTCCACCTCAACCTTGTCGATGCCGGCGGCGCGGATGGCCTTCATGATGTTGTGCGTAACCTTGCGGCCGGAGTGCGCAATCTCCTCACCGTTATGCAGAACGGCATGGGCGGGCTTCGCGCCCACAAGATGGGTAGCCGTCTTGGGATCCTGCGGAACACCCCAGAAAAGCTTGCCGTCGGCGATATGCAGCCGGTCAACCGTATAGAAGGTCTTGAGAATCTCTTCGTCTGACCGCAGGCCGAGAGCGCGCAGGAAGATGGTGCCCAGGAACTTGCGCTTGCGATCGATGCGGACGTAGAGCGTGTTCTTCTGGTCGTACTCGAACTCCACCCAGGAACCGCGGTAGGGGATGATCTTGCCCAGGAAGTAGGTGCGGTTGTTCGCTGTCTCGAAGAAGACGCCGGGCGAGCGGTGCAACTGCGACACGATCACGCGCTCCGTGCCGTTTACGATAAACGTGCCATTCGGCGTCATCAGCGGAATGTCGCCGAAGAAGACTTCCTGCTCCTTGATATCGCGGATGGTCTTGTTGCCGGTCTCGGGGTCCTTGTCGTAGATGGTGAGGCGGACCGTGACCTTGAGCGGCGCAGAGAAGGTCATGCCGCGCTCTTCGCACTCCTGCTGGTCATACTTCAACTGGAGACTGACCGGGTCGCCGCACTTGTTACAAAAGTCGGGCGTGTTCTTGTTGTAGTGGCCGCACTTGGAGCAGAGCACGTCGCCGGGAATGAATGGGTCGGTGATGACCATCGATCCGCAATTACCGCAGGCGGTGCGGAGGTGGTGGAGGCCCTTGAGGTGGCCGCACTTGCACTCCCAGTTGCCGATGGAGAAGTCAACAAAATCCAACTGCGAGATGCCGCGGAAGTCGGTAATGGGGAAGACCGAGACAAACACGGACTGCAACCCCGAGTCATCGCGCTCGTTGGGTAGCTTGTCCATCTGCAGGAAACGCTCGTAGGAACGGCGCTGAACTTCGATCAGGTTGGGAATCTGGGTTGCTGTTGGGATTTTTGAAAAATCGAGCCGGCTCCGAATCGCGCGCTTCTCGTTGGGCATGCTTCACTCCTGAGGCTCTTCATTCCGGGGCCATGCCGCCAAATGGGGCTCAGTCCGGGCCAGCGCTCGAGTCTCGAAGCGCCGGCTGTTTACGGTAAGAAAATCGATGATCCAGACTGGCGCACCGCGCAAATCCAGTCCCATCCGTGTGCTCCGGCAAGCCTTGCGACAGTCGCAAGCACACCGGGTACTTCACGCCAAGCACGGTCCCTGAGAATCACGTTGAAAATTCGGCCAGAGGCATTGCCGACCCATCGGGGAGTGCGCTAGACTGCGCACAATCAGCAGTGAACGCACACAGATTCGGCACTGCTCAAATGAATCATGTGCGTAAAAGGCAGATTCAGGCCCGAAAGGCCCGACCCGCCGCGTTAGGAGACACGAAAAGCCCGCAAGGACGCAATGCCTCACGAGCGCGGCTCGTTGCCTGTGCTCCCATCCGGATTCTCAATTCCTGCTCTCGCCGATTCCAAAGCTCGCTTCTGCCGTTCGCCCGCCAGCCAACGTCATTCGTCAATAGGATTCCGCCTAACCTATTGACCCTGAGGCACTTAGTATCACACCCTATTCGCCGCCGAAGTGCTTGGCTTGACCTCGGCCGACAAACGCTTGCGTGCCATTCCGCTCTTGCCAAAAAAACGCGCTGCTCGTATTCGTCCCGTTCCCGGCAGAAAACCGGAACGGGACGAAAAGACGCGCACCAGCTATCTTAGCGCGTCCGAGCCTCGCATGCAACTTCGCAGCCAAACAGACAAGTTCTACTTGATTTCGACGGTCGCGACACCGTCGAACTTCTTCTTGATCGCTTCAGCCTCATCCTTGGTCGCGTTTTCCTTGATCGCCTTGGGGGCGCCGTCGACCAAATCCTTGGCTTCCTTCAGGCCGAGCGAAGTGACTTCGCGAACTGCCTTGATGGTGTTGATCTTGTTAGCGCCGGCATCCTTGAGAATGACCTGGAACTCAGTCTTCTCCTCGACCACCGGGGCCGCCGCGCCGCCGCCGCCGCCAGCCACGGCCACCGGGGCCGCTGCTGCCGCCGAAACGCCAAGCCGCTCTTCCAACTTCTTTACAAGAGCCGCCGCTTCCAGCAGGCTCAGGCTTACAATCTGCTCTTCCAACTGCGTCAGATCCGCCATGTTTTTCTCCAATCAGAACTGTTTGAAATTGAAAACCTCGGCCGCGAAATCATGCTGAAAGTTTCCGATGCGCCCAGACCCGCGCACTTTCCGCCTGTCTCACTGCCCCTAACCCATACAAAACTTTTCCGCCCGAGGGCGGAGACCGAATCAGCCGTTAGGCTGCCCCGGCGAACTTTTCCTTTTCCACACCCTGGTTCAACACCACCGCCAGATCGCGGCCAGTAGCATTGATGACCGTGGCCAGACGCTGCGCTGGCGCGTTAATCAGGTACAGCAGCTTGGCAAAGAGTTCTTCCTTGCCCGGCATGGTTGCCAGCGCCTTGACCTCTTCCACGCTGAGCAGTTTTCCGTCCACGATGCCCAGCTTGAACTGAAACTCCGCGTTCTCACCTGCCCACTTGGCGAAGCCCTTGGCCAACGCCACCGGGTCACCTGAGGTAAACGCCACCGAATTCACGCCCTTGAGGCCCTTGAGCGCGCCTTCAACCTGCGTGCCCTGGCCCGAGATTGCGGCCAGCTTGTTCTTGACCACGCGATATTTGCCGCCCGCTTCGCGGACCGCTTTGCGCAGCGCAAAATCCTGCGCTACGGTCAACTTCGCGAAGGTGCCAATGATCGCCGTTGTCGAGGTCTCCAGTTCCTTCGCCAGCAACTGAACCTTCTCCGTCTTTTTCGCTCTTGAAATCGCCATGTTGTGCTCCGCACCGTGATCAGTTGTCAGTAATCAGTGGCGAGCCTGTTTGCTGCACCACAATCTTCTTTCTGCCGCCTGATCGCTTCCGCCCATTCTCATGGGTTATTTGTTTCTGAACTTGTTCCCGCCGCCTCAGGCCCGGGCAAAACGCCAGCCGATCCCAAGGTCGACTGACCACTGCGATCCGATCACTGAAAACTGTTCTTAATGCTTGCCGGCGGCGTCCGCAACCGCCGAATCCAGCGGGACGCCAGGTCCCATCGTGGAGCTCAGCGTAACACTCTTGATGTACTTGCCCTTAGCGGCCGAAGGCTTCGCGCGCACGATGGAGGAAATCACAGTCGTGGCGTTTTCCACAAGCTTTTCAGGCGGGAAGCTCAGCTTACCCACCGGCACGTGTACCAGGCTGGTTTTGTCGGCGCGAAACTCCACCTTGCCGGCCTTGATCTCGCGCACTGCGGCGGCGACATCGAGTGTGACGGTACCGGTCTTGGGATTGGGCATCAGGCCCTTGGGGCCGAGCACCTTACCCAGGCGGCCGACAACCTTCATCATGTCCGGGGTAGCGATCAAAGCGTCGAAGGCGGTCCAGCTTTCCTTCTGAATCTTCTCGACCATCTCTTCGCCGCCCACAAAGTCGGCGCCGGCTTCCTGCGCTTCCTTCTGACGGTCGCCGGTGGCGATCACAGCCACGATCTTGGTCTTGCCCAGCCCGTGCGGCAGAACCACGGTGCCGCGGACCATCTGGTCGGCATGACGCGTGTCGACGCCCAACCGAAGAGTCAGGTCTACAGTCTCGTCAAACTTTGCGTATTTCACCTTTTGCAGGAGGCCGACGGCCTCGGACAATGGATAAGCGGCCTGCGTGACAGCGGCGCGCGCCTTCGCGATGTTTTTGCTGATTTTTCCTGCCATCGTTTCCTCGTCTCCCACCGCTCTTGCCAGCCCCGCTTTGCGAGGAACCGCTTTCGGTGGGGACAACTTTTTGTTGCCGCGTCCAAACCGATAAGGGTTCAAGAACCGTGGTGCTATTGACGGTCCGGATAACCTCTCCGGACACATCTATGAATCTTATCGGAGTGGTGTTCAAAATGCAAGCGCCGCCTACTTCCCGTGCGGGGAGCTGGCGCAGGTAGCTGTCATGGAGAAAGAGGTACACGACGAATCTCCAGGACTTTCATCTAAGTATGCAGGTGAGAGATGGATGGCGACAGATTGAGGCTCAAAGCATAAGGTTTTTTGCTTTGAGCGCAACAAATACGACCAATTTGGGTCTATTTGAGAGGAAACGATGGATTCGAGTGAGGCGGGCCGGGCCGGCGGAGAGCAGGCTGCAGGTGAAAGCCTCAAAAAAAGGGAGCAATCGGGTTATGAGAATGTTGAAGAGCGTGTTGAGTTTGACCGCCGGGGCGATGCTGATGGCAGTTCCGGCGTTTTCCCAGAACGAGAACCAGGGACAGGGGCAGGCGGTGGTTACCGTGCTCCCCGCGCATGGCGCCGATGCGCCCGCAAGTCTTCCGAAGCAGGACTTCACCGTGAAGATCAACGGGAAGGAATCTTCCATTACCAACTGGATGCCCTTTCGTGGACCGAATGACCGGCTGGAGCTGGTCGTGCTGATCGACGACTCCGCTCGCGCGAGCTTGAGTCTACAAATGCCAGACATCTCTGATTTCGTGAAAAGTTTGCCGCCCAATTCGAAGGTTTCGATCGCCTACATGGAGAATGGAACGGCCAAGCTGACAGGCCCTTTAACGTCCGATCACACCGAGGCGTTGCGTGGACTCCGTATCACCATGGGTGAACCCGGGTTCAGTTCGAGTCCTTACTTCTGCCTTTCCGATCTTGCGAAGCGCTGGCCTTCAAACGACCGCGGCGCGCGGCGAGAAGTGGTGATGATTACCGACGGCGTCGACTACTATGAGCGGCACTACGATCCGGATGACCCTTACGTACAGAGCGCAATCTCCGATTCTGTGCGAGCGGGCCTGGTGGTTTACTCCATCTACTGGCAGAACACGGGCCGCATGGACTCGACGATGTATGAGACCAATGCCGGACAGAACCTGCTGCTCGCAGTCACCCAGGCAACCGGCGGCAACAGTTACTGGGAGGGATACGGGAACCCAGTCTCCTTCCAGCCGTACTTCAAGGACCTCGATCGCCGACTGCAGAACCAGTATGAGTTGAGCTTCACCTCTTCGCTGAAGGGCAAGCCCGAGGTGGAGACGATGAAGCTGAAGGTCAAGGGAGTTGACGGCAAGGTCGATGCCCCGCAGCAAGTATTCGTCAGCCGCGCTATGTAATTCATTTTCAGGCTAAAGCTTTCCCCCGCGCGCCGCCTTCCTTGAAAGGCGGCGCGTTTTTCTTTTTGGGCCCGACGCAAACCTTCTCACGCGGGTGAAGTTTGTGGCCCCCAGTATGTGCGTGTAATGTGTTTGATATTCGCGCCTGTTTTTTCTGACGCCCGTTCTCCCGGAAATCTCCACAAACAGAGGCATAATGAGATCGTCAAAGCTGGCCCTCGCTTTTATTGCATATTCATTTGGCATTTCCGCCGCAAGCGCCCAGACATTGAATGGGAATTACGCCCGCGATCCGGGGCAGCCAGTCGATCAGCCTTACACGGACGCGATTCACAAATACACGACCGGTTCATCCTTCATTTCGCCACTGGTGGACTATCTTCCTGCGTCAAAGACGGTTCCCACACCAGCCAAGGTTTTAGGCGACGTATCGGGAGCGCCGGACATGCTGCCCTACGCGGAGGATGTGTACAAGTATTTCCGGATGCTTGAGGCGAGCAGCCATCGCGTGAAGGTGTTCACCATCGGCCACAGTGAAGAGGGCCGCGAGATGATCGCCGCGGCGATTGCCGATCCGGAGTTGCTGGCGGGTGCGAAGGAGAACGATGTGCGGCTCGCCAAGCTTGCCGATCCACGCACCATCGGGTTCGATGATGCCAAGGCTCGCGATCTGGTCGATCATTCCTATCCGGTTTACTACATTACCGGGACCATTCACTCGCCGGAGACTGGGGCGCCGACGGCGCTGATGGAGCTTGCGTATCGGCTGGCTGTCGACGATGCGCCCTATATCAAGTACATTCGCTCGCACATGATTGTGCTGATTACGCCGGTGGTGGAAGTGGATGGCCGCGACCGCATGGTGGATGTGTACAAGTGGCACAAGGCGCACCCGGGCCAGGACTGGCCGCGACTGCTTTACTGGGGACACTACGTAGCGCATGACAACAATCGCGACGCCATGGGCATGACGCTCGACCTGACCCGCAACGTGCTCGACACCTATCTTGGCTGGCACGCGCAGGTACTGCACGATCTGCACGAATCGGTTCCCTTTCTCTACGACAACACGGTGGGCGACGGCCCGTATAACGCGTGGGTGGATCCGATGCTGGCCGACGAGTGGGCCGAGTTGGGCTGGAACAACGTGGCACAGATGCAAACCCTCGGTATGCCGGGAGTCTTCACTCATGGCGATTTCGATACGTGGAGCCCGGGCTACCTGATGTTTCTTGCAGGCATGCATAACGGGATTAGCCGCCTTTACGAAACCTTTGGCAACGGCGGTGCGGACACGGAGAAGCGCATCCTCAAGCCGGAAGAGTATTCGCGCACATGGTACCGGCAGAATCCGCCGCTGCCGGAGGTTATGTGGTCGCAGCGCGACAACAACAACTACGAACAATCGGCGCTACTCACGACCATCTCGTACTTCTCGCACAACACACATCACTTCCTGGAGAACTACTACCTAAAGAGCAAGCGCGCGACGCAAAAGCCCACGCTGGAAGGGCCGTCCGCTTACGTGATCGCGGCCGACGCGGGGGCAGCGAATCGCGTGGTGGAGCTGGTGAGGGTCCTGAAGCGCCAACATGTGGAGGTACAGCAGCTTTCCGCGGCCGCAAAATGCGAGGTGCCGGCAGCAAAGCGCGGGGACAAGCCGAAGCAGGAGACCTTTGCGGCAGGCAGTATTGTGGTTCGCATGGATCAGCCCTACTCGCGCATTGCCGATGCCCTGCTCGACCGGCAGTTCTGGGCCCCCGACGATCCGCAAAAACACCCCTACGATGACACAGGCTGGTCGTTCAGCGAACTCTTCAATCTGAAGGTCACGCGTATCGCAGATGCGGCAATTCTGAAGGCAAGCATGTTGCCCGTGGAGGATCCCACAGCGCTGGCGGGAAAGGTGGCGGGAACTGGTTCGACGCTGGCAATAGCCAACACCGGCCAGACTTCGTTGCTGGCGTTGGTTTACAAGCTCAAGGGCGCGAATATTCAGGCGGCCGAGAAGCCTTTCGATGCCGAAGGTCATCATTTTGCGGCCGGGTCGCTCATTATCACCGGGGTGAGGGAAGATCGCGCGGATGGCGTGCTTCGCGAACTGTCGCTCGACGGGATTCGGTTGAGTGAGTCGCCTGCAGTGGCAGCGCACACAGTTACCCCTCCAAGGATCGCGTTCATGCATACGTGGCTGGCAACGCAGACAGAAGGGTGGTGGCGCTATGCGTTCGATACGACTGGCGTGCCGTTCGACTACATCAGTACGCAGACCGCCGCAAAGGAAGACGACCTGCGCGGCAAATACGATGTGATCATCTTTGCGCCAGTGGGCCGGGCTTCTTCGGTGGACATTCTGAACGGCATGCCGATGTGGAACAATGTGATGCCCTGGCAGAAGTCGGATCTGACGCCGAACCTTGGGCGTATCGATTCCACGGCCGACATTCGTCCAGGGCTCGGTTACGAAGGGCTTGCTCATCTCAAGAATTTTGTGGAGCAGGGCGGACTGCTGATCACATGCGAAGATACGGCACAGTTTGCCATCGAAACCGGCCTGGCGCCAGGCGTCAGTGTCGCGCCATCGGCTGATGCTCGCGTGGTTGGCAGCGTTCTGAACACCGTTTTTGTGGCGCGCGACAACCCTGTCGCCTTCGGCTACGACCAAAGCGTACCCGTGTTGAGCGCGAGCGGGATGGTGTTCAACGTGAGCAATACGGTGGGTCGCGTAGGCGGACGTGTTCTGATGGACCCCTATGCGGAACGGCCGACAGGGCGCGGTACGGTCGAGGATGACGACGAACCGCAAGGGCGAAAGATTGCCGAAGCAGAGCCCCTGGAAAAGCAGCAACCATGGGAGGCGAAGAAGCTGAACGAAGAGCAGATCCGAAACAATCCTCAGGTGATTCCAGAGCAATATCGGCCCGACGTGATACTGCGGCTTTCTGATGCGAAGACGCTGTTGCTCTCGGGTCTGCTGGACAAGGCCGGGTCGATCGCCGAGCACGCCGAAGTGGTTGACGCGCACCTGGGGAAGGGCAACGTGCTGCTGTTCGGAAATAACCCGATCTATCGAGGCGAGACCATCGGCACCTATCCGCTGGTGTTCAACGCGATTCTGAACTATCAGCACCTGGCACACGAAGAAACTGCTCGAGAGAAACAGAAGGCGGAGGGGCAGGAATAACGCTGCAAGTCTGCACGGAACTTGGCGTCGCGGCGGGACATGGTCTTGACCGCCGTGATTCACTCATCGGAAATTCAGCGTTTAACCTTTCGCGCCGCGACCCTTTTGTGTCATGCTTGGTCGCATGGGAAGCAAAGACAAAGGCAAGAAAGAAGTCAAGAAAGCGCCCAAACCGAAGCCAAAACCGGAACCCGGCCGCAAGCGCGAAGGGTTCACGCCAGCTCCGCCGAAGTAGAGCTTCAAAGACCGATCCGCACTTCGGCGCGATTCCAATCGCGGACGCAAAATGCCCTCCCGGACCGGGAGGGCATTTTTGCTGTTAGCTAGAGTATTTTCTGTTTTACTGTAGACCACCGAGTGCAAGTCTGAACCAAGCC
>VFSW01006076.1_pt1 | contig 17785 bp, 14 predicted proteins | sample 5358111 | NCBI WGS metagenome assembly VFSW01 (sample SAMN11554181, study PRJNA540505) | mine drainage metagenome | isolation source: sediment from site ElyBrook_90M | place: USA: Ely Copper Mine, Vershire, VT | collected 2017
CTCCTCCCCCGGCCGCTCAGCAAATGGCCAAGGTTCTCAAGCAGATTCAGACCGACGTTATGTCCACGGGGCAGTTGCGAACTCCTACCCGCATCCCGCAGAAGGTTCAGATGATCCAGGAAGCGGAAGCGCCGCCGCCAATGGCGGTTTCGGGCGGCGTGATCGGGGGCGTGCCGGGAGGCATTCCCGGTGGGCAACTGGGAGGCGTGATCGGAGGAATCGTCAGTGCCACGTCGAGTCTCAGTGCGGTTCCCAGGTTTGTTCCGGCAACGCCGCAGCGAGTTCGCGTCTCGCAGGGCGTAACCAGGGGGCTCCTGATCCATCGCGTCGAACCGCCGTATCCGACGTTGGCGAAGCAGGCGCGGATTCAGGGAGACGTCGTTCTGCAGGCCATTATCGACAAGAACGGCAACATCCAGGACCTGCAGTTGGTCAGCGGACACCCCATGCTGGTGCCGTCGGCCATTGAGGCCGTCAAACAATGGCGTTACAAGCCGTATCTGTTAAACGGGAACCCGGTGGAAGTAGAGACCACGATCACTGTGATCTTCGCGCTGAGCACCTAAGAACGGGTGCAGGGCGCCGTCCTATGAGAGCGCCCGGGAGTGAATTTATGGCAGCAGAATATATCTACCACGTGGCCGCATGGTGGACATCAGGCCGAACCGGACTGGCCAAATGCGAGTCCGCTCCTAACACGATTCATTTCTCCGAAGCCCCCGAATTTGGCGGCCTCGAGGGTCGCTGGACGCCGGAGCAATTGCTCCTGTGTTCGCTGGCGGGCTGCTTCACAACTACGTTTCAGGAGGTCGCGCGCGCTGCGAGGTTCGAGTACACCGACCTGGAAGTGGAAGTGGAAGGCAGCGTCCGCCGCAACAAGCTGGGAAACAATTTCTGCGAGATCAATATTCGTCCGAGATTGACGGTGCACTCGGAAGACGAATTCGAAACCGGCCTGGGACTTCTGCGCCGGACCAAGGCGGTGTGCCTGATCTCGCGCGCTATTACTGTTCCGCAAACGTTGGAACCGAGGGTCGAGGCCACCAAGATGCCTGTGGAAGGCTGGGCGGCGGATTCGGCCGTGACGCTCGGGGCGTGAAGCCAGGGCGTGAAGATGAAGTCGGGAAGGGGGATCGTTATGATGTTTTCCTACCGTTTGGTACGCCTGATTGAGAATCATGCGGACGAGCTTGCCCTTGGAGCTGAGAGGAAAGTCCAGGCCAGTCCGCGGCTCACGCACTTTCACGGCATTCCTGCCCATGAATTGCGGGAACGAGTCTACGAGATTTATCAGCACCTGGGCGAGTGGCTTCTGGACAAGAACGAACTGGATATTGAGCATCGATACCGGGAGATCGGCACGCGCCGGGCCCGGCAGAACGTGCCCCTCAGCGAGGTGGTGGAGGCGATCCTGCTCACCAAGGAAAATCTCTGGGAGTTCCTGAAGAGAGAAGCCGTCGTGGACCGCGCCGTCGAGATCATGGGAGAACTGGAATTGCTGCAGATGTTAGAGATGTTCTATGACCGCGCGATTTATTATGCCGCTGTGGGGTATGAACAAGAAGTTGCGCGGGCGCTGCAGAAAGAAGATGTAGCGCGAGCCAGCTAAATGGGGTAACAGCGATGTCTTGGGAACAGCAATACAAGAAAAAGCTGATGGCGGCGGATGACGCGCTGGCTTGTGTGAAGTCGGGAATGCGTGTCTACATTCAGCCAGGATGCGCGGAGCCGGAGACGCTGGTGGAATCTCTGATGCGGCGCGCGCCCGAAGTCTACGACGTGGAGATCGTCCACATGATGACCATGGGTGCCGCTCCCTACGTCGCGCCCGAGATGGCCGGACACTTTCGCCACAACGCGATCTTCATCGGCAGCAATGTGCGCGACGCCATCAACGATGGCCGCGCCGATTACACGCCCATCTACCTGAGCGAGATTGAAGGACTGTTTGAAAGCGGGGCCATGCCGCTCGATGTCGCCCTGATCGAAGTCTCGCCGCCGGACTCCCACGGGTTTTGCAGTTTTGGTGTAGGCGTGGATACCACGCTGACCGCGGCCAGGTGCGCCCGCCGCGTTGTGGCCCAAATCAACGACCACATGCCGCGCACCTACGGCGACAGTTATATCCACGTGAACGACATCGACGCCTTCGTGGAGTCATCGCGCCCGCTGTGCGCGATGAAAAAGCCGGTGCTGACGGATTTGCATGTGACCATTGCCCGTAACGTTGCCGGGCTGATTGACGACGGCGCCGTGCTGCAAACCGGCATTGGAGGGATTCCGGACGCGGTGCTGCCGCTGCTGATGGACCGCAAAGATCTCGGGATCCACAGCGAACTGGTTTCCGATGGCGTGATTCCCCTGATCGACTCCGGTGTGGTCACTGGCGCGCGCAAGAATTTCAAGCCGCGCAAAATCATCCTGGGATTCGCGCTGGGCAGCAAAGAGCTCTTCCAGTTCGTGGATAACAATCCCATCTTCGAATTCCATCCCACGGCCTACACCAACGATCCCGGACTGATCGCGCGCAACGACAACATGGTCGCCATCAATTCCGCGCTGCAGATCGATTTGACCGGGCAAGTGTGCTCCGATTCCATCGGCAACCAGTTCTACAGCGGGATCGGCGGGCAGGTGGACTTTCTGCGCGGAGCCTCGCGTTCGAAAGGCGGCAAGCCCATCATCGCCATGTCGTCGACGGCCAAGAACAACGCGATTTCGCGCATCGTTCCCATGTTGAGTCCGGGTGCGGGCGTGGTCACATCGCGCGGGCTGATCCGCTACGTAGTCACGGAATACGGCGTCGCCTATCTGCACGGCAAGTCGATCCGGGAACGCGCGAAGGCGCTGATCGAGATCGCTCATCCCAAATTCCGGCAGGAGCTTTATGAGTATTGCGCAACCACTAAATGGCTGCAGAATCCGCAGACTTCGCCGATCGAGGTTCCGGAGTAGAGGTTTCGGAGTAGAGGTTTCGGAGTAGAGGTTCCGGAGTAGAAGTTCCGGAGTAGAAGTTCCGAAGTAGAGGTTCCGGAGTAGAGGTTCCGAAGTAGAGGTTCCGAAGTAGAGGTTCCGAAGTAAGAGAAGCGAGGGAAAATGGCTGGCCAACCACGCGGCAACGTCACCATCGATATCGAGGAGTGCAAAGGCTGCGGGCTGTGCGTGGAATCCTGTCCGCCGAAGTGCCTCGAACTGGCGCCCGAGTTGAGCGCGTATGGGGTGCACCCCGCGCGCTACAGCGGCCACGATTGCACGGGCTGCGGCATCTGCTTCTACTGCTGCCCCGAGCCGGGAGCGATTGTCGTCTACCGGCTTGCGCCACCGCCTAAAGCGGTTTCGGTCCAGGTGGGAGGTGAGCATGCGGCAACTTTGTAAAGGGAACGTCGCGGTCATCAAAGGCGCAGTGCTGGCCGGTTGCCGCGCCTACTACGGATATCCCATCACCCCGGCCAGCGAAATCGCCGAAGCCGCCGCCCTGTACCTGCCCGAAGTCGGCGGAACTTTCATCCAGGCGGAGAGCGAAACGGCGTCCATCAACATGGTTTATGGAGCGGCGGCGGCCGGCGTTCGTGGCATGACTGGCTCGTCGGGGCCGGGCGTGAGCCTGATGCAGGAGGGAATCTCGTACCTGGCTGGTGCGGAATTGCCTTGTGTGATCGTCGACGTGATGCGCGGCGGACCGGGCCTGGGCAACATCGCTCCCGAACAGAGCGATTATTTTGCCATGGTGAAAGGCGGCGGCCACGGCAACTATCGCAACCTGGTGGTGGCTCCCGCGTCGGTGCAGGAGATGGCGGAGTTGACCATCCTCGCTTTTGAACTGGCCGACAAATACCGCAATCCCGCCATCGTCCTCACCGACGGCTTTGTCGGGCAGATGATGGAACCGCTCGACCTGACCTACCGCGAGATCGTTGCGCCGGAAAAGCCCTGGGCAGTGCGGGGCACGGCGGGGACGCGCAAGAACCTGGTGACTTCGATCTATCTCGAAAGCGACGATCTGGAAGCGCACCAGCGCCACATGGAAGCGAAATATATTCGCGCGCAGCAAACCGAAACGCGTTGGGAGGAGTACAAAACCGGCGACGCTGATCTGCTGGTGGTGGGATTCGGCATCGTCTCCCGCATCTTGCGTTCCGCGGTGGATGAGGCGCGCAAACAGGGAATTAAGGTGGGACTGTTCCGCCCCATCACGTTGTGGCCGTTCCCGTCGCACGAGTTGGCGGTGGCCGCAGCCCGAACTGAAAGAGTTTTGGTGGTGGAACTGAGCAACGGCCAGATGGTCGAAGACGTGCGCCTCGCTTTGGACGGAAACAGACCGATCGAGTTCTACGGACGCGGCGGCGGGAACGTTCCGTCGGTGGAAGAGTTGCTGGGCAAGATCGAAGAGCAAACGGCGGCGCTCATCTAGAAACGTAGCGCCAGAGGACCTACCAATGACGGAAGTAGGCGTAGAGCTGGACGAACTGAAGCGGAGCACCAACAACTACGAGATTGTGCATTCCAAGTCGCAGGTTTTCTACCCCGAATATGAACATAAAACCGACCTCAAGCATCAAACGCACTATTGTCCCGGATGCGGGCACGGCGTCGCGCACAAGCTGATCGCCGAGGCGATTGAAGATCTCGGGGTGCAGGATCAGACGATTCTGGTGAGCCCGGTCGGCTGTTCGGTGTTCGCGTATTACTACTTCGATGTAGGCAATGTTCAGGTAGCCCACGGACGCGCTCCGGCCGCGGCCACCGGTTTGAAGCGAGCCTGCCCGGACAAGATCGTAATTGCCTACCAGGGCGATGGTGACCTCGCCGCGATCGGCACGGCGGAAATTATTCATGCCGCCAATCGCGGCGAAAAGATCACCGTCTTTTTTGTGAACAACGCCATCTACGGCATGACGGGCGGCCAGATGGCTCCCACCACGCTGGTCGGCCAGAAGAGCACGACCTCGCCTTGGGGACGCAGGCCAGTCAACGAAGGCTTCCCCCTGCACATGGCCGAACTGCTCGCCACTCTCGAAGCTCCGGTCTACATCGAGCGTGTGGCCCTTTCCGATAACAAGAACATCATGAAAGCGCGGCGGGCGGTGCGCAAAGCTCTGGAGCTGCAGCACGCCGGAGCCGGGTTCACGTTTGTCGAGATTCTCTCGCCCTGTCCCACGATCTGGGGTAAGGATCCGGTCGAGGCGCGCAAGTGGGTCGCGGAGAAAATGATTCCCACTTTTCCGCTGAACGTATTTCGAGATCGCAAGGTCGAGATTCCCGCCAACAACGCGCCCCCGCATAAAACGGTCGCCGAGTTGGTGGAGGGCGAGAGGAACAATATCGAGAGCAACCAAGGTGAAAACAAGCCCGCACCCATGCGCCATCACCATTTTCAACAGCTCGACATCAAGATCGCCGGCTTCGGCGGCCAGGGTGTGCTGCTCCTGGGCCAACTTCTGGCCGAGATGGGGATGCGAGAGGAACTGGAAGTGAGCTGGCTGCCCTCGTACGGTCCGGAGATGCGTTCCGGCAGCGCCCACTGCCATATTTGTCTGTCGAAGCAGCGCATTGGCTCGCCGGTGATCTCGCGTCCGCAGGTGCTGATTGCCATGACCGAGATTGCGCTGCGCAAATTTGCTGCAGAGGTCGCGCGCGGCGGACTCATCCTCTATGGACGCGAGCGGCTTCCCGAGGACTTCAGTGCGCCCCAGGTCCAGGTGGTCTGCGTTCCGGCATCGGAGATCGCCGACCGTTTGGGATCTGCGAAAGTAGGCAACGTAGTGATGATGGGCGCCCTGCTGGAAGAAACCGAATGTCTCTCTGCGGCGACTGCGATGACCGTGCTCGAAGCCAAAGTGAAGAATCCTGCCTTGCTGGAACTCGACCGCAAGGCTCTGGATGCCGGCCGAATCTACATTGACCACACCGTAGCCGTGGGCGCAGTCACGCAGGCCGACGGGTTTGCGCAGTAGGCAGCTCTCAGCTCTCAGCCATCAGCCATCAGCGAACCCCACCCGCGAGGGATGGCTTTAATGGCATCCCTCTGACTGGCGTCATCCCGAGCGGAGCCGTACTTCAGTCGAAGCGAGGGATCTCGCGCGCATCAACACTAATGGCTGACAGCTGATAGCTGACAGCTTCTTCTGTGGTTTTCCTGACAGCTGATGGCTGACAGCCGACAGCTGCCCTGTGATCCAGATCACAGAAAATGGTGACAGCGGGCATATCCCAGGCAAGCGGGAAGTGAGAACCTACAGACGAGTGTGGGAGGTGTTTCATGACACTCGTCGAAGAACCCAAAACTACTATCGAGAAGTCTACTGCCGCGATCGCGGTAAAAAACGTCCTGTTCGCAACCGACTTTTCTCCAACTTCAGAAGCGGCCCTGCCTTACGCCACGGCCATCTGCCGGCATTTCGGCAGCACCTTGCATCTGGTGCACGTGTTGTCCGACGCCAACGTGCTGATGATGACGGGAGGTGTGGACTACGTCAGTATGGGAACCATTTACGAAGACGCGCACACCGAAGCGAAAGAAAAGCTCGATCGAGTGACCAGCCGTTCGGAGGACATTCCCTCCCACATCTACGTCCGGCACGGGCAGGTGTGGGTGAACCTCGCCGGCATCGTCGAGGAAAATAAAGTGGATCTGATCGTGGTGGGCACGCACGGCCGCACCGGATTAGGAAAGCTGCTGCTCGGTTCCGTGGCGGAAGATATCCTGCGCCATGCACCCTGTCCGGTTCTGACAGTAGGACCGAAGGTTACAGGGCGAGCCAAGCTGCCGGCCTTGCAGGGCAAGGATCTCGCGCCGGTGGAGCTGGAACTGCGCCGGATCGTCTATGCCACCAACTTCGGGCCCACTTCGCCCGCGGATGCGGCCCTGGCCGTGTCTCTGGCAAAAGAATTCCGGGCGCGGCTCACGTTGATCCACATCATGCAAGACTTCACGGGGATCGGCAACCGCCCCGGCCCTATCGAAGAGGGACTCCGGCGGCTGAAGGAACTGATCCCGGAACATGCAGACCTGCAATATGCTCCCGAAACTTTGCTCGAGTTCGGCGACCCGGCGAGACGCATTGTGCAGGAAGCAAATGACCGCGAGGCGGATTTGCTGGTGCTGGGCGCGCGGCCGGTTCACGAAATGACGGGTACCACCCATCTGCCATGGAGCACCGCTCATCAGGTCATCGCCCATGCGACCTGCCCGGTGTTGACTGTCCGCGGCTAGAAGGCGAGGGTGGTGCCGCTCGGGACGAAGCCAGCGGTGCAGCAACCACCGCGACGATTGCCCCATCTTTGCCGCGTTTTTTGTTCTTTGTTCTTTGCGGCAAAGGTGGGGATTTTGACTTCGATTTGCTGATCTAAATAAAATCTCGCTCAGGTCGTGCCCGGGCAACCCAGTTGCCAGTTGCATCAGGAACTATGCAAGTTGGCTCCAAGCGCCTGATTCCCGGAGGTTTTCGAAGTTAAAGCCCTGTGCAAATATAGCCACGTATATCATTGATAATGCACGACATAGAGACACGCAGTGAATCGGTTTAACTTGCCTGTGGAGAGGGCGTGGGGGGCGGTCCACCTGCGGGCTTCAGCGGGTCGGTGGATCGCTCGTGCGGCCCGCACAATCTCCGCGCGAGGCATTTCTGCGAGCGAGCGGCACAACAGTTCTCGCTCTCGCCACCAGCGCAGCGATTGGGCGCGGCCCTGGGTCACAAAAACGCGTGACCGGGATCACAGCCCGAAATCCAGCCTCCGTATATACAAGAGAGTAGTCGAGTTCTTCCTTTCTTGCGGGGTGACCCCGCCAGGAGGCACGCCATGCCAGATCTTCAGCTTGCCAGCCGTATTGCCATTAAGAACATCCTGCTGACCACAGATTTTTCGGAGGCGTCGAGCACCGCCGAGCCTTTCGCGTCAATCTTCGCGCGCGTGTACGGAGCCCATCTCTTTGTGGCCCATGTGCTTCCACCAGAACCGCGTTTATCCATCACCACTGACCGGATTCCCGAGGAAGACGATCAGCCTCGCGAGATCGCGCGGGGCAAGCTTCTCGAGTTCGTTCACAAACATGTCGCAGACATCCCCTGTAAGACGCTGTTGCGTCAGGGCGAGCTGAACCAGGTCATTCCCGAACTCATTGAAGAAAACGGCATTGACCTGTTAGTTCTGGGTACTCATGGCCGCCGGGGCATGCCCCGAATGGTTCTGGGCTCCGCAGCCGAGATGATTTATCGCTCCGCGCCGTGTCCTGTACTGACCATCAGCCCCAAGGTTCCGCGCGACACCGCCGACCGTTGGTTGATTCGACGCATTCTGTTCCCGGTGGACTTCGCGAGTGACCTCGAGCCCTCGCTCCATTTCGCGCTTTCCCTGGCGGAAGAACACCAAGCCAGTCTCCTTCTTCTGCACGCGGCCCCGATGGTTCCCTGGCAATATCAAGACGACGTCGAGCGGCAGTTTCGGGCGCGCATGGAAAGTCTGATCCCGCCTGACGCCAAGGATTGGTGCCGTCCCGAATATGCGGTTTGCTGGGAGTATCCTGCAGAAGGAATCCTGCGAGTCGCCGACGAGTGCGAAGCTGACTTGATCGTGATGGGAGTGCACAAGGGTCGCGTGGGGTTGACCTCGCACCTGCCCTGGCCGATCGCCTCGGCGGTTGTCAGCAAGGCGCGGTGTCCGGTACTCACGGTGAGAGTTTGAGACTTGACCTGTCTGCGACGAACTCATCTTTTGCGGCCGCGGATCCGATACAAGACATGACCCGATAAAAAGATACGGAGGAATGTATGCCAGTCACCAAGCAGGAGGCTCTGGACTACCACCAGGGATCGCGCCCAGGGAAAATTGAGGTTACTCCGACCAAACCATGCCGCACCCAGCGCGACCTCAGCCTGGCGTACACGCCCGGGGTGGCCGACCCTTGCCTCGAGATCCAGAACAATCCCCCTGACGCTTACAAATACACCGCGAAGGGCAATCTGGTCGCGGTGGTCAGCAACGGCACCGCCGTGCTGGGTCTCGGGGATATCGGCGCTCTTGCCGGCAAGCCTGTGATGGAAGGCAAGGCCGTCCTGTTCAAGCGCTTCGCCGACGTGGATGTCTTCGACATCGAGGTGAACAGTCACGATCCCGACGAGATCATCAAGCTCTGCCAACTTCTGGAACCCACCTTCGGCGGCATCAACCTGGAAGACATCAAGGCGCCCGATTGCTTTTACATCGAGGAAACGTTGAAGAAGACGCTGAAGATTCCCGTCTTCCACGATGACCAGCATGGCACGGCAATCATTTCCGGAGCGGCGCTGCTCAACGCTCTCGAAATTGTCGGCAAAGAGATTGGCAGCGTGCGCGTGGTTTTCAACGGCGCGGGAGCGGCCGGCATCGCCTGCGCTGAACATTATGTCCGGCTGGGAGTGAAGCGCGAAAACATTATTCTCTGTGACACAAAAGGTGTGGTCTACGCGGGCCGCAAGCAGGGCATGAACCCTTACAAGGAGCGCTTTGCCCAGGAGACAAAGCTGCGCACGCTGACTGAAGCCATGAAAGGCGCCGACGTTTTCGCCGGGCTATCAGTGAAGGGCGCGATCACGCCAGACATGGTGCGCTCGATGGCGGCGAATCCCATTGTTTTCGCCATGGCCAACCCTGACCCGGAGATCACTTACGAAGAAGCCAAGGCCTGCCGCAGCGACGTGATCATTGCGACGGGACGGTCGGACTATCCCAATCAAGTAAACAACGTTCTCGGATTCCCCTCCATTTTTCGCGGAGCTTTGGACGTGCGCGCTACCGCGATCAACGAAGAGATGAAGCTGGCCGCCACGCGTGCCCTGGCGAACCTTGCGAAAGAAGACGTCCCCGATTCGGTGTGCCGCGTTTACGGCGTCGAGCGCCTGCGCTTCGGACGCGAGTATCTCATCCCCACACCGTTCGATCCGCGCGTGCTGATTTGGGAGGCTTCTGCGGTGGCGGAAGCTGCCATGAAGAGCGGAGTGGCGCAGCAACCCGTCGATCTCAATACCTACCGCGATGAACTGGAACGGCGGCTGGGCAAGGCGAACGAAATTTCGCGCATGATGATGCACAAAGCTCAGGCGCAACCCAAACAGGTCGTATTTCCTGAAGGCGACAATGAAAAGATTCTGCGCGCCTGCCACATTCTGGCCGAGGAGAAGATCGCGCGGCCCATCCTGCTGGGCCAGGCTGCGGCTATCCACACCAAAGCAGCTGAACTGGGAGTGGACCTCAGCGGCATGGTGCTGGCCGATCCGGCTGAGTCTCCGCTGCGGGAAGCATACATCCAGGAGCTCTTCCGGTTGCGGCAGCGGCGCGGAGTGACCCTCACCGAGGCCCGCCTCCTCATCGATGACCGCAACGTGTTCGGTTCCATGATGGTTCACATGGGAGACGCGGATGCCCTGGTATCCGGCGTGACCCAGCATTTCCCGGATACGATTCGCCCCGCGCTGCAAATCGTTCGGATGCGGGAGGGACTGCACCGGGTTTCGGGCTGCTACGTGATTATCACGCGAAAAGGAGACATCTATTTCCTTGCCGACACCAGCGTGAACATCGAGCCCACCGCCGAGGATCTGGTCGAAATCGCTCTGTGCACGGCCCACACGGCGCGCCGTTTCGATATCGTCCCGCACGTTGCCATGCTGTCATTCTCAAGTTTCGGGAGCGTGGACCATCCAATCTGTACGAAAGTGCGCAAAGCGGTGGAACTGCTCCACTTCGCCGATCCCACGCTCATCGTGGACGGAGAAATCACGGCGGATGAGGCTTTGTCTCCCGAGGTTATCGCAAGCCAGTATCCTTTCAGTTCGCTCAAGAGTGGCGTCAACGTGCTCATTTTTCCCGATCTCACCTCGGCCAACATCGCCTGCAAGTTACTGGTAAAGATCGCGGGGGGCGAGACCATCGGCCCCATCCTGATGGGAATGAGCCGTCCGGTTCATGTTCTGCAGAGAAGTGCAGCGGTGGAAGATATCGTCAACGTGGCTGCCATCGCCGTGGTCGACGCCCAGGAAAGCGAGACTTACCCCCACGCCCGCGTGCCAGTGGAACCGGAGCTGGTTGGGGAGGACTGAACCGTAGGCAGGGGTCAAGGTCAGGGGTCAGGGGTCAGGGATCAGGAAAGCCAAACCCCTTTCATGGTTGGGCTTTCCTGATGGCTGACTGCTGATGACTGAAGGCCATGAGTGACCTCAATCACATTTCCGGGTGATGTAGGGCACGGTATTTCCAGGGGCATTGCGGCACAATCTAGATGCCCAGAGTGCAGCCCCCGTGGGCGTTTCCTGATGGCTGAAGGCTGATGGCTTGTAGGAGGTGATCTATGACGGTCACAATCCTAGTCGGTTTGGTTGTTCTCGCCCTGGCAGTAGGACTCCTGGTGTTCCGGGCCATCCCGGGCGTCCGCGCATTCTTCGATTATCGCGGGAAGCGAATCGTTACCTGCCCGGAAACTCACAAATTGGTCGCAGTGGATGTTGATGCAAAACAGGCGGCGCTGGGGGCGTTTCTCAGTGAACCCACGCTGCGGCTGAATCAGTGTTCGCGCTGGCCTGAGCGCCAAGACTGCGGACAGGAATGCTTGCGGCAAATCGAAGGTGATCCCGAGAACTGCCTGGTCTGGAATATTGTCTCGAAGTGGTATGAAGGGAAGAAATGCGTGTTCTGTCATAGATCCATAGGCGCTCTCCATCATCTCGATCATGCGCCCGCGCTGCTCAGCCCCGATCACGAAACAGTCGAGTGGAACCAACTTCGTCCGGAGCAGCTTCCGGAAGTGTTTCGCACCCACCGGCCAGTCTGCTGGAACTGCCACATCGCGCAGAATTTCCGGCATGTGCATCCTGAACTGGTGGTGGACCGGGAGCCCGAGGCCAAGCGGATGATGTGATTGCTGCGATGTGGCCTGGCTGACTTGATTCCCGCGGCTTACGGGCGGCGGTGCAGCACGTGGGTCGCGATGTCCGGCCAGAATTCGCGGAACGTGTTGGTGAGCGCGTCCCGGCCGATCGCGTATACGAACTTGGTGGCGAGCGCGCCGGCCGTGCGACTGCCGCTGGGGTAATACAGCACCGAAACTCCTTGCGCCATGCCCCGCCCCAGCAGTTCGGAAATATTGAAGCTGTTGTGTCCGCGATAGTCCGGCGTTATGGCGATACGAGAGCCTGCATAGAGGCCGCGCTTCAAGATACTACCCTGGCCCATGGCATAATAGCGTTCGTCCTGGTGAAACAAAGTAGGCAGCGCAAAGATAACCAGGTAATTGCCGTCCGTCTTATCGACAAATCCTCGCCAGTAGTATCTCCCATACCCCGGAAGTCCTTGTCCGAGCTGAGGGTGGGCAACAGTCCACTCCGCCAGGGCGGAAGTGACGCCAACGAAAATAAATGACGAGTAGTCGAAGCTGTTCTCGCTCGCAATAATGAAGGACTCCTTGGCCGTGGGAGGAGGCGGGAGTGCGCCGGCACTGACCGCGCGGAAATTAGGCATCACTCCCAGGATTCGTTTCGGCTGCTCCTGATCGGGTCGAGTGCTGGGGCTCGCAGGCGCCGTGCTCTGGTCGGCGTTCTGGCCCGCACTCGTTTTATCGGATTGCTGGGCGCCGCCGGTGCTCGAGGCGCCGGATTGTTCCAGTGGCGGGCCCTGATTGGTCTTTTCCTGGTCGTCCTTAGCCTGGTCGTCCTTGGCCTTATCGTCCTTAGCCTTATCGTCCTTGCCCTTTTCCGTAGCGGAGGGCTGCGCTGAGGGCGCACTCGGCGCAGCAGAGTTCGGCGCAGGCGCATTCGATGCCGGCGGCGCTTCTTGCGCGGGCGCAGAAAAAGAGAAGCAAGCAGCGATGGCAAGCAAGGGAACAATGCGGGTTGGAAAAATCATCAGTAAGAATCTCTCCGGTGTCCGGCCTCGATCGGGAAACACGCTCTGTCGGCGAAGCAACCTGGTTCCCGACGCTATCCCACAACCGCCAAACACAAAACTCTCCGGTCTGGCGCGAGGCAAGCCCGGCGTATTGAGACAGATGATGGCCTCGGGCAAAAGGTTTCTTTGATTGTAGCAATCTCGGATTCGGGCAATCTCATGTGTAAACGTGCTTTACGTTACTTTACGAAAGTCGCATCCGGGCGAAAGAAACTTGTCCTGACAACTAAGGAAAAGGGCGGCCGTTCTCACGGCGGCCCTCGCCGAATGTAGTTTCCGCTAGAAGTGGAAAACCAGTTCAGCGGTAATCGCCCGCGGGGTCAAGTAGTGCGTGCCGCTGAACGTGGAAAGGAAATTGTAGAGTGCGTATTTGTTGGACAGATTGATGATCGTGACTTGGCCGCTGACTTTGTACTTGTCGCCATGGAACAAGTTGTCGTGGCCAAGAGCAAGATCAAAGAGACTCCGAGGCGCGACGCGCTGCGGATTGTGGTCGTCGTTCTCGGCATTGGGGGCGGGCACTTTGAGAAGAGCCGAGCCGAACTGCGACGCCAGGCAGGGGCTCGGCAGAGCCTGGGTCGGGGTCGCATGTTGCGAACCACAAAAGAATCCGGCCTGGAACTCCTGATCGGCGGTGAGGGGCGCACCTGAGATGGTATTGATCAGGTTTATCGCGGGTTGACCACCTAGCAACATCGATGCTCCCGCGCACGTCGCGGTCAGAGGGTTGTAGCAAGGGGTTGCCCCGGCCACCATCCCGCTGTCATATCTCCAGTTGAAGCCAACCCAGGGCGCGGTTTTCCACGGCTGATACTGAAGGTGCGTAGTCTGGTTGTACTTCTCGTCGTGATCGATACGGAAGACGCCAGTCGCCGGAGGGATGATCGGCAGCCCTGCGACCTGCGGCAGGAAGAAGCGCGCGGCCACGCTCGACATGACCACCTGCGCCGAGAACCCGCGATAATTCGGCACGCTCACGCGCAGCGCAAATCCCGGAATCTTCGCGTTGTGCCATTCGATCGGGAAAGTAATGGGCGTGCTGCCCACAGTTCCGAAGTCGTAGCCGTTGTGGGTGTATTTCCAAATGTAGTCGCCGCTGAACACCAGGAACCGACCGAACGCCTGTTGCAGGCCGGCGTGGAATTCGTTGCGGTAGCCCGGAGTAATCGGTCCTGTGACGCAGGAGACGCCAGGGGGCGGCACCAGCACGGCGAGAAACGGGATGCTGCACCCCGTGCTGGCGATCACCAGGTTCTCGTTGAACGGGCTCTCCATGCTTCGCGCGTAGGAAACACGTAACACGGTGCTGGTCGACTTGATGTTGTAAGCCACGCCGAGACGAGGCTCGGCTTGCCGGTCGCGCGCGAGGGCGTTGTAGAAATCGCCGCGTGCGCCCAGGTTGAATGCCCAGGGTCCCTTGGTGATCGTATCTTGCGCGTAAAGCGCCAGCTCCTTCACGTCGGTGTGGCCGTTGAAGAAGAAGGGGCTTCCCGTGGCGTAACGCCCGTCGCCGCCGGTCAAGTCGTAAGGCGCCAGAACCGCGCAGGGAGTGCCGATCTCGGGCTGCCCGGTTGCGGACAGACAGGAAGGAGTGATTCCGGCCACCAGTCCAGGATCGACGATGCCGATTCCGTCCACCTCGTCAAGGAACGTGTGATCGTACGCGACTCCCACCTTCAGGTTGTGGATGCCCTTTACGTACGCAACATTCGATCGAACGCCTGCATTCAGGAGCTTCCGGTTTTGGGCTACTGTTTGGCCCTGCAGGTCTGGCGAGAAATCGTTGAATCCGTTAGCGCTGGGGTAATAGTTGTACTGGTCGCGCCGCACAAAGCCGCCGAGAGTAAACACTGTGGTAGGGCTCAGCAGGCGTGTCCATGTCGGCGCAATGTTAAAAGTCTTGATCTGCGAAACCTGGTCGGTGGCTCCCAGAGGAGTCGTCGTGCCCGGGTCGGTCAGTTGAACGCCGTTGACGTCGTGAAATTGCTGATCGTAGGAATTGGGATTTTGAAACCAGGAACGCGAGTAACCGAAGTTCACGTGAATTGAGTCTGCGGTTGTCAGCTGATAATCGACGCGGTCGAACAGATTCTCCTCGTTTCCCTTGTCGTGCATGACGGCGAATTCCGGTGGATCGAGGAACCGTCCGGTGTTGAGTCCGTTCGCGGAGATAAAATTTCCCCATTTCTGGCCGCCATAGCCCAGCGTGAAGCCCGCATTGGCCGTGCCAAACGAGCCGTAGGAAGCCGTCACCGTGCCATGCGGCGTGGTCTCGCCCTGGCCCGACTGGGTGGTGACGTTGACGATCAAGCTGGTCTTGCCTCCGTATTCAGCCGGTGGCGCTCCCGGAATCACCTCCATGGACTGGATGGAATCGAGGGGAATCTGATTGGAGAAGACCTTGCTCTGCTGGTCGGTGATTTGCTGGCCATCGATAGAAAAAGAGTTTTCCGCGTGGTCGCCAAGGCTATGGAAAAGGCCATTGGAATCGGCCGCGATTCCCGGCGTGTAGAGGGTGATCGCGGAACTCAGTGACGAGGACGCGCTCTCCAGCGGAAGCCTGTCGAACGCGCCCTTGTCCACGTCCGTGTGGGCGGTAGGGTCGTTTTCGATGAGGTCTCCGCCTTCCGCATTGACGTTGACGGTGGTCGTGGACCCAATCACTTGCAAACTGATGGCAACGGTGACAGGCACGGCAGAGCGAGGTTCCACATCCTGAGCGTAGTTCGCGAAGCCTTCCGCAGTTACGGTCAGGTGGTAATTGTTGAAGGGGATATTCGTGAAGGCGAACTTTCCGGCAGCGTCCGTGGTAGTGGAGCGATCAAAGCCGCTCACCGGATTGCGAATTTCGACCGTGGCTTTGGCGACGACCGCGCCCGTAGGATCGACTACGCTGCCATTGATTGAACCGGAATTTCCAGACGATTGCGCCCAGACCGCGGCGGCGATGAAGATAAGAGCGAAAATGGCGATGAAGCGCCACTTATGAGAAGTAGGCATAACGCCCTCCCGAACGAAAGAAGAAAGAGAATAGGGATTTGCCGGCGCGGACGCCGGAGGTTACAGCGGTGGAATCCCTAAACGACAGGAGGGCCGCGAATGCCGAGCTCAAAAACGTCGAGCCAGGCCTTCGCGAGGACTGCTTCTTCTCGCAGCACGCCGACCGTGATGAAAACAGGCCGGACGTGGGTGGAGCTGACGGTGGGTGTGGTGCTGTGCGCCGCCACGCAAATCGAGCAGGAGGCCGTTTCGGTTTGGCTGGGGTGGTGGTGGACAGACTCCACCGCCGCCGTCCACAGCATCAGGGACAGGCAGATCCACGCCGACCAGCGCATTACCAAACGCATGCTTTCCCGCATCAGGATCACTAGAACTAGCTATTACGAGGTTACAACGGTTGTTTGGCGCGAGGCAATGCCAGACACGTTACTATAGGGACGCATTACTATAGGGACGAGCGGGTATCAGGAACGTTAGCCCAGATTGGCGGCTGGCCTGACGCGCAATTTTCCGGAGGCGAAAGAAATCATGGCAGAACCGAGCTACGAAGAACTGAAAGCGAAGTTGGCGCAGTTAGAAAAAGAAGTGGAAGTTAAGAAACGCAGCGGTGATCTGATTTTCAAAGTCGGCGAAAAGGGCGGGGTGAGCGTCTACGGCCTGGGCCGCTTTCCGGTCACTCTCTACTACGAGCAGTGGAACCGCCTGCTGGGCGCGGCCGCGGATATCACGACCTTTCTGGAAGAGAACAAGTCAAAACTGAAGCTGAAGGAATAGGGGCACGCACTGACTTGGCCAGAGGCTCAAGTGCGGCTGAGGCGCACCGGGGCCGCGTTTTTTGGTGGCGTTGAGACTTCCCTGCACCGCCATTGACCCATCGGCTATAATAAAAAGATCGTGCCTAAGTACTCCATCGTGGTCCCGCTGCACAACGAGCAGGAGAACGTCACCGACCTTTACGACCGGCTGAAAGTGGTGATGGAAGCGGCGGGCGAGACGTTCGAGATTGTCCTGGTGGACGATGGTTCGAGCGACCGCACTTTTGCCACGCTGCGCGAAATCGCAGCCGTCGACAGCCGGGTTACGGTGGTCAAACTACGCCGCAACTTTGGCCAGACCGCCGGACTGGCCGCTGGATTCGATCACGACCGCGGCGAATACATCATCGCCATGGATGGCGATCTGCAGCACGATCCCGCCGACATCCCGCTGTTTCTGGAAAAGATCGCCGCCGGTTACGATATTGTCAGCGGCTGGCGCAAAGTTCGCGTGGATAATTTCTGGGTGCGCCGCATTCCTTCGAAAATCGCCAACTGGCTGATGGCCAAGTTGAGCGGCGTGAATATTCACGACTTCGGCACAACGTTCAAAGCTTACCGCCGCGACATTCTCGACCAGGTGCCGCTCTACGGCGAACTGCACCGCTTCATTCCGGCGCTCGCTTCCTGGCACGGAGCCACGATTTGCGAAGTGCCTATCCGCAACGTGAACCGCGAGCGCGGCGTTTCGCATTACGGCATCACGCGCACTTTCCGCGTGTTTTTTGATCTGCTCACGATTCGCTTTCTGCTGCGCTATCTTTCGCGGCCGCTGCACTTCTTTGGAACTTTCGGCATGGCCAGCATGTTCGGGGGCAGCGCCATCGTCCTGTGGCTGGGGGCGGAGAAGTTCCTGCGCAACGTCCCGATTATGGCTGCGCACGGGCCGCTCATGCTGCTGGCTCTCGGCCTGCTGCTCGGCGGACTCAACCTACTCGCCATCGGACTGCTCGGCGAAATGCAAGTCCGCCACTACCACGAACCCAGCCGCCGCGCTCCCTACTCGATTGATCGCGTTCTACGCTCGCACAACCAAGAACACAGCGTCTCGGAAT
>VFSW01006077.1_pt1 | contig 17782 bp, 11 predicted proteins | sample 5358111 | NCBI WGS metagenome assembly VFSW01 (sample SAMN11554181, study PRJNA540505) | mine drainage metagenome | isolation source: sediment from site ElyBrook_90M | place: USA: Ely Copper Mine, Vershire, VT | collected 2017
CGCGTTGGGGGGCTGGTATATAAAGTTCCGCGCTCCCCGCCAAATACCCTGGGCCAAAACAAAATCCATATATAAGCGACTCGCCGCCCCCACCGGATCGAGCAGAACTTTACGGCGCTCCAACATTGCGGCCACCGGCTGTCCCTTATAGCTGGCAATCTGCCGGTACCGCGATATGAAAAACAGCACCCGCAAGAAGAGTTTCCATTTGAGCGGGGCAAAGTAATCGGGCGTCACGAAGGGCACCGCGTGGCCGTCCTTCACTTCGGCGACGAAGTCTTTGAAACTTGCGGCCTGCGACAGAGAGAGGACGGAACTGGCGACCAGCAAATGGCTGTCCCCCCCGCCGACCACCGGCTTCCGCCAATGCCGGGCAAGTTCCAAAACGCGATCATTCTCCTCCCGCGACCGCATCCCGTTTACTTCTAAAGCATGAATCGCCCAGCCGTAGCGGGTGAGCAGTTCCGTGACCGGAATCTTCTCCGCTCCCGGCGCCCAGGCGATGAGAGGATGGTTTAAGACGACCAAGCAGCCGCTGGCGGCGAGGATTTCAAACAATTCGTCATAGCGCCCACCCCGCGATGCCGCTTGAATTCGAGTATGCGTTTCCTCGACCTCACTCTCGGGCATGCGGCTCACTCCGAGGTGAAATAAGTGCCCTTGGAACCAGAGGGACAACTCCTCGCTAATTGCGATGCGGCCGTTCAGATCGGGCCGGCTGTGCTGAAGAGCGAGGCCGCCGGCAAATTCGTCGTGATCGGTGATGGCCAGGTGAACCCCGTCGAAGCCCCAATTCGCCGCCGCTGCCGCCTCCATCTGATACACATCTTCGGGAGTGTACGGCGGGTTGAACGTAATCTCTGCGTAATTCAAATCTGGCACGCCGCCGAGCCCGAACGACCTTTTCAGGACGCCACTCAAAGGGCGCATGAAAGCCAGCTTGACGACCTGGTTCAGTGCCGCTAGCTTCTCCACGGAGTGGCACGAGTGATTATGAAGGGAAACCGCGTAGCCGAATTCGCGATCCGGGTGCCAACACTCGCGGTAGGTATAGTTCTCGATCTTCCAGGCTGACCGGCGTCTCATCGACTCCTCGCGGGAAAACGTTCGCAAGTGTAATTTCCCTCATAACCTCGGGCAAGAACAAGTTGTCGCACAAGAATACGATCTGATACTCTTCCACGACTGGTTAGGCACCTGGCTTTCGGTCGCCGCCCGGCACTTTCGCGAAACCAAAGGAATTTTCTGGCAGGGGCCGGCGCCGACACCACAGACGCTCGACTACCTGGCCCGCGTCCAGTTCAGCACGGAGCGCCAACGCAAATGCATAAGCCCATCAAATACCTCGAAAAAGCGATGTCAATTGCTGCAAACGGGGCCTGGCAAATATTTTGTTTTGGCAACAATCTCTTTCCCGAAAATCCATCTTTCACACCCAGATGGTCGGATCAGCCTCTACTGAAGTCCCGCGAAAAGTCGAAGCCTCCTCTGGGCTGGCCGCGGCAAACCGATTCGCTGTGCCCGCGTTGTGTGCCGGAGATTCGCCAACAGATTGTCGACGGCAAACAGGATTACCGCATCCTGTTGAACGAAAGGCCCGCTGAAATCAAGGCGCAGATCATCGAGCGCGACGGCAAAATCCTGATGGTCAAGGATTGCCCGGTTCACGGACATTTCGAAGATGTCCTCTCCATTGATCCGCAATTCTTCCGGCACCTGGAAGAGACGTTTCCCGGCCGCGATATCCGTGCCCACAATGACGAAAAACTGCATAACCACGGCAGCAGCACGATCAAGCACGGGCGAGGCTCAGTTCTCACTATCGACCTGACCAACCGATGCAACATGATGTGCGATCCGTGCTTCATGGATGCCAACCAGGTCGGATTCGTACACGAGCTTACCTGGGCAGATATCAAGACGCTGCTCGACAACGCCTTTTCCATCAAGCCGAGGCGTCAGATGTCGGTGCAGTTCTCCGGGGGTGAGCCCACCCTCTCCGCGTATTTCCTGGACGCGATTCGCTACGCCCGTCAACTCGGCTACGACAGCGTGCAAGCGGCAACCAATGGCATCGAGTTCGCCAAGAGTCCCGCGTTCGCCCGGCAGGCCGCGGAAGCGGGTTTGCGCTACGCTTATCTCCAGTTCGACGGCATCGGCAACCCGGCCAATTCCCATCGCAACGTCGGCAACCTGTTCGACCTGAAACTGCGAGCCATCGAGAACCTGCACTCCAACGGCGTGGAAATCGTCCTGGTGACCACCGTGGTCAATGGGATCAACAACGAGCAGGTAGGGCGCGTTGTACAATTCGCCCTCGACAACCCGGACAAGATAGCGTTTGTGTCGTTCCAGCCGGTTTCTTTCACAGGCCGCGACGAAGCCGTCACCGATGAACGCCGCAAAGCGCAACGCTATACACTTTCGCATCTGGCTCACGATGTGAAGGCGCAATTGCGCATCGGTGAACCCGCCCGCGACTGGTTCCCGCTTTCGTTCTTGAGTACTTTTTCCGACTGGGCAGACCTTGTTCACGGACCGGACGCCGCCTGGGGCCACGTCGCCTGCAGTTGTCACCCGAACTGTGGGGTGGGAATGGCGATCATGGTTGACAAGGAGACTCGCGAGGCGGTTCCTGTAACCGCGTTCCTGAACGCCGAGCAGTTCGCTAAAGATATTGCGAGGATCAACGATTGGGCTCGCAGTCGCTGGATATCGGCCGCCGGAATGGCGCTGGCATTAGTTCGGAATTACGATGCGTTTCAGGCGCCGACGCGCTTCCGGGCTGTCGACATGCTGAAGAAACTCGATAAGGGCTTGGGCGCAACGGGACATGACTATGGAAATGTCTCCGGCCAGCGGACGATGGCGGATATTTTCCACCGACGGCGCGACCGCTGGAACCTTCTGTTCATTGCGGGCATGTGGTTCCAGGATTTGTTCAACTACGATTTTCGCAGGACTGAACAGTGCATCATTCCTTATGCGACGCAAGAAGGGGAGATTTCTTTCTGCGCGTACAACACGGGCGTGGGTTGGCGGCACATCGTTGAGAAGATGCACATGACCGCTACGTTGACCAAGTGGTACGAGGAGCACGGACGGCACGAGATTTTTGCCGGCGGCAAGAGAGTCAAGCTCAGTAGTACCGATCATCACTTGGCGTTGAAGCAGGAGATTGTCACCAATGAGTCCCAGCATGATCTCGAACAGCTTGGTATCGCCAAGAACGCTCGCGAGGAGAGGTTGCGGGCTCGAGCGGAACGGCTCAAGATGGACGAAGAGAACGCCCGCATGGCCAAGCTCTACCGCGAGTTCGCACTGAAAGAACAACCGGCCCCGGAGTTAGTGCAGATTGAGATCGGAGCTAAATGCAGTCCGCCGCGCGAGACAGAGAACCCGTGAGAGTGCAGGAACTCGAGGAGGCAGGTTCGGCGTTGGACATGATTCCGCGATTGCGATTGCTAGGGTTCTGGCTTGCGGTTTTGATTTTGCCGGCAGTGTCGGCTTGCCAATCGGACGATCCGCTGAGCCGAGTTTGGGACGGTATCCAGCAAGCCCAGAAAAAATACGCGAGCATGTGCGGAACTCTCACTGAGACTCGCACCTCGAACCTGATGGTTAAACCTCTGGTGCTGCGCGGCAAGTTTTGCGCCGAAGGTACTACGCGATTCGCACTTGATTACTTCGAACCGTCGACCATGCGTATTCGCTTTAACGAGAACTACCTCAACGTTACGACCGGCGGCAAGACCGAAGCGATGGAAATCGGAAAAAGCGTTCGCCGGGTGCAGTCTTATTTCGGACGGGAGAATTCCCTGGGAAATCTAAAAAAAAACTTCACAATCACCGTGCAAGAGGATAGCAGGAATTACCAAATGAAACTGGTTCCGCGGACAGATACTTTCCGCAGCAGGCTGAATTATCTGGTGGTGAAACTGGACAAACGGGATTTCATGCTGCGGTCGCTGGAAGTTGACGGGAAGAGCGGCGTAAACAGCGTATTCGTCATCGAAGTAAGCTCGATGAATCCGAGCATTCCGCCGGACATGTTTGAGGTATACAAACCAAAGTGATGAGCCCTAGGGTGATGGAGCGAAGTGAAATCGAGACCCTGATTCCTCATCGCCCTCCGTTCCTGTGGATCGACCGGGTGGAAGAACTGGATCCTGGAGTTCGTTGTGTTGCGGTGAAGCTTGTCGATCCCGCGAACCCGATTTTTGCCGGGCATTTTCCGGCCAAGGCCATTCTGCCCGGGGTCCTTCTGATCGAAGCAGTGGCCCAGACTGCTGGAGTGATGATGGGATCGGCCGCGCCGCAGGCGGCTGACAAGAGCAGGGAAGGAGTAGCGCTGCTCGCGGCCGTAAACCGCTTCAAGTTTCTCAAACCCGTTACGCCGGGGCAAGAACTGCGCGTTGAAACGAAAAAGCTCACCGAGGTTGGACAGTTGGTTTGCATCGGCGGCAGGGTCTGGGTAGGCGGCGAGATGGTGGCGAATGGCGAGTTGTCGGTGGTGAGGGCTTGACGGGCTGCGATGATCAGGCCCGCTATGCTTCGCGCCGAATACGACAGGGAACTGGAGAACGCAGGCATGCAGGGTAACGGGCGCCGGTTCCGAAACCGTTTGTCGCTCGCTCAGATTCTTTCCATCGCGAACAAACCGCGGGCGGACGGCGCGCGAGCCACATCATGATGGCCCGTTGCATGCGCTTTGTGGGCAGTGTGGTGGTAAACCATCCGGGGTTGGTGGCGGCCCTGAGCTTAGTCGTTACTCTGTGGTTGTATGGGAACATCCACAACCTGCGAACCGGGACCGACCTGACCGATTTGTTTGGCAGTCGCGATCCACAGTGGCGAGCCGCAAGCCAGATCGGCAAAGAACTGGGTTATGGCAATCAGCTCTTCCTGGTGATCGAGGCTCCGGCCGGAGGAACGGACACCACTGACCAGATGGAGGAAATGGCCGACCGTCTCACCGCCGACATGCAGGCCAGCGGACTGTTCGTGGACGCGCGATCCGGTTTGCAGGATGAGGAATTGCTCAAGTTGGTGCGGTTTTTTGCCTGGAACTTTCCTTCATTCGCCCGGCCCGATCAAACGGAAGATCTGAAGCGGCGGCTGGATCCCAAGCAAATTCATCGAAACGTCCGTCGCGCGGCCACCGAATTCGTCAGTTCGTTCTCTTCCCTGGGAACCAATTACTTCGTTGCCGATCCCTTAGGCCTGATGGAAGTGGAAGCGCGCAACAGCCACGGGTTTTCGCAGTTTGCCAATTTCGATCTCACGTGGGGATCTGGAAACCGCTTCTTCAGTAAAGACCACAAGGCGCTGCTCGTGATTGCTGAACCTCGACAATCGGCCATGGACTACAACTTCGCCGAGCAGGTGATGCGATGGATGCGGGAGCACATTCGGTCGATTACAGCAGAGACCGAATTGCAGAACTCTGGAGTACGGGCCACTGCGGCGGGGGCTTACGTGTATGCGGAGCAAGAACATCAGCTCATCGAAACAAATATTCGCCGAATCTCGTTGATTTCGATCGTCGGCAATCTGCTGTTGTGCCTGGTAATCTATCCGAGGATTCCACTTCTGCTTTTATCGCTGACACCCGCCGGCCTTGGCATTGTGTGGACTACGGGCGTTGCAAGTTTCTATCCGGGACAAGTAAATCTAATCAGCCTATCTTTTATTGCGATCCTGGCGGGACTGGGAGACGACCAGATCGTACATTTTTTCAATCGGGTGCCGCAGGAATGGGCCAAGGGCGGGACGCTGAATGATGCGGTGTTACGAACCTTCGAAACCACGGGGCTTAGCGTGTTTTTCTGCATAGTAACTGCGGCCATCGCCACGGCTTCGCTGGCCACTGCGAGGTTTAAGGGACTGTCGGAATTCGGGTTCATCTTGACGGTGGGAATGTTCATGATGATGTTTCATACCCTGTTGACGGTTCCGGCGCTGCTGCGGTTATGGTGGCGAGTCTCGAAGCCGCGGGCGCCGCAGACGATTACCTTCCGGTTGCTTCCCTTCGTAGCCCGCAAATCCGTCGATTTTGTCGGCCGGCACACCCGCCTTGTGGTGGGTTTGGGATTGGGAGCATTTCTGCTTTCATTAGTATTTCTGCCGACCATCAAATTCGAAAAGCACTTCGAGATCGCCGGAGCCGATAACCCCGCCGTAGCGGCACAGAACCTGCTATCCGCAAGGTTCGGCATTGAGGGTAGTCCGCATCTGCTGTTGATTACTGGCGGCGAGCAGGAAGTGCTGGGCAGAGCCGAAGAATTGACTGACCGGCTAGACGACTATCAGCATCAAGGGGTCATAAAGTCCGTTTTTTCGCCCTCGATTTTACTTCCATCAGCTCGAACACAAAGGGAACGAGCCAGTTCACTAGCCGGCGTCAATTTCGCGGCATCGGCCCGCGCCCTTGAGGATGCGCTGCGCGAGAATGGTTTTCGAACCGAACCGGTCCAGCCTTTTATCGATCGATTGCGACAACTGGGACAAGGCAGTGATCCGCTCACCCTGGAAACGGCCGCTAAGTTCCTGCCGTCAGCACTGCTCAACAACAGCATCCGCAAGACCGGGGATGGTAGTTATGTCGCGGCCATCAGCTTTTATGGCACCGATCCCGATGCCGTCGAAGTAGTTCCGGAAAGCGTCGTCGAGTCCTGGCGCAATCAATTTGGCCGGTTCGTGGAGTTTTCGTTCGACAAGATAAACCGCGACCTACAGAGGCAGGTGCTTCAGGACAGCCGACGCGCAATGGGATGGACGGCGGCCGGGATTCTGTTGATTGTCTACTTTACTTTTCGCAACCTCCGCATGTCACTCATCGTATTGATCCCGATCGTATTCGGCATCGTCACAACTTTCGGCTTGTTACTGCTAGTGCGCTACCGCTTCAGTTTCACGTCGATTACGGCGATTCCGCTCATCATCGGCATTGGCATCGACAATGGCATCCATCTGGTGCGGCGATACCAGGAAGACGAGCGCAACGAGATTCTTGTGACCGCGAAGGCTTCGGGCGCGGCGATTATGCAATCGAACCTGACGACGATCATTGGGTTCGGTGCGCTGATGACTTCCAGTTTCTCGCCACTCGTGGAAATGGGTCTAGTGACTTCGTTGGGAGTTGCATTGGCACTGGCCGGCGGCTTGTTCTTGATTCCCGCTGTCATTCTGCTGGGGGAACGGCGCCGCACAGCCGCACAGATCCCAACCAGCAATTCGAGCGAGGCTTGAGTTGGCAATGAGGTCTTAACTCGATGTTGGGCTGTGTTGTCCATCTTCGACGCCACCCAGGTTGAGGGCGACCGGCGAGGGTTCGCATATACTACTGCTGATAGGCAAGGTTTGATGGATGAAGACTGGTCAATGGAAGCAGAACGTTCGCGAAACTGTCATCGACGACGTTGTCACGATACTCCGGGCGCGCGAGGGATTTCTTTTCGTGATTGTCAGCAAGTTCCCTATTCTAAGTTGCCGGACTGAAGTTTGGTGAAATCGCTGCACCGTCCGGCAGCCCTTTTATCCGGCTCGATGCCCAGGCTCTACGGATGGGCGAGATGCGGGACCGTAGTGCCGAGTCTGCTGGTTTCGATTTTTCTGCTTTTGCCGCAGACGGCAGAAGCCGGCCTGCCGCGAGTCGCGATCTCGATTCCGACGGACCAGAACCTTGCCGTGGGATTGAAAGCGGGCGAGCAGTGCGAGGTCCCGGGCAAAGTGATCGTGCTGCCGCCATTGTCTTTCGATTACGCGGGTACAGGAAGCCCCGCCAGCTTTTTCGAAGAGCAAGCCCTACAGAGCGTGCCCGAAAGTTCCGAGGTCTGGCTGCATGTGGTGGTGGAATCCGGTTCGCTTGCCGGCCAGGCATCCGAGCAGGAGATTACCAAACGGGTTGACGCGTTTGTGAAATCGTTGCCGCTCTCGGCAGCCTTCGTGCGAGGGCTTCTGGTAGAGATTAAAGAACCGCTGACGGCTCCCGATTTGCTTTCGTTCGGGTTGGTGCGTCTGGCATTAGCCGCGAAGGGCAAGAAAGCCGGCTTGCGACTGGCGTTTGTTTTTCAGTCCGGGTTCGTCGGCAGGCACGGAGATATTGTAAAGCGGCTTGCCAACTACTTCGATCTTCTGGGAACTACATATGCCGAGGGCTGGCGCGACGATGCCGCGTGGATTGCGGAACACACGTTGAATAAACCAGTCATTCTCAAATTGGATGCAGGAACGTCCGCCACAACTTCGCCGTTCTTGAGGGCGATGCTCGCTGCCAGCGGCACGGCGGTGGAAATCGTCTGGGCAGAGCCGCCTGACGCCAAGGCGGCGGCGGCCTTATGCGCTGCAAGCGGCTTCCTAAGTCGAACCATCACGGGCAACATGTTCGCGGCGGATTCTGCAGCCTCTCCATTCAGTATCGCGGTAGATGGCGTGGGGAACGATGAGCCCCGTTGGTTCGTCGGCGGGCCGTCGGATACGGTGATTGCGGTGCGCGTAAATGCGAGGCCAGACTCACCGAAGATGGTCAGGTTACAGAGCGTTAAGCCGGGGCCATTCGAGATCGAGTGGTACGACCCCACAACCGGCGCCAAACTCCCGGTGGGCGAAGTGGCGAAGACTGAGAAAGGTTTCGCGCAGACCTGCGCATGCACCAGCGAATATGCGCTGATCTCGATCCACGCACAGGGTGACGCCAGTCAGACGCTACCGAACATAGTGGAGGTCAAGAGCGGAGTCGAACTAAGCGTCGAGGAAATCATCGCTCGCTGGCAACAGAATCGCGAAGCACAGAAGCGAAGACTGGAAAACTATGTGGCGTCCAGTTTCCTGAGTCTGCACTTTGAAACTACTACTCTGGAGCCGGGGTTCGACTTTTCCATGCAGCTCAAGCAATTTTTCAGTCGGGACGGCGCGACGGAACTGGCGCAAAAAGAGTTCTATATCAACGGAGTGAAATTCGGCAAGAATCATGAATTTCCGCTGCCGCAAATCGAGCCGGAAAAAGTGATGACTCCGCCCCTCGAACTGGAACTTAACGAGCGCTATGACTACAAATTGCTCGGGACCGAACAAGTAAACGGGGTCCTCAGTTTTGTGGTGGGAGTCGAACCCAAGGTGCGGGATGAGGCGCTTTACAGCGGCAAGATCTGGATCGACGGCACGACTTTTCGCGAGGTGAAACAGTACCTGAGCCAGCGCGGCGTGAAGAGCAACGTGCTGGTCAACGTGGAGACACTGAATTACGAACTGGTGCGCGACGAGCATGGCAATCAATTCAACTTGCCGCGATCGATTTCCGCACAGCAGTTGCTGAACGCTGCCGGACGCGATTTTGTGTTGCAGAGGACGGTGCAGTTTTCAGACTACGTCATCAACAGCCCGAACTTCAATGCCGCCCTCGCGGCTGAGGATAGTTCTGACGACCCGATGTACCGCGACACCGACCAGGGACTGCGGTCGCTCCGAAAGAAAAACGGCGAGCGCGTTCTAGTGGACCAGAACGCGAAGCGCATCAAGTCTCTGGTTGCCGGCCTGATGTATGGAGGCGCGTTCAACTTTCCAATTCCGTTCCTCGGCAGCAGCACAGTAGATTTTGATTTCCACCACACTGGGGCACAGCTTTCGACTTTCTTTGCCGGGCCTATTCTGATTTCCGACCTATCAAAACAGTTCCGGCCCACGTTCCGCGCGGCGCTGGATTTGGCGCTCTCCGGGTTGCCCGGCCAGAACCGCATCTACGGCAACAACACCGAGTTGTTGCAGGGAGAGGTTTGGACCTGGGAGCAAACCGCCGGGGTGCGGGCCTCGTGGCAAGCCGGCACTCATCTTAGCGTAACGGCCTCCAACTACTTCTCGTATGACAACTTTCTCCGGACCAGCCAGGCGGACGAGCAGTACCAACTGCCGCGCAACGGATTGAATGTGCTGCCTGGACTGGAAATAAAATACAACCGCAACGGTTATGTTTTCGACGCGCAGGGGACACGGGGCGAGCGCATCGGTTGGAGGCCGTTCGGGTGCGCTTCGCTGGCCCAGTCTTCGCCCGGTTGTGGGTCTACATCGCCCAACCCGCCGCCCGAAAACGCTCTACTGCTTCAGCGTCCGCAAAATGGGTTCACGCTCTACAATGCCGAATTGCGCAAGGACTACTACATCCGCAAGTTCACCAAGGGCGGATGGGATCTTTCTTACTGGGGCGGAGATCAACTGGATCGCTTTTCGCGTTACTACCCGTCATTTATTACGTCGCCGCGTCTCCACGGCATTCCCCCCGGCACGGATTTGTTTGACGCCATTGCCATGGCGAACGTGCACTACGGTTTCAATGTGATGGACTTGGTAAAGGTCGACGGGATGTATGCGTATGCGCGCGCGCGGAATCTGGACGAGTCGCTTCGATTCCGCAAATTCGACGGTCTGGAAGTTAACTTCAACACGCCTGGACCCCTGGGTACGCTGCTACAAGGCACGGTTTCCTACGCGCTGGACGGCAATATTGCGCGCTACAACTCCCGTTGGGCCGTGTACATTCTGGTCTTCAAGCCGTTGCGGTGAATTCGACGATCTGGCTAAAACAAAGCTGGGTGATGGCACCATGGAACCGAAGGTCGCTTTAGTCACGGGAGCTTCAGGGATTCTCGGCGCCGCGATCGCAAAGGCGCTGGGAAGCGCGGGGTTCCGCGTGGCTGTGCACTATCGTCACGGGAAAGCGTCCGCGGATGAGGTGGTGGAGCACATCGTCGCTTCCGGCGGAGAGGCGTCGGTAATGGAAGCCGATCTGTCTCGCAAAGAGAGTGTTGCAGAGATGTTCGATCGCATTGAACGGCAACTTGGCGCCGTCGATTGCCTGGTAAACAACGCGGGAGTTAACCGCGATACGCTGTTGGCCTTTATGTCGGAGGAGCAGTGGGAAGAAGTGATCGACACGAATCTCGGCGGCACGTATTTGTGTTCGCGATTGGCCCTGCCAGGCATGATGCGGCGGGGCGGCGGGACTATTTGCAATATCGTATCGCCTGCCGGAATTCGCGGCCAGGCGGGCCAGTGCAATTACTCGGCAGCCAAGGGCGGCATTATCGCTTTCACCAAGGCACTCGCTCGCGAGGTGGGGCGATTCCGAATCCGGGTGAATGCCATTTCCCCAGGAGTGATTCCGAGTCCGATGTCCGCCAAGTACATTGAGAAAGAGGGGAAACGACTGCTTGCCGATATCCCGCTCGGGCGCTTTGGCAAGCCCGAAGAAGTAGCTCCGCTGGTGGCGTTTCTGGGGTCCGAGGAAGCAAGTTACATCACCGGACAGGTGATCGCTGTGGATGGGGGATTGCTGTAGCGGGAGGTGAGGAGGGAAAGAAAACCACGATAGTAAGTGGTATGAAGTTCCACGAAGCCCATGATCCCGGAAGTGCATCTGGATGCTTCTTCTGGGTGATCTCTATGGGTGAGCTTTGTGGTATGCTACGCTCTTGTAAATGAACGATATGCTGACCGTTAAGGAGCAACTCAAACCCATCATATTGAACAGCTTGCGGATCACCGACTTAAGCCCTGAGGATCTGCGCGACGACCAGTCGCTGCTCGGCGGTGAACTGGAAGTCGATTCCATTGACATACTGCAACTCGTTCTGGAGATTGAGAGGCACTTCGGCATCAAACTGGTGCAGGGGGACTTCAACCGGAAGCACCTCGAAAGCCTCAACGCTTTGGCGGCGATCATCGAGTCCAAAGTCGCCGAAGCGAGGTCCTGAGTCCCGTAATCCCCTTTACTCTAAGCAAAATAAAACAGCGGGCCAGGGCGATGCCGCCTGTAGGCCGTATGCTTGGTGCGCCTCTGCTCGATCAGACATACCAACCGTGGGATCGTTTCGCTTGCCTTTGGTTTAAGACGAAAGTCAGAACACGGGCGACCAGATGAAGGCAGGTGGAGAGTGACGCGCTGGTACGAGCACCGTTTTCATAACACCACGGCGCTCCGGATAATCTTCGCGATCGTGCCGAGGCTGCCGCCCTTTCTACAGCCTCCGGTTGCGGCCGTGACTGCGCTGATCTTCTTCCTCATCTTGAAGCGAGAACGACGGGCGGTAGCCGGAAACCTGCGCCGCGTCTCGGGTAAGCGCGGTTTTGCACTGCAATGGAAAGTTTATAAGGTCTTCTATTCGTTCTGCGACCTTATGGCTTCCTATTGCTTTGTTCCACAGGCCACTCATTCACAACTGCTCGGCATGCTGGTGGACTCCGATGACGGAAGCGCCAAGATCGACCAATGCCTGGCTGCGGGAAATGGGCTCATCGTCTGGACGGCACATGTGGGGAATTGGGAGTTCGCATCGCGGTTGCTGGCCATGCACGGCCCGGTTAATGTGGCGCGGGTGGTTGAGGACAAACCTGCGGAGATCATTCTGCGGAATTTGATGGCCAGCGAACGGCTCAAAACTGTGGATCTCAAAGCGGGAGTGCCGGCTACGATCGCACTCCTACAGGCTCTGCGCCGAAACGAGATGGTAGCGATCCAGGGAGACCGCGTTTATCAGCGTCACACTTTCGAAGTGCCGTTTTTTTTCCAGCCCACCAACTTTCCGCTTGGCCCCTTCCTGCTTTCGCAGGTCTCGGGCGCTCCCGTGCTGCCCGTCTTCGTGATTCGCCACGGTTGGCTACGCTACAAGGTTCTGATGGGAGATTTGATCCCGGCAGTTCCGTCACGGGTCAAATGCGGCGAGGGCAATGCCGGGTTGTACGAGGCGATGTGCCATGCTGTTGGATTTCTGGAACGAACATTGACGATCCATTACGATCAATGGATGAATTACTTTGATTTTTGGCCGGTTGCCCCCCGCGACTGAGCCCCGCAAATTCATTTCAGGAACGTCCCGCCTGAAGAGGCAGCGCTCTACGTTGCCGAACAGCGCGCGCGCCCGATGCACATTTCGCGGGGACTAATCTTTGTTCTCCGGGTCTGTGGCCAGTTCATCACACCTCAAAAACCGGCAAGTGGCGAGGCGCGAAATAGATACACGCGGGGTTCGGGAACTCGGGCGCACCCTGAAACCCTCGGCGAACCTAATCCCCGTTAAGCGGCTTGCTCATGGCGACCAGAATCCATGAGCCCGAACATGAAGAGCCACATTGTGGCGCCCCCGGTCCTTCGCATCGCTTTCCCCAGCCAGCTCATCCAATCGAATATGGGCGATCGATTGGCGGTTTCAGTTCTTGATCTTGTGGGCATGCGATCAGGGGAGTCGGCCGGTAGCGCAATCGCACGGTCGGTCGATTTGGCGCGGCAGGTAGAGCAGTGGGGATACAAGCGTTACTGGCTGGCGGAACATCACTCCATTTCCGGATTGGCTTGCTCCGCTACGCCGGTGCTGATCGGCCATGTGGCAAGCGCGACTAAGACGATTCGGGTCGGCAGTGGCGGAGTGATGCTGCCGAACCATGCACCCCTGGTGGTGGCGGAACAGTTTGGAACCCTTGAAGCTCTGTATCCGGGACGCATCGATTTGGGACTCGGTCGCGCTCCGGGCGGCGACTTTCAAACGATGCGGGCATTGCGAAGGGATACGCAGCAGAGCGGGGACGATTTCCCATTGTTGTTGGAGGAACTGCGGACATACTTGGGGCCGGAGATGCCGGGACAAGCGGTCAAGGCGATTCCCGGGCAGGGAAGTAATGTGCCCATCACATTGTTGGGCTCGAGCGGCTTCAGCGCGCAACTGGCTGGAACACTCGGACTGCCGTTTGCATTCGCGGCGCACTTTGCCCCTGAGTACCGCTACGCAGCGGCTCGTCTCTATCGCGACCACTTCCGGCCCAGTGAGGTTCTGGAGAAACCCTACTTGATGGTGGCTGTGCAGGTGATTGCGGCGGAAACGGATGCGGCAGCTCGGCGCTTGTTCACGACTCCGCAGCAGCGCTTCTTGCGCCTGATACGCAACCAGCCCGTTGAGTTGCTGCCTCCAGTTGATTCCATGGAGCCGCTGTGGCAGAACGACGGAGAGCGGGCCGCCGTTGAGGACAGGCTGCATGCCGCGATTGTGGGGTCGAATGGAACGGTGAAAGCCGGTCTCGAGAAGTTGGCGAGCGACATGGGAGCCGATGAGGTCATCGTTGTGACCGACACCTATGACCATAGCGACAGGCTGCAATCGTACCGGCGGGTAGCCGATGTTGCGACACTGAGCGAAGCGAAGCCATCTGTAGTCGTAGGAGCCTAAAGGTAGTTGAGCCCCGATGTTCCCTCCAACCTCATGGCAATGTGGGCGCGTAAATGATGTTGCCGGTCTCGTCTGGACGGGCTGGACGAAGTCAACTTCTGGCAACCGAGCGGTACTCAGCAGCTCCGCAGGCTCCAAGCGAGAGAGCCATTGTTTATCCGATTCGTCAGGTGATCCACAATCAAAACCGAAAGAGTTTTACGGCGATGTCCCAATTATGTGTGTTTGCACGGCCTGTAATCCTGTGTGGATGAAAGACCCGGCAGGCATAGTTCCGGGGGCCGATGCGGTCGATTTGAATGGGCCGCGCACCGCTCCACGAATGCAATCATCATCGTTGGGGATTATCCCTTCGTGAGCTATCGCGCTCGCGCAATCTGCGTCACAATCATTCGTCGCGCTCCCGGTTTCATCTTGCCGGATTCAGTTCTCCCAAGGAACTCGTGAATACAAACCGTTCCATCGCATTGATTCTGGCCGCGATGACATGTCTGGCAGGTTATGCGATCTACGGGCACGCCCATCAGAGCGTTTCATCCGGGGGGCTTCATCCGGCGACCATTCCGGTTTCCGCCAGGCCGTCGTTTGCGCCGCGCGACCTTGTCCAACTTTTTCCTGAACAGGCGCCGGCCCAAGTTGCGATTTTTCTCACCCATCCCGACGACAACGGGGAGTCGCCCATGCGCTGTTTGCAGGCCATGGGGATTCCGTTTTTTGTGACTCGCGATCTAGGTGCCGCGCTGCGCCACCGACTAGTTATCTTGTATCCGGCGGTCGAGGGAACGACCTTCGATTCGGCTCAAAGCGAGGCAATCACGGCCTTCGTATCGAATGGCGGCAATGTTTTCGCGCAGAATGTTCTATGGGGCGGCTTCAAGCTGCTATTCGGTTTCGACAATGTGACTGCACTCCGTACCCGGCACAAGATCGTCTTCGATGCCGCGGGTTCAGACGCAGCCGACCCGGCCTTCCGGTACTTGAACCGTCCAGCGGAAAAGGAGGCGCCACTTGGTTCCCCCGCCATCACGGAAGTCATCTGGACGAACGGCTACACGGCCGGGACCGGAACCCGAACCCTGGCGCGATTCGACGACGGCACCGCGGCGCTTCTCAAACACGACACAGGAAAAGGGCATACCTACCTGATCGGGGTTGCGCTGAGCGACGTCGTACTGCGGAACCAGCAGAATCGCGATTACGAGGCGCAGCGAATTTACGTCAACGGCTTCGAGCCGGGCACGGATATCTGGCTGCTCCTGGTACGGGCCTGGTACGAGGCGGACTCGGAGACCGGCATTCGGCTGGGCACAATCCCCCTGGGCAAGAGGTCGGTTCTGATGCTCTCGCACGACGTCGATTGGGAATATTCCTTCCAGCCGATGCTCGCCTTTGCCGGCTTCGAAAAGAGCGCGGGCATTTCCAGCACATTTTTTGTGCAGACCAAGTACATTGACGATGTCAACAGCCACGCCTTCTTTTTCGGCACGTCGCTGGATGTTCTGCGGAAGGTGGCCGCCGGCGAAAGCGACATTGAAAGCCACACCGTCATTCATTCCAAGCTCTTTAACGTAGTGCCGCTGGGAACCGGAGAAGAACGATATCCCAGCTATCGCGCGCGCGCCACACCCGACAACGCAGCGCAGGACGCGACGGCGCTGGGCGAAGTCTGTGTGAGCAAGAGCCTGCTGGATGGCGAACTCTCCGGGCATGAAACCCGCTTTTTTCGCGCCGGCCACTTGCGCGTGCCGCCCTATCTGCCCGAGGCGCTGGTGCGCTGCGGCTATGAATTCGACTCTTCATTTACCGCGGGTGACGTGTTGAGCAACTTCCCCTACACCTTGGATTTTGATTTTGGCTGGACAGCGCCCAGCCCGATTTTCGAATTTCCCGTCACCTTCGAGGATGAGCAGCAACCGCCGCTTCTCAAGCGTATTCCCGCGATCTTGGACGTGATCGAAGCCAACGCGGAGAACGGCGCCCCCTCCGTGATCCTGATTCACAGCAACAATGCGCAAGACAAACTGGAGGCGGAGCGCGGCATTCTCTCCGGATTGCCCAAAGATGTTCTGGTCGGGAATATGATCGACTACGCCCGCTTCTGGAAGGCCCGCAGCCAGGCGCGCTGGGTTCCGCGACTAACCGCCGGCGGGGAGCAAATCGATATTACTTCGGCCCTCCCCCTCGCCGGACTCACCCTGGTTTCGCCCCGCACCATTCAATCCGCCGCTGGCCTCCCCGGCATTCGCTGGACGGATCATGAAGTGATTCTCCCCGACCTGGCGGAGAAGTCGCACATTTCCATCCGCATCACCTACACCAGCCATTGATCTTCTCCGCTTCCGCCCCGATAGCCTCATCCATCGCACTACGCTTAGACAATTGTTGAGGATGAAAAGCCCCTCCCGGTTACTCCAGTCACCTGTTTGAGCCGACGATTCCTACCGATGTACAGAGAGTCGCTGAGTTCCGGGGATCCGTGTCGGCGCAATTCCGGCAACGCCGGTTCGATCGACGACGCATAGAAGTGCGCGGAGGAACCTGTGAATCCGTCCAAGAGACTGTTTCTCCGCTCGCGGCGGCTCGCTTTGGCGCTGGTCATAGTGGCCTGGTTTCCGGGTTTCCAGTGCGTGCTGGCGGAAGACGACTGGCAGCAGCAGGTGCGCAATGCGGTGCAGCACCATCAGATCGCCGCGGCGCTGGCTATGGTGGATCGCCGGTTGACCGAAGAACCTGCCGACATGGAGGCTCACGCTTGGCGAGGACGGCTGCTGGCCTGGACCGGCCATTGGCCAGAGTCTGAACGCGAGTACCGCGCCGTCCTTGAGAAGTTTCCCAACGACGTCGAGGTTCTTAGCGGCCTAGCCGACGTTCTTCTCTGGCAGAAAAAATATTCGCAGGCTCTGGCCATTCTGGAGCGGGCTCGGACTGCCGCGCCGGGGGATCCCGAAGTTCTGGTGCGGAGAGCGACAGTTCTTTCGCTGCTGGAGAGACGCTCCGAAGCCCGGGCCCAATTTCGCGCCGTCCTTTCCAATGACCCGGCAAATCCCGCCGCGATCGAAGGGCTGGCCGGTCTTTCCAACTCCTCCAAATACGAACTGCAAATCGGTAACGAGACCGACTTCTTCAATTACACCGAAGACGCGCAAGTTGAAACCGTAACGTTGACCGTGCACTGGAACGAAAAGTGGACCTCCACGGCAGGCGTCAGCCCCTATCATCTGTTCGGCGAGTACGCCGTCAAGATCTGGGCGGATGCGGCCTACCGCTTCCACCAGAACAATTGGGTGCGCGTTCTGGCCGCCGGAGCGAACCCGCAGGATGTGGTGCCTGAAGGCGAGGCGCTGATCGAGTACGGCCATGGCTTTCGATTTTCCGATCCGCGGGTCGAGACCTGGCTGAAAGGACTGGAGAGTTCTTATCAGGAGCATTCTCTGTGGTACCGCGGCGCTCAGGTCGTCACACTCAATACGACACAGATCTTTTATCTGCCCCGGGAGTGGACCTGGACGTTCTCGTTCACCGGCGCTCATACCCGCTTCACCGGCGGCGAATCGGATTGGGTTCCGTCGGTT
>VFSW01006078.1_pt1 | contig 17781 bp, 16 predicted proteins | sample 5358111 | NCBI WGS metagenome assembly VFSW01 (sample SAMN11554181, study PRJNA540505) | mine drainage metagenome | isolation source: sediment from site ElyBrook_90M | place: USA: Ely Copper Mine, Vershire, VT | collected 2017
AGGTATCGCAAGTTGCATCTGTGAATCAGGAACATACTCTGCATCTTTCAGGTGCGGGGGAAGCCCACACGCTTTAGCGGTGGGAGGATGTCACTTTGTTGAGTCAAACATTATGTGTTCTGCATAGGGGGCAGCGCGGCAACTCATGCGGCTTGCATGCGCTTAAGCGAACAGGCGAACGACGAGGGTAATGCGATGAACAAGAGGATTGTTTTGATAGGTGTATTGCTAATAGTGCTCGGCATCATAGCGGCGGCGATAGCGACTACGACGTTCAACAACAGCGTGAAGACGCTGACAAACCAGCTGCTCAGAAACGCGACGATCAACTCCGCAATGCGAAGTTTCGCGTACGTGCAGATAAGTATCTCCAATGCGTCAAAGATATACGTGCTCGCGGAGATGAACAAGAGTGCAAACTTCTACATCTTTAACAGCAGCGCCTTCGGCGCATGGACCGCCTCTGCAAGCAACGCAGTAAACAGCACGGGCCTTGCGGCCGCCGAGGCGCTCGAGGGCAAGGGCGCGCTGTTCATAGCGAAGAACTCGACCTTCGTGGATTCTGCTTCACCAGTAGCGCCGAATTCTACCGAAGACATAGTCTTTTCAGCGCCGAACGCGACAGAACCGGCAGGAACCTATTACGCGGTATCCGACAACACGAACGGCAGCGCGTCAGCGTCTAATGGAACTGTCATGACCAAGCTCGTGTATTACGCGCCCGGAACATTGAGCAGCAACACGATAAGCAAGTACAGCGGCTCTGGGACGACCGTTCTGGCTGGCAGCATCATGTTCCTAGTATTGATAATAGCCGGAATAATACTCTTGGTATACGGACTGATAAAGAAGCCGAAGGCCGAGGCTCTTCCGCCGCAGTTCCAGGAGCCCGGCAAGAATGGAGAGAATAAGGACGGCGGAGGCAAGCCCGACGATTACATAAGCGGAATATACGACAAGATAGAAGGAAAGGGCAAGAAAAACAAGTAGATGATTGTGCATTTGGTGACTCGATAGAAGCCGACACCACCGAGATAGATTCCCTCAAGGAGAACATTGCAGGGGAGCTACCGCTTGCGGAGAGCCCTGGCAGCGCGATGAAGAAATGGAGGGAGTGCTTCGGCATAAGCCAGGTCGACCTTGCAAGGCGCATAAAGATCTCGGCATCTACCATAAGCGACTACGAGAGCAATAGGAGGCTAAGCCCAGGGGTAGGCGTCATAAAGAGGTTCGTTGACAGGCTGTTCGAGATCGACGCCGAGAAGGGCGGCGCAGTGGTGCAGGGCCTTGTGAAGTTCTCGGGGGAGCCCAAGGCGAAGGGCGAATCGAAGGTATTCTATTCGATTCACGACTTCAGCGTGCCCATAAGCGGCACGGATCTGAACAGGATAATAGACGGCAAGATAGTCGTCAACCCGACACATCTGGACTCCATACGTATATTCGGATACACGCGAATGGACAGCCTCAAGGTCATACTCGAGATGGACCCGGCCGAGTACCCGAAGCTCTTCGGCTCGACTACGGAACGGGCGTTCGTCTTCGAGAACGTGAGCAGCGGCAGGTCGCCGATGGTGGTCATACGAGTCGCGCCCATAAAGCCGAAGATCGTCGTGATCCACAACGTGGCCAATCTTGACAAGCTCGCGATAAAAATCGCGCAGGTCGAGAGGATACCCGTGCTCGTCACGAAGCTGCCGTTGGAAGAGGTTTACAGCAGGCTGAACAAGATATGATTTACGGAGCGGAGTATCCGCTGGTCCATGAGCCTGTGAACGCCACTCCGTTTATCTGGCCGTTGTTATTATTGCCGGAGTAGTCCTGCGCGTTGCCGTTGAGCGGCCACCAACCGACTAGGTTCTGCAGGTCGATCGGCGCACCGCCTATTCCTTCCTTGTAGAGTGCCTGTAGGTCATTGGCTGATAGTGATGTGTTATATAGCTGTACATTAGCTTCGTATCCTGCAAAATACCAGTGGTCGCATTCATCCTGGCCCATCAGTATTAATGTGCCGCCAAGGTTTGGGTCCAAAGTCACGCTGTAAGTCTGTATGTTATTGTCTGCTTCAAATATCATGGTGCCTGGTGTGTAACTTATTGCGATGAAGTGCCAGCTGCCGTCAGCGCGGTCGAACCCTGTAATTGGACTAGAGGTATAGTCGTTGCAGCAGCCATGGTACGTTAGTGTGTCGCTACTATAAGAGTTTAGACCTGCTTCGTAAAGGTGTGTTGTACACCCATACGAGTTGGAGCCAACTGCAAGCGCAGCTATGCCGCTATTTCCTGGATCCTTTATCCATGCAGTCATAGTGATTGGGGTCGGAGAGTTGTATGGGAAGCCGCCGCTAAAACTTCCTATTATGTTAGCAGAGCCTGAAAACTGTGCTACATACTGCGGCAGCTCGCCGTTGCACAGCCCTTCCGTGTTGATGAAAGCAGTAGTGCCAGGTCCGTTCGGTCTGAAGACGTGGCATGAACCGGGCTGCGCTCTGGGCCCGAGGTTGTTCGCGTTAAAGACACCCAATTCGAAGAGCGCCGCGAGAACTACCGCGATGATTAGTATCGCCCAGCCGTATGTCATGAGATACTCCATCGCGCTCTGTGAAGCGAGCCTGTTGCCTTTCATTAGTCGACCCTCTTATCCTTATTTGCTCAGCACTCTCTTAATCTTTTCCTGAGGGAGCGCGTTTATTACCCGGTCTTTCGTCAGCCATCCGCGCCTGGCAGTACCTATCCCGTACCTAAGGAAGCCGAAGTCGTTCGTGGAATGCGAGTCGCTGTCTATAGCGAAATTTATCTTGTACTTGGAAACGAGCATTATGTTGGTGTCGTTAAGATCAAGTCTCTTAGGCTGCGAGTTTATCTCCATCGCCACGTTGTTCCTCTCAGCCGCCTCAGCCACCTTCTCCAAATCTATCTTGTAGGCTTCCCTCTCCATTATCTCCCTGCCAGTTGGATGGCCGAGCATGTGCACGTACCCGGAATCGATCGCCTTTATCACCCTCTTCGTCATCTCCTCCTCGCTCATGTTGAAGTTGGAATGCACTGACGCGATGGCGCAGTCCATCTCCTTCATGGTCTTCGGCTCAAGGTCAAGGCGGCCATCCTTCAGTATGTCGATCTCCGCCCCTTTGAGCAGCGTGAGGCTGCCGTCAAGCCTCTTGCCCAGCTCATCCATTTTCCTGAAGAACGCCATGAACTGCGCGTCGTTCATGCCATGCGCTATCCTCGCGCTCTTTGTGTGGTTTGTCACCGCCAGGTATTCCAGCCCGTGCGACATCGCCGCACTCGCCATCTCATCGAGGGTCGCATTGCCGTCGGTTTCCTTAGTATGGCTGTGAAGATCGCCCTTGAGGTCGTCGTATCCTATTATCTTCGGCAGCTTTCCCTCCTGTGCGAGCCTTATCTCGCCCCTCGCCTCGCGCATCTCTGGCGGAATCCACTGCATGCCCAGCTTCTTGTATATGACCTCCTCGCTCCTGCTCTCGATCATCTTCCCGCTCCTGGCGAAAAGGCCGTACTCGTTGAGCTTGTATCCCTTCCTTACCGCTATCTCCCTGACGCTGATGTTGTGGTCCTTGCTGCCGGTGAAGTACTGCTGCGCCGCGCCTATGCTCTTCGGATCTATTACTCTAAGGTCGCAGCTGATGCCGAGGCTGAGCCAGACCGTCGACTTCGTGGGCCCCTTGACTATCGTCCTCTCGACGCCGTTCATCTTCGTGAAGAAGTCCATCAGCTCCTCGGACTTGTTTGACAATGCAAGGATGTCAAGGTCGCCGACCGTTTCCCTCATCCTCCTGGTGGATCCGGCTATGAAAACATCTTCGGCAAGTCCGCTGTCCTTGAGCTTCTTTACTATGTCTTCAATGGCGGGCATCGCCGCGCCGAGAAGCAGCCTTCCCTTGCTCGCCTGCTGCATCTCTATGCTCTTGGCGAACAGTTCCTCGCTCTTCTCGCCGAACCCTTCGAGATCCCTTATCTTGTGTGCGCTTATCGCCTTCGTGAGGTCCTCGACATTCCTGACGTGCAGCTTCTTGTAGAGCAGAACGGCGCGCTTGGCACCCATGCCCTGCAGCTGGGTCAGCTGCGTGAAGTCTATTGGGTACCTTTTCTTCAAGAGGGTATACTTCCTTATCTTTCCGGTCTTTAGGTACTCCTCTATGCTTGCCGCGAGGCCCTTCCCTATTCCCGGGAGCGCCATCAGGGCCTCCTTGCTACCCCTCTTGTAGACGTCCTCTATGGGCTCCTGCAGGCTTGAGATGGTTAGTGCAGCCTTCCTGTACGCCCTGACCTCGAACTTCGAGCTAGGGGTCTCGTCTATGGTAAGCATGTCGGCTATCTCGCTGAACAGCTCGGAAAGCCTCTTGTTCTCCATGCAACGCGCACCGGTTTTCCGTAGTATGGTAAAGCTCTACGTATGATATTTTATCCTTTCTTGCACCTTATATACTGATGGGAATGCCCGAAGAGGAGCGCGAGGCCAAGGACCTGTCGAACCTCAATGAGGTCTACCTTGCCATAATATCGCGCTACAAGGATTACATAGAGGAGAAGGAGAGCATATCCGTTGCGGAATTGCCGACCCTTGTTACGCCCAACGGCGAAGTGGTATCGCGGAAGGCTGGAGAGATAAAGGCGGAATTCCAGGACTATTTCTTCGACAAGGACTTCTATGATGCGGCAATGAAGGCGTTCAACTTCGTCAAGGACAAGGTGGCTACCGTCGTGCTGCCGGTCCAATTCTGGCTGACACCTGAAGAGACTCTGAACTTCATGGTGGGCGATCTCATGGACAAGAACGTGCTCCTATGCAGCCTGCTCATAAGGCTCGGCAACCCCTCCACGCGGGTCTTCGTCATATCGAAAGGCGGGGAGAAGCGCACGTTCATCTACTTCGAGTTCAGCGGAAAGGTCTACGCGCTAGATCTCGATGACGGCATCAAGGAATATGCCGGCAGAGATGAGATGATAGAGGCGCAGAAGCTAGACGACGACACAACCGCGTACGAGTTCAACGACAAGCTGTACATAGACGTGAGCTGAGGTTACGGAGCGGAGTATCCGCTGGTCCACGAGCCTGTGAACGTCACACCGCCGATTATCTGGCCATTGTTGTTGTTTCCTGAGTAGTCCTGCGCGTTCCCGTTGAGCGGCCACCAACCCACAATGTTTTGTATATCTATCGGCGCGCCCCCTATGCCCTCATGGTAAAGCGCCTGAACCTCTGGCTGGGAAAGGGAGACGTTATAGATTTGGACATTTGCTATCGAGCCATTAAAAGTTAATCCACAACCGTCTCTGCCCCCTATTAAACCTTTATAAACTGGAAATACTATGCTTTCTATTCCTCCCTTAGAAGTGAAGTTGCTGTTCAAATCTACATATTCGATTCCAGTACTTGTATTTGCACCACCGGCTACAAAATACCATACCCCTGGTTGTATTATTGGTGGAGTGCTTACTGGCTGCCAGCCAGTTCCATTATATACCCACTCCACCATCCCAGCTGGGAAATATGGATTAAGAGAACCTTGCCCTTGCATATATACTTTATTAGTACTAGTCTCAATCGCGACCAGGTTCCTTGGAGGCCCACCACAGCCGGTAGAACCTGAAGCATATTGGTTCTTTACATTCATCCAGAAGGAGAAGGTGAATCCGGAACTGGCTGAAAAAGTGCTTGCCGGAAATGTAGGTATAGTCATTGATGACGTATTCCCGTTGAAGTTAGCTACATACTGCGGGAGCTCGCCGCTGCACAGCCCTTCCGTGTTGATGAAAGCAGTTGTGTCTGGTCCGTCCGGTCTGAAGACATGGCACGAGCCCGGCGGCGCTCTGGGCCCGAGGTTGTTCACGTTGAAGACTCCGAGCTCGAAGAGCGCGGCAAGCACAACCGCGATTATCAGTATCGCCCAGCCGTATGTCATGAGGTATTCCATCGCGGACTGGGAATGCCTACCAGCGCACACCGCACCGCTCACGCTTCGCATACCATCGCTAAAAGATATGAAGGTAACTCTATATCCCTTTCTATCCCTTTCTGGCTGGGTCATCTCCTTGAGGAGCCGCCGTTGTATTTTTTCACGAGCTCTACGACCTGGTCGACAGCCCTCTTCACGTCGACCTTCGTCCTTGCGCCTGTGCAGATTATTTTTCCATTCTTGAAGAGAAGCATCGCTGATTTCGGCTCGTGCACCTTGAATATCGCTCCGGGGAACTGCTCCGGCTCGTAGTCTATGTCGTGCGACATCTTCGCCAGACCCATAAGATCGAGGTCTACACCGAGGGCGGCGCTTGCGACTATGTTGACGACCTTGTAAGTGGGCTTGAGCGTCACTAGCTTTTTGTGCTTAGACTTAGAACTAGAAGCACCATTTGGCATTTCCATACACCACACAGATATCATTATTAAGCTATAAATAGGTTACTGTGCTTATAATTATTGCTTTTCGGCTCTTTTCGGTACAGTTTGCAGAGAGTGAATTTCATGTCTAAAAACTCAAAAGGCCAGTTCTCGGGCCGCACCAGAAACATAGCGAGGCATTTCAAGCCCTCGAAGCTCAGCGTCAACCATTACGTGAAGTCATTCGAGATTGGCGACACGGTAGCCATAGTGCCGAAGCACAACTACAGGAACGCGCCGCATCCCAGGTACAGGGGAAAGGTAGGCAAGGTCACCGGCAAGCGCGGCGACGCCTATGTCGTGGAGCTCAGGCAACTCAGGTCCATAAAGGAACTTGTCGTGCCAGCGCTGCATCTCGAGAAGGCGTAATCGCATTGGCCTGAGGCGTACTTCTCACACTTATACTTCTCCCGAGCGGTTGCTTTGGGCAGGGGCCGCAGGTTGGTCAGGCACCGCTATGAAAGGCTTATCAATCCGCTATACGAAAGTATAGCGGGCAAATAGCGGAAATCCGGCGTTTCCGACTGTTAAACCTAAGCAAAACCTAAGCGTTATGAAACTGTTTTTAATATATTGCTACCAATGACTATTAGGGAGTTTCGGGCAATAATCAATGCCGAAGGATGGATTGCATGAGCAAGACATGGGAGACAAAGAGGCAGATAATACAACTGCTGTCATCTGGTAACATGAACGTGACCGAGATAGCGGATAAGCTCGGCATATCCCAGGCCACAGCGAGCCAGCACATCACAGAGCTCAGGAGCATGGGCGCCATAGAGGAGGTCAGCAACGAGCACATAAAGAAGTGGAAATACTACAGGGCAAATCCTAATTTTAATGCTGAAAAATTCATAAGAGGGGAGAACCGTATGAACGGAGTTGGAAAGATAGCTATAGGAGTGACTGTCGTGGTCGTTATTGGCCTTATCGTTATCGGCCTGACCTACGGCCATACAGCTCCAAAGAGCGGCAATCTGGTATTGAGCCTTACGGATCCGCCGCAGGTCCCGGCAGGGACCACAGCGCTGATGATAGCATATTCGTCGGTGCAGGCGCATGTCATAGGGCATAACTCATCAGGATGGGTCAACGCCAGCGGGTCCGGAACCCTGGATCTCATGCAGCTCATCAACGTGTCGCAGGTGATAGGCACCGCAGCGGTTCCAAACTCCTCGACGGTTAACATGCTGAGGTTCAAGATAAATTCCGCCAGCATAGCGATAAACGGCACGACATACAACGTCACGGTGCCCAGCGGCATGATAACCGCAGGAGTGTCTGGCGCCGTAAACGGCACGACCCAGGCCATCATAGACTTCACGCCTACGGTCGTCGCGATATACACCAACAACTCTACGGTGTTCGTGATGGTGCCTTCGGTTAGGGCTGTGATAGTGCCGGGCAAGCCGCATTCCGTGGTGATCGGAGCAAAGGCCTCGCTCAACGAGAGCGCCAGGGCGGAGCTCGAGCACGTGCAGCCGAACATGAGCATAACATCCACGTCTCTATCGATGGCGAACAACCAGACATCGTTCTCTGTCACGCTGCACAACGCGGCGAACGTGCCGGTACAGATAAAGCACATATCGCTTTTCGGCAACATGTCTGTGACCGTCTCGCCATACCTGATGGCGAACGCGCACGTGGAATCGCATGACCAGGTAAAGGCCCCGGCAATGCGCGCGAATACCCTGCAGCAGGCGCCCGGGCAGTACGTAGTAAATGCGAAGGTCACCGGCATAGTCAGCGGAAGCTCGGGCAACTTGACCGTGAACGGCAGCATGTCCAACATGGACAACATGAGCAGCAACAGCAGCAGCGACAACGGGATACGCCCCATATTCGTGCTGAACAACTCCGAACACGGAGGCGTTGACATAAGCATACCTGCGCTCGACATAAACACCACGATATACCCCGGCAACATGTCATTCAACGGCATCGAGGCGATAGTCAGGGCTGCCGAGGAGCACCACATACGCGTGGCGTTGAACGCGAGCAATCTGCCTAACGCGAATGTGCTGTTGAACGGCTCGTTCGGCCTGGGCCTGCAGGATGCGATTGAGGTGGGCCTCCAGGCGCAGCATATAAAGGCCCTGACGTTCGCGGTATCGTCCAACGGGACCCTGGTGCTTCCGTTCTCGAGGCAGGAGTTCGAAGGGAACGGGTACACGATGGCGCCGAACTCGACCGCTACGTTCAGCTTCACTGGGCCCGTAGTGCTCGGCAACGGGCACATCAGGCTGGAGCCGGTGGTTAACGACACCTACAGTGTGGTTGTACAGGGCGAGGATGGGGCCAGGGCATCCGTCAACGTGACGGCGAGCTGAACCCTCCACTTCCTTTTTTTCTTTTCCTTTCCTTTTTTCTTCTGTTTTCTTACTAGCAAAAGGATTAGCATGCGGACTCATGCATGAGGCTTAGCTCCAACTGGCGTCATACGCCTTCGAGGCTCTTCCCGTACAATCCGTCTATCCTGAAGAGCCTTACGCGGTTGCCGCGCCTTAGGGTTATCTCATACATCGGCACGCATATGTCGGTGCGTGAAAGAATCTCGCTTCCGGGATACAGCGCCATGAGAAGCTTCTGCGCTCCCTTCGACATGTCCCTGTCGTAGTTGACTATACTGTCGGCGTCTATCTTCGACTTCTCAGCCGTTATCGGAGCCTCAACGAGGTGGCCGGCATTGTCTATCATGTAATACGAACCTTTCCTGGCCTCGATGAGCCCTGCGCGCTCAAGCCTGCGTATGGATCCCGCAGCCTTCTGCCTGCTGGCTCCTGATGCCGCGACCAGCCTTTCGCGGTCCGCCTTCCTCTTATGCGCCAATTCTAGGAATACCCTCATATCCGTCTCGTCCAGCCTGCCCGCCCTGCCATACCTTCCGCTGCCTGCAGGCTTCTCGAACGAGATGCCCTCGCCTCCGCGCATGTGGACGAACTCGTCTCCTCTAAGTATGATATAGCCCTCAACATACTCGTTCTTCCTGTAAGTGGGCACGCGGAGCTTGCACTCGGTAGCCTGGAAGTACCTGAGCTCAACCGAATCCACGCTCTCCTCCTTGCCGAAAAGCAGGTACTGCTTCCTCACGAGCCTCTTGGCGTACTCCTCTGCCATGCCCTGCGTGAAGCTTGCCTCGACCGCATCCATGCCTATCTGCGACGCAGCCCTGGTCCGTGTCGCCTGTTTCTGGGAGGCAGCTGCAGCCTTTCCGGCCTTCAGCTCCTTGAGTATGCTGCCCATCCTGACCTCCTTCTTCTGGAAGCTGCCTATGGTGGGTGTGCTGCCCACGTGAAGCACCCGCCTGCTCTTGATTTTCACTGGATTCCTCTCAGGCAGGCCGAACGGCATGAACGTGCCCGTCTCGAGCATCGGTATCTGCTCTAGCGTCCTCCTGCCCTCGAACAGCACGCTCACGGCCTGCAGGTCGTTGTCTATGCTCAGCTTGCCGACGAAGCCGTACGAGCACTGAGCGAGAACGTTCTTGCTTATGTTCGCAGGCCTCTGCGTGGCCACGAGCAGGCCTATGCCCCTCTTCCTGCCGCGCACGCTTATCTCCTCCACCGGATTGATCTTCTGCCTCACCACCTGAGGGCAGAACTTGTCGCTCTCCTCCATTATCACAAGGTAGGGAGACCTCTTCTCCTCCTCTACTCCGTACAGCGTCTCGAGCGCCCTGTACACGCATGCGGTCTTGTTGACGACATCCGATACGTCGAGTATTACCGGCACGCGGTTCTCCATGCTCTCCTCGAAGAGGTGCGCGAAGTCTATGTCAGTGCCCACGTCCGCCTTCTTGTCCTCTCCTACCCAAATCGCGTCGAACATCGACTTGAGCGACCTGTACTCGCCCTCCGTGTCGACTATGAGGAACGGCAGGCCGTTCCTGCAGAGCTCCTCGACGATTACGCCCACGAGGTACGATTTGCCGGAGCCACTCTGGCCGATGACGCAGCCACTGCCCGTGACAACGCTCTGCGCGTCAAGGTTCACGTCAGGCGCGATGTTTATCTCCACAGTAAACTCTTGTGTTGGCAATAATATAAACTCTTCTGATGGATACCGCTTGCGCCGCCTGGAAAATTAATGGAAAACCTTGAACGGGCTAGTTCAACTATGCAAATCCATACCTGCTTGACCTCGGTTAACAATTCAGGCCGCACGCAGCTCCGCATGCGCATGCCTTTCAGAAAAGCATTTAAAGATTGCCAGCCCTCTTTCCTGATGGGGGTCGTGCGCTGCGCTTTCGCTTGGTCTTTTGCTAAGCTTTGTTAGGCTTTGCTAAGCATTAGCGCTTGCGCTAGATACTCATCGTGGGGGTATCGCATGATTGGCAAAAGCGAAAAGAGTGATGGTAAGACGAAAGTCTTTGTTCGGCAGGCTACCGGCCTCGTGAAGCACGTGTCGTTCCTTGACGCGATAAGCCTGAACATGGGAGACATGTCCGCGGGCGCGGCTGTCGCCACGATCGGCCTCACCACCATCTTCCTGAGCACGATGGCCGGTGTCAATCTCGTCTACGCATCGCTGCTCGCATTCATACTTTCCATACCGCAGATCGTGGTGTACACGATGATGACCAGGCGTGTGCACAGGACAGGCGGGGACTACATCTGGCCGTCCAGGGTCTTCGGCGGCCGCTTCGGCGGTTCGCTGGCGTTCATGGGCTATACTATGGAAACGCTCGCCTTCCTGGCGCTCATATCCCTATCAACGGTGTTCGCGATAGGCTCGGTGGGGCTATCCCTCGGCAACACCGGCGCGGCGTGGCTCGGCCTCGCCCTTCCGGGAGGCACTCCTGGCGCCATGCCCGGGCTGCAGTTCGTCGTCGCGGCCATAATATTCGGCATACTGATAGCTGTCAACATCTTCAGGCCGAAGATCGGCTACAAGCTGGTCACCACCGCGATAGTGGTAGGCGTACTGATACTGTTGCTGTCAATCGGCACGCTGATGTTCGCGGGCCGTACGGGAGTCCAGAACTACGTGGCTACACTGCAGTCGCAGGGCTTCAACCAGACGTACGCGCAGGTCGCAGGAGCGTACACCGCGACAACGGCTGGCCACGGCTTCAACTTCAGGAACCTGCTCCTTCTGCTGCCCTTCTTCGCGATATTCGTCTATCCGTGGATGAACGCCGCACCGGCAGTATCCTCAGAGATAAAGGGAAAGAGCGGGGTGCGCTGGGCGGTTCCGGTTTCATCGGTCATTGTGATGCTGCTTGTGACCGGCGCATTCGCCGCGATGTACTTCGCGGGAGGGATCGCCTTCGTGAACGGCGCGCTTACGAACCCATCCCTTGTGTATAACTACTCGTTCAACTTCTGGACGCTCGCGATGGGCGTATCGAACTCGTACATACTCAGCCTGGTGATAGGGCTCGGCTGGATAATATGGGACCTCGCGATACTTGCATACGGAATAATAGTGTTCTCGAGATACATCTTCGCGCAGGCGTTCGACAGGTTCCTTCCGGAAAAGCTGGCGTACGTGCATCCCAAGTACGGCTCACCCGTAGCGGCGCACCTCGTCGACCTGGTGCTAACCGTGGCGCTGATAGGCGGCGCCTCGTTCCTGTACGGGAGGTTCTCTTCGCTCTACGGCGCGGTCGCCGCGGCGATGATATACTTCGTGTTCATAGCGCTGTCCGCGGTCGTATACGCCATAAGGCACGACAAGGAGATCGGCGCGAAGGTGACGCTGGTGGTGGCAGGCCTGCTCATGGCTGGCGTGTTCGGGTACATAACGTACCAGTTCTTCGCCTACCCGAGCGTGTGGGGCGGCAACGCCCTCGCATACGGCTACATAGTGGCCTCGTTCGTCGCAGGACTGGCGCTGTACACTTATTCAAAGAGGGCAAACGCCAAGAAGGGCATAGACATAACTATGGCTTTCAAGGAGATACCTCCTGAATAGCAATGGTGCTGACATGTCGCTGAGAATATTCTTCGCGGCCGACCTGCACGGCTCAGAGCTGGCCATGAACAAGCTGGTCAACTCCGCGAAGTTCTACGGCATAAAGGAGATAGTCGTAGGCGGAGACCTGACCGGCAAGGTGCTCGTGCCCATAGTAAGGGACGGCGACAGGTACAGCCTCGAGCTCTTCGGCGAGGACAAGAAGGTGAAGGAGCGCGACCTCGAGGAGATAGAGCACGAGATAAGGGTCAACGGCGAGTACTACAGGGTGATGGACAGGCGCGAGTACGAGGACATCAGGGAAGACAAGAAGGCCATCCAGCGCATCTTCATAGAGGAGATGGTCGCATCCCTCGAGTCGTTCATGAAAAAGGCGGAAGAGAGGCTGAAGCCGCAGGGCGCGCACATCTACCTAATGGCGGGCAACGACGACTACGACGAGGTCGCGGATTACATAAGGAAGAACTCAAACGAGACCGTAGTGGAGTTCGACAGGAGCGTGGCGCGCATAGGCGGCTACGACTTCCTGGGCTACGGCTACTCGATCAGGACGCCGTGGGACACGCCAAGGGAGAGGGACGAGGAGACCATATACATGGAGCTTTCGAAGATATCAGACAAGGCAGATCCCAGCAGGGCCGTGTTCGCCATACATGTACCGCCGTTCGACACTAAGATAGACAAGGCTCCCGAGCTGACGAACGACAAGAGGCAGAAGGTGGGCTCGGGGTACATGCGCACGGTCTCGGTCGGAAGCACCGCGGTAAGGAGGATAATCGAAGAGAGGCAGCCGATAGCCGGGCTGCATGGCCACATACACGAGGCCATGGGCGTCGACTACATAAGGTCGAGGAAGGGCATTGAGGTGCCTGTCTTCAACCCGGGAAGTGAGTACAGCGCCGGGGTGCTGAACGGCATAATCATAGACTTCAACAACGGAAAGGTCGAGAAGTACAACTTCACCAAGGGGTAACTCAGCATGGGTGTCGAAGCGGAAAACGAGCTGCTCAGCAAGTCGATAGAGCTCGTTTCCAAGGCGCAGGAGGAGGGCATATCCCTGAGGCTGCTCGGCGGCCTCGCGCTCGCGTATCTCGCGCCGAACGGCCGCTCCCTCAAGGAGCTCGGCAGGGAATCCGATGACATAGACCTGTTCGCCCCCGGCTCGCATGCCGCGAAGCTCAGGAAATTCCTGATCAGGAACGGCCTGCAGCCTGACGACAGGTTCAACGCCCTTTACGGCGCCAACAGGCAGCAGTACTTCTACGGCGAGACGAAGGTGGACGTGCTCCTCGACGAGTTCAGGATGAGCCATAGGCTGCCGCTGAAGGGCAGGCTCTCAATGGCGAGCATAACCATACCCCCTTCAGATTTGCTGCTCACGAAGCTGCAGGTCTACGAGCTCAACGAGAAGGACATAAAGGACTGCCTTGCAATGATGCACGACCTCAAGATGGGGAACTCCGACACGCACACTTCGGTCGACTCGGGATACATAGCTGACCTGCTCTCGGCCGACTGGGGGCTCTACAGGACCGTGACCATGAACCTGGAGAAGCTGAACGGCTATCTGGAGAGCTCGTCCCTCGAACCTAAGAAGAAGAGGAGGATAAGCGAGGAGATAGAGTATCTCAGGAACGCGATCGCGCTAAGGCCGAAGACCATCGCCTGGAAGCTCAGGGCGAAGGTGGGCGACAAGAAGAGATGGTATGAATTGCCGGAGGAGGTCGAGTATGCGGTTCCAAAACCGGAGGGATTGAGCGCGGAGCGCGTTCCGGCAGAGCTGGTGTTCCAGGAGAACGGCCGCACATACCAGTGGCTGAGCTTCACCGAGATGCAGCGCCTGGCCGACAAGATAGCCGAAGAGGTGATTGAGAGGCACGGCAGGCCCAAGGCCATACTCTACATAGAGCGCGGCGGCATGGTCATAGCGGACATGCTTGCGGAACGCCTCAAGGTCGGCCAGATATACGGGCTTCAGATGGTCGCATACGAGGATGTGAACAGGCTCGGCCAGAAGGTATACATACTGCCGCACTACATAGACCTCGAAGTGGGAAGCAGGGACTACGTGCTGCTCGTGGACGACATAGCCGATTCAGGCAAGACGCTGAAGGCCGCGACCGACCTTTTCAGGAAGAAGTACAGGAACCTGGTCACTGCAACGATGGCGTACAAACCGGGATCCGTCTTCAAGCCGGACATAATAGGCAAGAAGGTGGACGACAGCGCATGGATAGTGTTCGACTACGAGGAGAACGAGAGCCTCGTCAGCTTCAAGAACATGAACATAAAGTCCGGCATGAAGCTGGTGGAGCGCGTGCAGAAGGAAAAGCAGGAGGGCTTCGACGAGATAAAGGGCAACGCAAGGGAGATCGCCAGGGAGGTCCAGAAAGAGGGGATAAGGCCGGCAGCGATACTCTACCTGTCGCGCTCCGGGCTGGTGCTCGCCAGGCTGCTAAGCGACTATCTTTCCGTAAAGAGGGTGAGCAGCGTCATGCCCAACAAGTACATAACCGGCGACTACATGCTGCACGTCTCCAACGTCTGCAGGAAGGCGCTCGAGGGCGGCAAGACCAGGCACATACTTCTCGTCGACAGGCACCCCGAAGGGGTGGATGAGATAAAGAGGAAGCTACTCGAGATGGTGCCGGGGCTGGAGGTATACACCGCGGCCACGGAGCGCTCCCGCGGCTCCAAGGCAGACTTCATGCCGAGATGAGAGACGGCGTTACGTAGTCAAATGCCCCGGAAAGCCTCGGAAAGTCCGGAAAGCCCCGGGCGCTCAAGACCTAAGCATGCCCACTTTCTCGGCATCCTGCGCCCTGACGGTTTTCCTGATGGGAAGCTCCCGCCTTATCAGTCCCGCGATCTCCGAGGCGGCCGAGGGAATAGAAGCCGAATCAACCATATAGAAATTCCCCTCTCCCATGTAGTTCCTGAGGAACCTCACATACACGGAGTCGTCCCTCTCTATCAGCATTTGGTGAACCCTGTCGCCTCCGACGCGGTTGTTCCTCTCCCTCCTGAGCGCAAACCTCGCCCTGAGAACCTCCCTCGGGCACTCGAGGTATACGACCGCATCCGGCCTGGCTATCCGCGTCCACGCCTCCGCAGTCTTGTACAGCAGGCTTGAAGCTGAGAATTCGCCGTTCCAGCCTTCATTCAGCGATTCCACCATGTAGAGGTACGACCAGGGCAGCCTCTGCATGAGTATGACATCGTATTCACCCTCCAGGCTCCTTGCCGCGAACATGGCGCCGACGTAGTTCACCGAATGGTAGATGATCGAGCGCGCGAGGTCCGTCCTAGTGTCTATCTCGTTCTGCACGAACCTGCTGCGCACATTGCTCAGGAAGCCGTTCTCGAGGTCCCATCTCTTCGCGTCAAGGACGCGCAGGCCGCCGCCCTTGAGCTCGGCTGCGATCAGGGGCGGAAGCTCAGTCTTTCCGGAAGTCGGGTTGCCCTCAAGAGCCACTTTAAAGGCCATCTCTTGATGTGAGAGCTTCAAAATATTTATATTTATGCGCTCCTTCCGCTAGGGCGGCTTAGTCGCAATGTCATGCCCGCCAAAGAGGGCCAGGGAGACGAAGGAAATGCTGCTCTCGCGTAAGAAAACACAAAACACGTAAGAAAATAATGGAATCGTACAACTGAGGGTCAAACGCGCGTGCGGAACGAAGCCCACGTGGACCTGGGCCGCACGCATGAAAGGGATAGAAAGCGGCAGCCTCACTTGCCGCCTATCTTGAACATCTTCGTGCCGCAGACCGAGCAGACTCCAGAGAGAGCCTTCTTCCCGTTCTTCATGGTCACTTCCTTTGCGTCCTTCATCTCGCGCTTCTGCTTGCATTTCATGCAATATGCTTCCATAATACCACAGATTTATTTCGTATGCACTGTATAAAAACCCATGCTAAGGGGCGCAGCCGTGCTCCCAACCATTAAATATTTGGTCGCCTGAAATATGCCTGGGTTGCGCTGACGGTGAACCCATGAGCGGCAATGATACATATCGTTCGTCATCCCTTCTCAGGGGCAGGAGCCCCTGGACAGAGCCCATATATGGCGAGCTACAGCGCTTCAGGGCCGCAAACCCTGACTCCCTGCCGAGGGTGTCGGTGCTGGTGCCTTCGCTCAGGAACGAGGAGACCGCAATGTACGAGTCGGTTACATCACTCGCGCGCTCCTACTATCCTACAATGTCTTTCGAGGTACTCGTGCTAATGGACGTTATGGACTACAACGCCCAGGTAGTGGCGTCGGAGCTGTCTAGGAAATATGCCAACGTAGTGCCTACGCCGGCGGCCATGCATGGCGGCGCGTCTGACATCTCTGCCGCGCTCAACACCGGGCTCGGGCTTTCTATGGGCAGCATAGTTGGCCTTGTGGGCGCGAGGGACCTGCTGGGGCGAATAGCGCTGCTCGAGGCAGCGTATCTGATAGCTGAGAAGGGCTACGAAGTAGTGCGCGTGCCACCTGGCAAGGAGGATCACGAGCCCGACAGGCTGCGCGAAGCCCAGGGCAGGACCGGTCTCGCAGGACGGCTGGGCCTCCTCCGCGGCTCTGCTGATGCAAGGAGCAAACACGACCAGGAGAATACGGGGAATGCGGAGAATGCGTTCCAGGCAAGCTTCTTCGACAGGGATGTGCTCGCGAGGCTGGGCGGCTGGGAAAGGCGCGACGCCAGCGAGGGCTTCGGCCTGGACAGCCGCCTCAATCGCATAGGCGTAAAGGCGATACAATCGACCTATCTAGGGTGGAAGGTGCACCTCTCGCCTACCTACATACCGTTCAAGAGCAGTATCTACACCGCGGAGTTCTACGAGCGCCATGCGGAGGACTACGCCAATTCATACTTCGAGACACAGCCAGGCAGCCGCACTGGGCAGGAGGCGCAAGAGGCGCAAGAGCCTGGGAAGCAGGAGGTGCCTGGCGATGAGCGGAAGCCGCAGCGCAGGCAGCCGCTTCGCAGCCAAAGGTAGAGCTGGCCATGCCAAGCCAGGCATACTCTGCCTTGTCAAGGGCCTAGACCAACCGGTATTAAAAGGCTTGAAAGCAAAATAGTATCGAACCGTGCCTTCATGGCAGGGTGGTAGTATGTACGCAGACACGAAAGCAAAAGAGAAGCAGAGCTCGAGGCCCAGGTACGAGCCCGACCTGTTTACAAAGAAGGAAGTCTCGGAGTACCCATGGGTGTTCAAGTCCAGCGATTCCAGTGTCTACATAACCAATGTGGGCAGCACCGGAAGCATCATAGAGCTGAAGGGCTTCGTGAGGAGCGAGAGCGAGTCCAGGAAGGACATGTACTTCTACGTAGTCGTGCCCCTGAGCGCCAGGAACGGGAAGGACATAGCCGGAGTGGGCAAGTGCACGTGCGAGAGCACCAACTACTACGGCAGGCAGTGCAAGCACATGCTACACATGAGGAACGTCTACAGGAAGAACATGGACGGGATCGAT
>VFSW01006079.1_pt1 | contig 17780 bp, 5 predicted proteins | sample 5358111 | NCBI WGS metagenome assembly VFSW01 (sample SAMN11554181, study PRJNA540505) | mine drainage metagenome | isolation source: sediment from site ElyBrook_90M | place: USA: Ely Copper Mine, Vershire, VT | collected 2017
ACCTTGCAGGCCGCGTCGCTGCAGGTGGCAGCCGGCAGTTCCATCAACGCCGATGCTCAGGGTTATATTTCCAATGCTGGCCCCGGGGCAGGAGTTTTCGGCAGTGGAGGCAGCTACGGAGGCTTGGGCGGGAGTGCTCCATCCACAGTCTCGGTATATGGGTCGGCAACGACGCCGACCGATCTTGGTTCCGGGGGCGGCTCCGGCCAATATGGCGGCAGTCCAGGCGGCGGTGCCATCCGCTTGATCGTCAGCGGGACACTGACCAATGATGGAACGATCTCGGCCAACGGAGGGGCAGTCGTCCCGGGTGGACCTGGCGGTGGCGGTGCCGGCGGCTCGCTCTATGTGACCACGGGCACTCTGGCGGGTGCTGGAGTCTTCACTGCTAATGGGGGGTCGAACACGAACCCAGCTACGAGCGGCAGTTCAGCCGGCGGTGGTGGTCGGGTCGCCATCTACTATGCCAGTGCGAGTAACTTTACTGGCTTCACCGGCTCAACGGCTTCAGGCGGCTTATTCCCGGGCACGCCAGGCAAGGCGGGTGCAAACGGAACGGCGGCCTTCTTCGATACGTCCGTGACCAACAGCAATGTGAACATCTATCAGGGCTTCGCCATCCCCGCCAATACGACCGTGCAATACAACAGCATGACGGTCGCAGGCGGAGCGAATGTAGCGATCGGCGGCGGGTCTACCGTAACCGTGACGCAGGCTCTGCACGTGACCGGTACGATCACTGCACTATCAACCAACAATCAGGGGCTGACGGGTACGAACTGGCGCGGAAAGGGTGTGACCATCCTGGCCGGGTCGCTCCAGATCGACGTGACCGGCTCGATCAACGCAGATAGTCAGGGGTATGCACAGCAGCTAGGGCCTGGTGCTGGAAGCTATACCGTTGGTGGCAGCTACGGCGGAGTAGGAGGAAGCGGCGCTTCAGGTACAGCCACTCAGACCTATGGTTCGGCAACGGCACCCTTGGACATAGGGTCAGGCGGAGCTGTGGGTCAAAACACAGGCGGCGGCGGCGGCGGCGGTGCGATCGCACTCTTTGTCGGTCAAACTTTCACCAATAACGGTTCCATCTCGGCGAACGGAGGTTCCATCGCTACCTCCGGCTACGGCGGCGGCGGCTCTGGCGGATCGGTGTATGTGGTGGCGCAAACCATCAAGGGAACAGGAACCATCTCGGCGAACGGAGGTTCTAACACCTGGCCAACCCCAGCGGGTGGAGGCGGTGGTGGTGGACGAATCGCGGTCGACTACATTACCAATGCTGGGTTCAATCAGGCATCGCTGACGGTGAACGGTGGAACGGGCTTCAATTCAGGAGGGGTGGGCACGATAAGCTTCGTCCAGGCGCCCACCCTGCTTCTCATCAAGCCAACGGCCTCCGTAATTCACGGCGTCGCGAACATCGTGTTTGCGACCAATACCGGGAACTCCTTGACGGTCAAGGAAGGTGGCCCTCAAAGTTCAACACTCGCGGTCGCACAGTCCGGTAGCGGCAGCACCACATGGGATACGACCACCGTGCCCGATGGTCTCTACGACCTTCGCCTTTACACCGTGGACACCACCGGCATGATGTACCAGACGTCCAAGACGGTTGCTATCAACAACTCGGTGCAATGGTTTTCCGGGACGCTCACGGCCAACACCCATTGGACTGCGGGCAACGTGTATGCTCTGGACGACAACCTGATCATCCCGTCCGGAATCACTCTGACGATCGATCCGGGAACCGTGGTCAAGAGCCTGGCCGGAACACAGATCTTCGTGCAGTCGGGAGGAACGCTCCTGGCAAACGGCAACTCTGGAAGCCAAGTCGTCTTTACCACCTTCGACGACAGCAGCATTGGTGGCAACACGGACTTCAACCAGGGAGTTGGTCTGCCCCAGCCGGGGGAGTGGAACGGCATCAACGTCCAAAATGGTGGGACGTTCACGTCGAACGTCAACACCGTGATTCGCTACGCCGGTCAACAACTGTCGGTCACGTTGACATCGAATACGACCCTAGTCAGCACGCAGGTATATGAGATCACCGGTACACTCACGGTTTCAAGCGGAACAACCCTGACCATCCAACCCGGTGCCGTGATCAAGTTCGACGCCGGGGCCGGTATGAGCGTGCAGCCTGGTGCGAGCCTGATCGCCAACGGGACGCTGGCGCAGCCCATTTACTTTACCTCGATCAATGACAGCTCAATTGGCGGCGTTACCAATAACAACAGTGGCACGACCCCACCTGCGCCGGGCGATTGGAACTCCATTGCGATCAACGGAGCCAATGCCAGTTTCAAGTATGTCCAGATTCAATATGGCGGTGGGCCTGCGAACTCCACCTCCCAGGCAGAGATGATCTCGACCAGTGGTGCCTCGACGGTAACGATTGCCGATAGTGTGCTGGCCAACTCGTTCTATATTGGCTTGCAAACAGGCTTTCAGGCTGGCGGAGATACCGTAACGGTCACCAACAGCACGTTTTACGGAATTCAGGATCGAGCTATCAACGCATTTGCTGGATCCACGGTGCATGTAGTCAACTGCACCTTCGACGGCAACGCCGCCGGAATCTATGGTCACGGCGGCGCGGTCGATGTTGCGAACTCGGTAGTGTCGAATAGTATCGGGACTCAAAATAACGCGAACGGGATTCAGTTCGGAGGCATCGGAGGAACCGTCAGCTCTGTCGTGAACACCGATGTCTACTCGACTGTAAGCACGGTGCCGAATTACACCGGTATGACCGACCCGACGGGGACCAATGGCAACATCTCCGCCAACCCCGTCTACATGAACCAGCCACTCCACGACTACCGGCCGACCTACGGCTCGCCCCTGATTGACGCGGCGAATGCTACTGTTCCCAACTATCCAGCGACGGACGCCTTTGGGGTTCCTCGCAACAACTCGCCACTCGTGACGGTGAAGACAGGTACTCCCGATAGCAGCGGCAACTATCCGGATATAGGCGCGTTTGAGTTCTCGCAGTTGGCTCCGTCCGACCTGGACCTTACCGTCACGGCCGTACAGGGTCCGAGCAGTGCCACGGTTGGATCGCAGGCTAACCTGACCTGGACGATCACCAACATCGGCTCTGGAACAGTGTTCGGTCCATGGCACGATGGTATCTACCTGGTTGAGAACCCGAGTACGAATCCAGTGGAGACGCTGGCCGGGCAAGTGCTGGAGGGCACGGGTGTGGTCCTCGGCCCGGGCGCGACCTACTCTGCGAGCGGAACCATCACGGTGCCGGGAGCAGTTGTCGGGCCGCATGTCTGGGAGGTAAAGACCAACGTGCGCGGAGAGGTGTTTGAAGGTGCAAACACGGCAAACAACACTGCGACCTCGCTACAGTCTGTAGCGATTGCAGTCAATCCACTGGTAGCGGGTGCAGGTCCGGTCACCGGAACGTTCACTGCCGTGGGCCAGCCTGTGTACTACACCTACACATCCGTTCCATCGCAGTCGACCAAGCTGCAACTTGACCTGAACACTTCTATCAGCGGCAGCGTACAACTCCTGGTCGGGGGAGGCTACGTGCCCACTCCGCAGCACTATGACTACCAGCAGGTAGAGTTCAACTCTCCCACTGCCAGTGTCGTGATTCCGAACGGGACCGCCCAGACGTACTACATTGCAGCGTACCCGCAACTGTTGGCGACGGCGCCGGCAACTTTTACCATTCAGGCTTCGGCTGTGCAGTTTGCGCTCACAAGTGTCAACCCGAATACTGCTATCGCGACTGGTTCGGCGACTCTAACGTTTGAGGGCGGAGGGTTCAGCTCCGCTACCAAGTTTGCCCTGATAGGGTCGAACGGGATAACGTACGCATCGACTGCGGTCTTTCTCAGCGACTCCGGTCATGCGGACGTGACTTTCAACATGAGCTCGATGGCTGCCGGAACCTATGCCGCCCAGGCGACCAGCGGGACAACCATCACGCTGCCGAACGCGGTAACGGTGACTTCCACCGGCGGCGGACCCACTCCGGCACTACCAGGCGGCATTTCAACGGCCTTCCGAACCCCGTCGGCATTCCGCGCCGGCTACCCGTCGACCGTCACCCTGGACTACACGAACACATCTGGATCTGACCTTCCCGCGCCGCTCATCTATGTGTCTGCGACCAACGCGACCTTGAGCGAGCTGGCCCCTCCCTGCACCGGCTGCGGCCCCAATTTTGCGGCACAATTGGCCAATACTTACAACCAGGGTCTAGTGCTGGCGATCAGCCCACAGGGACCGGCCGGAGTTCTGCCCGCCGGCACGACCAGCAGTATCTCGTTTGTGGCTACGCCCGGTCCCTCAGGCCAGGTTTCCTTTTCGGTAGCTACCGTCGGCCAGCCGATCGTCGACACCTTCATTCCCGTTTGCACCAGCACTGGATGCCCCATCAAACCGACTGCCCAGGACGGCGCTTATCCGACCGGGGCAACTTTCTGCGATTCGCTCGTTCCATCCAGCGGATATCGCGCCTGTATGGCGCTGCTGAACAACGCCGGGTTTACCTATGCATCCCACACTCAAACAGCCGAGCTCCCTCTTCCGGTTACTGCCTCATGGGGAACCTTGACCTACGAGGGCCTCAACAACTTACTGGCGGCAGACGCCACCGCACTCAGCAAGTCGGGCATCTACGAATACGACGTTCAACGTCTTCTCAACTTCGAACTTCAAAAGGACGGCCTGGACGAATTTACCAGTCGCTATCACAAGGGTGCTTTCGGCTACGGGCCAAGCCATCCATTCGACATCGCCTTGCTCAATACCTACGTCTACCCCACGATCGTCTATCCCGACGGCGGCCTCCGCTCCTTCCCGACGAAGACGACAACTCCTGCAGGGCCCACCTATCTGGGCCTCGTTGGCGACTATGCCACGGTCGTGCTGCTGGCTGACGGAACCTACCTGCTGACTGAGACGGATGGATCGACACTGCACTTTATTCAGATCTCCGGCACCAACCAGTTCCGTCTGGATTACATCGCAGACCGTGTCGGAAACAAGACCACGCTGACCTACACCCCCACCATCGCGAACCAGGTCGCAAGCGCAACGGATGCCTACGGGAACACCCTCTCGTTTCTATACGACAACTACGGCCACATTGTGCAGGCTACGGACGCTGCTGGCAGAGTAACGACCTACGGTTACAGTGCCGCGGCTTTCCTTACAAGCATCAGTGACAGCGGTGGAACCACAAATATTACCTGGAATGAAGGTGGTCCGAACGGTGTCGGATACATCAGTGACGGTTGCATCTCTACCTATTGCGAACCGGCGATCGGAGTGACAAGCATCGCCTACCCTGACGGCTCGCACTCGTACTACACCTACGACCCAGTGGGACGGATGACGAGCAGTAGCCGTGACGGCGGGGCCGATAGGGTGACCTACACGTACAACAGCGACGGCAGCATCCAGACGACGGATGCACTCGGCAATTCCACCACGGAAGCTCCGAATCAAAATGGTTTTACCGCAGCGCTTACGGACGCACTGGGCGCAACGTCGCACTTCACCTACGATCCCGAATCCAAGTTGGTCGGCGCAATCGGACCCTTGGGCGACTCGACCAGCATCGGCTACGACAACGGCGACAACGTGTCGTCCGTAATGTCGCCGATCGGGAATCTTACCAGCGTGAATTATGGCGGCGATGCTAGCCCCAATACGTTGACCGATCCCTCCGGCAATGTAACCGGATTTGAATATGACTCGACCTACGACTTGACGTCGATCTCCGACCCGAGCGGTTTACAGGTGAAGCGCACGTACGATTCCCACGGCAGGTTGCTGACTCGGACCAACCGTCGTGGCCAAACCACAACGTTTGCCTATGGCCCGAATGACCTGCTCGTCAGCAAAACCTTCTCGAATGGCTCTCAGGTAGTGTTCAGCTACGACGCCCACTACAACCTGCAAGCCGTCACCACTGGGGGGGGCGTAACAAATTACACCTACGATGCCGCGGATCGACTGACCCGGCTGTCGAATCCGGACGGCACCTCGCTCAGCTATACCTACAATGCGAACGGTCAGCGGACGAGCATGAAGGATTCGGCTGGCTACGTCACCAACTATACGTTCGACCCGGTTGGACGGCTCTCTGCTTTGACCAGCGGCAGCGGTGCGCCGATCGTTAGCTATACCTATGACAGCAATGGAAAGCTGGCATCCAAAACCTTTGGCAATGGAACCTCGACGAGCTTGACTTACGACGCCACCGGACAGATTGCCAGGGTGATCCATTACTCGCCAACCCATGCGATCCTCAGCCAATTCGACTACAGCTACGACTCCGACGGCAACCCGACCGGGACGAAGACTCTTACGGGCAATCTCGCTTACAGCTACGATCTCCAGGGCCAACTGACCGGGGCAACCACGCCTGCGACATCGATTCAATATGCCTACGATCAGTCCGGGAATCGTAGCAGTGTCAACACCGGGGTCTCCGCGTCCCCGTATCTGGTGAACAACCTCAACGAGTACACGGCTGTCAACGGTCTCCCCTACCAATACGACGCCGATGGAAACCTGATCGCAGGCAATGGCTGGACCTATACCTACAACGAAGAGAACAAGCTACTAACGATGGTGAATGCCACCAACACCTGGACCTTCCAATATGACGGCCTGGGTAATCGCGTTGCCAGTACGCACAACGGAGTCTTATCTCGTTATCTCATCGATCCAGCCGATTACGGAAACATTGATGCGGAGTTCAGCTCCACAGGTGCGGTCACGGCGCACTATACCTACGGCCTCGATCTAACCAGTTCGGTTCAGGCTACGGGAGCCACAGGCTACTACCACTTTGACGGTGTTGGAAATACGGCTCAGATTACAGATGCTTCTGGAAATGTAGCCAACAGCTATGCCTACCTGCCCTTTGGAGAGGAAACTACACTGGCGGCAGCCCTCCCGAACCCTTTCACCTATTGCGGCCAGACGGGTGTGCGCGATGACGGTTCCGGTCTGTACTTCATGCACAACCGTTGGTATAACCCGCAGCTGGGACGGTTCGTCGCGCAAAATCCCATTGGATTTGAAGGTGGAGTGAATCTGTATGAATACGCTGACAATTCGCCGCTCACGGATTGTGAGCCGCACGAATCCGAGGATATTCTCCCTGAGTTAGCGCCATCGTCCGACAGCATCACTGATGTTGGCTCCACCATCAACTCCGATGCCGGGGAGACCGCTCTCACGTTGGGGCTCGTCCCGAGCGATGGTTCCAACTTGGCAAATGGCACTCTCCACACCATTGAGAGTGATCGTGGTATCCAGCCGTCATCCCACCTGAACCTCATTGGCAGAAAGAACAAAGTAACAGTTCGTCGGAAGCTTCAGTTTCCCAAGAAGCATCCCCCCACGAACAAGCCGAAGCCGACGCCTCACCACAACCCGCCCCATAATCTCCACCACCACCCCAGCCCGCATCCACACATAAGTCCGCAACACCACACGAAGCCCCATCCTCACAAGAATCCGCCTACCCCGTGCGGGTCGTGCATCACCAAGCCCGCGAAGCCCAAGTTGGTGAAGATCAAGGGAGCTCTCGATCCGAACTCCAAGCTGACGTCGGGCTATGGGGACCAGGGTTTCATTCCTGTGGGCTTTCCTATCACGTACACCATCGCGTTTGAGAATCTGCCTACGGCCAGTGCTGCAGCTCAGAAGGTCGTCGTGACTGATTCGCTCCCGAGCAATCTGAATTGGTCCAGCGTGGAGTTGAACGCGATCGGCTTCAACAACACGACGATTACGGTACCGCAGGCCACGCAGACCTACACGGCCCAGGCCAGCGTTACCACCGATCCGAATCCGGTCAATGTCAACGCTGCACTGGACCCCGCCACCGGCGTCCTCACCTGGACGATCCAGTCAGTAGATCCCACGACGGGTGGGGCTCCGGCAGACCCCCTGGCGGGCTTTCTGCCTCCAAACAACGCTGCCAATGCCGGTGCCGGCTATGTGACGTTCACCGTGATGCCCAAGCAGGGACTCGCAAATGCGACGGCGATCACCAATCAGGCCAGCATCACCTTCGACACGAACGCTGCCATTCAGACCAATATCGTGACCAACACGATGGATAGCTCAGCGCCTACCAGCTCCGTGAGTCCGCTGCCTGCAACTGCCGCTGCCAGCAGCCTCACAGTTAGTTGGTCAGGCAGCGACCCATCCGGATCCGGCATTGCCAGCTACAACATCTACGTTGCCATCGACGGCGGAACCTCCACGCTATGGCTCTCCGGAACCACTCTAACCACCTCCAGTTACTCCGTGTATCCGGGACACACCTACTCCTTCTTCAGCCTGGCGACAAACAATGTCGGGGTCTCCCAGACGACACCAGCAGGGGTGCAAACGGTCGCCGTCACCTCTCTCATCCCCACCGTTACGGTCACGCCTGCTGCCCTTGTGATCTCGGCCGCTCAGCCGCTCCTGGTCAACGTTGCGGTGACGAGCACCGGAGTTCCCACGGGAACCGTCGTGCTGCAAGCCGGAGCATACACGTCGACCGCGGTGGCGCTCAGCGCGGGCAGCGCGTCCTTCACGATTCCCGCAGGTTCGCTCGCGAATGGAACCAACCCACTCACCGTCACCTACACACCCGATGCAGCAGGGGCGATCTTCTTTGCCCCCTCAACAGGTACGGCCAACGTAACTGTGGGCTCCAACATTGCAGTCACGGTATCGGCCTCAGGCAATGCGTTCAGCGTAGATGGAACGACCTACACGACGGCTCAGACCCTGAGCTGGGTGCCCGGTTCCAGCCACACTCTCGCGACAAACTCGCCGCAGATGGCGAACGGAATTCAACAGACCTTCACCTCATGGTCCGATGGTGGAGCCATAAGCCACACCGTCACGGCCAACTCCGCCGTCACAGCCTATAGCGCTGCTTTCAGCACGGCTTATCTGCTGACGACGTCCGTATCCCCTGCTGCTGCCGGGACCGTCTCTCCAGCCAGCGGCACCTACTATCCTGCGGCAACAACGGTCAATCTCTCGACCACGCCCGCGGCTGGCTATACGTTCGTCAACTGGAGCGGCTCCGTCGCCAACAGCTCCACCCCAACCACGACGATCACCCTGAACGCCCCGCAAACAGTGACGGCCAACTACACTCTGACTCCGGTACCTGCCGTCACGGTCTCCCCGGGGGCTCTTACGTTTACTTCAGTGGCGGGCGTCACGACTGCAGCTCAGGTCGTCACCCTGAATAACACTGGCAACGCTGCCCTTGCCATTACCAATGTGTCGATCACCGGCAACAACCCAACAGCATTTGCCCAGACCAGTAACTGCGGCAGTAGTGTCTCGGCGGGGGCAAACTGCACGATCAGTGTTACATTTACTCCGACCGCCGCAGGCAACCTGTCTGCCAGCCTAACCATCACGGACAACGCAGCAGGAAGTCCACAATCCGTGACTCTAACGGGAGTAGGAACTGCAGCTCCAACCTTCTCGCTGAGCGCGACTCCAGCTTCCCAGTCGGTCAACCTCGGTGCAATGGCAACCTTCAACGTCAACGTTACACCGCAGGGGGGGGCGTTCTCCTCTGCTGTCACCCTGACCGTAACCGGACTACCGACCGGAGCTACAGCACTCTTTACACCTTCGAGAGTTACACCCGGAGCGACTGGAGTAACGTCCGTCCTCACCATCCAAACTGCACCGGGCGTGGCCGGATTGCGTACAACTGTCTGGTCTACTGGCGCACCTGCTTATGCGGCGCTCGGGTTCTTACTCCTCAGCACCCTCGGAAGGCGTAAGCGCTGGATCGGAAGCATGCTCGCACTGTTCGTGCTTGCGGTTGTAACCGCAGTCAGTGGCTGCAGCAGTGGGTCGACCACTTCCACGTCTGTCATCACCATCAATGGAGCGAGCGGCACTACAAGCCAAACGACAACAGTGAGCCTTACCACAAACTAACTGGAACTCCCTGGCGCTAAAGTTGAAGACGCACAGTTAACGTCATCGGTTAATGTGCGTCGATCAACTAGATGTTCTGCGGTCAATCCCCCGCATTTCGTTGAGTCGATCCGATTCTGACAACATCGATCTCCTGATTCTTTGTGCTCCGTCGGAAGTCGTTATCATGCATTGGCAATATTCCGGCTGATGGCTCTCGAGTAATCCCACGATCACGTGCCGACTCATGATTCCTTGTCGGAGGTTCTGCTCGCCTGGAGCGAGCAGTGCCCACAGACGGAAGAGGAATGGATGCCCCCAAACCCGTTGTCGACCAAGCCCTACTCCTCTACCGAGATCCAGTAGCGGTACCTCAAGCCTGCGGGCATCAAGTTGGGATTGGGGCAGATCGGCTGGCACACCTTCCGTCACACCTACAGGTCTTGGCTAGACGAGACCGGTGCGCCGATGAAGGTGCAACCGGAACTCATACGTCACGCCTCCAGCCTTGCGCGTATCCTCCGAGAATCCAAGCTCCCGTAGGCGCTCTGAGAAGACGACATAATCCGGATCCGTTGATATCTCCGCAATCACATCGACATCGACCGTCCCTCGGATTGGAGCAGCAGCTTCATCCGTCACGGTCAGATCGAGCGTCGAGCCGCCACAAAGACAACCTCATCGAGGAGCTTGCCCAACTTGCCTGCGGCATTTTCGAGCAGAGTCACTTTACTAGGCATGATTCAAAATCCTCTTGCTCAGTTCGCCCATTGCGATCTTGCGCTCACGGATGCGCCCATCACGAAGAGCATTTGCCAAGCCGATGGATGCTCCTTGTTCCGTCATGCTGGAGGAGTCCTGATAACCTTGCCCGCTTGAACGATCCGTGGACCTCGGAAGAGGAGAGGTGTAAATCTGAGGCCAACTGCTGGAACGACAGCCCCGCAGCTCCCGGCAAGGAGAGCTTGAGCAGAACGGCGATATCGACGGGGCGAAGCATAGGGACAGCGGAAGCCAAATTCATTCAATATCCAAGAATAGTGAATAGAGGCGGGTGCCGTTCCGCCGAAACTCCAACACCATTAGGGTGCCGATCAACCGCTCAATAGGACCACCGAAATGAGAGGTCAGCAGAGGGCAAAACTTTACGGAGTTCTGATGTTCTCTGCAGCCGCGTTCGAGCGCCAGGTTGTGGAACTCCTTCGCCTTGTCCAGGTGTATTAGTTTCGGTAGGCCTGCGACTGGCCAGCCATCGCTGCTACTCGACTGCGGCTGCCATCCCTTTGGGACGACAGCATGACTGATTCCAAGCGCCACCGAGGCTGCCGAGGGAGCGTCCAAAGACAAGTAAAACCCCGCGATCACACGGGTTGCCACATCAATAACCCGCCTCAACCATAAGTCGCTCCCTTGAGGCCGTACCCATTTATGCAACCAGCTCTAGCGTCCTGTCTCTAAAGTTTGCTTGCAAAATTGTGCGATGGAGTCGAGGATTGGGTCTGCGGTTTTGTGCCGGACGAACGGTTTGGGATCTTGGTTGTGGTTGTTGATGAAGGACGAAATTGCATGTTGCAGTTCTTCGGTTGAGCGGTGCACTCTGCGCCGCAGTCGCTTTTCAGTAAGTGCGGCGAACCAGCGTTCGACGAGATTGAGCCAACTGGCCGAAGTGGGCGTAAAGTGCAGGCGATCGCGTGGTCTCTTGGCCAGCCAACTGCAAATCAATGCCGTTTTGTGGGTTCCATAGTTTTCCAGAATCAGGTGCACATCGAGGTCCCCGGGAACGTTGACTTCAATCGTGTCGAGGAAGTTGCGAAAATCGACGCTGCGATGGCGTTATCGAGGCTCGACTTAAGCCCGTCTTCCCGGCTGGCGATCGCGTGGACCAGTGCGTGGCATCAGCAGGTGTGGTCTCCAGCGTCAGGGCCAGCACGCGCTCGACATCCTTGTCCGCGAGTTTGCGCGAAGTGCCAGGTCGCGGTTCATCGACCAGACCATCCACTCCTTGGTCCAGACAGCGCTGCCGTCACTTGCCCAGCATCTGCAACGTCACACGCAATTGCCGCGCGATGCTCGTGTTGCTCAATCCATCGGCGGCAAGCAAAATAGCGCGAGCGCAGGGCAAGTGCCTGCGCAGTCGTCGGCCTTTTGGCCCAAGCCTCCAACTGAGCTTGATCTTCGGCCCTGATCGATAACGGAGGAGGCGGTCGCCCCATCGGAGTTCCTCCCGCTCTATCTATCCGCTGAAGCAGTCCCTAATAATGCTATTCAATTTATTTCAGAGACTGGACACTAGATACCTATCTATCTATACGTAGGATGCCACCCGCACCCTACACGACATTGAATCCACCCACCACAATCTTCGGCGTCTCTCCGCGCGTGTCCGCATGTTGCAACTCCGTCTCGAGCGTCCTCCGCTCGCCGGGCATCAGCGTCACATAGTTATCACTATAGATGGCGGGCAAAATCCGGTCGCCACTAACGGCCCGCACCGCCTTCATCCGTGCCATCAACGCCGGCCACGCAGAAGTATTCTGCAACTCCGTCGTCAGCCGCCACACATCGCCCGCACGCGTGGCCTTCGTCGCAGCCAGCACCCGCGCCTTCGCCAGTTGCCGAATCGCCCGGTAATCTCCCTCCACCACACTCCGCATATATTCATTCGCCGAGACCGTCGTCTCTCCCTCGATCAACGTCAGCCGCAGAAAATGCACTGCCGTCAGTCCCTTCGGATACTCCATCCGCATCGCCGTCACGACGCTGTCTTCCTTGCTGTCAATCGTCACCGCCTTCATCCCCACGCGCGCTCCATCCATATTCAACATCTCCACGCCAGCACTCAGCCCGCGACGATCGCCCCCACTATAGTTGACCACCTCAATCATCTCCGTATCGCGGTTCCACTGAATATGCAGCGGCTCCGACGCCTTCCTGCACCCGAAGTACGCCGCCGTCGGCTCAAAATAATAGTCATACGTCTGCCACACAAACGACGGCCAGCACGGATGACTCATCCACAGCAGCAGCCCCGCGCGATACTTCCCCTGCGACTCAAACATCGCGCGATAGCCCTCATAGTTCACAAACTGCGCCAGCGAAACCCACTCCTCCACGCTGTCCGCGCCACCATAGCTTTCATCGATGATGCTGCGAAACGATCTCCCGCCCTGCGCTCCATTCAGGCAAAAATCATGCAGCCCCCATTGCAGTCCCTGCGGCCACATAGCGCTCTCCGGCATCATCAACCGCACGCTCTCCATCGGCGGAATATTCGGCATCCCAATCTCGCTATGCAGCTTCGAGTCGGCGATCCGGAAGTAGTCCACCGGCGGCAGCGCATGGTACGGCCCATGTCCGCTGACCACATCGTCCGCCGAGCTCGGAATGTACTGAATGCCCGGATGCAACTCCGCCAGCGCCGCACGCAATCCCTTCTCCAGCGTCTTCGGCGGATAGCCCTCATTGCGTCCGCAGTACAGCCCGATCGACGCATGATTACGAATCCGCAGCAGCAGGTCGCGCGCATTCGCCATGAACATCGCGTCATCATCCGGCACCGGCCCGTCCCACGGATTCGCCAGCCAGAAATCCTGCCACACCATCACGCCGTGCCGGTCGCACGCCTCATAGAACGCCTCATCGCCGATCTGTCCCACCCAGTTCCGAATCATCGTGAAGTTCATCTCGCGGTGATAGCGCACCGCAGCGTCATACTCGCGCGCGCGATACCGCAGCATCGACTCGCCGAACCCCCAGTTCCCACCGCGGCAGATAAACCTCCGCCCATTGATAAAGATTCGCAGCTCCCCACCCTCTTCGCTATAACTCATCTGCCGAATCCCAAACTTCAACCTCTTGCGATCCAGCGTCCGCCCCGCCGCCTCAAACCGCAGCTCCACGTCATACAGATGCGGCTCGCCATATCCCACCGGCCACCACAGCTCCGGGTCCTTCAACCGCAACTCCGCATGCTGCGCAGCATCCAGTTTCACCGTCGTCGACGAGCCGCCGGCCACGCTCACCTCCTGCGCCACCTCCACCGTCCCAAACCGCAGCCGCAGCGTTCCCGCAACTGCATCCGCCCGATGATTCACCACATTCACCGCAACGCTCACCTCCGCCTTCGACGTATCCGGCAGCGCCATCGCGGCCGAAACAAACGGCGCATCGAGCGTCACCGCTCCCGTCTTCGTCAGCGAAACATTCCCCCAGATCCCCGTATTCCGCCCGCGAATCGTAGGAATCCAATCCCATCCAATCGACGCATGATACGTCGGATTATCCGCGCCCAGCGCGCCGCCATTGCGCCCCGGCGTCTCAAACGTCTTCTGCTTCGTGCTTCCCGGCGTAGCATTTTTCTCGATCAGCACCGCCAGCGCATTACGTTTGCCCGCCAGCAGCTTGTCCGTCACATCGAACCGCCCTCGCATAAATCCGCCGTCGATGCGCCCCAGCAACTCTCCATTCAGAAACACCTGCGCCTTCCAATTAATTCCGTCGAAGTTCAGCCACGCAATCTCTCCCGCAGCAACCCCCGGCGCATCGAACTCCGTCCGATACCAGAAGTCCGAATAAAAATACGAGTCCGAAAGATAGAGTTGATTCTCCCCAAAGTTCGGATCAGGAATCGCGCCCGCGTTGTAGTACGACGTCAGCACCGTTCCCGGCACCGTCGCCACCACCCACGAAGCATCCTTGAAACCCGCGCGCGACATCGCCTCTCCACCTGCCCCCCCGAGGTTGCTGCGCTCCACGCGCCAAGCCCCTCCCGCCAAATCCAGCTTGCCCTCCGCATCCACCTTCGCCGCCGGAGCAGCCACAGCCACCGGCCCGCCGCGCCCCCACACCTCCATCTCGCTCAGGATGTATCCGTGCGGCGAACTCGGCCGCGTCATCAGCACGCGCACATACCGCGCACGCTCCGGCGTCGCCAGCCGAATCTCTTCCACATCGTCCGTCCCGCCCAGCCGATGCACGTCCGTCCACGTCCGCGCATCATCCGACACCTGCACGTTCCCCTCCGCCGCGCGCGCAATCCAGTACAGCGCCACGCGGTCAATCGTGCACCGCGCCCCCAGGTCCACCGACACCCATTCCTCCCCCGACCCCGCGCTCATCCACGCGCTCGTAAAGCTGTACGGCCCGCCAATCTCCACCCGCTCCGCGCCCTTGTAAAACTCCACCTGCCCAAAGCTCCACGGCACCATCTGCGTATCCGCCGGATGCTTCACCCGCTCGCACGTCACCCTGTAAAAGCGGCTCTGGCACAGGCGATTCAGCGTCATCGAAGGGAAGTAAAGGCTGCTTCCGCTCACCAGGTCCGGCGGATAATTCTCCGACGAAATCGCCTCCAACCCCGTCACCGTTCCTACCTCTTCCCAGCCGCGTCCGTCCTCCGACACCGTCACCGTCAACTTCAAATCCCTCGCCGCCACATACTCCGGCAGCATCACAAACACCCGCACCCGATCCACCGCCGGAGCCGCCGCACCACCGCCCACCTGCACCTCCACCGACACCTTCGCGCCCTCCAGCTTCACCCCCAGGGGAGGGAAGTGATCGAGCACAATCTCGCGGTCCGGCTTCGACAGCGTCCCCTCCGCACTGGTCGAAACCGCAACCCACACCGGCATGCGCGTGTCCTTGATCCCGTCCGTAATCAGTTGCGCGGTCAGGTTGTAGTCGTAGCTGCTGGAGTGCATCGCAGGCCGCCGCAGCGCCAGGTTCCTGTACGTCGACGCATCCACCACCAGCCTCGGCGAGAACACATCCGCCGCACTCCCCGGATAGATCCCCACCCCGCGCGTATACTCCGCCGACCCGTTGCCGCCGCCGACTCCGACGCGCTCCCCATCGCCTCCACCCACCCCCTCTGGGCCACCCATCGCCGGGGTCAGCGTCGCGGCCATCACCGGCAGCGTCGGCAGCGCAACCTCACCGGCCGCAATCATCGAGCTCTTCAAAAACTCACGTCTGGACAGCGCCAAATGATTCCTCCCGAAGCCTCTACTCATCCCAATCTCCACCGGCAACGCCTTCGGAAGATAACGATAACATGAAGCAAATAATTTCGTCATGGGTGAGCGGAGCAAGTCGACCGCAATCAAAACCTACGTGACGGTCTTGCGCGAGAATCGTCCACCGTGCGACCCGCAGGAGTCGCGAATGACCAACTCAACCGGCAGCACGATGCGCTTGGCCTTGTTCGTCTGAACATGGTCCGACAGCCTTGAGAACAGCAACTCGGCGGCGATCCGTCCCAGCACATCCGTTGGCTGCCTGACCACAGTCACCGCAGGCCGGATGATGCTGGCCATCTCGAAGTCATCGAACCCCGCCAGGGCGATCTGCTCCGGAATCCTTGCATTCAATGTCGAGAGCGCATGCAGCGCATTGCGCATCACCAGGTTGTTGGTGCAGAACAGCGCCGTAGGCGGTGCCTTCGTGCCCAGCAGCACGCGGATGATCTGCAGCATCTCCGTCTGCGACTCCGTAACCACGTACGCATCCGGCTCTAGCTTGGCGGCCTCCATGGCCGCGCGATATCCCTCCAGTCGCTCTTTGAGCGTCCATAGTTGGCTGGAAAGCCCTATGCACGCAATGCGGCGGTGGCCGTGCTCGATCAGGTGGTGAACCGCCAGTTGCGCCCCGCGTTTATTCTGCACCGTGACGCTGTCAAACGAGCTTCCCGGAACCGGCCGGTCCAGTGTCACAATTGGCGTCCGTTCAAACTCCGGGTCGCGCAGTTGGGATCTGCCCGGCGCCGGCACCACAATCAGTCCCTCGATATGCCGCCGCAGCATCCGCTTGGCCTCGATGAACTCCGTCGCCGGGTCTTCATCCGACGTCGTGATCACCGTCGAGTAGGAGCGTTCTTTAGCCACCAGGTTGATCGAATGCGCGCACTGCGCAAAGAACGGATCATGCAGATTCGGAACGATCATGCCGATCTGCCGCGTACGCTGGTCCCGCAGCGAACGCGCCACCTCGTTGGGCACATAGTTCAGCTTTGCAATCGCATCCAGCACCCGCGCGCGCGTCTCTTCGGTCACGTGGACGTTGTGGTTCAGCACCCGCGAGACCGTCATCGTCCCCACGCCCGCCAGTTTCGCAACATCGCTCATTCGCGTGGGACGATTCAAGGTAAACGTTCTCCTCCGGCAATCCGGCTAAGACTCCATCCTGCATCAACCGCTGCCGCTCAGCGGTCCCTCATCTGAAACGAACCTTGAACCCGGAAACCTCGCACCGTTTAAAACATACTACGCGCCGCCATCAGTTCAGGAGCTCAAACCCCTCCACCCGGCACGCCAGCCTATGACGCTCAAAAAATCTCTGCGCCTCCAAGCGACACGCTTGCACCCGGTCCGTGCCTAACCAGCGTCGCGACCACGCGGCCGTAGCCTTCGCGAGCAGCTCCTTCAGCCCATCAAACTGAAACGGGACACCATCAATGCTATGCCGCAGGAGCATCGGGCGTGTCCTCAAAATCTATCTTGGGAACCTCTGATCAAGTCCTTGCTTTGAAGGGGCGGGACTTTAGTCCCGCCGTAACTACAGCATCAACTATGAGGATTTAGCCGCGAAGGGAATGCACGGAACTTGTTCAGAGTTTCCCCGGACCATTTTTCTCCCAGCTTAATAGTACGAACCTTCGTCATCTCGACCGGAGCCGCGCGGCCTTTTGCGTGGCGGAGCGGAGAGACCCCTGTATTTCGCCGTTGCTGTTGCTTGCCTTCCCGTCATCGGGCGCGAGCTCGCAGTCCCGCAACAGATTTTCAGCCGATCCGCCGAGGGCAGTCTACCAACATCCGCCCCCTCCCCACCGACAACTGAGGGCC
>VFSW01006080.1_pt1 | contig 17778 bp, 23 predicted proteins | sample 5358111 | NCBI WGS metagenome assembly VFSW01 (sample SAMN11554181, study PRJNA540505) | mine drainage metagenome | isolation source: sediment from site ElyBrook_90M | place: USA: Ely Copper Mine, Vershire, VT | collected 2017
TTGGGACCGGCGTATTTACGCGGCACTGGGGTATCCCGTTGGCGAACTGATGGTCAGGGTCCAGCCGGTTGCTGCCTGCACATTCCCTTCGATGGTGAGCCAACTAACCAGGCGTTTATAAGCCTCCACGCTGCTATCCACGGCATGTAGCTCTGGATATTCAGATAACGGTCCGGCGGACAGTCCCACGGCAACGCAACCCTTCAACTGAAAGGCCCAGTTCGCAGGATGAATCTCACAGACCGAGCGACCGATAATCCCCGTGGGGATGAGATCGGGGGTTGCCCATACTCCAAGATCGGGGTTGTGCAAACACCACGTCCACCCGTGTTCAGGGGAATTATAGGGAATCAGTTTGTATTCCCCTTCGCGGACACAGGATGCGCCCTCTTTGTTGTCATTCCAGGGCTGCTCGATGGAAAACAGGGATTTCCCTTCATCCACCGTGAACAAGCCCGTCGTGGCATCGGGATAGTACGTTCGGAATATATTGATGTTCATTTTCCATCCACCTTGTTCTCGATGCGCGTCAATTGAGCGTTCATGTCATTCAGTGTCGCATTGATGGCGGCCAATTGAATCTCATCGTAGGATTTCGCGTTTTCGAGCTGCTGCAATTCTGCCGTATCGTTGGTCAGTTCCTGAACCTTGGTGCCGCTGATGTAGGCGATGTAAAAGCCCTGCACTACTACCATCAGGCCAAGCCCCATCACCGATAACCACATACCCTTGACGGTCTTGGCAATATGGCGCTCAGCGATGGTGCCCACCAGCGTCTGCAATTCTCGGTGTTGAGGTTCGGTCAGATCGAGTGACATTACAATATCCTACAGGTTGATATGCGCGGCAAACAAGGCGAACGCGATGCCGGTCAGATAACCCGAAAAATCTTCAAGATCATCCCAGAAGGTCTGCGGGGGTGTCTTTTCATAGAGATGGTCAAAGACAAACTCCTTGAATCCAGCCAGACCAATGGCAATGAGTGCCGCGAGATACTGATGCCATCCAGAGAACAATAGCAGCACCGTAGCCGCCACGCCGGAATGGGCCATGAAGGCCACGAACTTCGGGTTTTCACCAAGATCCGCGATGAACTTGGTGATACTGTTCATACCGGCGTGTCCGAATCTTCCATGCGCTGCACCAGCGATTTCTTCTTGCGGTCGCCGGTTTTACGCATGACGGGGATATCGCCGTCAGCCTGATTGAGTGGCTTGCCACGCACGCCGCCTTGATGGCCGATGAGTGCATGACGAGTGGAGGGGGCAATACGGGACAATTTGGTTCCCGTTTTTCTCAAATGTTTCTTGCGCATGTGAATCTCCTGTTAATTAACCTACTCGCCAAATAACAACTATACCTGAACCGCCAGTTCCACCCTGACCACCGGCGGCGTTCCCACTGTTGAATCCACCACCACCGCCGCCGCCACCAGCGCCACTGTTGGCATCGGCGTTTGAACCGGCAGCCCCGGTCGTACCGAAAGCGCCTCCTTGGCCGGCTCCATAACCATTGCCATTATCGCCATTTGCAGCGACCGACTGCAAAGCAGTCAATTGGCCGCCAAGACCAGGAACTCCACCATTGGCGGTTGTCGCCCCGGTAAATGTCGTGTTGTTTCCAACAGTACCGGTTCCACCGGCCGTTAAATGCGTTCCTGCTGTGCCTCCGGCACCCCCCGATCCGATAGTCACCGTGTAGCCCGTCAGCGCCGTCAAGGTTACGAGTTGCCAGGTATCCTGACCAGCACCACCACCGAACCCGCCTAAGCCACCAAAGCTAGTGATACCACCACCACCGCCACCACCGCCGCCACCAGCGCCGCGCATATATAATAAATATGTGCCGCTGGTAGTCGGCGTATAGGTTCCGCTGGCCGTGAAGATAGTCGCTTGTGTGACGGCATACAAATTAGCGTTGAAATAAGAAAGAGTCACGGGATTTGCGTTACCCGTAGGTGAAATAGTCTGGATACCACCATTTGCTTGCAGTAATCCTCCAAAAACAATGTTCCCCGATGCTGTGAATGTATTGGTATTAGCATTCCCTGCGAGTGTCAACACCGAGGCGTTCAGCGTGACATTGCTCGAAGTGGTGATATTACCGTTCAAATCCACTGCCAACTGGCCAGTCCCACCTGCCTTGAACCCCACATTGAAATCCTGATACTGCTGGAAGATATTGGCGATGTTGACGCCGGCCGCGCCATTCGACAGATCATTGACGTTGTTGACGATCTGATTGAAATTCCCCATCACCTGACTGGCATCGGCGAGCGTGCCGTTGGTCAGGGTATAAGGGAGTGGGTTGATGATGACGGTCATGTGCCCATTCCGTTGTAACTAAATGGACCTGCAGTAGCGCTATGCGGTCCTATGGACTGATAAACGACCTGTACGCCTGTGATAATGACATTTCCGGTATAAGTATCGGTTCCCCTCTGAACCACGATACGCAAAGCATTGCCGAGTGTATGGGATGTCTGCGGGGAAAGAGTTAGTTTTGTGATAACAGATTCTGCAACGGTATAGGATGTGCTTGCAATGGTCTTGCTTTGTGTACCACCGCTGGTTATCGTAGTTCCCGGTGGGTCAGAAAATACATTCACGGCAAATGTCACGGTCCCTGTAGCTGCCGCGCTGGCGGCCCAAAATATATTGATGCCGATGATGTAGCCGTTATTCCAATTGAAAGGTGCGGGTACTGTTGAAGTTATTGTGCCGCCAGTGGTTGGAAATTCTATTCCTCGGAAAATCGTGGCATTGATTTGCGTGACAGTGCCACTGACGTTATAAAACTGCCACGGTGTAAGGGTCAGAACATCATACATTGGGTATCCTGGCGTATGGAATCGCCCAGAATTAGCATCGTCAATTACTTCATAATGTATTTGGCCTGCACCCGTGATACCACCGGTCAAATTTGTCGCTGGAACAAAACAATCATTCCCGTAAGTTCCGGTATCAGAGACAATGCCGCCTCCACAATAGGTAACTCTGTTATTCCAACCCAGGTTATATCCTGAATTTACAAAAATTATGTTCGCAAGAACCGCATTTAAAAGATTATGATCGCCACCAACAACTACTCCGCCAGTTGCTCCAACATCGGGCCAGTAATCAACATAGTCAACAACATTTAACGAACAACCAACAGCGCTGGAAGTACCTTCCTGATAAAGATGAAGAGCATCTGATGTGTATGTATGCGGGTATCCAGTGCTGTCACCTGGACGATACACCAGTCGCTTGATATGGTTATAAGCACAATTTTTTGTTCCACCGATGCAATCTAGCTGCATACCTGCTTGAGTAAAGAAACTGCATACCACATCAAAATCGCAGAAATTTATACAGCTCCCCTCTATGCCAATCGTCGCCGGCGTCGCGCCAGCATAGTTTCCAAATATCTGAATTCCTAACCATCCCGCTCCATCCAATGTATTACCGGATGAAATACTTGGACTATACATGTGTATCGCCGGCGTTGCCGCATGCCCACTGGTACAAGTAATACAAGTGTTGCTTACGTTTTTACCGAATTGATTGAAGGGGGTATCCATACCATAGCCGTCTGCTACAACTTTGACCGGCACTGTATGTAGAATGGTGGAAGCGCTTGTATAGCCTGTTCCCGACATCATCCTCAGAGTTCCAATTTTGTTTGCACTGCAATATGCAAACGCATTGGCAAATGCCGTATCTGAAGCATTGGCTCCAGTCGGGTCTGCACCCCACATATTCACGTAGGGATCACCGATAAACTGACGTATCCATCGTCCTGTGCCTACACCCGTCACTTGTATCGAATAACCTCCATCATCGGCGATGGTGGAAAGTGGATACCATGCAAACGGTCCGATGCCGATACCATCACTGGCATTGTAATAGCCGGTCAATTGAATAACCTGATTGTTAGAACCGGCGGTCGTAGTCCTCAAGGCAGCTATTGTTTGTATCTGCTGCATTGAGGAATTGTTCAAAGCATTGAAGTCCGCCATGACCTGCGTGGCATCTGCGGTCTGCCCGTTGGTCAGCGTATAAGGCCATGTCGTAATAAGACTCATGGATTGTCCTGGTTGGTATAGCCCGGAGCGCGCACGCGACTCAGGATATTATTGAACCGCTGCCCCAAGACAGAGTTACCGGTGACCTGAAACTGTAAATCCTGATAGGAGATGACATCCGGCCACGGGATCGTATAGGTCGCAAGCCCATTTTCAACCTGTGACCAATCCGCCGCTCCCCAGTTAAACGCTCCCCATATGGAACCCCCGGAGATAAAAGAAAGCGTTGTCTGCTCGGATTGCTGAGGGGAGTTCCCTCCCGGAGAATAAAGTGCGGTCACCGTGATGGATTCTCCGGTCCCTCCGGTGATGTATTTGCAGGTGCTCTCGATCAATTCCATCTGTTCCATCGGGACCATATTGCGTACCGGCGCACTCAATATCTTCCAAGTGAGCGAGGTGCCGTTCTCGACAAAGGTGTCCGTGGGTGACGACGCGACCGAACTGGTGAACATCAGTCCTGAAATGGAATTGTTGGCCATCAAAAAGCCGGTCGAGTAGGGGACGATGACATGGGCCGGAAACGTATGCGGACCTGTCCATCCATACTTGAAATCGAAGAAATACTCCGATTGTGTCTCGGTATTCTGCTGGTTGGGAGCGATAACCGAGATTCGATAGACGCCGTTGTTATAGGCCGCACAAGCCCGCGAAGGCGTGTACGCTTGAATGAATGGCAGTTTGAGTGCCGGGATGGGGTCGCTCACATAGCCGGTAAGCTGGATATATCGGATGCCGTCGTTGGCCATGAACATGACGCCGCCGGGGGTGGTGACGATGGTCCTGGGGGCATTGCAACCGACGGAACTGGTCAGCGTATTGACCGTCAGATTGCTGGTAGTCGGGTCGCCGGTGATCTGCGTGATGGAAAGCTGCTTGAACGCCAGGATGGCCTGCACGATACCGCCCTGGGTGGCGCTGCCCAACGGTTGCTGACCCCAGCCGGTGATATTGGTGTTATCGCCGATGGTGAGCGCCTGGGTGGAACTGGTGATATGCAGAGCATTCCCGGAATCGGAGAAGATGGCGGTATTGCCGGTGGCGTAGTAGGCGCGCCCGTTGAACGAGGTCACGGCAGTCGGGCCGGTGCCGACAAACAGCAATGCGCCCGTGAGATTTCCGGCGTTCCAGGTGGGCGCTGAAATGTTTGAGATATTGAACCAGAACAAGAAATTGGGGGTCGTCTGATTGGGGTAGCACACGGGGATCACGCCACCCACCAGCGCCATCGAAGGCGGTATCCAATCCCCGGTAGTCGCAGGAGTTGGAGGCACGTTCGACGAAGTTACCCCCGAGACCGTGATAAAACTGGAGGTCGCCATGTTGTAGCAAAACGGTTCATCGTAGCCGGGATTGCGTGCCGTCCCGATCATCCCGTAGATGTAGGTGCCAAGCTGCAATGCCACACTCACCACGCCCGGCGTATTAAAGCCGCCGGTGGTGAAATTGATGGCGGCGATGGACGCGGGACGCGGCGCATAAAACTTAGGGGTTGCCCTGTCAGGAACCAGATTGGTGATGAGCTGGCAGGAGCCCGGTGGATTGTCAGGACCGGGTTCCGTGGTCGAGGCCGCATCCGATGTCGTACTCGGTGCGAAGATCAGAACCCCTGCGCCCTGGATAGTCGCCGGCATTAGAGCGGCAAACTCTTGGTGTTGGAGAGATTGGCGCCGCCACCACGGAAACGCCGGGCGTCCTTCGGGATGGTGACCGCATAACCCTCCTGGTCATTGGCAGAGCGGCAGTATTTCTTGAGGAATGCCTCACACTCGGTTATCAGTTGGGTTTTACGTCCATCTGCCGTGGAGTTCATCATGTCCGCCGTAAGGCGCTTGATGAGGTAATTCTGAAACGGCATCCACGGGACTTGGGTAGAAGTCTGGGCGTTCGCGATATCCGCCTGCAACAGCATGTACTCGACGTAGAGCGTGAGGCTCTGGGCCGGTTTCGGCCACAAGAACAACTGCGGCGGCGTCGGGGTCGGAAGCGCCAAAGGCGAGATATCAGAAGCCCACCATTCGGGGTAGCTCTGAGTGTCCGGGTAAAGGGTTTGCCATTGCTTCAGGGGAAGTTCGTTGAGGGTGAATATCTGGCCGTTGATGTTGTAGAACAGGTTGCGACCGCGCAGATAGTTTTGAGGGAGGTTGTACTGATTGATGCCGGCGGATATTGCGATGGTGGTGTTGACCATGTTGATGTCAAAATCATAGAGCTGGCACAGCTCGGACAATATCGAGTTCAACTTGTCCGCGGCTTGTTGCAGGTAATTGGGAGCACCCGCATCCGTCGCGGCCCTTTGGCATATCTGCGCGGCCGTCAACACTCAGGCGGCCATCCGTTGTTCGAGCTTGGCCACGGCTTCGCGGCCCAACTCTACTTCGGCCTTCAGATGCTCAACATTGGTGGAGCAATTCTCCAGCATGTTTTCATCCACCGTCTTCGGATGGATACCTTTCACCTTGCAATTGGCAATATGATCTTCAAGCTCGGACTTCTTATCGGCCTCATTCTTGAGCTGGGTCTCCGTCACCGCCAGTTTGTCGGCAAAGGTCTCATGCTCATAGATGGCCCGGCGACGGTCCAGGACCCGGTGCATCTTGTCCATCAGCGCGTGCATGGTCCCGATATCGGTATCCAGGTCAATGTTGACTGAGCAGCCGCCGGTAAAGCCGGAGGTCAGGTCAGCGGAGATTTGCAGCAGGAACTTGTCCTTTTTCTGGAAGAGGTTCATTAACCGGCCCTCCCATGAATGACGGCATGTTTCTTTTTCTTGTTGAGCCAGTTTCTTTGGCCCTCCCGGTCAAAGACCTCAGATTCATGGCGTTGGGTCTGATACATGATCTCGTAAAACGATGCCGCCTGATTATGGCGGATGTTGTACCAACGGTCGTGGAAGTATTGCTTGCGGTTGATGGTGATACGGTCCGCAGAAGAACCAAGATCAACACGGATTTTTTCCCAAGCGAATTGCTCGCGGGCGAGTGAGCCCGTGGGGTCGCGCTCCATGCAGTCCTCGAAATAGCGGTAATCGCCCATCGGGACTTTGCCATCACTGGTCTTGACGAATTGTTCCTTGACGCCGAGCTCATCGGCCAGGGCATCTATCTGTTTGGGAGTCAGGGCCTTCCCGGAAGCCTTGGTGGTTTCCGTTTCGGCCAGTTCGACGGGCTCAGAAATCTCAACGTCCTGCGGGGTATTCATAACACATTCTCCTCAGTATGAAGGGTAAGGGCGGTGCCGATGGCGTGCGCCATGCGAAACCGTGCAGTGAGCATACCGTAAATCGGATGACGGATGATATACATGAGACCGGTATCCACTTGGCTGATGATGTCCACTTCCGGGACCAGCACCAGGGTTTCATGGGGTTCTGAATGGGTACAGGAGAGCACAATCCCGCAGATGACATTGCCATCTTTATCGTGCCCGCTGACATGATCGCCGAGTTTCAACATGGGTTATCCCTAAAAACCCCCGGGCACAAAACCCGGGGGCATTCTTTCAGGATGACCGTCCGTTATCAGCTGAAGCTTGCACCAAAGGCCGAGCAGGCTTCCGTCCGTGCAAAGAACTGGTTGTTCAGGATGATGGTTCCATAGAACATCTTCCAGCCCACCACGCGCAACTGATTGAGCGGGTCGCTCTTGTCCGCATCGCGCAGATAGCTGAATTTCACATCATCGAGGACCACCTGACCATACGCACCACGACCAAAGAAGTAGGTCGGGTACACGGTCACGCCGGTTGCCGGAGCTGCCGGAGGCGTCTGGGACGCACCGACCTGTTGCACGACACCGGTGGTGTTGTACGTCAGACCCGTCAACTGGCTGTTCGCAGCCAATGTTCCCAGCGCCGCACTCGTGCCCGTGCCATTCGCCAGATTGAGCAGCGTGATGGTGGTTGCGGTCGAGATATAGACGTTGTAGGTAAACCCGGACACGTTCGGCGTGGTGAAGGTCAGGGAGCCGGAAGGGCCGGTGACCGACAAGTTGCCGGATGGCTGGTATACCTGGGTCTCATAGCCGGTGTTGACATCGCTGCCCGTCACCTGGGTCCGATAACTGGCGGAAGTCGCCAGGGAACCGCCGCTCGCTACTGGCGTGAAGGTCACGCTCGCATAGCCTACCCAATAGGGGACCATGTTCGACATGGTGAAGCGCACACCACCCCACTCACCCAGCTCGAAGTTATACAGCTTGGAAACGTCGCTGTAGCTCCAGGCGGTGACGATGGTGGTGTTTTGCCGCAGGTCGGTCGCTACGTCCGGATGGATGATGGCGACATAATGCGGTAGCGCCCGCTTGCTGTTCGGCATGCTGATGCCTTTATCAATGGCCTCTTTCATGTCTTCACGCTCATCACCCATGAAGCGCGGCGCGCCGATGGTGTTGAGGGAAGACACGATGCGATTGATCTCGAAAGGCGTCATCACGTCGGCTGCCACCAGGCCCGCGCGGCTGCCGGCGGCGTTCGCGTAGTTGACCTGGGTGCCTGCATTGAGGTTGTTGAAGGTATTGCGTTCGATGGTCTCGGCCTGTTGCATGGTCACAAGCTCGATGGCCTTCTTGAATACCGGGTGCTTGATGGTCAGGTCCGCGACATCGGTCACGGTGACGGTATCGCCCCATTGCTGGGCGGTGGCCGTGACCGTCTGGATGGTCATGGTCTCGCCCAAGGGCGGAACGCCTTCCACCAGCGGCGTGACCGGCAGCGGTACGCGCAGATAGCGGGTGGCCTGATAGGTCAGGCCGGAATGATCTTTGAGTCGAAGCGGCTCACCATGCTGGTAAGCGACCAGTTGGCGAACCACGTTGGGAAGCGTCTTTTCGGCGATGTAATTGACCACATCGCTTGAAAAGCCGCTGTATTTGTTTTGGACGGCCATAGCCGATCTCCTTCATGGGGACCGGCATGGCCAGCCCCGTTAAATGGGTACGTCCTTCAGCTTGTCTTCAAGCGTCTGAAGGCGGGTTTTACCGGCTTTCCCGGCGGCATCACCCCGTCCTGAGGGTGAGGAGCCAGAGGCTTTGTGCAAACGCACATTCGCGCCCTTTCTGGCTGTTTCTATCGCCTCTTTGGCACCTTGGAGGGTGGATTTCCCAATCAGCGATACAAACACGGTTTCCCGGTTCAGGTTAAAGCCCTTGTTTCTGGCGTCCTGGACCTGTCTCTCGACCTCATCCTTATACTTGGAATACGTCTTGGCGGAGGGGGTGCCTGGGCCATAGTTTTCCTTGAACAAAGCGCGGTCGGAGTTATCAAAAAATTGTGCCGCCAACGGTTGAACCATGTTCCTGACGCCGGTTTCCACCGTCCTTTCGATCCTCTCGGCCCGTTGTTCCGGGGTGAGAAGCTCAAAATCGGCAAAATCCCGTGCCAATGAATCACGACGCTGCTTTTGGGCGATTGCCGGGTCGGGAGGAGGTTGCGCAGGCTGAGGGGGTTGGCGTTTTAAGGCGTCCAGCTCCTCTTTCAGCTTGCGGTTCTTCTCGGCCAGCGCTTCGATCCGTTTGCTGCCACGGGAGGGAGCAGGTTCTTCTTCCTCGTCGGGCTCGTCGGAATCATCCGGGCCTTTCGCTTCTTCTTCGGATTCAGCGTCCTCTTCGGCAGGCGCTTCTTCCTCGGGTTCTTCGGTTTCGGGCTCGGTTTCAGGCTCCTCGGTCGCATCCGTTTCGCTTTCGTCGCGGATGGAAGCGGCCAGGGAGTCTTCATCGTCGGTTGGGGGCATAACTGTATCCTTGAAGTGAGTGACTTTCGGCCACGAGTCGAAGGTGGCTCCTTACGGGAGCCAATCGAAGTGCCCTCCACCCGTTCGCACTATCCGGCCAAGCCGGGGCATTGGGTTTCAGGCGGCTATAGAAATACTACGTGTACAAAATAATGTCAAATTCTATTCTTCTGTACCTACCAGATTGATTGAAAATTTTCCGGTAGCCAAAGCCACTGATAGGGTTACATTGAGCGCATTATTAGCCCCCAAGGATAAATAACCATTGCCCGGAAGACTGAAATTGAGTGGATTGGTGGTCCCAAGAACAGACGTTAGGGCTACCGCGGGCACCCAGAACGAAAAGGCCATATTGATAGCTGTCGCATTATCAACCAGCGCCAAGACAGTCTTACCCGCAGTAGCCAGTGTCGCATCAGCAGACAATACAATGGAAAAACCCATGAGGCGGAATTTCTTACCAGCGGCTGGTGTCCATACGGTTGTAGAAGTCGCAGAAACTTGTGCCGTTTTTAAGATGGAAGGTGTACGGCGTAATTCAAGATTTGAGGTTTTTGGATCAAATATCAGAGAGTGTGCTCTAAAATCCTTATCCTCCATTTTGGATTGAGCAACATCCTGTGAAACACCCCCGGTGACAGTTACATCACTCAACGGAGAAGCCAATAAATTATAGCTGTAATCCGTGACGGTTACAGGGGAAGATGTGGTGGGGATGTAAGCGCCCGGTGTGATAGCGGCGTGCGCACCGAATATCGTTACTGTGCTGCCGGTTCCGGCATAGCCGACCGACGGGACCGTGTTGGCAGCAGTAGTGCCCATGTTGATCACAAAATAACCGCTCGTGGAAATCGTTTCATTGATTGAGCATAAATAACCCCATCCGCTCCCTGCCGGTGTGATTGACGGAGTGCAGCCAACAGATGCCGCAATGGTGCCATTTGCTAAATCGAAAATCGCATAAGTAGTTGTAGTCCCCGATGACAACGCAATGTAGTTCGCAGTTCCGGCCTTGGCGAAGACCTGAATTACTCCTTGCGGTTGATAGATGTTTTGATAGACTCGATGTTCTGAGGCAACGGCATTATCAGTCAGCGTTTGAGCGTTCATACTACCATCAGGTGCCGAAATACCTGTCGCAAGGGTTACTTCTGCAATAGTCCAAACCGCATTCGTAAAATCCTGCGAATACAACAGAATATTCGTTCTCGGCGTACTGTACTGAAGCTGGTTGCCCTGCCAGTCAGATTTGTAGATTGAAAATGGGGAAGGTGGCGTATAGGGATTGGAACCCAGTAAAAATGGGAAAACGGATTGAACTGAATTACCAATCCCCAATGATTGCGAAGATGTTAAATTAGGATCAGTCCAAGTCAACGCATCTCCGTAGGCTGGAGGCGTAGAAAATGTTACAAGAGAACCCATTTCTATTCTTCCGTGCCCATCGCGTTAATTGAAAAAACGCCCGTAGCCAAAGCGACCGTCAAGTTGGCTATAAGGGCGTTATTTGCCGCTAAAGACAGATATCCATTGCCCGGAAGATTAAAATTGACGGGATTGGTGGTGCCCAACGAAGTAGTAATCGCAATCGCAGGAACCCAGAATGCAAACGCAATGTTGATGGCCGTTGCCTGATCCACCAAGGCAAGCACGGTTTCTCCGGCGGCGGCCAGCGTCGCATCCGCTGACAGCACGATTGAAAATCCCATCAGACGAAAGCGTTTACCGGCAGCCGGTGTCCAAAGAGTATTGGATAGAGCGCCTCCGCTGAAGTTTTTGTAGATGGATGGAGTGCGTGATAACTCCATATTATCTGTTCCCGGATTCCAAAGCATTGAATGTGCCCTGACATCCGGTGCAATGGCACTTGAAAAAAGAAAATCCTGTGGAACGCCGCCGGTCACTTCAAGAGAATCAGCGGGCAAAGCAACTGGGTTGAGTTGGCCTGGCATAAAAATCTCCTTCGGTTACATATTCCTGGGCATCGCCCCAGGGTCTTGCATATTGTCGGGGTGAATGGTTCCAGGCGGATTCTGCTGACCACGTTTCGGGGGTGCGGGCATCGCACCGGGGCGCGGGGTTCCCGGCGCTCCGGGCTGGCCTTGGGCTCCGGGCGCGCCTTGCAGACCTTTCATCTGTTCCTGTTGGGCCGCCATCGCCTTGGCCTTCAGTTGGGCCTGATGCAGGGTGATGTGCATACGCGCCCAAGTGTTATCCGGCTGGACTTTCAGGATGGGGAAATGGGCCATGATATGTTTCTGGTCATCGTCGGTCGGATGGATTTCCACCGGCAACTGGGCTTGTAGCATTTCATTCTCAAGTTTGGGGTCCACTGAGAACTGTTCTGCCGGGTCCTCCAGAATCTTTCGAGCCACCCGCGCGCCGAAGGTCTCCTCGGTGATCTCCTCCACCGCCGGGGCGAAGTTGAGTTTCTTGCCCCCCATCATCTGCGGGGGGATGCCGCGCAGCACATTCATCATGGCGATCTTCTGCTGAATCTTCTGGGCGCTGGTGAAGGCCGAGGTCCCGCGCCACTTGAAGATATAGCGGGCATTGAACTGGTAGGGCTCGATGTTGAGCATGCGGGCCGCCATGCCGAGCTCCCCATACACCCGGATCATCAGGTTCTTATCGCGGTATTGCTCATCGTATTCGGCCCAACGTTCGATCAGAGGCTCGAAGACACCACGCTCGATGCGGAATACCTCATCGCTGATATTGGCGAGAGCCACCTGTTGATTCTGGGCGACCATCGCCTGGGTCATCTTGCCTTTCTGGAGCGGGATCATGGCATCGCTCAGTCCAAGGCTTTCATAAATCTGGGATTTTAGTCCGGCGATGAGTTCCTCCGCGATGGGAGCGGTATTGTCGAAATGCTCAAAGCGCACTGCATTCGGGTCCACCTTCCACAAGGCCGCCATATTGATGGACATGCTCGAATACTGGGGGGCGGAGTTGGGGTCCGCCAACACGATCGGCAACAACGAGTATTGCGCCGAGTCCTGACCGATATTCTTAAGGTCATTGGCCTGATATTGCATCTGCTCGACCGGATCAAGGCGGCTGCGGCCCCAAAAACTGCCTTCAAGTTTGATATCCGGTTCCGAAAGCACGGGTACATGGTCGCGCCAGTAGGGCGTGCGCTTGACCGATAGCACCAAGTCCGCGCCGCCGTAGTGGATGACGGACAATTCCTTTTCATCGCCATCCAGTTCGAGTTTGGTCCAGACCTGATAGACCAGGGCAAAGGTATTGCCGGCACTGTATTTGACCCCGGCGGATTCGGTGGCCGACTTGGCCGGATTGGGCTGTTGATCCTGTGAGCCGGTATTCTGCTGGCTGTCTTTCAGCCGGCGTTTGAGTTCATCGCCCTTGGACCGGGAGATGACCTTGTTGCGTTCCATCGTGTCAATCCAGCCGTCGGTCACGCGCAGCGCAATCGCCACGAATCCGCCCATCTCGATGGCTTCGTCAATGGAGTTCGCCGTCGGCGGATGGACCGCGAGATCGCCAGCGGCCAGCACCACCGCATCCGGACGCCCGATAGTGAGGGTATCGTCCTCGATATCGTATTCACCCTCCGGTCCCAGCACTTCCACGCCATCCACCACGGTGCGCAGCGGGATACGCCGGGTTTCATTCTCGCGGAAGGTCTTCCAGTCCAGATAGACCGAAAACTGGCCTTCCACGTATCCTTGCCGGATCAGGGATTTGGCCGTCAACGGCAAACCCGACACGTCCACATAGTGATCGAGCAGCGCCATCTTGGCGAACGGCATATCGCCGGATTCAGCGATCACGTCAACGTAGTGGCCGGACTCCGGGAACAGCGTGTTGGAAGTCCGGCGCACCATCGCCTCGACCGCATCGCGGCAGATGGGGACGTAAATCTGATTGTCGCCGTGATATTGCTGGTTATCGTTGAGCTTGCAGTTGTAGATGTCCCAGTAGCGTTCGATGTCCTTGTTCTGATTGGACTTGTCGCGGAACGCCGACACCACTTTTTCGTAGAGCTTGTTGACGGTCCCGGTCAGATCGGAGTTGTCCGACGCCGAGGCGTAATAGTCCTTGACCCGGTCCTTGACCTTGCGTTCTTCCTCTGGATTGTCCGCAGGCGCGGGTGCCGGAAGCATCTCCATCTAGGATTTTTCGGAGTTGAGGATGCTGTCGCGGGTATTGATACGGCGTTTGGGTTCGGTATTGACCGCCGGTATCGTATGGGTTTGCTCGCCGATGGTGAGCATATCGCCGACATCGAACTGCTGATACACCGAATCCGCATCCAGGACGCCTTCCGCCACCACCCGCACCATTTGCGGATTCTTCGGGATGGGGATGATGGATTTGATGGTGAGGTGCATCAGTTGATTCCCAGGCCCAGCACATTGGGCAGCGGCGGATTGGGTTTGGCGATCTTGTCCGCCGTCAGCGTGGCATTCGACAAATTGAACGCCGCTCCGGGCGTGAACAGCGGGGTTCCCGATGCCACATCCACGATGGCTTTGAGCGTGACGATCAGCACCGAAGGGTCCTGGCCGTTGGTGTGGGCCGTGGTGCAGTAAAAATTGTACAGTGGGGGGTTTGGTCCTGGCTTGGGCATGATTATCTCCTCAGTGAAATGTATTCCTGTCCGCGGGAGTCCCGGGTCATGGGGATATTGTCCTCCACGCCGGCCACGGAACAAAATTGCACAAGGCTTTCGAGGGCCTCGGCGGTGGAACAATAAACCGAATCCACAGGTGCGTCAAACACCAGGCCTTCGCCGCCGACTTTATGCCGATAGCCGCCGCTCAATGCGTTGATGGTTCGATGCGCATCCACCGAAACGGTCAGTGCGGAGCGGTCTTTGGTGCGTTCGCGCAGCCACACTGACAGACTTCCGGTTTCCGGTTTCGGTCCCTGGATGACCGGATAGCCGGCCCGGCGCAATAATCCGAGCAGGGGACCTCCGGTCGCCTTATACAGATCCGGCAATGCCATGAACGTGACCTTGTCATGCTCTCTGGCCGCGATGAACACGGTTTTGAGACCCAGGTGGGTGGGTTCAAACACAAAGTCCTCCAACACTGTCAAGGTCGCATCGGTATGCAAGCAGGCGATGACGGCCACACCGCCCTCGGCATCCCCGTTGAACACGCAATAGACGCGCCCCGGCCTTGGCGTATCCTCGATATCCACATTGGAGAGTCCAAACTCGGGGTAAACGGGCTCCCCGCCGCGCAGTTGGGGGAAATAGGCCAGTGCATTCAGCACGTCGTTGGTCCCTTGGGGGAAAAGAGCGAGTTCCGTGAGCAGGTCCTGGCAGCGGGCCGGGTTGGTCACCTGTATTTCATGGGCCGCGATGAACGGTTGGAGGCCCTTGATGAACTCATTTTTGTTCTTGTCCCGGGCGGCGCGCAGGGGTCGCAGCGGCAGCATGATGCCGCGTTTCAGCATCCCGGCCCGCAGCGGCTCATTCAGCCATTCCTCCAGGCCATCGCGTTCCACCCCGATGTAGATGGGACGGAATTCCTCGTTGAGGGCAAAGATTTCCGCGATGATTTCGGAGGGGAGTTGGTGTTTGCCGTAAGCCGCCGGGATTGAGAGGGTATTGCCGAGATAGGACCCGACACAGTAGCCGGTGCGGGCGTTCTTGCGGTCCCGGGTTCTAGCCGGGTCCACCACCAGGTAATGGGGTGCGAACGCCGGTTGGGGTTTGTCGATGGGGATATCGGTGATCTGGAAGGTCTTACCCACATCGTCCATACTGCGGCAGAGATATTCCTGGGTGAGGCCGTTCATGTCGCCGGCTCGCCGGAAGCGGCGGATGATGGTACGGATATCCCGGACCGGGAATTTGTCCGGCCATGCCGAGACGAGGGTGGGATTTTCATCATCGGTATCCATTCCTTCCAGCGCGCGCCACAGCGGGATACGTTCGGCCAGCCACTCCGGGTCCTCGGAGAGTTTGGCGATGAGGGCATAGGGTTTTAAGCGTGTGCCATTGATGCGGATGCGGCAGTTTTCGGACTCCATCGCGGGGATGACTTCGCGGTTCATCCATTTCAGGGTTTCGTCCGCTTTTTCAGGGGTGGCGACGGCTTCATTGTCCTCCAGGTCGTCAATAAACACGAAATCCGGTCGGGCATTCAGGACATGGCTTTTCTCGCCGCGGATACTCATGCCGCGCCCGAAGGCCTGGATGAGGGTGCCGCAGTTCAGTCCCAGGATATTCTCCCGCCACAGTTCCCCTTCCTGTTCCCCATAGACGTTGATGATGGTCTGGTTGTGTTCCAGTTCATGGCGGATGGCCATGAGGCGTTCCACCGCCTTGCCATACGTCTCCCCGATCACCAGCGCATAGCGAAATTCGCGATGCAGCGCCATGACGATGAGCGCTTCTTCCGCGATGGTGGACTTCCCGGCCCCACGGAATATCTCGTATACCCGTCGGGGTTGTGTATCGGCCCATTCAGAGATCAGATGCCGGTGGAAGTCCGGGGTAACATTTTTATGGCGATGGGGGAACAGGAAATGGTGGGCGAGTACCCGGTCATTGTGGAGCGAGATGACAATTTCCTCCCGTTCATTCACGCGGGCACTCGCACTCGTGGTGTGTTTTCAGACAGAGCTTACAGGGTTGGCAGTCGGGGCAGAAGACGTGGGGGGTGATCTCGAAATGCCGTCGGGTCAGGGACTGGGCTTTCTGGCGGGTGGCTGGATTTTGTTTGAGGTTCTTCAGCATCTGGCGTATCTGGTAGAGGGTCCCGACCCCGCAGAGAGTGACCCTATCCCCGCTTTGCAGTTTGAAGCCGATATCGTAGAGGGCTCTGATCTTCACGCTTTGGAATAGCGGATGCCGCGGACGGCGCGCTTCTTTTTCACCGCCGCCGTGCTTTCGGGGTCCACAGCGGTGATGGTCCCCTTGTTGCGGCTGGCATAAAACACGGATTTGCCCTTCTTGCCGCCATATTCCCCCTGCATCTTATGCAGGATACGATTCCCTTTCTTGTTCAGGGGCACGGGTCAGGCCTTGGAGTAGTGGATGCCGGTCAACTTGTCCTTGTGCCTGCCCCCATGAAGGCCCTCCAGCATCAGCCCGAAGCGAGCACGCTTGCCGGCCTTCCCGGGCGCATCCTTGTGCTTTTCCATGTACTCGTGGGTGGATTCCCCACCCTTCCTGGCGGCTTTCTTTTCAACCCCCGGATGCTTGATGGCACCGGCGATGAAGTTCTTGGATTTCTTTCTGGCCATGACAACTCCTAACTGTCGAGTGGGTTAACAGTCTCAAATTCAACCTTTTCACCCTCCGGCAGAGAGGCTTCACGTGAAACCTCTTTAAACTCATGTTTTATAAGGGGATTATGGCTTTTCCTTTGGGGTTCTGGTTCCCCATAATAGATTCGGGTGCGTTGTTTCAGGTCACGGCGGATGGAATCCAGTCCCATGATCTGGTCCCGGATACGCCGATCCGCTTCAGCCGGGGTCACGAACTCAAGATGCATAATATTCTGCATATTCAACCCCAGGATGACCTGCAAGCTCTCACCCGCATCCACCCTCGCCTCCATCTCTTCGGGACTGATGGCTCCTTTGGCATTGCTCGCAATCCAGTAGCCCTTTTCATCCGCATACAAACACAATTCCTCAATACTCTTGAACCCCACAAATCCCATACACTGATAAAACTGACCGGAACGCTTGACCGTTTCAGGCTCTACAGCAATTCCTACCGAAGCCTTCTTTTCGTCACCCGTCATTTGGATACCTCACAGAGTTCTAGTAAACAGTCGCCCAGAGTCTACCACAAGAAAAGACCGGCTTATAAAAGCCGGCCAAGAGAAGACTGGAAATAGAGGTGGATCAGAACTCCAGCCATCACTTTAACCTTAGCACAATAATCCGTGTTTTCAAGATGACCCTTGGAAATTTATTAACTTTCAGAGAGTGTTGATGGAACAGCGGAAGCAAACCCCCCGTCCCTGTAATTCCCGAGTTTGGGCAT
>VFSW01006081.1_pt1 | contig 17778 bp, 13 predicted proteins | sample 5358111 | NCBI WGS metagenome assembly VFSW01 (sample SAMN11554181, study PRJNA540505) | mine drainage metagenome | isolation source: sediment from site ElyBrook_90M | place: USA: Ely Copper Mine, Vershire, VT | collected 2017
GCTGGCGATGAACTCGGCGATGTTGTCGTTCGTGGTGTAGGGGCGCGCCGGGGTGGTCGCGCGCTGCGCGCCCGCGGACGGGCGAATGCGCCCGTCGCCACTTGAGTTGTGCCAGCTCGCGCTTTGGTCTTCGTCTTCGTAGGAGTAATGGGTGCTCTCAGCCGCTGCGGGGCTTCGCTCCGCTGGCCTCCTCGACTCCGCTCGGGGCAGGCTTCCAAGGGCGGCCGTCCCGGAGCGAGCCGAACTTCCCCGGCGCGTTCCCAACTCTTCGAACAGAGGGGCCGGGACTTCTTCCAGGAATCTTGACGGAACGCTGGCTTCGGGCAAGTCGCTGCCGTAGCGGCGGCGGTAGACGGCGCGGGTCAAAATCAGCTGGTCCATGGCGCGGGTCATGCCGACGTAGCACAGGCGGCGCTCTTCCTCAATGTCCTCGGGGACGAGCATGGCGCGGGAGTGCGGGAAGAGACCTTCTTCCAGGCCGCTGAGAAAGACCAGCGGGAATTCCAGGCCCTTGGCGGCATGCAGGCTCATGAGCGTGATCTGGGCGCGTGCGTCGTAGTCGTCCGCGTCGGCGACGAGGGCGGCATGGTCAAGAAACTGGTCGAGAGTCTCAGCGCGATCACCAGAGTCCATGGCGGCGTTGACCAGTTCGTGGAGGTTTTCGATGCGGGAGAAAGCTTCGGGAGTGTCTTCGTCTTCCAGCAGCTTGATGTAGCCGGTGCGGTCGATCAGAAATTTCAGCAAGTCGGCGGTCGAGGCACGGGGAGCGGGGAAGGAGTGTGGGGTTAAGCCGATCTCCGGCTCCGTTGGCCTCTCCGCGGCCGTAGCGCCGGCGTCCCGCCGGCTGTCAGGGCGGCGTCCCGCCGCCACATCGGGGTCGACTTCAGGCACGGCAGGTTCGGAATCAGCGGCGCCGAAGTCGAAAGAAAAATTTCCGAATTCGGCGTGATCGAAGGCCGCGGCGGAATCGAGTTGAGAATCGTCTTCTTGATTAGACTGCGAGGCTCCGCTCAGGGCAGGCTTAGGCGGCTGTCCCCACACCGGTTCTGCGGATTCCAGCGGTTGCGCTGCATCCGCGCTTAGTTGTTCCGCGAACGTTCCTGACAGCATGGCTCGTCCGTCCTGGATCAACTGCTGGAAACTTTTCAGCGATGCCAGCGCCCGCGCCGGCAAGAGCTGCCGGCGAATAGCTTCTCCGATCGCGCCCCACAGGGACAATCCGGTCTCGAGTGCGAGATTTTCGAGGGTGTCGATGGTGCCTTTGCCGATGCCGCGGGTGGGCGTGTTGATGACGCGCAGCAGCGAGATCGTGTCGTCGGGATTCTGGATCACTTTCAGGTACGAGATCAGGTCCTTGATCTCAGACCGCTCGTAGAAAGAGAATCCGCCGACTACGTGATACTTCAAGCCATAGCGGCGCATAGCCTCTTCAAACAATCGCGACTGCGAATTCGTGCGGTAGAGCACGGCGGCGCGTGGAGTCTCGCCATGTTCAGTCGCGGCGCGCAAGTACTTCGCGATGTGGTCGGCGGCGAACAGAGCTTCGTTCTCGCCGTCGGGGGCTTCATAGTAGCCGATCTTGGTGCCGCCCTGGCGCGAGGTCCAAAGATTTTTTCCCTTACGGCGGATGTTGTTCGCCACCACCGCCGAAGCGGCCTGCAGAATGTTTTGCGTGGAGCGATAGTTCTGCTCCAGCCGAATAATCTTGGCCTCGGGAAAATCCTGCTCGAATTCGAGAATGTTGCGGATGTCGGCGCCGCGCCAGGAATAAATCGACTGGTCTTCATCGCCCACGGCGCAAACATTATGGCGCTCGCCGGCCAGCATGCGCATGAGTTCATACTGCGGACGGTTCGTGTCCTGGTATTCGTCGATCAACAGATACTGAAAGCGGCGGTTGTAGTAGTCGCGCACAGGCGCGGCAGACTTCAGCAGGCGCACCGCTTCGAGCAGCAGATCGTCGAAGTCGAGGGCGTTGGCCCTGCGCAGCTCTTTCCGATATTCCTCGTAGAGATGCGCGATCTTCTCCGTCTTGGGATCGGCCGACTGGAGGTAGAGTTCCTGCGGGCCGAGCATGTGATTCTTGGCCCACGAGATGCGGCTCAGCACGGTGCGCGGCGTGAGTTGCTTGTCGTCAAGACCGAGGCGCTTCATCACCGACTTGACCACCGCCTGCATTTCGCTCTCGTCGTAGATGACGCAATTTTTCGTATGGCCGCTGGCCGGCTGGCCGGGGACACGGGACGGAATACGCAGCGCCTCAATGTCGCGGCGCAGCACCCGCACGCAAAAAGAATGGAATGTCGAGATGACGGGCTTGGCAATGCTCAGTCCGCCGACCAGCTTTTCGACGCGCTCCCCCATTTCGGCGGCGGCCTTGTTGGTGAAAGTCATGGCCAGAATGGACTCCGGCATCACGCCTTTGTTCTCGATCAGGTAGGCGATGCGGTAGGTGATGACGCGCGTCTTCCCGCTGCCCGCCCCGGCGAGGATCAGCACCGGCCCCTCGGTAGTTTCGACGGCCTCGCGCTGCTGCGGGTTCAGTTGATCGAGAAACGACAATGCGGAAGTGGCTCCGGTGGCGATGATTCAATTTTACAGGATGCTCCAGCCGCGTAGCGGCGGCATGGCAGAGCCCGGCACGGAAGTGCCGGGTAGTCGTGAGCAGGAGGTACCGAGTCCCGTCAGGGACGCCACGCTCACCCGAACCGGCTTCAACCCGGCTCTACACGTCACCCCCACGCGCCCATCAAATGCCCCAGGCCGCCGCGTACGCGCAGGCCGTCGGTGCGGTCGTGGAAGTAGCGGGCGTTGAGCTGTTGGCGTTCGAGGAATTCGGTGCGGCGGAAGCCCAGGCCTTTCAACTCCTCCTGCAATTCTCCAGGATCGAAGAATATCTGAAAGGGCTCGCCGGCCTCGGCTACGCGGCGGGCGAGCGCGTCCGCGGCGATGCGCTGGCCGGGATTGAGCAGTTTGCGGTCGATCGCGAAGTCGAAGACCACGCCGCTCCCCGCCGGCATCCTGGCAATAAAACTCAGCGTGGCCGTGAAGGCGGCGCGGGTGAGATACGGCGTCACGCCCAGCCAGGAGAAAAACGCCGGTTCGCCCCCGCGGAATCCCGCGCGGCCAAGTTCATCGGCAAGCATCTGCCCTTCGAAGTCAAGCGGGACAAAGGTCAGAGTTGGCGGAATGGCAATTTCAGTAGCCAGTAATTGACTGCGCTTCCAGGCCTGCGTGGCGGGATGATCCACTTCGAAGACCCGCAGGCCGGGATGCGGATTGCGGCACGCGAAAGTGTCCAGGCCGGCGCCGAGGACCACGCATTGCTGCACGCCGTTGGCCACGGCTTGCGCGATCTGATCTTCCGCGTAACGACTGCGCGCGGCCATGAAGGCGCGGAAAGCGCGGGAAAATCCGTGGCCTTCGCGTGGCGAGGATTGCAGCGCTTCCGCCGCTTCGGCGCCGATGATGCGCAGGGCCAGGGGATCGTCGAGCACTTTAGGATCGTCGAGAAGTTGATGCGCCGCCCGGCGAATCGCCACCCTCTGCGCGGTGCGGCTGAATTGGCCTTCCTGCATCGGCGCGCGCCTCGAAGCCTATACCCCGGCTGCGGCCTTGCACTCCTCGCAGTGGCAAAGTTCCCGCAGCAGCTTCCAGGAATAAATGCCCAGATCGTGGCCGTCGTTCCAGGAAAACTTGATCGCGTATTTTCCGATGCCTTCAGCGGAGACCGGCCGCGCCGTGGCCTTGAACATGGGCAGCACCCCGGGGGCCGGGCTGGCCGACTCGCCGGGGCGGCGTCCAGCCTTTTCGCGTTCGTCGTTGCACATGGCGCAGGGGCAGGCGTCGCGCAAATAAACGAAGCTGTAGTGGGACGAGTGGCCGTCATGCCACTCGATGTTCACGCCGGTGCCGGTGGTGATGCTCACCTTCACCGACTTCGGGTCCGTGGCCGCGCTGGGCGATTGTAGCGGGGACTGCATGGCTAAAGTATCGCACAGAGAAAATAGAAACATCGCAGCGTCAGACCTTGAGTCCCCCGAGATTATTCCCCACTCCCTCCCTCGGAAGGGTTCGGCTCGATACCCTGAAGCGCTTACCCCCGATTAACAATCAGTGTCAATTGTTGACAACCGGCAAGATTCGCTCGCAAACCGGGACGCGCCCTTGCCGCAGCCGCAACTTGCTGAAATTGCGCAACATGCTGTAAAATCTGGGTTTGCCCTAGAAGTTGTGAACTTATCTTTCTCAGTTACCCCTGGAGTCGTCATGGCACAACAATGTGAGATCTGCGGCAAGAAGCCGCAAGCGGGGAACCGCATCAGCCACGCCCACAACGTCACTAAGCGGCGCTGGAACATCAATCTGCGTCCGGTGCACGCCAAGGTCGCCGGCCAGGGCAAGCGCATGCGCGTCTGCACCTCTTGCATCCGCAGCGGCAAAGTCGCCAAGGCTTAGAACCTTCACCGCATAGGGCTCGGAGTTCCACAGGGAGTTCTAATTTCCCTTCGGCTCTGCCGCGTCCGGGGTCACCGCCAGCAACTGTATGTCGAATATCAGGGTCGCGTTGGCCGGGATCGGACCTCCCGGTGTGCCGCTCGCACCATAGGCCAGTTCCGGCGGAATTCGCAACTGGCGCTTGCCCCCAACTTTCATTCCGGTCACCCCTTCGTCCCATCCCTTGATCACGTCGCCTTTGCCAATGGTGAAGTCGAAGGGCTGGTGCGCGTCCACGGAGCTGTCAAACTTCTTGCCCGTGGTGAGCCATCCGGTGTAATGCACTTTGACGTGGCTGCCGTCTTTGGCAGTGGGGCCAGTCCCGACTTTGATGTCCCAGTACTGCAGGCCGGAATCGGTTTTCACGCCGTCGCCGGTGACCTTGGCGGGCGCGTTGGTGTTGGGACGAACGGTCTGAACGGGCTTGTGCGCGGAGGTTTGCGCCCACACTGACGCAGCGATGAGCACGACCGCAACTGAGGCTAGATTCTTCGTCATTGCTTCACTCCTCCCAAAATCTTAACCGCAGAGAATCCAGGAGAGGGTTCCTCTGTGTGTTTCTCTATTCCTCGGTGGTTGAATGTTTTCTCTACGCCAGCGCAATCACGTCGATTTCTACCAGCACGTCCTTGGGCAGCCGCGCCACCTCGACCGTGGAGCGCGCCGGCGGCGCGGTGCTGAAGTATTTGCCGTAGACGGTGTTCATGGCGGCGAAGTCGTCCATGTTCTTCAAAAATACGGTCGACCGCACCACTTTCCCAAGACCGCTGCCGGCGGCTACAAGAATTTCCGAAAAGTTGCTCAGCACCCGGTGGTTATTAACGGCGACGTCTCCCGTTATCACTTGCTGCGTCGCCGGATCGATGGCCACCTGGCCGGAGACGAAGACGAATCCATTGGCTTTGATGGCCTGCGAGTAAGGGCCGATGGCCTGGGGAGCGTCTTTAGTGGAAATCACTTCGCGCATAAGCAGTTCTCGGTTCGTTAAACGGCGCAAACCACAGGCCAGCGACTCACTCTATCACGGCCATCTTAGGCCTTTCCCCGGGAACCGGGAACTCTTTCTAGATTTTCTGCAGCCGCTGCACTTCGTGCACGCCGGGAATTTTCCGCAGTCCGGCGATGATCTGTTCGAGATGCTTCAGGTCGGAGATGTAGAGCACGACTTCCACGCTGGCCTGGCTGTTAGCAGTGTGGGCCGTGATGTTCTTGATGTTGCTCTTGGCGTCGCCGATGATTCCAGTAATGTTCTTCAGCATACCGAAACGGTCGTCGCAGAAAACGGTGAGCTTTACGGGATAAGCCGTTGGCGTGCTCTCGTCGCGGGCCCACTCGACATCAATTTTACGCTCCGGTTCGTACATAAGGTTGGTGACATTGGAGCAATTGATGGAGTGCACGGCCACGCCTTTGCCCCGCGTGATGTAGCCGACAATGCTCTCCCCGCGGATGGGATTGCAGCAGCGGGCGCGGTAGACCATCATGTCGCCCTGCCCGCGAACCGTGATGGCGTTGTGGTCGCCGAAGACGCGCCGCACCACGCTGGCAATGCCGCCGGGTTGCGAGGTCAGGCCCTCGGCCTCAATGTCGCCGGAAATGGAGGGCGTGGTGCCGGCAGGCAGCAGGCGGGCCAGCACCTGACGCGCGGAATATTTTCCGTAGCCGATTCCCGACATCAGGTCGTCCATTTTTCCGAGGCCATAGGCGGAGGCCACCTTCTGCAGGTCGTCGTCCTTGATTTCTTTAAAAGCGATGCGGTACTTGCGCGCCTCCTTCTCGATCAGTTTGCGGCCAATTTCAATGGCGCGTTCCCGCTGGTGAACGTTGAGCCAGTGCTTGATCTTATTTCGCGAGCGCGACGACTTGACCAGCCCGAGCCAGTCGCGGCTGGGCTTGTGGCCGGGCTGGGTAAGAATCTCGACGATGTCGCCGGAGTGCAGTTTGTGGCGCAGCGGCACCATGCGCCCGTTCACCTTGGCCCCCACGCAGCTATGGCCCACCTCGGTATGCACGCTATAGGCGAAGTCGACCGGCGTCGCGTCGCGCGGCAGCACGACTACCTTGCCTTTCGGCGTAAACGTGTACACCTCCTCGGGATACAGATCGATCTTCAGCGTGGAAAGAAATTCGCTGGGATCGCTGACGTCGCGCTGCCACTCCACCACTTGCCGCAGCCAGGCCAGGCGCTGCTCGTCCTGGGCGGAAACCGGGCCGTCTTTATATTTCCAGTGGGCGGCAATGCCTTCCTCCGCCATCTTGTGCATCTCTTCCGTGCGGATCTGAATTTCAAACGGCGTGCCGTCTTCCGTGATCACCGAAGTGTGCAGCGACTGGTAAAAATTCGGGCGCGGCATGGCGATGAAGTCCTTGATGCGCCCCGGTACCGGACGCCACAAGTTGTGGATAATCCCCAGCACCGCATAACAGTCTTGCAGCGACCGCGTGATGACGCGCATGGCGCAGAGATCGTAGACCTGATCGACCGAGATGCGCTGCTTCTGCAGTTTCTTGTGGATGCTGAACAGGCGCTTGATGCGGCTTTCCAAGCGCGCCTGAATGCCGGCCTCTTTCAGCTTGTCGGCGATGGTCTGCTGCATCTTGGCGAGAAAGACTTCGCCTTGTTTGCGCCGCGCATTGACCGATTTTTCCACTTGCTCGTAACCCAGCGGATCGAGGAAGCGGAACCCCAGGTCTTCGAGTTCGCCGCGTATCTTGCCCATGCCCAGCCGGTGGGCGATGGGGGCGTAGATTTCCAGCGTTTCTTCGGCAATTTTGCGCTGGCGGTCGGGCTGTAAATGCTCGAGCGTGCGCATGTTGTGCAGGCGGTCGGCCAGTTTGATGAGCACCACGCGAATGTCATCGACCATGGCCAGCATCATCTTGCGCAGATTTTCGGCCTGCTGCTCTTCCCGCGTGGCAAAGTCGATTTTGCTGATCTTGGTGACGCCCTCGACGATGTGCGCGACCTGCTCGCCGAATTCCTTGCCGATATCGACAATCGTCACGGATGTGTCTTCCACCGAATCGTGCAGCAGTCCGGCGGCCACCGCGACCGGGTCCATCTTCATTTCGGCGAGCACGAGCGCCACTTCGAGCGGATGAACCAGGTACGGTTCTCCGCTGGCGCGGCTCTGGCCTTCATGATGTTTCAGGGAATAGTCGTAGGCTTTCTTGACGATGGTGAGGTCGTCCTGCGGACGGTTCTCCTGCATCCGCTTCATGAGATCGCGGAACTTGGTCAGGGTCAGGGCAGTGGTCGCGATCTGTTGGCGCAAGCTCGCCATGTGGAATTATAGCGTGCGGCGCGCGGACGCTTGAGCGGAGCAACGCCTGGTTACGGCTGGGCGGGCTCCTGTTTGGGGAGCCGGGGGGTCAACTTGCGCATGAGAAATTCTTCCACCAGATTGGCACCGGCGGATGCGCCAATCCCGGTGACTGTGTTTTCGAAGGTCAATCCCAAGCCGTTGCGATTTTGCGCCGGATAATACAGATTCGAAATGCCGCCCGCGGCCAGGCTGCCGAGCATATTGGAGTAATTGGGCTGCCAGCGCCCATTGTCGCCCTTACAGATCACCGAATTGGCGATGGCGTAAAGAATCCGCGACCGCTTGCTGCCGCTTCCCTTGTAGAAATAACGGGGATCCTGTTTCAGAAGCGAGGGCAGGATGGCGCTTCCGATAAACGTGCCGATAGCGCCGTCGGCATAAGAAGCGCCGTAACGCTGGGCATAACCTTCCGCGCCTTCCCCGTAACCGCTGAAAGTGTCCAGCGCCTGCTGGACTCCAGCTATGCCGCCAACAATGGCGAAGGTGACGGGATCCACCGTGGTCTTCCAGGCCAGCTCGAATTTCTCCCTGGGCGTGATGGGAAGCGGATGGGGGTCGTAGGTGACGTAGAAATTTGGAATAACGCCGAGGATTCGTTGTTTCTCTTCGTCCTTGACCTGGGCCTTCGCCACTTCGCTGGGCGTGAGCGCAACCTCCACATCCGTGACATTGGCGGCAACAGTTAACGCGATCTGAGGCATAATGCGGACTTCCCCCGCCAGCAGAATTCCGCTGATGGTTTGAGGCTGGAAGCCGGCCGATGTTACGGTCAGCTTGAACGATCCGGGGACGACGTTGGCAAAAGAAAATTGTCCATCGCCGCCGGATAAAACTATCTGCGGTCCCGAAGATTGTCCCGCTGCCTCCCCGTCCTTGCCGTCCCGCGCCAACTCGACCCGCGCGCCGCTGACCACCGCCCCGCGTTGGTCGACGATTGTTCCGTTAATGCTCCCGGGTGCGCCCTGAGTGTTCTGCGCCAAGCCGGGATTTGAACAACCCGCAGCCATAAGCAGCAGAAGGGCAAGCCGAAGCTTCAAATTGCAAAACATTTGTAAAGTTATTTCTTTCTGGGTTTCACTCGTTAATTTACGTAATTACACTCACTATTTCACGAGATTGCCAGAGTACCAACGATTTGTGAGGGAAGGCGGCGAGATTTCTCCCGTTTCAGGCGCTTCGCAGGTTTCAAATTGAGCGGCACTGTGTTGTGACGCTATGCGAACTGTTAGAGTTGCATTCTGTACACCATGATTTCGCGAATTCTGGTCAGCGGAGTATCGGGTCCGATCGGCTCTGCGCTTCTTCCCTCGCTGAAAACCAAGGGATATCGAGTCACGCGTCTAGTCCGCGGGCCGGTGACTGGCGAGGAGCAGATCGCGTGGGATCCGGCGAAGCCCTTTTCTCCGCAAGAGGTCTCGGGCTTCGACGCGGTTGTTCATCTCGCGGGCGAAAGTATCGTGGGACGCTGGACGGAGGCGAAGAAGAAAGCGATCCGCGACAGCCGCACGATCCTCACGCGCAACCTGGCGCAGGCCCTGGCGCAAGCGCAGCCTAAGCCGCAGGTTCTTATCTGCAGTTCCGCTGTTGGCTACTACGGCGACCGGGGCGACGAATGGTTGAATGAGCGCAGCGCTCCGGGCACAGGATTCCTTCCCGACGTTTGCCGCGCGTGGGAGGCTGCCACCCAGCCGGCAGTCGATGCCGGCATCCGCACCGTGCAGATTCGCACCGGCGTCGTGCTCAGCCCGAAAGGCGGAGCGCTGGGGCAAATGGTTACGCCCTTCAAACTCGGCGTGGGCGGCCGGATCGGGAACGGGCGGCAGTGGATGAGCTGGATCGATGTGCAGGACATGGTGGACGGGATTGACCACATTCTGAAAACGGACCAACTGCGCGGGCCGGTAAACATGGTCGCGCCCAAACCAGTATCGAACGCCGAATTCACCAAAACGCTGGCCGGCGTGCTGTCGCGTCCGGCAATCTTTCCCGTGCCCGCGTTCGCCATTAAACTGATCTTCGGGGAAATGGGCGAAACGGTCCTACTCGGGAGCCAACGCGTGGAGCCGGCTCAACTCGCGGCCACCGGATACTCGTTTCACTTCGTCGATCTTCGCGCCTCGCTGCAGAATCTCCTGAAAAAGTGAGGCCGCGCCCGATTCACGCTTGCGATTCCGTCCGCACCGGCAGCGCACACACTGCGCCTTCGCTAAAATTCTCCGCTTCAATTCCGAAAGCGTGTGAGAAGCGGGCCCGATAATTATCCCACGCGATCGCGGACGTGAGTTCCACCAGTTCCGCGTCGTTGAACTTCTCCCGCAGCCGGGCGAACAAAGCGTCGGAAACCTCCACTGGAGACCGAGTAATGGCGTCGGCATACTCGAGCACCAGCCGCTCCATCTCGGAGAAGTTGAAATCGCTGCGGTAGTTGCTCAGATTGGCGATTTTCTCCGCCGGGATCCCGCTCGCCCCGCCCACGGCAGAGCCGATATCGATTCAAAACGGACAGCCAACCAGGGTCGCGACCCGCAGCTCGGCCAGTCCTTTCAATTTCGGATCAACCAGCTTCGCTCCCAACTGCGACTGCTCCATCTGAACGTATCCCCAAAAGATTTTGGGATGGTGCGCGGTTATCTGGATGGGCAGAATGACGCGGCCGAGCCGGCGTCGCGTCAGAAAATAAACTATCCCCACGAACAGCCGGCGCACGGGGCCGCCCTGATGGCGGGAAGCACCGGGAATGCGCGCCATGCGGGAACCTCCTTCGGGTTTAAGACTACGGACCGAATCGCGAACGTCGCTTCAGCCCTGCGCTTCACGAATCCAATTCCCTGCGCGGCGGGCCCTTCATTTCGTCGTGCAGCTTTTGCAACAGCTCCGCGCGCTGATCGGTGCTCAGCTCACGCTGCAATTCTTCCAGCGCCAGGGCGACGATGTGATAGTGATGGGCCCCGGCGAACTTGGGGTCGGTCGTTATGTTGAGCCAAAGCTTGTGCATGAGCTCGACATCCTGCGGACGCATGCGCGGCGTGTGCGGCCCCAGGGAGAATTCGCGAATGGCGCCGTCGGGCGCGCATACCTCCAGAGTCAGGCGCGGCCGCGGTTCGGGCAGCCGCTCCCAGGCGTCGCCCGTAAGTTTGGCCTGCTCGTCGGCGGTGAGCTTGTTCGAGAGCCCGCAAATGACGCGGGCGGAATCGAGCCGCTGCGCCGTCACCATGATGGCTTCGAACACGTCCGTGGCCGGCACCACCAGCAGCGAGATCGGCTTGCCTTCTTTTTCCGCCACCGCCACCGCCGCGGTGAAAAGTTCCTGCTCGTAGTGGTCGAATACCGCGCTGGCCTCAAACACCGCGCTGCCGCCGAAGCTGTGCTCGCGATGATAGAGCCGCGCGCTCATCACCACGACATCCTGCTTGCCGGTGTGGGTATGCCCAAGCACGTGGCGCAAGTAGTAGAGATTGCGGGGATCGCGCACCGCGACCAGAATATTGCCGGGACGCACCCCCATGGCCCCGCTGCCCAGATCCTGATTGCCATACACGCGGAACTGGTCAAGCTGCTCCGGCTTGCCGTGGCGCTCTTTGGTTACGTGATGCTCGGAGATGGTAAAGATCGCGAAAAATACCACGCTGAAGACGATTCCCGCGATCGTCGCCTGATACTTGGTGAAGAGATTCACCAGCGCCGTCATCAGCAGTACCGCCGAAATGATCATGAGCCCCACCGGAACTTCCGTCTTCCCGATGTGCAAGTTCCCCGGAACCTTCCAGGCGCGATTGCCGGGCTCGGTGAAACGCAGCACCAGCACCGCCAGCGACTTCATGGTGAAGCTCCAGATCACTCCGAAGGCATACAGCGCGGCCAACTGGTAGACATCGCCCCTGCTCAGCACGATGGTCAGCAACTGCATGCACACGATCAGATTGATAATGCGGTAGCTGGTGCCGTACCGGTGATGCGGACGCTGGAACCAGCTGGTGAGCACACCGTCTTCGGCCACCCTGTTCAAAACGCCATTCGCGCCCACAATCGAAGTATTCTGCGCCCCCGCCAGAATCAGCACTCCCACCAGCACGACGAAGCCGTGGAACAACAGCTTCAGGCTGGCCGGACCCGCCAGGTACATGGCGATGCCGCCAATCAGGTTCGCAAAATAATCCGCCCGCACGCTGTCCGGAATAATCATTACCGCAAAGAACGACACCAGCGAGGTGAACAGCAGGCTGTAAATGAAGATGACCAGTCCCGTCTTCTCCAGATTCTTCAGCTTGGGATGCTCGATTTCGCGGTTGACCTGGGCCAGCGTCTCTTCGCCGCTCATGGCCAGCACTGAGTGGCCGAAGCCGACGAAGGCAACGATCGAGATAAGGGCCCGGAACGGCAGATGCTTAAACCATGTCGTATCCAGCCAGCCCAGCGAGTCTTTGTTCAGCGGAACCACGCCCGCATGCAGCGGGTTCGGAGGCAGCTGTATCGGCGTTCGCAAGACGGTGATGGTGCACCAGATGATCAGAATCACCACCATCACCGTGGTGATGGCCATGATCTGCAAAGCCTTTTGGCTGGATTCGTGAATCCCCTGCGTATTCTTCCACCAGAAGTAAATGACCACGATTACTGCGAGTCCGGCGGCGAAGTGGTTGTCGGAAAAGTTCAGCGGACGGTGAAAAACGACGCCCAGGTCTTTAATAAAGCCCGCCAGGTATTGCCCGGCCGAAACCGCGCTGATCGGACCGGTCAAAACATAGTCGAAGAGCAGGGCCGAGACCGAAAACTTGGCCAGGGTTCCGCCCATGGCCTCCTTGACCACGCGGTAAACCCCGCCGCGCACAAACATGCTGCTGGATTCGATATAGAGCGCCCGCACCGCATAGCTGAACAGCATGACCGCCAGAATGAACCAGGGCGCGCTCTTGCCAATGACCTTCTCGGCGTCGCCGCCCGCATAATAGGCGGACGAGGCCAGATCGGACAGAACGATGGCGGAGGCTCGCCAGAACGAGATGAAGGTCAACATCACCGTGGTGGCGACGAAGACCTTGACTACCGGTTTTGTGCCTTCAGGGGCAGTGGCCATGCGTCAAATGGAGTGCGGAAACAGCGTTGAACGCTAAGTTAATGAAGATAGCACAGTGAGGGCAGCCCCGTTTGTCGGCAACGACTTATGTAGGGGCAGCTAATCTTGGCAGCCTATCCAGGCAGCCGGGGACAGCCTGTGTGGGGACAGCCGCCCTCGGCTGTCCGTCGAGCGAAGCTCGACCTCGTGCCATTCAAGGCACGCCCAGCCCCAAGATCAATGAGCGCTATGGCCACTACTGAAACATCGAGGGAACCTGTTGTGCCATCAGGAGTAACAATAGGATGATGTTGCGAGAGCGAACCTTACGGTTGGTCAGAGAAGCCGCTGATCTCGCGGTTATTACTAACCACGTCAGGGACAGACAAACCATCACGCAGGCAAGCGCAAGACTGACGGGCTGCGAGAATCCATGCCTCCGCACGCGGAGAACAACAAGCACAAGGCCCGCGAGACCGTACACGCCGTACGACAAAAGCGGCCATCGGCGGGCGACCATTTGTTCACGAGGTTCTAAGGTCTCAAACATATTTCGTCACGAGGACTATCTCACCTTCCGAACCAACCTGAGCCCCGCTTGCTGTCGTTAAATCTCGATTACGCTCAAAACCCCCAAACGAGCGTTATGGCCCGTTAACAACAGCCAGGGTCATCACGCAAAGAAGCCGCCCATACCTCGGGCGGCATTCAAGGGGCGATCCCAGGCAGCGCGCTCCCAAACCCTGCAACCAGTCAGTTCAGCCGCGAGAAGAGCTCAATTCCATTCAGCCAGAACAGTCTCCGGCCCAATCAACGCCCTCACTTCGGCGTCGTGACCGTCCGCAGCACAAGCCCGCCCGGACCACGGCGAACCGCTTGGATCGCGCCCGGCACGGCGACGGCAGAGTTCGCCTGCGGCATTGCTGTCACTCCGTCGTTCACCTGCGCGCAATCCATCCGCAGCGTTCCGCCATCGTTGAACACCAGACCATAGAAGCGCAGCGTGCTGCCCGGCGCAAGCGCCTGGGTGTTCAGCTTCTGAGTGTTGCTGTCGACGTAAACCTCGACTTGGCTCGGATTGTTCAGAAGTGTCGTTTGTGCCTGCTGCACAGCCAACGTAGGGAATAAATCATAGGAAGCCAGGGAGACGGTGTAATCGACAAAGCTGCCGCTCTGCTGCGAAGTGACCACGGTCCCATTGATGGTCTGCGGCACCAGGGTGATGGTGTTCGCAGGAGTGTACACACCACCCATGACCGAGAGGGCGGCAGAATCTATGTCGACATTTTGGCCTGCTACTATGTTCGACGCGCTGAAGCTGGGGACGAACGGCAAATTCTGCAGATTCGTGAGTTGACCTGAAATCTGGAATGCTGCGTTGCTGATGTCCAGTTCCGGAGTGTCGAAATAGTTGCCGTTGCCGCTCGGACCAGGAGCAAGCTGACCTTGCTCCAGCCGCCCGTAGTCCGTAAGCACCGGGACGAGGCTGTCAACAAACATCACAGGACCGCTGAACTCATTGATCGCCGAGGGATCTTCCACTGCAATTCGAGTCGCCAGCAGCGATCCGTCGGACTGGATCGCACCGTCCAGATTCAAGAACATTCCGGCGGAAAGAGCAGACGCGCCGCTGACGCCCTGAAACACGGTTGCGCTGTTGGCGCTCGCAGAAAGGGTTCTCGTCCCAAATTGTCCCCCCGCAATCGTGAGCGTCAAACTCGACCCTGCCGTTCCCACCGAAGCAACTTCGGCAGTGAGCCCGCTGACCTTGCCGTTTCCAGAGTTCGTCGGGGAAGCGGACAGAGCGAACGGAGCGAGGTTGAAGGTCGGGGTCATGGAGAACCCCTCAAATGTAGTGGCCGTCCAGCAGCTGGGAAAAACTGCCGAACTGGTAACCTGCAGGTTCAGCACTAATGCCATGCTGCTGCCCGTGACCGTGATTGGTGACGCTAAATTCACCGTCGGGCCTTGATTGACGATTGAATAATTCGCGATCCCGAGGCCAGCGCCTGGAACCTGCGCAATACAGACAAACGCCCCCCCGAGCGTGGCCGTGGCCGAAGTATAGATGTCCTGAGGAACATTGACGGTCGTCAACGGCTCGATCCCTCCGTTCAAGTGCATGAACTCTGCGGGTTGCTGCGACGATAGCAACGTCACCGTCTTCCCCGACTGGCTGGTCAGGGTTAGTGTCTGAAGTTCCACTGTAAACCGCGTAACTTGGTCGTTCCCCGTGCTCGCGAGCAATACCGTCACCGAGGTATTTCCGCTGAACTTCGGCGGGGTCGGAGTGGCTCCGCTGGAACCGCAGCCGGTGGTCATACCGATGCCCAATAGCAATGTAAGAGTGACCAGAAAAAGAGAAGACGACGCAGAGGGAGCGGGAAACCATGCGGCTTTCATGGAACCTCCAACCAGACTGTTTATATCTCGTTAATCCAAGGGAACGCGCTGCTTCGAAGGGGGCCCAAATTAGAAGAAATGTATCAAATAATCCGATAACTTGGCAGAAAATCGTAAAAGCGATACTAAGTTTGTTTTGAAAGAGCGCGGCTTCAGCCGCGCCGTAAGCTACGCGGAATCGATACGCTTTAGCCCCTGAGGCGACTCGATCAGCGAGACTTCACCGGGGCGAGATAGGTGTGCGTGATGCGGTCGTGCCAGCACAGGGCATCTTCGTCCAGAAAGACCCAGGCGTATCCCATGCCCAGGGACACACCGGACAGGCAAGCCCCCAGTACCCGCCAGCGGCGCACGCGTTGGCTGGTCGCAGTGCCGTCGAAGCGGGCCAGTTCGAGTCCTGCCACGCGCAACCCCGGGGTCGTGGCCGCGTAAACAATCAGCAGGTATTGGTAGAACACCCACAAGAGACCGGGAATGCCGGCGGCCAGTCCCAACATTTGAACCAGCGGCGGACGCACCGCAACCACCTTCCAGAAGATGAACCCGAATAGTCCGGAAGCGACCGCGACGATTATTCCATCGACCAGGCTGGCCAGCGCCCGGCGAGGCAAAGAGGACGACGCGCTTTGCAGGGGAACGTCAATTCCCGGCCGCTTCTCCGTCTGCTGGCGCTCCGCTGCTTCGATGGTGATGCCGCCCAGAGCCGGCGCCGCAGGCACAAGCTCGGGAGCTTCCAGGATGCGCGGCCGCTCGCTCACCGGCTCCGCCAGTTGATCCGGCGGCGGAGGCGGCGGTGCCCAGGCAAAGCGCGGGAATTCGATTATCTTGGCGGTTTTGGTGGCCGCTTCAGCCTGCGGGTTGCCCTCCTGGGCAGTTTCGCCGGCGGGCGCGTCCTGCACTTCCGCCGGTAATGGACTCTCCACCATTCCATTCAGCGCGAGCGCATGCTCCGAATACGGAGCCTCGAATGTCGGCGACGGCCCGGTCGGGAGGCTGGCGGAAACTGGACTGGACGATTCAACGTCAAACGGCAGCCGAAGCGAGGGATACCGCGGCGGGCGCATCTTGCGCCGCGCGCGGTAGCGATTGAACCGCAGGGAAAGCTCGTCGCGCCACGCCGCAGGATCCTCGGGAAGCTCATTCTCCGGGGGACGAAATGCTTCCGTTGAGCCAGTCTTCGCCCCTCCAGCGGCCGAAAGCCCGGCCGCCCGCTGAGGCGCAGCCGCGTCCTCGCAGTCAGGCTGAGACTGCGCCAGGATCGAGGGAAGGGGCTCCGAATCGCAACGGCAAATCTCGCCACAAAACGAACAATTCATGAAAATCCAGTCTGGCAAAAAACGCGCGGGTCACGGCCGGCGTGCAACCGGGAGGAGGCAACGGGAATCCTAGCCTTTTTCGACACTTTGCCTGGCGCCCGGCGCCGTGCTAACTTCACCATGCCCCACCCGGCGAGGCATTGCCCGCAATGAACGATCGTCCAGTGAACGACCATCTTTCTTTGATTTTTTTTCGATGACGCTGCGCACTAGATTCCTTATCACGGCGCTGGTTCTTTGTCATCAGCTTCCCGCCTCTGCCCAAGTAACCAGCAAGTTGCCCGCTGGAAATTCCGCCGCTCCCGGCCGACACCTTGGCCGGCTGCGACCACCGCGCCGCCACCCAACTCAAGGATGGAACCGTTATCTGCGCCGTCGAGCAGGAAAAAGATGGCGACATTTACAAACTCCACCACGACGCCGAGATCCACTACCGAAGCTACATTCTTCGCGCCGACGAAATCACTTACGACTCCGATAGCGGCCAAGCCACCGCCGCCGGGCACTTCACCCTCGACGGCGGCCCCAACGACGACCACATCAAAGCCAGCCACGGCACCTACAATGTGACCGCCGAAACCGGCCGCTTCTTCGACGCTATCGGCACCACCGGCCTGCGCTTTCGCGGCAATCGCGTAGTACTCACCTCGACCGCCCCCTTCGCCTTCACCGGAAAGACGGTCGAGAAAACCAGCTCCGACCATTACCTGGTCACCGACGGCACCATTACCACCTGCGAACTGCCTCATCCCAAGTGGCAATTCGACGCCCGCAAGGTCGTCGTCGACGTGGGCGGCAATGCCACCATCTACCACAGCTCATTCTGGCTGTACGGATTGCCCGTCTTTTACTTTCCCTTCGCCACTCATCCCGTGGCCCGGGAGGCCCGGCAAACCGGATTCATGATTCCCACCGTCGGACGCTCTTCGACCAACGGCAACGAAATCGGCGAGAACTTTTATTGGGCCATCAACCGCAGCATGGACGCTACCCTCGGCGGTGAATATTTCTCCCAACGCGGAGGTTCGCAGCGCGGAGAATTTCGCGCCCGCCCCGACGACTCATCCTATGTGGACCTGAATTATTTCGGCGTGATCGACAGCGGCATCGTGATCAACACCCCCACCGGCCCCCAGCTTCTTCGCGAAGGTCTGTCCTTGGTGTTCGCTTTTCTCCCGCTGGC
>VFSW01006082.1_pt1 | contig 17777 bp, 18 predicted proteins | sample 5358111 | NCBI WGS metagenome assembly VFSW01 (sample SAMN11554181, study PRJNA540505) | mine drainage metagenome | isolation source: sediment from site ElyBrook_90M | place: USA: Ely Copper Mine, Vershire, VT | collected 2017
GCGCATAGCGGCGCTCGGCGCCCCTGTTGCGGTCTGAAGATCATTCTGTTTGGCTCTGAACTTTACTGGACGACACCGCTCAAGCCGACCCCGTCGGAAGGACGCTTGATGCTGCGCATGCGGACGCGATGGTCTTCCGGATTGCGGCCCGGATTACCGGTGATGATCACGTGATCGCCCGGCTTCAGCGTGTCGCGCGAGACGCCATCGCGGCTCAACTGCCCGCCGCCGCCCCACTCGACCGCCCACGTTACCATTTCCCCTTTATCGTCGGGCGCTTCCACGTGCACGAAGGAGTGCGGGTTGCGGAACATGAACTGTACCAGCTTGCCGTCGATCGTGACCGTTTTGTCTTCGAAATAGGTCGCCGCGAACGAGTGGTGGGCATATGCCGGGATCGCCGCCATAAACGCACCGGCAATCAACAACAATGAATAAACTGCACGTTTCATAAATTTTTTCTCCGCGAGAGACGCGGGGCCGAATGTCTCCCTGTCGCCGTCACACGTTATCATGTGCCGCTGATCGATGTCAATACCGCGCCAATGCAGGGGTTTGCAGGGAATTCGTGCTGCGGTTGGGCCTGTAGCTGGGCCTTGTGCACCGGCACGGAGTTGATATAAAGTGAACCGGCATGGCAAACACACCGAAGCAATGGGACACCTCGTATGAATGGAAGGCAGTCACGCTGCTCGGTCTCGGCTTCGGCCTCGTGGGGCTTGACCGCTGGATTATTGCGCCGCTGCTGCCCTTCATCCTGAAAGATCTGCACCTGGATTATCAGGACGCCGGCAATATCGTGGGCGTGCTTGGCGTATCCTGGGGAATCTTCGCGGCCGTCATGGGCGGGCTTTCGGACCGGATCGGCCGGCGAAAAGTATTGATCCCGGCCATCGTCGGATTCTCGCTGCTTTCCGGCTTGTCGGGCCTTGCAACCGGGCTCGTCAGCCTGATTCTGATCCGGGCGGTGATGGGATTGACGGAGGGCTCTTTCTGCCCGACCAGTTTCGCCGCCACCCACGACGCCTCCGCGCCGCATCGCCGCGGCTTCAATCAGGGCCTGCAACAGTCCGGGTTCGCGCTCTTCGGACTGGGCTTCGCGCCGATTATCGCAACACAACTGCTCCGGGTGGTTCCCTCATGGCGGTGGGTTTTTGTCGCGGTCGCGATCCCCGGCCTGATTCTCGCGGTGCTGATGTTCTTCGTCATCCGGGAACCGAAAAAGCATTCCCGCGCCGCCGTCTCCCATGAGTCCGCAGCGCACGGCCGGTGGACCGACATCTTTGCAAACCGCAACATCGCCGTCTCGATGTTCGCCCTGTTCTGCGCCATGACTGGCGTTTTCGTCCTGAGCGCGCTGCTTCCAAACTACCTGGTGGATTATCTGAAACTGAGCGCGGACCGGATGGGTATTGTGATTTCCGCGGTCGGGTTCGGTGGCTTTGTCGGACAATTCGCGCTGCCGGGCCTGTCCGATCTGTTCGGAAGGAAGATCGTGGCGGTCACGGGCTTCTTCGGCGCAGCGTTGCTGCTCTATGCTTTCATGCATACGGGCGCGAATACGGCGGCGCTCTTCGCGCTGCTGTTCGCGGCCACGTTTTTCACGCTCGGGCTGGTGGCGCTGCTGACAGGCCCGATCGCCACGGAATCGGCGCCGGCCGGGCTGGTGTCTTCGGCGATCGGCATCGTGGTGGGCGCGGGCGAGGTCTTCGGCGGCGGCGTCATGCCGTCCCTCGGCGGCTATGTGGCGAAAAATTACGGCATCCAGAACATTTTGTATTTGCCGCTCATTGGCGTGATGTGCGGCGTGATTGTGTGTCTTTTCCTGAAGGAAACCGCGCCGCGCAAGGTCCGCGAAGAGGTTCCGAGTCTTGCGGCATCGGCCTGATTTCGCTCTGCGTAACAACCGCCGCCGCTTGCGCGCCCTTAAGTGAGGAAATTATGAACCGGATTTGCTTTTACCTGCTGGTTGCATCGGCGATCGTCGCGTCCGTACAGGCCGCCGACCCACCCGCGGCCGACTGGCCGATGTACAGCCGCGATGGCGCCGGCACGCGCTACTCTCCGCTGGCCGATATCAACACAAAGAACGTCTCGAAGCTGACGCAGGCGTGGACCTACAATCTGACGCCTCCTCCGGCCGCCGGTGCAGCCGGACGGGGCAGAGGCCGGGGAGGCTTCGCGTCGGCCGCCACGCCCATTGTGATCGGCGGCGTGATGTACATTCCCGCCGGCGGCCGCGTGCTGGCGCTCGAAGCCGACAGCGGCAGGGAAATCTGGAATTACGCTCTCGACAGCGGCCAGGCCTCCACGCGCGGCGTCGCTTACTGGCCCGGCGACGGGCAGAATCCGCCCCGCATCGTTTTCACATCGGGCAGCCACCTCATCGCGCTCAACGCGAAGACCGGCAAGATCGACCCCGGCTTCGGCAAGGAGGGGTCGGTCGACATGGTGGTGCCTTACAGCGGCGTCCCGACCGTCTTCAGGAACGTCGTCATGGTGGGTGCGAGCGTGGGTGAAGTGCCAACAGGCCCGGCCGGCGATACGCGGGCTTTCGATGCGCGAACCGGCGCGAAGCTGTGGGACTTCCACTCCGTGCCCCAGCCGGGCGAGGTGGGTCACAACACCTGGCTGAACGATGGATGGAAAGGCCGCTCCGGCGTCAATATCTGGGGTTGGTACATGACCGTCGATGAGGCCCGCGGCATCGTGTACATGCCTTTCGGCGGACCGGCGGCGAACTATTGGGGCGGCGACCGGCCCGGTGCGAATTTGTTCGCGAATTCGACGGTTGCGGTGGACGCGACAACCGGCAAATACCTGTGGCATTTCCAAACCGTGCACCACGATCTGTGGGATTCCGACAATCCGCCCGCGCCTGGCCTGATCGATATTACGCGGAACGGCAGGAAGATCCCGGTGCTGGCGCAGATCGGGAAGTCGGGCTGGATGTTCATTCTGGATCGCGTCACCGGCAAGCCCGTGTTCGGCGTGGAAGAACGCCCCGTGCCCAAAGGCGACGTGCCCGGCGAGTGGTATTCGCCGACGCAGCCCTTCCCGCTGAAGCCTCCCGCGCTGGCGCGTGTCAGCTTTACGAAAGACGACATGGTCACAGCCGCCGACACCACGCCCGAGCATGCCAAAGCCTGCCAGGAGCTGTGGGACCACAACGGCGGCTTCGTCAACGAAGGCCCCTTTACGCCCTGGCTGTTCCACAAGGAGGGCGACCCGCCGAAGAGCGTCATCCAGTTCCCCGGCGGAACCGGCGGCGTGAACTGGGGCGGCACCGCGTCCGACCCGAAGACGGGCTTCGTTTATCTGAACTCGCACGATGGCGCGCTCAGCGGCTGGATCGAGAAGAAGAAGCCGGGCGAGAATTACGGGCGCGGCACGGAAGGCTCGGATCAGCCTTACGACCGCGCCAGCGTGGATGGCCCCGGCCCGTATCACGGATTCAGCGCCACCGCGCGCGACGCCAACGGTAAAGTGCTCGGCAACTGGCCCTGCCAGAAACCGCCGTGGGCCCGGCTGATCGCGGTAAACGCCAATACCGGAGACATCGCCTGGCAAGTGCCGCTGGGCCTGGTGGAGGGTCTGCCCGAAGGCAAGCAGAACGCGGGTTCGAGCGGCAGCGCCGGTCCGTCCATCACGGCGGGCGGCCTCGTGTTCATCGGCGCCACCAGCGACAACCGATTCCGCGCGTTCGATTCGATGACCGGCAAAGAGCTGTGGGTCACGAAACTCGCTCACACCGCCAACGCGCAACCGGCGATCTATCAGGGCAAAGACGGCAAGGAATACGTGGCGATTGTGGCCGGCGATTCCGTCGACGTCTTCGCGTTGCCATAGGCAGGCAGGGGCCGCGTCCGGGTTCCGAATCTGGTAGCGAATCTGGTTTCGAATCTGGTAACGACAGCCTGAATTCTGCAAGATTTCGCCCGCGGGCGTGATATAGCGTATTCGTGGAGTATCTTAATGTGCCACTGGAATAAATTCGGGCGAGCCGGAATTGCGGGAATGTTGCTGGCTGCTTCGTTTGTCGCGATCCCGGCTTTTGCGCAGCTTGACCCTTCGGGGGAATGGGCGCCGCTCTTCCACGAAGACTTTCCGGAGCGCATACCCGGCCCCGAGATCGGCGATTATCTCGGCCTTCCGATTGACGCCGGCGCCCGCCTGCGGGCCGACACCTGGGATGCATCGCTGCTGACTCTGCCGGAACACCAGTGCAAGCCGCATCCTTCCGATTACGCCTGGCGCGGGCCGGCGAATTTGCGGATCTGGAAGGAAGTGGACACGGAATCCCAGCAAGTCACGGCGTTTCACACGCACATTTCCTGGGAAGCCCCCGAACGGACCATCTGGATGGATGGCCGCCCGCATCCGCCCGATTATGCGGCCCACACGTGGCAGGGCTTCTCGACCGGCAAGTTCGAGGGCGACATGCTCACCATCACGACCGATCATCTCAAGAACGGCTGGATTCGCAGGAACGGCGTTCCGCGCAGCGACCGCGCCACCGTCACCGAGCATCTGCTGCGGCATGGCAACTATTTGACCGTAGTGGTGATCGTCAACGATCCGGTCTACCTGACCGAGCCCTTCATCCGCACCACGGATTTCGAACTGGACGCGCGCCAGACCATCGCGCCCTATCCCTGCGAAGCCGTCGTCGAAGTGCTCCGGCCGAAAGGTTCCGTGCCCAGCCACTTGCCGGGAACGAACACGTTTCTCGCCGAGTTTCCGGCGACCTATGGCCTGCCTGCGCAGGCGGCGCGCGGCGGCGCGGAGACCATGTATCCGGAATACCGGCTGAAGATGAAGGATATGAAGCCGGCCGCGAAGGTCACTGGCGCCGCTTCCAGATAGAAAGAACATCATGAAGACTGCAATCCTCGCGCTGCTTGCGCCGCTGGTTTTTTGCGTAAATGCTTTCGCCCAGCAGAACCAGAACTTCGACAACGTTCAGGTTCACGTTTTACCCGTCCAGGGAAACGTTTACATGCTGGTGGGCGCGGGCGGCAACATTACCATGCAGGTGGGCAAGGAAGGCGTGCTGCTGGTGGATACCATGTACGCCGGGTTGAGCGACAAGGTGATCGCGGCGGTCCGCACCGTCTCCGATAAACCGATCCGCTACATCGTGAATACGCATGTGCACGGGGATCACACCGGCGGCAACGAGAAGATTGCGCGCGCCGGCAGCACCATCGCGGGCGGCAATGTGGTGGGCGATATCGGGGCGAGCGCGGCCGAAGGCGCAACCGTGATTGCGGCGCAGCAGGTTCTCGACCGCATGAGCATGAAGGATGGCGAGACGCCGGCCGCGCCCAGCGCCGCATGGCCCACCGACACCTACATCACCGATGAAAAGGACCTCTTCTTCAACGGCGAGGCCATTCAGATCTTTCACCAGCCGCACGCTCACACGGATGGCGACAGTCTGGTATTTTTCCGCCGCTCCGATGTCGTCAGCACCGGGGATATCTTCGTGACCACGAGTTATCCCATCATCGACATCGCCCGCGGCGGCACTTATCAGGGTGTTCTCGACGGCCTGAACCATATCATCGACATCACCGTTCCGGCGGACAAACAGGAGGGTGGCACGTACGTCATCCCCGGTCACGGACGCCTCTGCGACGAAGCCGATGTGGTCGAGTACCGGGACATGATGACCATCCTGCGGGACCGGTTTCTCGACATGATCCGGAAAGGCATGACGCTCGATCAGGTCAAGGCCGCCAAACCGACCAGCGACTACGATGGGCTCTACGGCAGCGACAAAGGCTTCTGGACGACCGATAAGTTTGTCGAAGCGGCATACACGAGCCTCAAAGCGGGCAAGTAAACCTACTGAGCCATACGCTATCACGGCGGGTGTTTCGCGACCTCAATCAGTGAATCGAGCCCGCCATCCGCCTGCACTTCCGATGTAGCCAACTGCGGACCATTCCGTCTTTACCTGTCGCCTGATTCTGCACGTCCGCCCGGAACGCAATGGACAAGTCCATCCACTCCGTTCAGTATCGTTCCGCGAAAGCGGCGGGTCAGCGTGTGAGCGGGTTCTCGACCGTCAGACCCGCGTGGAGGCCGGCCGCAACAAGCTCGGCATCCGCTGTTTGGAATACCAGACGGTCCCCGGTTGCTTCGAACTCCCGGTTCAACCGGCAGACAATAGCCAGATGAATGGCATCCGCTCCGCGGAGGGCGTACTTTCGGGCCAGGTCCACCGCCGAAATGAAGTCGCTAACGCCCGCTTCAGCCTGGAGAAAGAGTCCCCATTCGCGGTCCAGTTGCGAATCGATCAGATTGCGCGCGTCGCTCTCGATGCGGCGGGAGGACGATTGTCTGGCGATGGCAGCCACAACTTCCACCCTTCCGAGGGATGATGACGAAAGCGCTTCTCTCTCCTGAAACAACCGATGAATACGTTCGCTTCCCGCCTCTTCGAAATACCGTTTTACCCAGGCGCTGGAGTCGAGGTAGTGGATCGTCACCGCCGTTCCCGAACGATCTGATCGGCGACGGCTTCGCCGCTGAGTCTCACGGCTTTGAAGTCTCCGTAATCGGGAGGCCAGACGGCCGGAACCTTTAACCCGGCTATGCTTCGCCATCGCTCACGCGGATCCTCTCGCGAGAGTTGTTCAAGCACAGCCTCGACGTGGCTCAACTGGTCAACATTCAGCCGGTCGATCGCTTCATGTATCTGTTCTTTGGTCATTGCCCCTCCGGTACAGCGATTCCCGTTTGGCGAACAGGCCGGTATTGCCGTCGAATCAGGTTCGAGCCGGGGACGGCCAAGCTTGCATATGCACGGCCCTGGCGATCGCTGAATTCGACTTCGTGGATATCGGGGGCCAGTCTCTCCACAATAGTGCCTGCCTGGCCGGGGGACAGCCTGCGGGCCTGAACACCGTTGAGTAGCGCGACCGCAGCGAGTTTTTCCATTTTCTGTCCCGCATTCAATTTTACTGCACCAACGAGGTCAGATCGCCGCGCTTCACCAGCGCGACATCCTGGCAAGAGATACCACAGCCGGAACCGGTCGCGTGCAATCTGGTCAGTGAGTGACAAGGGCTTCTGGACGTCGGCGCAGTCCTGGACCGGCTTCCACTTCTCCCGTGCCAGTGCGATCCGGCGGCTCTATGCCCATGCGGCGGGCCGCCAGGAGGAAACGATCGGGCGAAGGAGTCCGGGTTTCTTTGCGGGCAGGCCCTCTTCGAACACAGCGGCCTCGCACCTCCGGCATGCCGCACGGAACGCCTCCAACGAAAACCCGGGGCCAAACGCGGCGCGCAGGATCTTCTCCCCATCCGTTCTGCTGCGTCCGATCGGGTCAGAATAGAGCGCCTCGCCGATAGGATGGCCGCACTCGGCCGCGGCCCGCTGCCATGCGAGTTGATACAGCGGCTCAGTATCGAGCATCAGCCCGTCCATATCGAAGATGACGGCGCGGATCGGCATCGGACCGAGTATCCCATGTCCTCTGGCGATTACCGGCTGTGAAGTAACCTGAAGACTGCATGGCTGAATCACCCATCACACCGCGCGCGAAGGATTTCGCCGCCTGGTATCAGGACGTTGTATTGCAGGGCGACATGGCGGAGCCCGCCGAAATTGTCAAAGGGTGCATGGTCATCAAACCCAACGGCTACGCAGTGTGGGAGGTGCTGCAGCGCGAACTGGACACCCGCTTCAAGGCCACCGGCCATCAGAATGCCTACTTCCCGCTGCTCATCCCCGAGAGCTTTCTGAAGAAGGAGGCGGAACATGTCGAAGGCTTTTCGCCGGAACTGGCCGTGGTCACCATCGCGGGCGGCAAGGAACTGGAAGAGCCTTACGTCATCCGTCCGACTTCGGAAACCATCATCGGGCACTTCTTCGCCAAATGGATTCAAAGCTGGCGCGATTTGCCCCTGCTGATGAACCAGTGGGCCAACGTGGTGCGCTGGGAACTGCGCACGCGCATGTTTCTGCGAACCACGGAGTTTCTCTGGCAGGAAGGGCACACCGCGCATTCCACGCACGAGGAGGCGCTCGAAGAAGTCCTGCGCATGCTGGATGTCTATGCCGAAGTAGCGCACGACATCATGGCCATGCCCGTAATCAAGGGCGTGAAAACGCGCGCGGAAAAATTCGCGGGCGCGGTGCGCAGCTATTCCATCGAAGCGATGATGCAGAACGGCCTCGCGCTCCAGGCGGGCACCAGTCACGATCTGGGCCAGAATTTCGGCAAAGCCTTCGACGTCCGTTTCCAGAACAAAGAGGGCCAGCTCGATTACGTCTGGCAGACCAGCTGGGGCGTGAGCACGCGTCTGATCGGCGGCCTGATCATGAGCCATTCCGACGATAAGGGCCTGGTCCTGCCTCCCAAAATAGCGCCCGTGAAAGCGGTGCTCGTCCCGATCTATCGCAAAGACGAGGAAAAGGCGCTGGTGCTCGAAACCGCGCATCGCATCGCGAAGGAGATCGGGGCGAAGATCGACGACCGCGAAGGCCATACGCCCGGCGCGAAGTTCTTCCACTGGGAGCGGCGCGGCGTGCCCGTCGTGCTGGAACTCGGCCCGCGCGATGTGGCGGCGGGGAACATCGTGATCAAAAGGCGGGATACCGGAACGAAGGAGATCGTTCCCCAGTCTGAGATTGGCACGCGCCTCGAAGCGGCGTTGTCGGCGATGCAGAAGGACCTTTTCAGCGCGGCGCAGGCGCGGCTGAAAGCGAACACGCTGCTGGCCAATTCGATCGGTGAGGTGGAGGAGATCCTGCGCGATGTCACCGCCGAGAAGGGCGGCGGCAAGTTCGTGATGGCCCATGTGAAGGACGATCCCGCCTGCGATGCGCGGCTCAAGGAATTCAAAGCCACCGTACGCAATATCCCTCTGGTGGACGAATACGACGGGGCCGGCAAGTGCATCGTCACGGGCGAGGCAGTCGACCGGCGCGTCGCCATCGCGAAGTCGTATTGATAGCGGCCATTGCCGTAACCGCCGGGGGTGGGAGTCCGGAGCGCATGCACATTGGAGGATAATGCAGCGCCCCGGGAGGAGCATTCGTGTTTCTTGACTAGTTGGTAGGATTCCTGAGCGAAATTCTCAGGTAATCTTTTGAAGAAGATGCATCGGATTGGAAGGACCGGCGGCTACCTCGCCGAGCAGGGTCCCGGCATCCACTTTCCGGCGTCCGCTTCCTTCTTGAAATGCGTGCTGGTGATGAACGGCGCGCTCAGATACTGCGGGTCTTTCACCTCCGTCGAAACCACCAGCCACTCGTCGCCATTCGGCGCGGAAATCCGGTCGTAGTACTCGGTCAGCACCGTATCCCCGCTGTAGGGAACGCCGTTTTTGCGCAGATAACCGGGCAGCAGACGGGTGGTGGTGACTTTGAGATCGCCCGCTTTCGCCTGGCCCCTGCCCGTCAACGCCATCTCCCACTCGGCCACCGAATACCCCTGGAGCGAAGGCGCTCCGGCCGGGGCTTCACCTTCTTTGCCGCCTTTCCCGCCGAAATGGAAAAGCCGCGTCTGGGTTCCCGCGTCGGTATCGATCCGCAGTGCAGAGTCGTTTTCCCACGCGATATGCAGCCGCCCGGGCGCGCGCATCAGGCCCGCGGCGCCATAAGACCGGCACTGGTTGCCGGCCGCTTCGTCTTTTGCCGGGTCCCACGTATCCGCCAGCTTGCGCCCCGCCGCATTCAGAGGGACCCCGCTGTAGTTCCCTTTGGGAGGCGTGACCATGCGGAAGCGCCAGTCTTCCGTCACGACCGAAACCCAATTCCCGGTCATGTCGATGGGAGCCGCCTGGCGCGGAGACATCGCCGGTCCGCGCCCGCGGCCTCCTGCCGGAGGGGGCGCGGCTGCCGATGGATTGAACGGAACCTGCGCGCCGGCCCGCATCCCAAAAACAAGCGCAGCGGCCAGAAACGCCGCGTGCCCCCTATTCACTCGTATCACCGGGATTGTTGCCCCAGCCGAAGCCATCCGACTTCCGGTGAAGCGCCTTCAACGCGCCCCTGTGATCCGCGGCGGTGCGCGACGGATTGATGACCACGTCCACCTCATCGCCCACCTTGAGCGTGTCCCGCTTGATTCCCTGCTGACCGAGTTGCCCGGACGAACGCCACTCGAGCGACCAGCGCTGCATCACTCCCTTTTCATCCTTCGCCTCGATCTGCAGGAACGAGTGCGGATTCCGGAACAGGAAGTCGATAATCGTCCCCTGGAGCTTGACCTCCTTGTCCGGGTAATAAGTCGCGGCCAGAGAGTGGTGCCCATATGCCGCGGCGCCAAAAACGAGCATCCCGGCGAAAGCGAGAAGGGGCGATTTGCGAGTCATCGTGTCTCCCATTATTTCCTGCTCAGAGTGTTGTAGACGGCGTCGATGAACATCGAAGTGGTCCATGGCCCGGTGTCCGAACCGTACAGGCCGTCGTAGTCCATCGTCGGGCGGGCAGCCTTCACCTGGTCCACGGTCATCCCCTTGTTCTTCAGGTCGTGAATCCGGTCCCGCAGGATCGCGACCATGTTCCGGTAGTTGGCTACGTCGCCGATATCGCACAGCCGTCCGTGGCCCGGAACGATCATGGTGCCGCCCTGCGAACGGAACTCCGGAATCGCGATATCGAGAATACGGTTCAGCCCGTCGAGTATCCCCTGAATGGTCCCGCCCTTCGCCACGTCGATCGCCGGATAGCTCAGGGTATTGAGAATGTCGCCGGTGCTGAGCACGTCGGAGTAGCGGAAAAAGACCATGCTGTCGCCATCCGTATGGGCCGCCGGTTGATGGATAATGCGAATGCCTTCGCCATTGAAGAACTCGCTCAGCTTGTAATTTTCGGCATGGTACGTATCCGTGGGCAGCGCGCCGGATGGAGCGGGCGTCTGGCCGGGGCCATGCTCGCTCATGCGCGTGAGCACGTTCTCATGGGCGATCACGGTGGCGCCGGGCGCGATCCCGACGGGCGGAAACGTCACGCCCACGATCTTCGCGTCCGCCGGCAGCAGCGCCAGCCGCTCGTTGCCGCCGATATGATCCGCGTCCACGCTTGTATTGATGATGAACCGGATCGGTTTGGGCGGGGCGGGCGAAGCGATGATCGCGTTGAGCGAAGGACTCGACCACCCATAGGGAGTGCCCGGGCAATGCAGGCCCACGCAACGATTCGGCACGGGCGACGCGGTGGTTGCGGTCACAAGCTCCAGCACTTTGGCCATTGCCTTCGCGCTCATCGAAGCGATACCGGTATCCACCAGCAGGATGCCGTCGCGTCCGATGGATGCCGTGATATTCGCACCGTCGCCCACCAGCATGTAAACGTTGCCCTGCACCGGCAGGACTTTGATCTCGCCCTCACCGGCGCTGAGATCCGGCGGAGCGGCTGCAGCCTTCGCCGCCACGGAATGCGGCTCTTTCGCCGTACCCGCCTGTAACTTCAAGCGGAACTCGGGATAAGTGGATTCGGCGCCGCCGCGCGCGGCCACGGCGGGAATATCGTCCGCTCCCAGATTCGGGTTCTGCCCCGGCAGGAAGTGCGGAACGGCGGTCGAGATATTCTCTTCGCTGACCGTGCACGGGTAATAAGACAGCTGCACGTGCGGATCGAGCTGATAATTCGTGGTCTGAATAAACGGCTCTTCCAGCCACACCGGATCGGTAACGATCATGGTGACGAGCAGGTAATCGCCATGCCGCGCGATGTATTCCATCATCGTGGCTTTGTCGCTGAACGACGCGCCGTTGCGCCGCAGATACGCGCCCTTCAGATGAGTGGTTGTAATCACCAGCATGTTGCCCTGCCATTTGCCGGTCGAGAAGCCGGACCAGGTGTGAGGCGCGTAGTCAGGAGGGTGCGGGCGCCCGTCCATGAAGACCGGACGCTCCATGGAGCGCAGATATTCGAAATGAAATGCGGTGAGTTCCCGCGAAACCGGATCGATTTCCTCGGAAATTCGCACCGCGCCCAGGGCGCGCCACTGGTAGGGTCCGGGATGGGGCCGGCACTGAAACTCGGGCAGGCTCCACTCGGAATGGTCGTGACTGTCGGCCTTCATGCGGCCGGCGTCGTTCAGAGGAATACCCTGATAATCGCCCAGCGGAGGCCCGCCGGAGCGCTCGTAAGCGTCTTCGGTGATTCTGTCGGCCCAGACACCTGAAAGATCCACCTGGGCATGCGCCGGAGTCCATGCCGCGAGGCCAAGCAGAACAGCGGCCGAAAGCTGAAAACGTTTCATTTCCCGGCGCCAAGTCTATCATGGCGGCGCCGGGAACGAATCTTCGTTTCCTGCTTGCTTCAGGCCCGTAAACTGATATCCAGTCGCGTCGCCGCGAATGAAAAGCGTCCCGAAACGCCAGGCGCCGCCATCTTTCTGCAATGTCACTTCCGTCTTGCCGGACGCTCGGGGACACGCTCGGAACGGTTCTGGCGGCGGACCGCAATCTGGCTCCCATCGAAACCGGGTCGTACGTCGTGGTTCCGGGCGCAGGCGCGGTCGGCCTGGGACTGGAAGCGGGTCCCGATCCCACCGGCATTCTGCCTCTCCGCCAGGCATTCGATTTCACCCGCGCGGGCGGCCACATCACCACCCTGGGATTCGGTCACTCGACGTGAAGTCGATCGTCACCGCCGTATATCCTCTCGACCGGGCCATGGAAGCGGTGCAGGCCGTGGCGGACAGAACCGCCGTCGGAGCCGTGACTACCTTCGCGCAGGCAAAACCGGTTCCCGGTCTTTCGAGTCCCAGGCAAAACGCAGCATCCGTATCCACTCGTCCCCGCTCGCGGATCGGCCGATCGCATCGTAGCCCTGGCACCGCAGGACCATCCGCCATCGCTCTTCGTCTACTTCGCACACGGCAAGAAGCACGACGGGGCGCGCGGGACACAGGCTCAGCGCGCGTAAGTCGTCCCGCCAGTCCGCGCCGGGAAGCCGCTCGTCATACACCACGATCGGCACGGCTTGCGGCCGGAAACCCTGCCATGCGCCTTCAACCGTTCGCGATCTCTGAATAGTCCACCCGATGTCGATGGCGACGGACAGGAGCGAATAGTAGAACCGGTCGTCGGCCGTGATGACCAGGATGCCCGCGCGGCCGCGCTCCTGCTCGATCTCCTGCTTTGGCGCCGGCTGCACGTCGCCGCCGATTCTCGAAGTTCTGAACACTGAAGGAAGCCACATCACTCAACCCACATCACTCAACCCAATCACTCAAGACGGATGCACCTGGTGCAAGGCTAACCTTTCGGAGTGCGCGTGGAAATACCCTGTAACTTGTATTTTTCAACCGCTCCGGCGGTATTTGCCGCCGGAGCGCCGATCGCGGCCGCGGTGTGAAATGTCACTACGGTCACACGGGAGCAAATTTACGGGCGCTACCGTATGGCTTGCGATCGCCATCCGCACTATCGTTAAGTTTCATCGGGAATCCGCAAAGGAGGAAACATCGATGAGACTTGCCTTGAACCACAACTCGTGGGCCGTGGTGCTGGCTGGTGGGGACGGATCCAGATTGCGCCCGCTGACCCGGCGAATCTTCGGTGACGACCGTCCGAAGCAGTTTTGCCCCATTCCCGCCGGGACAACCCTGATCGCCGCCACGCGCGCCAGGCTGGCAACGGTTGTGCCTTCCGACAGAACCATGTATGTGGTGGTCAAAGCACACCGGAAGTATTACGACCCGGAACTCTCCGGCGTCGATGCGTCGCGCGTCGTGGTCCAGCCCGCCAACAAAGGAACCTCCGCGGCGATCGTCTACAGTCTTCTGCGGATCGAGCGCATGGATAAAGAGGCGATCGTCGGCTTCTTTCCGACCGACCATTACTACGCCGACGAAGCTTCTTTCAGGGACGCTCTCCGGACTGCCTGGCGCCTCGCGCGCCTCCGCCCCGATTCCCTGGTTTTGCTGGCGGCCGACGCGGACAGTCCCGAGGAGGATTACGGATGGATCGAACCGTACCCGAGAGCCGAAACGGATTCGAGACATCTGATTTATCGCGTCAATCGCTTCTGGGAGAAACCGTCGCGCCAGGTGGCTCAGCGGCTTCTGGAGGGCGGCGGTCTGTGGAATACCTTCGTGATGGTGGGCGTGGCGGCAACCTTTCTCGAAGTGCTGCGGCGCGCCATTCCCGATACTGTCCGCAGAATTGCTTCCATCCGGCAGGAATGCGGATTCGCCGGCGAGGCCCAAAGCGCCGCGCGCGTCTACGCCGAGATCGATCACGGAGACTTTTCGCGGGATGTGCTGTCGATGTGTACCGACAGGCTCATTGCGCTGCGCGCGCCCGACGCCGGCTGGAGCGACCTTGGGACTCCGGCCCGGCTGGCGGCCGTGCTGACGAATATCGCCGCGGGCAGCCGGACACCGGATCTTGTCCCGCACGACCTGTCCCGCGAACGGAGTTACAGTGGGCATGTCTGAAGCTTTACGGCGGTAATCGCATGGCAACCCCCGTCCGAGTCATGATCGCCGACGACCATCCTCTGGTTCGCCGCGGATTGAGATCTCTCCTCGAGCGCGACTCGGACTTTTCAGTTGTTGCGGAAGCAGGCAACGGCTTTGAGGCGATCGAACTGGCCGCTCTGCACAAGCCCGATGTCATTCTGCTGGACGTGGGGATGCCGCGTCTTTCCGGAACGGACGCGGCGGCCAGCATCTGCGAAAAGGTTCCCGGCTCCAGGATCATCGTGATCAGCATGCATTCCGATGAGTCCTATGTCCTGAGAGCGCTGACGGCCGGCGCCAGAGGCTATCTCCTGAAAGCCTCTCCCGAAGCCGACATCCTCGCCGCCATTCGCGCGGTGGCGGCGGGAAATGCGTATTTCAGTCCCAGTATCACGAAGCTCCTGGTGGAGGATTATGTTACCGAAGTCCGCCAGCGCGGACTGAAAGACACTTACGATCTCCTGACCATCCGCGAAAAAGAGATTCTCCAGTGCCTGACGACCGGCAAAACGAATCGGGAAACCGCCGATCTCCTGCATGTCTCCATCTCCACGGTGGAGACGCACCGCAACAACATTCTCCAGAAACTGCGGCTGCACAGTCTGGCCGACCTGATCCTCTATGCCGTGCGAAAAGGGCTTATTTCGTAAGCCGAAGCTGCCGGGCGCGGAGTAAATCGAGTGCGGAGTGAATCGAATATGGACTGGCCTCTCCTCGCGATTACTGCGCTGACCAGCCTGTCGATCGCCGCGCTCCTGCGAGTCCTCGGCGCACTCTGGAGAAGGGGAAGCGGCATGGCGGCGCGGAAAAGATCCGGCCATGGCCGTCCAGGCTAATCCAATCCGGCCTCAGGCCTGAGGGGATCGCGCCGCGATGGACTCAATGCCCCTTACCGGCTACCGGAGGTTCCGGGCGGCGCGCCGGCATGACCGTACCGGAAGCAGCGCGGGCGCCCCTTCGCAAGCCCGGCCGGAATAGAACGTCCTACCGGCCTATTCTCGGATAATTCCGGCGTTCCCTGTATTGCCCTCGCCTGGCGTCCCCTCTATTATCGAAGGTAAAGGTGGAACTCGCGCGCATCCGCGCCGCGTTCCGGGATCTCCGGAAAGGAGAGTTCAGCTATGTTGCCTGGATCGGTTACCTGTTTCCTGCTCCTCCTGGCAAGTCTGCCCGCGCCGGCCGCCGAGCCGGTTGCCGGCCCGGTTACAGGGCGAAGCTCTGAAGTCAGCGCTCTATCCTCGCTCGGCTCTTCCATCCGGAGTCTGACCCGGCGCGTCTCGCCCGCCGTCGTCGAGATCATGGTTACCGGATACGGAGCGGCGACCGAAGAAGACGGGCAGACGGCCAATCGCATCTCCCGCCAGAGATCCAGCGGTTCCGGAGTGATTGTGGATCCCTCCGGATACATTGTCACCAACGCGCATGTCGTCAGAGGCGCCGTCAGCATCAAAGTGCTGGTGGGAGGGCCCGATTTCAGCACGCCTCTGAAGCGACAGCAGTCGGCCGGCGCGGTCGATGCGCGCGTCCTCGGCATTGACCGCCAGTCCGATCTGGCGCTGTTGAAAATCGACGGCACGGCCTTTCCCTCGGTGCGCTTCGGTAATTCGGACAAGCTGTCCCAGGGCGACATCGTGCTCGCGATCGGAAGTCCCATGCAACTGCGCAATTCGCTCACCATGGGCGTGGTCAGCGCGCCCGCAAGGGCTGTCGACGAAGACGATCCGATTTTGTACATTCAGACCGATGCCTCCATCAATCCGGGCGACAGCGGCGGAGCCCTCGTCAACGCCGACGGGCGACTGATCGGCATCAACACGTCGATCATGAGTCACTCCGGCGGCAACGAAGGCATCGGCTTTGCCATTCCCAGCAACATCGTCAGGAGCGTCTACCGCCAGCTGCGGAAGAATGGCGTCGTTTCGATGGGATCGCTGGGAGTCTTTGTCCAGAACATCTCCGTTCCACTGGCCAGCGGTCTGGACTTGCCGCTCACGCAAGGCGTGGTCGTGTCGGATGTGGAGGAGCCGGGCCCCGGCAACAGAGCCGGACTGAAGCGCCGCGACATCGTTCTCTCTCTGGACGGAACGGCGATCCGGACAGCCAGGCAATTCGACAATGCGATTTATCAGAGGCAGCCGGGACAGAAGGTCGTTCTGGTCGTGCGGCGGGGAGCCCGTCAACTGGTCTTCAGCGCGGAGGTCGCCGGACACACCGGAAAACTCGATCCGCTGGGATCGCTTTTGTCGCCCGCCGAGAATCTCATACCCCGGCTCGGGATCTTCTGCATTGAAATCGATGCGAAAGTAGCGCAGTTGATACCCGACCTCCGCAGGCAGTACGGCCTGCTCGTCGCGGCAAAATCGCCCGAGGGACAGGCGCAGTTCATCGATCTGCAACCCGGCGACGTCATCCACGCCGTCAACAACCTGCCCGTCGCTTTGCTGGATCTGTTTCGATCGAGGATTGCGGAACTCAAACCGGGCGAGCCCGTGGCCCTGCAGATTGAGCGCGACGGCCGTTTTCGCTATGTCGCTTTCGAAGTCGATTAGGCAAGTCCGCGTCAGCCGGACATTATGGCAACATGTTGGAGGAGGGGGAAAAGTATGTGGTCTGTCAGAGCCGTCGCTTTGAGTTCTTTGATCGTTTTGCTGTCGGGGGCTCTGCCCGCGCAACCGCCGCCACCCCCTGCGCCAGCCGCTCCCGGAGCGCCCGGCGAGCCCGGCGCTCCGGAGCAAAGCCCTCCGGAACAGCCCCTGTCTCCCGACCAGCTGGACGATCTGGTGGCGCCCATCGCGCTCTATCCCGATACCCTGCTGAGCCAGATACTGGTGGCCACCACCTACCCGCTCGAAGTGGTCGAAGCCGAACAATGGTACCAGCGGAACAAGTCCCGCACGGGTAAGCGGCTCATGAATGAGGCGAAAAAACAGGACTGGGACCCCAGCATCCAGGCCCTGATTGCCTTTCCCGGCGTCCTCGCGCTTCTAAACCAGGATGTCCGGTGGACCACGGATCTGGGCAATGCCTTCCTCGCGCAGCAACCGGACGTGATGGCCGCTGTCCAGAGGCTCCGCGCACGCGCGCAGGCGAACGGCAGGCTCAGTTCCAACTCTCAGGAAGATGTGACGAACGTTACGCAGGACGGCCAGACCGCCATCCAGATTCAACCGCCGAATCCCGCCACGGTTTACGTCCCCGTCTACAATCCGGACTACGTCTGGGGACCTCCTGTATACGGCTATTACCCGCCTCTCTTCTATCCGCCCGCGTATGCCGGCTTCTCGTTCATGCCCGGCATCGATCTCGGATTCTACTTCGGCGACGATTGGGGGCTGTGGGGCGG
>VFSW01006083.1_pt1 | contig 17775 bp, 15 predicted proteins | sample 5358111 | NCBI WGS metagenome assembly VFSW01 (sample SAMN11554181, study PRJNA540505) | mine drainage metagenome | isolation source: sediment from site ElyBrook_90M | place: USA: Ely Copper Mine, Vershire, VT | collected 2017
CCCAAAACGAGGCAAAGTCGGTGGCGGAGGCGCAGGCCGCGTCGGCGACCAAGGTCAATGCGATTCTCGATTTTCTTAAAAAATCGGGCATTGCCGACACCGATGTGCAGACGACCGGCTACGATATCTATCCGCGGTATGAGTACCAAGGGAACGGCACGGGGGCAATGCCCATATATCCGCCGACCGGCAAGCAGGTGCTGGCCGCTTACGTCGTGACCCAGACTATCCAGGTCAAAGTCAGGAACACGGCCGATGCGGGTACCATCCTCGCGGGGGTCGGCGGCCTGGGGGCGACGAATGTCTCCGGTATCACCTTCACCTTCGATAACCAGGACGATTTGGCGAATCAAGCGCGGACCAAAGCGATAATCGATGCCAAAGCGAAAGCGACCCAGCTCGCGGCCGCGCTCGGCGTCCGTCTGGTGCGCATCGTGAGCTACAATGAAAACGGTTCGACGCCGCCCATCTATTATGCAAGGGCAACTATGATGGCCGCCGGCTCGGCGGCCGCTCCCGCCCCGAGTATCCCGACCGGTGAGAACACCATCACCTCGGACGTGACCATTACCTACGAGGTGCAATAGGGTCTGAAAAGCCGCCGCACCCTCTCTCGCGGTGCGGCGGCTTCTTCCCTCACAAGGCCCGCGGCCGGGGTTATTTTCCGGAGTCGTTTCGGTTGACCCAAGAGGGCGGCCGTGGTAGGATGCCGATAAGCCCACGGGGGCGGTTTTTAATATCATGAGATTAACGGATTACATCAAAGAGACCCGTTCAGAAATGAAGCATGTGAGCTGGCCGACCCGTCGGCAAGCCATCGCTTTCACGCTGATTGTCATTCTGATATCTGTCGTGGTCGCCGCCCTCCTCGGTTTCTTTGACTATATCTTTTCGCTCGGTCTGGAAAAATTTATCCTGAAATAACATGGCACGGCAAAACATAACCGGAGAACGGAATTGGTACGCCATTCATACCTATGCGGGGTATGAAAATGCCGTCGCGCGTAATTTAAAACAGCGCATCGAATCGCTCGGCATGGAGGACAAGATATTCAATGTCGTGGTGCCGACCGAAAAGAAGATAAAGATAAAGGGAGGCAAGCGCGCCGAGGAAGAAGAGAAGATATACCCCGGCTATGTGCTCGTCGAAATGATCGTGACGGACGATTCATGGTATGTCGTCCGCAATACGCCGCGAGTCACAGGCTTTGTCGGCAGCGGCGTTTTTCCGGTGCCGCTCGAAAAGAAGGAGATCGACGAATTGTTCCGCCGCATGAATGCCGATACGCCGAAGCATAATATCGACCTCGATATCGAAGATGCGGTGACTATCGTCGACGGCCCGTTCAAAGAGCTGGAAGGCAAGGTCGCCGAAGTCGACACCGAGCGCGGCAAAGTGAAGGTGTTGGTGTCCATGTTCGGCCGCGAAACGCCGGTGGAGTTGGACTTCTTGCAAGTTAAGAAGATTTAATATAGCGTAGTGTTTCTATGGCAAAAAAGATCGCACGAAAGCTCAAGATGACCATTATGGGAGGAAAGGCGACGCCGGCGCCGCCCATCGGTCCGGTTTTGGGTCAGGCCAAGGTGAACATCGGTGAATTCGTGAGCCGTTTTAACGACGGTTCAAAAGCGATGGCCGGAGAGCTCGTGCCGGTCGTCGTCACGGTCTACGAAGATAAAACGTTCGACCTTAAATTCAAGGCCCCGCCGGCGACGAACCTCATTCTGAAAGCTGCCGGTAAAGAAAAAGGGTCGGGCAAGAACGCGGTCAGCAAGGCCGGCACCATTCCGCGCGCGAAATTGCGCGAGCTTGCCGAAAAAAAGATAAAAGACCTCAATGCGAACGATGTCGAAGCGGCGATGAAGATCCTCGAGGGCTCCGCCCGCTCGATGGGGATAGAGGTGAAGGGATAATTTCTACCGTATCTTTTGCGAAAGACCGCACCTTGTTGCGGTCTTTTGTGTGGATGTGGTATCGTGGCGGAAGAAAGAAAGGAAAGGCGTCATTATGGACACATGCAATCCGTATACCTTTTTGCGGAACGTTCAACTCGGCGATCTCCAAGAAGTGTACCGGCGGTGGGTCGATTCGGTCGCCATCAGGCCATTGCTCGATTCCGCGGGCGGCGTCTCTTGGCTCTCGTCATCCGAAAAATACCAGATCCTTCTCGCTGACTTTCACGAATCAAGAGAAGAGGTCGCCGAGGTCCTTGTCCACGAATTGCTTCACGTCGCTCTTTTTGAGGTCTTCGGCGTCAACGACCACGAGCCGTTCCACGACGACATAAGAGTCGCGGCCCACCGTCTGGCTATTGGATACCAGGATGAGGTGTGGACGCTTCTCTGCCGTTCTGTCCCGGCGAAAGACCTCGAACAGACGTTTGCCCGCTAAATCGTTCGATTGCCGCGCTACCGTCCTCCTGCGGCCGCGGCTTTTTATTGCCTAGCGCCGTGAGCGAAATGGAAACTATCTTCAGTTTCCATTTCCGAGCAAGCGACGGCAACAAAGGGTCTCATGCCCTTTATTAGCTAGTGGGGCGAGTACAGAGAAAGTGTCTTCACTTTCTCTGTCGAGCGGCGACGCTTATATAGTCAAATGCTGCGGGGCTTGCTCCGAGGGACTATATTTTTCCGTGTCGAGCCATGTATAGGAGAGTCCTGTCTTTTCGTCAACACGCGGCTCTTCGGAAATCACCTTTTTAAATTCGCTCCAATCGGGGAAGAACACATCGCCCTTCTCATCGCTCTCAACGAGCGTGAGGTGGAGGATGTCGGCGCGGGGAAGCGCTTCGCGGTAGATCTCGCCGCCGCCGATGACGAATACGTTGGGGTCGAGTGCGCCGGCCTCTTCGAGCGCTTCGTCGAGCGAGTGGACCACGAGGGTGCCGGCGGCGGCGAATCCGGCATTGCGCGTGATGACGATGTTGGTCCGATTAGGGAGCGCCTTGCCTATCGATTCGAACGTTTTTCGCCCCATGATGATGGGGTGGCCGGTCGTCAAGGCTTTGAATCGCTTGAGGTCGTCGGAAATATGCCACAAAAGAGCATTGTTTTTGCCGAGCGCCCGGGTCCTTTTTCCCATGGCGGCAATGAGGTGAATGCGAGGATGATTCATGGCTTTTGTAAAGTTGCGGGCCGTACCCACTCTTGTATACTTACTCTAATCGTAACACGCCGCTCGCATGTCTCACCACTACGAAATAGAGATAAAAAGCCTCCTGGGTACGAAGAAAAATGCGGCGGCGCTCAAGAGCCGCCTGGCGAAGAAATTCCCCGGTTTGAAAAAGTTATCGGTCCACGCCCAGCTCAATCACTATTTTGTCGGCGGCGATTTTTCGAAACTCGGCAAAGCTCTGGCGAAAGTGGTGCCGAAAGACCGCCGGCCCGGTTTGGAAAAGATCCTCGCTGAGGGCCGCGATTTCTCCGTTCGGAGCCGCGAGGCGGACGGCACGGTTCTCGTCGTCATCAAAGCATCGATCGACAGCGGTTCAAGCCACAATACCGTGTCGCGCATGGAGTTCGAGGAGCCCGTGAAGGGGCATACGCTTGCCGAGCTTGACTCGCTCATCCTCTCTTGCGGCTTCGAGTATCAGGCGAAATGGTCGCGCGAGCGGGAGGAGTTCGGCGACAAGAATATCCATGTCTGCATCGACAAGAATGCCGGCTACGGCTATTTGGCGGAATTCGAAAAGCTTGTGGATAGGGAAGAGGAGGCGGCGAAAACGAAGGATGAACTCCTTGCGCTCATGGCGGAGCTTGGTGTCGAGGAACTGCCGCAGGCGAGGCTGGAGCGGATGTTCGCCCACTACAACGCCCACTGGCCGGAATATTACGGCACCGACAAGATATTCGTTATCGAATAAATTTATACCACCATGTTTTTGACCGATAAAGACATCCGGAAGGCCGTTACGGCGGGCGACATAATCATCAACGGTTTTGACGAGCGACGGCTCCAGCCGGCAAGCTACGATATCATCCTCGGCAACACGTTTTTCGTGACGGACCCCCACACCACGAGCTTCATCGACCCGGTCAACGGCATTTTTCCCAAGACGAACGAGATCACCATCCGCGAAGGGGAGTCGTTCGTGCTCCACCCGGGCGTCAGTATTTTAGGATATTCGCGCGACTACTTCGGCTCCCACAAATATCTCGTCGAAGTGAATGGCAAAAGCTCGCTTGCGCGCATCGGCCTCCTCGTCCACAACTCGGCCAGCCTCATCAATCCCGGCCATTTTCTCAACGTCGCCCTGGAACTCTGCAATCTCAACAATATTCCCATCCTGCTTCGGCCCGGCATGCCCATCGCCCAGCTGACCTTTTCGGAGCTTAGCAGTGAGCCGGCCAAAGAGTATAAAAAGATCGGCCGCTACTCGGTCAACAACGTGAAAGGGTACGTGCCGCCGCGCGCCGAAAGAAAGAAGCTCGTCCGGAAGAAAAGCTGATATGAAAAAGACGCCGCCCAAGGGTCGCACCCATCCCGAATATCAATACCTCGACCTGCTCGAGGACATTTTGAAGCACGGCGTCGAAAAGAAAGACCACAACACGGGAACATCGCTCACGAGCGTGTTCGGCCGGCAAATGCGTTTCGACCTTGCCAAAGGATTTCCCCTCCTCACGACCAAGAAAGTGGCGTGGCACAGCATCATGCACGAACTGTATTGGTTCATGTCGGGGGAGACCAACGTGAAGTACCTTGTCGACCACGGCGTGCCGATCTGGAACGACTATCCGTACAAGATCTACAAAAAGAAGGCCGAGGCGGGAAAGTTGCCGGCGCTCACCCTCGAACAGTTCGTGGACAAGATTCGCACCGACGACGCGTTCGCCAAGGCGCACGGCGAATTACCGCGCATTTACGGCGAGCAGTGGCGCCGCTGGCCCGCCGCCGACGGCCGGACGATAGACCAGCTTTCATGGGTCATCGATACCTTGAAGAATTTTCCGGAGCGGAAGCATGCGATCCTCTCTGCCTGGAACCCCCAGTTTTTGTACGCGATGGCCAAGCCCGGCGAGGCGCTGTCATTTCCACTCTGCCACATCCTCTTTCACTTCAATGTATCGGGAAATAAATTGTCCTGCCTTTTGTACCAACGGAGCTGTGACATGTTCCTCGGGGTGCCGTTCAACATCGCGAGTTACAGCGCGCTCACCATGGTCATCGCCAAGATTTGCGGCTATGAGCCCGGCGAATTCATCCACACCCTGGGCGATGCTCACATCTATGAGAACCACATCGCGCAGGTGAAAGAACAGATCAAACGGAAGCCGAAAAAGTTTCCGAAGCTAGTCTTGAGCGATAAGATAAAAAGTCTCGACAGTTTCCGGCCGGACATGGTGACGCTCGAAGGATATGACCCGCACCCGTTCCTCAAAGCCTCAATGACCGTCGCCGGCGGTTTCGATGAGAAAGACCGCAAGGTTTTTGTGAAAAAGAAGAAATAAGATTTCATACGACCTTTCTTTTGACAGGTCTTTTCGTCAAGGTTAAAAGTCTTGCTTGACAATTTATCATTAAGCATGTAATTTCCAACTGGTTTCAGACAGAATATTTTGTGTTCTTTGAATAAGAGGCGTTCACCTGCCTAAAAGTGGCGAGCTAATCCGCGAGATTGTGGAGAATCCTGTAATGGAAAAAAGTTATAGTTGGAACAGCAGCGACGAAATACGAGATGCGCTAAAGAGGTTGGTTGATCCAAAGTTTCAGCTGGATTGGTGCGAGGAGGAGGGCGTTGAAGAGCGAGGCTGCATTTACTCGTCAGCCCATATTTTGGACGCTATCCAGTCTTATCTTTCGGCATCCTTTATTTTGGCGGCAAATCCGCTGAAACATCTTGAGCAGTTGTTTCCAGACTTTGCGTGGGAGTTCCACCGATTTGGTGATAGGTCGGATCTCCCGCACATCAAAGCCATTGTAACGTCCGATATTTTTTGGCCGGCGTATCCCGGAGCGAGCGAGCATTACTGGGTTACCGCACGTCGAAAGAATTGTTCGGAAGCGCCGTTGGTCATGTGCGGTTGTCGGGATCAGTATTTTGGAGACGACTGGGCGGCAGGCCCGATCCAAGACTTGATCCTTGGCGGAAAAGCGCGAGTACCCAAATAGGAGCTTTAAGCCACATGAAGCCGGCGATTTAGTTCGCTGGCTTTTCTTTTACCAAAGAGTTGTTACAATTCCGGCTATGAAAGACTCTCAAATCAAAAAGCTCATCGCCGCCGAAGAAAAACGGCAGAAAAAGGTCATCAACCTCATTCCCTCGGAAAATTACGCCTCGAAGGATGTGCTCGAGGCGCTCGGTTCGGTATTCGACGACAAGTACTCGGAGGGGTATCCGGGCAAGCGTTATTATGGCGGCCAGGAAAATACGGACAAGATCGAATTGCTCTGTCAGGAGCGCGCATTGAAACTGTTCAAGCTCGACCCGGCCGTGTGGGCGGTGAATGTCCAGCCGCTTTCCGGCGGACCGGCCAATTTGGCGGTCTACCTCGGCCTCGTGCCGCCCGGCGAAAAGGTCATGGCTTTGCCGCTTTCATCGGGGGGACATCTTTCCCATGGCCAGCCGGTCTCTATCACCGGGAAATTTTGGAAACAAATTCCGTGTGCGCTCAATCCGGAGACGGAACTCCTGGACTACGCGAAGATGAAAGAAGGTGCGGCGCGGGAAAAGCCGAAGGTCATCCTTGTCGGTTTCACCGCCTATCCGAGGGTCGTCGATTTTAAAAAAAGCAGGGAAGCGGCCGCCGCCGCCGGCGCGTTTCTTATGGTCGACATGTCCCATTTCGCGGGCTTAGTGGCGGGCGGGGCGTATCCTTCGCCGTTCCCGTATGCCGATGTGGTAACGACCACCACTCACAAGACCTTGCGCGGGCCGCGCGGCGCCATGATCTTTTCCCGCAAGGACAGGAAGCTCGGCGATAAAAGTATCGCCACCCTGATAGATAAGGCAGTGTTTCCCGGCCTCCAAGGCGGCCCGCACATGAGCCAAATCGCGGCCATCGCGGTTGCCCTGAAGGAGGCGGACAGTCCGAAGTTTCGGACCTATGCCTCACGCGTCGTCGCCAATGCGAAAGTTTTGGCGGCCGAACTCAAAGGCCTCGGCTGGCGGGTCATTTCCGGCGGCACTGATTCGCACTTGGTCTTGGTCGATACTTGGATGGGCGGCAAGGGGGTGCCCGGCAAAGAGGCCGAAGCCCGCTTAGAAAAAGCCGGTATCATTTGCAATAAGAACACCATTCCGGGCGAAACGCGGTCGCCGTTCGACCCCTCCGGTATCCGGCTCGGTACGCCCGCCGAAACGACGCGCGGCCGCACGGAGAAAGATTTCAAAAAAATCGCTGAAAAGATCGATAGGGTTCTCCGGGGGAATAAATAATTGACAAGATCTTCCTACGTCGGAATTCCCGAAGTTCCCGAAGGTGCCCTTCGGGATTTTGTTTGTAACCGGCGGCGGTGACCGGCGGTTTTAGGGAACAGCAAGTCCTTTTACATTATGAATACCATCCATGAATCAGTGGTGCTTATCGGCGGCGGCGGCGGCGTGTACCGCATCGCCCGTTTTCTGAAGCGCATTCGGCCGAATATTACGACAATTCAGACCATGTTCGACCGCGGCCGCCATTCCGGAAAGCTGCGCGACGAACGCGGCGTGCTCCCGCCCGGGGATATCCGGCAGGCGATATTGGCCCTCGCCGATGACGAGCTCGAGTCCGACCTGCGCGAGCTACTGGCGTACCGGTTCACGCGAAAAAATAACTCATCGCTCGACGATGCCACGGTCGGCAACATTCTGCTCACCGCTCTTACCGAGATAACGGGAAGCACGATGGCGGCGATAGCGGTGTTGTGCCGCTGGTTTAGGGTATCGGGAAAAGTTCTGCCGATAAGCCTCTGCCATGCCGACCTGTGCGTGGAACTCGACGACGGCACGGTGCTTAAAGGCGAAGGTCTCATTGATACGCGATCCACGACCGACACACGGGTCATCGCAAGGGCTTTTTTAGAGCCCGCCGCGCACCTTCACCCTCTCGCGTACGAGGCCATAAAACATGCCGATAAGGTGGTGTTTTGTCCCGGCGATTTGTATACGTCAATCGTGCCGAACACGCTGGTGAACGGTTTCAAGGAAGCGGCGGCTGAAAGTCGCGCGGCCTTCATCCTCGTGGTGAATATCATGACCAAGAAGTCAGAGACCGACGGCTTCACGGCCGCCGATTTTGCCAGGATCATCCTTTCCCATGTCGGCCGGAAGGCGTTCGATGCCGTCATTTGCAACAGCGCGGCGATACCTCAGCGGATAATGAAACGTTATCGCGCGGAGCGGTCGTTTCCGGTACGCATTGACGAGAAGAGGCTCGGCCGATTTACCAAAGTGATCGTGGCGGAAAATCTTGTCGATGAGAGCGGAGGGGTGCTCCGCCATCATGAGCGGACGGCGGCGCTTATTGCCGATTTGTGACCAAAAGAGTGCGCGCGGTCGCACTCTTTTATTTTGTCTGCTAGGATAGGGGGCATGGATTCCCTTGATGTGGCGGCCAATTTAAGAGAGGCTATCGAGCGCGCGCTCGCGGCGATCGGGCTGGAAAGACTGCCCGTTACGCTGGAACACCCCGCGGATTTCGGGCATGGCGATTACTCGACCAATGTGGCGCTCGTGGCGGCTAAACAGGCGAAAATGCCGCCGCGCGCGCTCGCGGACAAGCTCCTTGCCGCGCTCCAAAAAGAACGTTTTCCCGAGGTCGAAAAAATGGAGACCGCGCCGCCGGGTTTCATCAACTTTTATCTCAAACCGGAATATTTCGTAACATGCATCGCCGATATCCTCGCCGAGCCCGAAGCGTTCGGTAAGAACGGAATTCTCAGCGGAAAGAAAGTCATGGTGGAATACACGGACCCGAACCCGTTCAAGGAATTCCATATCGGCCACCTTATGAGCAACAGTATCGGCGAATCGATAGCCAACCTTTTTGAATGGTCTGGAGCCTCGGTGATACGCGCCTGCTGGCAGGGCGATGTCGGGCTTCATGTCGCCAAAGCGCTGTGGGGGATGTTGCGGGATGAGAAAGCTTTTCCCAAGGACGATGCGGCGTTGGCCGACAAAGTCGCCTTTCTCGGCCGCTCCTATGTCGCTGGTGCCCGCGCGTATGAGGATTCGCCCGAAAGCAAGAAGGAGATAGACGAACTGAACAAAAAGATATTCATGCGGTCAGACCCTCTCATCCAATCATTCTACGAGAAGGGCCGCGCGTGGAGCCTCGCGCACTTCGAAGAGATCTATGCGGTCCTCGGCACCAAATTCGACCATTATTTTTTCGAGAGTGTTGAAGGACGGAACGGCGAAGCCATTGTCTCGGCATTCCTAAAAAAGGGTGTCTTTGAGAAAAGCGACGGCGCCGTGGTGTTTCACGGGGAGAAGTACGGTCTCCATACGCGCGTGTTCATCACCTCGCAAGGGTTGCCCACGTACGAAGCGAAGGAGCTCGGTTTGAATGAGGCGAAGTTCAAAGTCGCGCCCTCTCTCACCGAATCGATTATCATTACGGCGAACGAACAAGACGATTATTTCAAGGTCATTTTGAAAGCGATGGAGCAAGTGTTCCCGGAAATTGCCAAGAAAACAAAGCATATTTCACACGGCATGATGCGGTTCGCGTCGGGAAAGATATCGTCGCGCACGGGGAACGTCATTACCGGCGAGTCGCTTATCGGCGCGATGCGCAATTTGGTATTCGAAAAAATAAAAGAGCGCGAGTTGCCGGCCGACATAAAACAGCACATTGCCGATATCGTCGCGGTCGGCGCCATCAAGTACTCGATACTGCGGCAGGGCATCGGCAGCGATATCATTTATGATTTCGAGAAGTCGATTTCGTTCGAAGGGGATTCGGGGCCGTATCTTCAGTATGCGTATACGCGGGCGATGTCGGTGGTCGCGAAGGCCGCGCAGGAAAAGATTCCCGCGTTCGGCCTACGCGAAACCGGCGAAATAAAGATAGGCGTCGTGGAGCGGATGCTTGCACGGTTTCCCGAAGTCGTTTCTCGCGCCATGGATGAATTCGCGCCCCACTTCATCACGACCTATCTCACCGAACTGGCGAGCGCGTTCAATAGTTACTACGCGGCCGAAACCATCGTGGACGCAAAAGACCCGCGCTCGCCGTACAAGGTCGCGTTGGCCGCGGCCTTCGCGGCCGTTATGAAGAACGGCCTGCACATTCTCGGCATCGCGGCGCCTTCGAAAATGTAAGTCCGTACTCACCCTGTACTATTGCAATAATGTGATACTATAAGAGTGGCCGTAAAAATCGAACCAAAGGATTTTTTTGTGAAGAAAATATTGTTGGTCGAGGACGTGCCAATGGTGCGGTGTGCGCTTGCGGAGATCCTTAGCCATGCGGGTTACGAGATCATCGAAACGGGAAATGTTGCGGAGGCGCTTGCTGTTCCGGGCGCCGACCTTGACGCGGTGGTCTCGGATTACGAACTGCCGGATGGCGAAGGCGACCAGGTGATACGCGAGATGAAACGGAGAGCGCCGTCTCTCAAGGCGATTCTCACCTCATCACTTGAATACGATGCGAGCGGCAACGCATTGTGTGTGATCGCGGCGGAGGCTGGCGCCGACATGTTTTTACTGAAACCTTTTTCAGGCCCGATCATTATCGCTCAGCTCCGAGGACTTGGCGTGTAGGCATTTTTTTTGAATCTCTCCTCGAAAGTGCTAGAATGGCTCCATTCTGGCACTTTTTTGTATATGGCCGAGGAACTAGCACCCATGCCGAAAAAAAGTCCTGCCGCCGCCCGAGAAGAAGAGACTCTGGCGTTTTGGCGCGACCGCGAAATCTTCAAAAAAACCCTCGAGAAGCCGGCGCCGAAAGGCGAGTTCATATTTTACGAAGGGCCGCCGACGGCGAACGGCCATCCGGGAATTCATCACCTCGAAGCGCGAGCCTTCAAGGATGCGATCCCGCGTTTTAGGACCATGCAAGGGTATCATGTCGCGCGGAAAGGCGGCTGGGATACGCACGGCCTTCCGGTAGAGATCCAAGTCGAGAAAGAGCTCGGTCTCAAATCGAAAAAGGAAATAGAACAATACGGCATCGCCGCATTCAATGATAAGTGCAAAGAAAGCGTCTGGCGCTACGTCCATGAGTGGGAACAATTCACCGACCGGATGGGGTACTGGGTCGACCTCAAAGATCCTTACATCACGTACCGGCCGGAGTATATAGAGTCGGTGTGGAATATCATCCAGCGCGCCGACGAACGGAAACTGTTGTACAAGGACTACAAAGTCGTGCCGTGGTGCCCGCGGTGCGGCACGGCGCTTTCGTCCCATGAATTGGCTCAAGGCTACGCCGACGTCAAAGATCTGGCGGTCACGGTGAAGTTCAAGGTCAAAGGCGAAGCCGCTACCTATTTGCTGGCCTGGACCACGACGCCGTGGACTTTGCCCGGGAATGTGGCGCTGGCCGTGGGAAGCAAGGTCACGTACGTAAAAATAAAACACGGGGCGGACACCTTGATCCTTGCGAAAGATAGACTTTCGACGATAAAAGACCCGTATGAGATTGTTGGTGAAATGACAGGGAAGGAATTGGTCGGGCTTTCATACGAGCCGCTCTACCCATTCCTCGCGAACAATATTTCCGCGGCTGAAAAAGAGAAATTGTCGAATGCCTATAAAGTGTACGCGGCGGATTTCGTGACGACGACCGACGGTACGGGCATCGTCCATACCGCGGTCATGTATGGTCAGGACGACTTTGAATTGGGCACGAAAGTCGGTTTACCGAAACACCATTTGGTCAAAGACGACGGCACCTTCAAGCACGAAGTCGGTTTTCTCGCCGGAAAATTCGTGAAGGACCCGGCGACGGATGTCCTCATCATCAAAGACCTTGCGGCGCGCGGCCTTTTGTTCGCCAAAGAGAAATTTGAGCACAGTTATCCTTTTTGCTGGCGCTGTAAAACGCCACTCATTTATTTCGCTCGTGATTCCTGGTACCTCAAAATGTCGGCGCTTCGGGACGATTTGGTCAGAGAAAATGAGAAAATAAATTGGGAACCCGACTACATCAAAGAAGGCCGGTTCGGCGATTGGCTTCGCGAGGTCAAAGATTGGGCGGTGTCACGCGAGCGCTACTGGGGGACGCCCTTACCGGTGTGGCTTTGTGACGCCTGCGGCGCCCGGAAGGTCGTCGGTTCCGTGAATGACCTGGTGCATGGCGCGGTGCCGAAGAATTCTTACCTTCTCATGCGCCACGGCGAATCGGAGAATAACGTCGCCGCGCGTTCGGCGGAGAATAAGCTGGGAACCTTGAATTCCGATAGGGCGGTCGTGTCGCACCTCACCGACACAGGTGTCGCCCAAGTGAAAAAGACGGCCGCGAAGCTCCGGAAAGAGGGGATAGATATCATCGTCACCTCGCCGTTCCCGCGCGCGCAGGAAACCGCGGCGCTCACCGCGGCGGAGATCGGGTTCGATACGTCGCAGATAATCGTCGACGAGCGCCTGGGCGAACTCCAATTCGGCGAGTTCAGCGGGAAGACCGTGGCAGAATATGCGCATGCGTTCCCGAATCGCGATGAAAAATTCGACCGGGCGCCCCAGGGCGGAGAAACGTACACCGCGCTCAAACGACGGGTGGCCGATTTCCTTTATGATATCGATAAGAAATATCAAGGAAAGAAGATACTTATCGTGAGTCACGAAGCGCCGCTTTGGATGCTCACCGCGGCGAGCCGGGGCCTCGACCGGGCTGCCACGTCCGCGCTGAAAAAACGCGGTACGCTTTTTATCGAGAATGCCGAAGTAAAGACCATCGACTTCGTCGCTCTGCCTCATGACAAGGATTTCACCCTCGACCTCCATCGCCCGCACATCGACGACATCGTTTTTCCCTGCTCGTGCGGGGGCACTCTGTGGCGGGTGAAGGAAGTCATGGACGTGTGGCTCGATTCGGGCGCCATGCCGTTCGCGCAGGTGCACTACCCGTTCGCGTACGAGAAGGGCGGCGCCCGCGCGGGGGAGAGTTTGCCGTACCCGGCCGATTTCATATCGGAAGCGATCGACCAAACGCGCGGCTGGTTCTATACGCTCCACGCGGTCGGCGCGCTTCTTGGAAAGGGGGCGGCGTTCAAAAATGTCATTTGTTTGGGCCACCTTCTCGATGCGGAAGGAAAGAAGATGTCGAAGTCGGTGGGGAATGTCGTCGACCCGTTTGCCATGATGGAGAAGTACGGCGCCGACCCGCTCCGTTTTTGGATGTATTCGGTCAACCAGCCCGGCGAACCGAAGAATTTTGACGAGAAGACGGTGGACGAGGTGGTGAAAAAAGTTTTCAACTTGGCATCGAATATTCTGGCGTTTTATAAACTTTACGAGAATGCGAGCGCGGTCGAAGTAAAACTGGTCCACGTTCTCGACCTTTGGCTTATCGCAAAAACGAACGAGCTCACCGCGACAGTCACGAAAAATCTCGAGGAATATAAGCTGCTCGAAGCGACGCGGGCCATCCGCGATTTCATCGCCGACTTCTCGCAGTGGTACATCCGCCGGTCGCGCGACCGGTTCAAATCCGACGAGGAAGCTGACAAACAAGCGGCACTTCACACAACGAAGGCAACCTTGGTCACGCTAGCCAAGCTCATGGCCCCGTTCGCCCCGTTTTTCGCCGAACATCTGTACCAAGAAGTGGGCGGTGAAAAAGAAAGCGTGCATTTGGAAGATTGGCCGACGGAAAAAACGTTTGATGAAAAAATAGTAAGTGACATGGAGGAAATTCGCCGGATCGTCTCGTTCGGATTGGAAGCTCGGGCGAAAGCCAATATCAAAGTTCGTCAACCGCTTTCATTACTCAAAATTAAAACAGCCAAATCGAAGTTGACGGATGAGCTCCTTAATCTCATTAAGGATGAAGTCAATGTGAAGGAAATTGTTGTTAAAAATGAGCTCGTTGCAGAAGTGGAGCTCGATACCACGATCACCGAATTGCTTCAGAAAGAAGGGGACATTCGCGAATATATAAGAAAGATTCAAGAATTAAGGAAAGAAAAAGGTTTAAAGCCGGGGGAATTGGTTATTCTCGAAACTTCCGTTGCCATTGCTCAGACCGGGCTTCTTCAACAAAATGAAATCGAAATAAAAAAGATGGCATCTCTTTCAAAAATCGAGCACGGTGTTGCGGTGACCGGGGATTTCAATTTGAAATATAGTCCCTCGGGGCAAGCCCCGAGGTAATAGTGGGGCTCGCAAAGCCTCGCTCTTACGCGGGGCAGAGCCCCGCAGTATTGGACTATATACGCGTCGCTCGCTCGACAGAGAAAGTGAAGACACTTTCTCTGTGCTCGCTCCGCTAGCTAATAAAAAAACGCCGCCATAGTTTCGTGGCGGCGTCCGTTCTTCATTCAACTTCTGCTGGAGGAGTTTTTTCTATATACTTTCACTATACCTATGCATCACATTTATCATACCGACGGCGTGGTGCTCGGTTCGCGCAACATCGGCGAGGCGGGGAAGCGGATAGAGGTGTTCACCAAAGAGCTGGGGCTGGTCGCGGCGGTCGGGTTGAACGTGCGCGCTCTGGCTTCGAAACTCCGTTACGGCTTGCAAGACCTTACCTTTGGCCAATTCGCTTTCGTCGGCAGCAGGAACGGCTGGCGGATCACCGCCGCGGTGCCGCAGCACAATTTCTATGAGGCGGGCGGCCGCCGTGCAAAGGTCATTCTCGCGAATGTCGCGGCCCTGCTCCGGCGGCTTCTTCCCGGCGAAGAGAAGAACGAAGCCCTGTACGAGATAGTCATTTCCGGCTTTACTTTTTTGACCGACCCGCGCGCACCCGCGGAAGATGACGAAGCGCTCGGGGTTGCCGAGACCGTGCTGGTGTTGCGGGTGCTCCGGTGCCTCGGCTATGTCGGCGAGTCGGCGGTCGCTGCCGCCTTGTGCGCCGAGGGGCCTTGGAATGGTGAACTTTTAAGGCACGCGGCGGAGTTTCGTCCCGAAGCGATTCAGGTCATAAACACCGCCCTTAAAGAGAGCCATTTATAGTGATATAATAAATCAATGCCGGAAGGTCCGTCATTCGACAAAGAAAAAAGCAGCATCGACAGCCTTCAAGAACGGCTCTATTCCCGCGCCGAACCGATGAGGACGCACGCGCGGCGGCGGCTTGAGGACGCCGGCGAAGAATTACCCACCGATTGGGGAGAAGGAGCGGACCGACCGAAGACGAACTTGGGCGTGTATTATGAAAAGAATCGCAGGCCAGTCTTGAAATGGCTCCTCATCGCAGCGGCCGTGTTTTTCTTGGGCTCGGCCGGTTTTGCCGTATATGTGTTCATGGGCGGCGGCCATATGGTGACCGGCGATAACGTCAATATTACGGTTGCCGGTCCGGTGTCGGTAGGTGGCGGCGAAGAACTGCCGCTCGACATCGTAGTCGACAACGAGAATCCGACCCCGCTCCAGGCGGTGAGCCTTGCCATAGATTATCCGGCCGGCACCCGCAAGCCGGGAAGTCTTTCGACCGACATGTCGCGGTATCAGGAAGACCTCGGCGATATACCCTCCGGCCAGAACGTGAAGCGGAGCGTCAGCGCGGTCCTGTTCGGCGAAGCCAACAGCACCGACCAGATAAAAGTTTCCGTCGAATACCGCGTGCCCGGTTCGAGCGCCCTCTTTCTCAAGGAAAAAGACTACACCATTACCATCAGTTCTTCGCCGGTGTCGGTCGTGGTCGCGACGCCGCCGAACATAGTCTCCGGACAGCCATTCGACCTGTCAGTGACGGTGAGCTCCAACTCCTCGAGCGTTTTAAAGGGACTCGTGCTCCAGGCGGAGTATGGTTTCGGTTTTACATTCCGCGGTTCGGACCCGAACCCGTCTACCCGGACCGACTTTTGGCAGATAGGCGATTTGCCGCCCGGCGGCAAACAGGTCATTCAGATCCACGGCCAAATCGATGGCCAGAACGATGAACAGCGGGCATTTCTTTTCTCTGTCGGCACGGTTGACCCGTCGAATCCTCAGGCTCTCGCGACCACCTACGTTTCGTCGGGGGCGACAGTGACGTTGGCCCGGCCGGACATCAGTGTCGGTCTTTCGGTGAACGGTAAGGCGGGCAACACTTCCTATACGGTTTCACCCGGGTCGCCGCTTTCCGGCACCATTTCGTGGTCCAACAGTTCGACGAATTCGATCTCGAATCTCGAGATCGATGCGGCCTTCAGCGGTGCGGCGTTCGACCGGAATTCGGTCTCGACCTCCGGTTACTACCGCTCCGTCGACAACACTATCGTGTGGGATAAAAGCATCGACAATACGTTCGCTTCGGTCGCGCCGGGAACGCAAGGAACTCTTGATTTTCAAGTCGCGCCGCTCGACCTCGCTTCGCTCATAAGCGCCGGCATTAAGAATCCGCAGATCACGCTCGCGATCACCGCCGCCGGAACCGCCCAAGGCAGCGGCGCAAGCTCGAACAACACGGTCACGACCACGTTCAAGGTCCGTTCGAAATTGACGCTCGCGTCAAAACTGACCTACTTCGACGGTCCTTTTACCAATAGCGGGCCATTGCCGCCGGTTCCCGACCAGCAGACCACTTACACCATCACTTGGTCGCTCTCTAATGCGGTGAACGACGCTTCGAATGTCGTGGTGTCCGGCCGTCTGCCGCCCTACGTCCGTTTTCTCGGTGTCGTCAGTCCGCAGGGCGAGTCGGTAAATTACGACCCCACCGGCTCGGTAGTGACGTGGAACGCGGGCGATGTCAGCGCGTTCGCCGGTTTCTCGGGGAGCTCGCGGCAAGTTTCGTTCCAAGTGGCGCTATTGCCGAGCGTGACCCAGGGCGGCCAGATCATAACCATGATGGACCAGATCGCGGCGACCGGCGTGGATGATTTTACCAATGACACGCTGACGACCACGGGTAGCGTGCTCTTGAGCAGCTTGAGCGAAGATTCGCGGGCGACGTCGGCGGATTCGACCGTGAGCCGCTGACTTTCCAGTTTCCGCGATTTGTGTATTATACGGACATGAAAACTGCCGCCGGAACCGACACGCTCGAGAGAATCGTCGCCCTGTGCAAGCGGCGCGGTTTCATTTTTCAAGGCTCGGAGATCTACGGCGGGCTTGCCGGCACGTGGGATTACGGGCCGCGCGGCGTTGCGTTAAAGAACAACATCAAAGCGCTCTGGTGGCGCCGGTTCGTCCTTCAGCGCGACGACATGTACGGCGTCGATGCGGCAATTCTGATGAACAAGGAAGTCTGGAAGGCGAGCGGCCACGCCGCCGGGTTCGCTGATCCCCTTGTCGAGTGTAAAAAATGCAAGCGCCGATTCCGTGCCGACCAGCTCACCGACAAGAAGAAGTGTCCTGAATGCGGCGGCGAACTGGGCGCAGAGCGCCAGTTCAACATGATGTTCCAAACCCACGTCGGTGCGGATGAGGGCGAATCGTCGCTCTCGTATCTCCGGCCGGAGACCGCGCAAGGCATGTTCGTGAATTTCAAGAATATCATCGACAGTTTCCACCCGAAATTGCCGTTCGGAATGGCTCAGATAGGCAAGGCATTCCGGAACGAGATAGCGCCCCGCGATTTTCTATTCCGATCCCGCGAGTTCGAACAAATGGAGATAGAATATTTTGTTGCGCCCAAGGACTGGGAGAAGGCGTTCGAACATTTTAGGACGGAGGTCCACGCCTGGACGAACGATGTCGGGCTTGATGAAAAGAAGGTCCATGAACTTCTGGTGCCCGACGGCGAACGCGC